>Ga0214921_10004810_pt1 | contig 19554 bp, 18 predicted proteins | sample LL1505_MetaG_FD_177992 | JGI IMG/M metagenome (GOLD analysis project Ga0214921, IMG submission 177992) | Freshwater microbial communities from Lake Lanier, Atlanta, Georgia, United States - LL-1505 | ecosystem: Environmental > Aquatic > Freshwater > Lake | place: USA: Georgia | collected... | reverse complement strand
TTAGGTCGTGACGGAAAACCTGTTTGGAGTGACTTGTGCCGGGGACCGCACCTTCCTTCCACAAAACATATTCCAGCTTTTAAATTGATGCGAAGCGCAGCTGCTTATTGGCGAGGATCCGAAAAAAATCCAATGCTGCAGCGTATTTACGGAACGGCTTGGCCATCGCAGGAAGAGCTAACTGCACACCTTGAATTATTGGCAGAAGCAGAAAAACGAGATCATCGCCGACTTGGAAATGAATTAGATTTATTTTCGTTTCCAGAAGAAATTGGTTCTGGTCTTGCAGTTTTCCATCCGAAGGGCGGAATTGTTCGTCGAGCGATGGAAGATTACTCACGCATTCGCCATGAAGAAGAAGGATACGAATTTGTTTATACGCCACATCTAACAAAGGCTGCATTATTTGAAACATCGGGTCATCTAGATTGGTACTCCGAAGGAATGTACCCACCAATGATTTTGGATGAAGAGCATCATCCAGATGGCACAATAAAAAAAGCTGGCCAGCAGTACTACATGAAACCTATGAATTGTCCCTTCCACAATTTAATTTTCCGAGCACGTGGACGTTCTTACCGCGAACTTCCGCTTCGCCTCTTTGAATTTGGAACTGTGTATCGATATGAAAAATCCGGTGTGATGCACGGACTTACTCGGGCTCGCGGATTTACCCAAGATGACGCGCACATTTACTGTACAAAAGAGCAGATGCCTGCAGAACTCGACTCATTACTGACATTCGTTCTTAATTTATTGCGTGACTATGGTCTTAATGACTTTTACCTTGAACTATCAACTCGCAATCCCGAAAAATCTGTTGGCGATGATAAAGATTGGTCTGAGGCAACAGAGGCTCTGAGAAAAGCAGCAGAAGCCCAAAAGTTAGAGTTAGTGCTAGATAAAGGCGGTGCTGCCTTTTATGGACCGAAAATTTCAGTTCAAGCAAAAGATGCAATTGGTCGTACCTGGCAGATGTCAACTATTCAAGTTGATTTCCAATTGCCACAACGATTTGAACTTGAATATTCAGCTGCCGATGGAACGCGGCAACGTCCAGTAATGATTCACCGCGCACTCTTCGGTTCCATTGAAAGATTTTTTGGTGTTCTAACAGAGCATTACTCTGGTGCGTTTCCACCGTGGCTTGCTCCAACGCAAGTTGTTGGCATTCCCGTAGCCGATGCATTCGCTGATTACCTTGCCGAAGTCATCACTCAAATGAAAAAAGTGGGTATTCGTGCAGAATTAGATGCATCTGATGATCGAATGCAGAAAAAAGTTCGCAATGCGCAATTGCAGAAAATTCCATTCATGGTTATTGCTGGAGAAGATGATCAAAAGGCTGGTGCGGTTTCATTTAGATACAGAAATGGTGAACAAAAAAATGGAATTCCTGTTGCGGATGCAATTGCTGAAATTAAAGAGTCCGTTAGCAAGCGAATTCAGGTTTAAATAGATGCATCCTGAAGGTGGTGCTGGAATTCCAGATGCATGGTCACGTTTATGGGCGCCGCATCGAATGGATTATCTCAAGGGCGAAAACAGACCATTAGAGGGCAACGGAGTTGCATGTCCATTCTGTGCTATCCCTGCGATGAGAGATGAAGATGGATTAATTGTTCATCGGGGCACACTTGCTTTTGTTGTTATGAATTTGTATCCATATAATGCAGGACATCTTCTTGTGTGCGCCTATCGACACGTCGCAGATTTAACCGACCTCACAGAATCAGAGCGAAATGAAATTTCATACCTAAGTGCTCAGGCGATGAAGACACTTCGCAAAGTTTCAAACGCAGCTGGGTTTAATCTTGGAATGAATCAAGGAGCAATTTCTGGAGCTGGTGTCGCTGAACACATTCACCAACACGTTGTACCTCGTTGGGGCGGTGACGCAAACTTTATGCCAATTATTGGTCAGACAAAAGTTTTGCCCCAACTACTGGCACAAACACGTCATGATCTTTCAGAGGGTTGGGTTATCGATTAATTTCAGATAAATACTGTGCAACGATTTTTACTCCAATATTTTTTTCAATCCACAAGGGAATAGCTGGGAATAGCAGTCCCGCAGCGAAGGCGCCATCGCCCATAACTGCCAGATGAGATGCATACTCTTCTACGAATTCGCTCACAAGAGTTTTATGTTCAGGATCACTTGGAAGAATTTTTTCTGGAGATGACGAATAATCAATGATTTCCTGGGTTTCTAAACTAATTAATGCACACGGAACTCCTGCATCGTCATGCAAAACTAAATAAGGAGTGATCACCTGATCAAAGAGTCTGTTGGCAAGCAGAACCGCATCATCGAAGTCTCCTTCGCCATTTTCTAAGTTTGTGACAACAATTATTCGTGGAGTTTGGTAATCATCGAGCGCACTCCAATTTGCGATGGTAATTTCATCGACCCCCGTATTTGGATTAAGCACAAAGATTGCGACATCTTCTGAACCATCTGCACTCTCCAGGTAACGGCCTCCAAAGAGGTTTGCCACAGATTCTGGGTTGGCGCTTGAATGTCCGTACACGCTGATTTTTACTTCAAGACTAGGCGATGGCATGCGCCCAGCCTACGATGTACCCAATGATTAGCGATGTTTTAAAACCAGCGGTCACGCGAATTATTTCTCCGGTGGCCAGATTTTTCCTACGAATTGGCTTAACTCCTAACTCTGTTACCTCAATCGGAGCTCTCGGTGTAGTTGTAAGCGCCTTCTATTTTTTCCCACGTGGAGATTTTTTTATTGGAACCTTTGTTATCACTATTTTTATGCTGAGTGATCTTTTTGATGGCGCTATGGCACGCATTAGTTCTAAGGGCGCCAGTAAATGGGGAGGGTTTTTAGATTCGACTGTAGATCGGATCTCTGACTCCTCAATTTTGTTTGCGGTTGCGGTATTTCTAATCCAAAAAAATGATGAACTTTCAATCATTTATCTCGTTGCCTTAATTACTGGAATGCTGATTCCTTATATTCGAGCAAAGGCTGAAAGTCTCGGAATTTCTTGTAGCGGGGGAATAGCTGAACGTACCGAACGTGCCATTATTGTTTTAGTTGGCACTGGTTTGCACGGACTCGGAGTTCCTTACGCACTTTCCATCACGGCATGGTTACTAGCAGTTCTTGGTGTAATAACTACATGGCAGCGCCTTTTGATTGTAAAACGCGCGATTTAATATGAATGAAAAAATTGTTGCTTGGGGTTACATACTCGCCTGGAGAGTCTTGCGGGCCCTGCCTGAAGCATTTGCATATTCGTTATTTGATCGTGGCGCACATTGGTTGGTAAGGCGCGACGGTAAAAGCGTTCAAAGGCTCCGCAAGAATTTAATGAATGTAAAGCCAGAATATTCGAAATCTCAAATGGAAAACCTTGTTGCAAATGCAATGTCTTCTTATATGAGATATTGGTGTGACACCTTTCGGTTTCCGAATTGGGATCGGAATCGAATTAACTCAACAGTTACGGTAACGAGAGAGAATCTTCTGCTCGATGGAATCAAAAGCGGTAGAGGTGTGATTGTTTCGCTTCCACATGCAGGTAATTGGGATCACGCGGGAGCTTATTTTTGCTTGAAAGGGATCCATCTAGTAACAGTTGCGGAAAGACTAAAACCAGAGCGTTTGTTTCTTGAATTTTTAAGTTACAGACAAGCGATGGGCATGGAAGTTTTAGCCCTGGATTCACGTTCAATTACTACCTTGGCGCAGAGATTGCGTGAGGGACATTTGGTTGCACTTGTGGCCGATCGAGACCTTTCAAAATCAGGAATTGCTGTGCAATTTTTTGGAAAACCTTCGCGGATGCCAGCAGGTCCTGCAGTTCTTGCACTGAAAACAGGCGCAGTGTTTTTAACAGCTTTTGTTAATTACACGAAGTCCGGAATTCATATTACCTTTGATGAATTAATTTTACCCCAGGATGGATCACAAGAAGAAAAAGTTTCTTATTTGGTTCAACAATCCGCAGATAATTTCGAACGTGGAATCGCACAGCATCCAGAAGATTGGCACATGCTTCAACGAATCTGGATCGATGAAGATTTTGAGGAGCGGCCATAATGCACTCTCGCTCATTAACGATAGGAATCGTGTGCCCATATGGATGGGATACACCTGGGGGAGTTCAAAACCATGTTCGAGATTTAGCGGAATATTTTATTTCTGCTGGCCATAAAGTTTCTGTGCTCGCTCCTGTGATTGATGAAACAAAAGTTCCTGCATACGTCACTAGTGCAGGCAAACCAATTGCAATCCCATATAACGGAGCCGTAGCGCGAGTTCTCTTTGGACCGATTGCATTTGCTCGAGTACGACAGTGGATCGCTCAAGGTAATTTCGATATTTTGCACTTGCATGAGCCAGCGATTCCCTCAATCTCTTTGCTTGCTTGCTGGGCAGCCGAGGGACCTATGGTCGGAACTTTTCACGCAGCAGCGAAGAGACAGAAGGCGATTTTCGCAATCGGTCCAATTTTGGAACCGGTTATCGAAAAATTGTCTGCGCGCATTGCAGTGAGTGAAGCCGCGCGCTTGACTTTAACTGAGCATCTAGAAACCGATGCGGTTGTTATTCCAAATGGAATCTATGCAGATCGCTATAGAGACGGTATTGCGCAGAAAGAGTGGCAAGGAAAATCCCTTGGATTTATTGGTCGCTTTGAAGAACCGCGAAAGGGACTTTCCGTCTTGGTGGATGCATTACCAATTATTTCTCGTTTTGCGCCGGATGTTCGGGTATTAGTCGCAGGTCCCGGTCAGCCTGAAGATGTGATTAATTCAATTGATCCGCAATTACGATCTCGTTTCACATTTCTTGGAAAAATTTCAGAAGAAGACAAAGCTAACTTCTTGGCTTCTATTTCACTTTATATCGCCCCAAATACAGGTGGTGAATCATTTGGAATCATTTTGGCTGAAGCCCTTGCAGGTGGAGCTACTGTTGTTGCCAGCGATATTCCAGCGTTTGACTCGTTACTCCATCATGGTGAATTTGGAGAGTTATTTGAATCGGAAAGTTCAACCGATTTGGCAAAGAGAGTTATAGATCTTTTGCGCGATGACGTTCGAAGAATTGAACTTGGCAAGGCTGGTAAGCAGCATGCTCAGCAATTCGATTGGAAGGTTGTGGCAGATCAAATATTTTCAATTTATGAAATGTCAAGCGTCAGCGGCGAAAAAGTCCGCCTTGCATCTGAAAATCGCTCCTGGAGCAAATTCATCGGCAGAGATACTCGAGGTGAAAATTAAATGAGAACGTTTGTGATACTCGGAATAATATTTATTTTTTTTCTCTGGTATCTATCCTTTTCTGCAACTCGTTTAGATCGCCTACATCATCGTGTAGAAACGAGCTGGGCGAATTTGGATGGATTACTCCAACGTCGAGCTGCAATTGCACTGGAAATAGCCCGGAGCGAAATCGCAGATCCTGCATCAGCGATGCTATTAACTGCGGCCGCCTATCAGGCCCGTGAAGCAACAATTGAAAATCGATCTGCAGCTGAGAGCGGATTATCCGGAGCGCTTGGATTACTTCTGGCTGATGGTCAAAGTACAAAAAGGCCTGCAGAAATCCTTTTGTTGCGTGAACTTTCAGAGTTAACGGAAAAGATTAGAATTGCTATATCCCTGCATGTTGACGCTGTATCCCGGACCCAGTTGGTTCGTAAAAAGTTTATATTTCGTACCTTTCGATTAGCTGGAACGGCCCCATTGCCAGTAACTTACGAGTTTGAATCAGATGTGCTTTAGACCCCGAAATTTCCTTTTACTTTTTGCGTATGCCGCAATCCTTGCAACTACGGGTTGTTCATCCATTTCGCAGACGGTAACTCAATTGATTTCAGATCCTGTTCAAACCAACGTACTGAGTGGTCGCGAAGGAGCAAATGGACCGATCTTGGTGGTTAAGTTAGATGACACTGTAAATGCTCGACCGCAAGTGGGTTTGGAATTTGCAGATGTTGTTTATATCGAGCAAGTGGAAGGAGGCCTAACTCGACTAGCTGCAATCTATTCGTCGAATATTCCTCAACGAATTGGTCCAGTTCGAAGTGCGCGAATAAGTGATATCGAATTATTGGCGCAATACGGCCGAGTTGCGTTTGCGTATAGCGGAGCGCAGCAGAAATTAATACCGGTTATTGCTGCTGCCAATTTGGCTGATGTTGGAGCGATGCACAGAGGCCCAGTATTTTATGAAACTGATATCACTCGCATACAGCCATACGCAATGTTTTTGAATGCACAAAAGCTGATGGCCAATGAATCTGCTAAGGGAACTTCGATTGATTTAGCAAAAAATGTTGGATGGAATTTTTCAAAATCACCCGAGAACGAAGGTATTGGTATTTCCGATGTCACGATTCATTGGCCTGCACAAAAATATGCTGGAAAATGGGATGCCATTACTAACCGATGGCTCTTGAGCGTTAATTCCCAACCAGATTTGTCGGATTTGGGAAAGAATTTGGGCCCTACTACTTTAGTAATCCAAATTGTTTCAATAACGCCTTCTGAATATGGCGATAAGTTCGGCGGAAACACTCCATTTTCACAAACTGTTGGATCCGGAAAGGGTTACGTTTTACGCGATGGAATTGCGATTGATGCGAAATGGAATAGGCCGGATTCTCTGTCGCCGACCACATGGACAGATTTAAACGGGTCAGAAATAAAGTTCGCACCAGGACAAATTTGGGTAGCTCTTACAGATAGGGAGCCAGATTTCACGCACAAAAGTCCGAGCGCGACGAATCCAACTTCAAAGTAGTATAGGACTCCTCATTCATACAGGGAGTTGTAATGGCACAAGAAAGCGGGACAGCACGCGTCAAACGCGGAATGGCAGAAATGCTCAAAGGTGGCGTCATCATGGATGTCGTCAACGTTGAACAAGCAAAAATTGCCGAAGATGCTGGCGCCGTTGCTGTTATGGCACTCGAAAGAGTCCCTGCAGATATTCGCGCGCAAGGTGGCGTTGCACGTATGTCTGATCCCGACATGATTGCTGCAATTCAAGAAGCAGTTTCTATTCCTGTGATGGCGAAGGCTCGAATTGGTCACTTTGTTGAAGCGCAAGTACTTCAAAGTTTAGGCGTTGATTATATTGATGAATCAGAAGTACTTACACCAGCTGATTACACAAATCACATAAATAAATGGGATTTCACAGTTCCATTTGTTTGCGGTGCAACCAATTTAGGTGAAGCGCTTCGACGCATCAATGAAGGTGCAGCCATGATTCGCTCAAAAGGCGAAGCAGGAACCGGCGATGTTTCAAATGCGATGATGCATATGCGCCAAATAGGTGGCGAAATACGACGCCTCACTTCTATGCGCGAAGACGAACTCTATGTTGCAGCTAAAGAGATGCAAGCGCCATTTGATCTAGTCAAGGAAGTTGCGGCAAATGGAAAACTTCCAGTTGTTCTCTTTACTGCGGGTGGAATTGCGACACCGGCCGATGCTGCATTGATGATGCAGATGGGCGCCGACGGTGTATTCATTGGTTCTGGTATCTTTAAATCTGGAGACCCAAAACAACGTGCATCAGCTTGCGTTAAAGCAACTACATTCCACAATGATCCAAAGATCATCGCTGATGTTTCACGCGGACTCGGTGATGCAATGGTTGGCATCAACGTGGCAGATCTTCCAGCACCTCATCGACTCTCAGAGCGCGGTTGGTAATTAAAACTTGCTCGTTGGTGTTTTAGCTTTACAAGGTGATTTTCGAGAGCATATAAATGCTTTGTCTCACTGCGGTGTCCAGAGCCAAGAAGTGCGTCGTATTTCGGAATTGGAAAGCGTGGACGCCTTAATTATTCCTGGGGGCGAATCAACAACAATTGTGTCACTCTCAAAAACTTTTGGTTTATTCGAGCCAATTAAAAATCGGATAGCTAAAGGCTTGCCAACGTATGGCTCTTGCGCAGGAATGATTATGTTGGCCGATCACATTGTTGCCGCGAAAGAAGGACAAGAAACCTTCGGTGGAATCGATATCACGGTTCGCCGCAACGCTTTTGGTCGCCAAGTTGATTCTTTTGAATCAGACATCCTTGCCCCGGAGATTTCCAAAAATCCAATCCGTGCAGTTTTTATCCGGGCGCCTTGGGTTGAAAAAATTGGCAACGCAGTTGAAGTTTTAGCAAGCATTAAAGGTGCAGATAATTCATCTCACGCTGTTGCTGTGCGTCAGGGGCACTTACTGGCAACTGCTTTTCATCCTGAAATTACCGATGATCACAGCGTTCATAGGTACTTTTTAGAAAAAGTCTGTAAGTAAGTATTTCTATAATTTGCGATAAAGTACGGTCTTCGACCAGCGACAAATCAGGTGAGGTGTTAAATGTCCGGCCATTCCAAGTGGGCGACGACTAAGCATAAGAAGGCAGTTATTGATGGCCGTCGCGCAAAGAATTTTGCTAAATTAATTAAGGCTATTGAAGTTGCTTCACGCAACGGTGGTCCTGATATGGATGGCAATCCAACTCTTTTTGACGCTGTTACAAAAGCAAAGAAGAACTCCATGCCCGCTGACAATATTGAGCGCGCGATTAAACGTGGTGCAGGACTTGAATCCGGTGGCGCTAACTGGGAAACAATTATGTATGAGGGTTACGGACCCGCAGGCGTTGCAATAATGATTGAGTGCTTATCTGATAACAGAAATCGCGCTGCATCAGAAGTTCGCGTTGCTGTGACACGCAACGGTGGATCCATGGCCGATCCAGGATCGGTTTCATACTTATTTCACCGTAAAGGTTTGATCACAGTAAACAAAGCTTCGGGAGCCACAGAAGAATCGATTTTAGAAGCCGTACTAGAAGCTGGCGCCGAAGAAGTTAAAGATAACGGTGAATCATTTGAAATTGTCTGTGAAGCAAGTGATTTAGTTCGTGCACGCACAGCGCTTCAAAGTGCCGGTATAGATTACGAATCTGCAGATTCATCTTTTATTCCATCGATGACTATCGATTTAGATGCTGAGTCGGCGACAAAAGTATTCGAACTGATTGATGCAATCGAAGAACTAGACGACGTACAAAATGTCTTTAGCAATGCAGACGTATCCGATGAGGTAATGGCGAGCCTGGCTTAATTTTTTGCCCCAACCTCCTAGGCTTGCTCCATGCGTGTTTTAGGAATTGACCCAGGTCTAACACGATGCGGAGTAGGCATCGTTTCGGGCACCCCGGGCTCACCTCTAGCTCTCGAAGGTGTTGGCGTGATCATGACTGCCACTGATTCAGATTTAGATATTCGCTTACTCGAACTTCATCTTCAAATCTCCCAATGGGTTAAAAAATTTTCACCTGACGTAATTGCAGTTGAAAGAGTTTTCTCACAACACAATGTCCGAACTGTCATGGGAACTGGTCAAGCGGCAGGAATTGCTCTCTTAGTCGCTGCCCAACATGGTGTACCTGTTTTTATGCATACACCGAGTGAAGTCAAAGCTGCAGTCACCGGATCAGGACGAGCAAACAAGGCGCAAGTTTCTGAGATGGTCAAACGTTTGCTGAATCTACAAGAAATTCCAAAACCTGTAGATAGTGCAGATGCTCTAGCCCTTGCTATTTGTCATATTTGGCGAGGTTCGGGCGATTCTAAAATCAAAAAAGCTTTAGCTCTTGAAAAGAAAAGATTGGCTGCACTTCGATGATTTCAACTCTGAGTGGCACTGTTAAATTTCTAACCCCTGATAAAACCATCATCGAAATCGGGGGAGTTGGTATAAGCGTTTTGATTAATTCGCACACAAGTGCTTCCTTAACTATAGGTGCCCATGCCCATCTTTTCACTTCCTTAGTTGTACGAGAAGACTCTTTGACTTTATTTGGATTTAGCGACGAACCTTCTCGGGTCCTCTTTGAATTAGTGCAGACTGTGTCGGGAATAGGACCAAAAGTTGCATTATCAATTCTAGGAGCTCTCACACCATCTGAATTGGCACACGCGGTTAATACTGAAAACATCTCTGCAATTGAGAAAGTTCCAGGAATTGGCAAGAAAGGTGCACAGAGGCTGATACTTGAACTTAAATCTAAGTTAAGTGACTTCACTCAAGGATCACAACGTCAATCTCATCAACCATTATGGCGAGAACAATTGATGAGCGCTTTAATCTCACTTGGGTTCTCAGCAAAAGATTCAGATGATTCAATTAATTCAGTCTTAACAGATATGTCGCAAGAAGAGATAGCCACAATGGAACTAGGCGAATTACTGAAACTAGCGCTCCAGAGTGGAAAAAAATGACTCCTGATGAGCGACTTGTAACACCTGCGCTTCGTAGTGATGATGGAGCAGCAGAACATGCGTTGCGTCCAAAAACTTTGGAAGATTTTATTGGGCAAGATCGAGTGCGTCAGCAAATTGATGTTTTACTTACGGCTGCACGCAAGCGCGCAAGCGCAGCAGATCATATTTTGCTATCCGGCCCTCCAGGTTTAGGTAAAACTACTCTTGCATTGATTTTGGCAAGTGAAATGAATACACCAATTCGCGTGACAAGTGGACCAGCAATTACCCATGCAGGAGATTTGGCAGCAATACTTTCATCACTAGTTGAAGGTGAAATTCTCTTTTTAGATGAAATTCATCGATTACCACGGCCGGCTGAAGAGTTGCTATATCTGGCAATGGAAGATTTCAGAGTTGATGTTGTTGTAGGTAAAGGACCTGGCGCAACGGCAATTCCTTTGCAACTTCCTCGATTTACTTTGGTGGGCGCAACTACACGTGCAGGCTTGTTGCCTAGCCCGCTACGGGATCGCTTTGGTTTCACAGCTCATTTGGATTTTTATGGTGAAAAGGATTTAGCCACAGTTATTACACGAAGTGCGAAGCTTCTCGGTTTAACAATTGATTCAAAAGCAATAGATGAAATAGCTGGTCGATCACGTGGAACTCCAAGAATTGCAAACAGGCTATTACGACGAGTTCGAGATTTTGCTCAAGTGCAAGGAAGTAATTCACTGTCTCACAATCACGCTATGTCTGCCTTAGAAATGTATGAAGTAGATGAAAAGGGATTAGATCGTTTAGATCGGGCAGTATTAACGGCCCTCATAGAACGTTTTAACGGTGGACCAGTTGGTTTATCAACGCTGGCAATTGCAGTTGGCGAAGAGACAGAAACAGTTGAATCTGTTGCAGAACCATTCCTAGTCAGAAATGGGTTTATGGCGCGAACATCTCGAGGAAGAATTGCAACAGCATTGGGATGGACCCATATTGGGCGGACACCCCCTACAGATTTGGCTCCTACTCCTGGCCTTTTCGACACACTAGATAATCACGCCTAGACTCTGCACCTATGTCTACATCGATTAAGCCTGTTAAAAGTGCTGCCCGTCCTGGTCGCACACTTGTTCTCCTTGCTCTTGTAATGCTTGCACTTCTAGCCTCAATTCTTATTACCGGGGCCACTGCAGTGCGACTTGGCCTTGACCTTCGCGGTGGTACAAGCGTTACATTGCAACCCCGAATGGCTCCAGGTGAAAACGGAAAAGTAACAACAGAGGCTATCGATCAAGCTGTTTCAATTATTCGCCAACGTGTTAACTCACTTGGTGTTGCAGAAAGTGAAGTTGCTGCACAAGGCAGCGGAACTAATCGTCAAATTGTTATTGCAATTCCAGGTGACACAGGACGTCGCGTCGTTGAACTTGTTGGGCAAACTGCAGAACTTCGTTTTAGACAGGTGCTTGCAACGGCTGCAGGTACTGCATCTACAGCTCCAACTGATCCAACTGCAACTCCTGCGGCAGCGGTTACTCCAGAACTCAATGCCCAATTCGCCGCTTTAGATTGCACTAAGCCAGAAAATCTTCGAGGAACTGGAAGCGATAATGCTGATTCACCAATTGTTGCATGCGACAGAAATGGTGCTGCTAAATATATTCTAGACAAAGCCGAAGTCCTTGGACGCCAAGTCGCTAAAGCAACAGCAGGAATCGACCAACAAGGTGGAAACGCTTGGTACGTCTCGCTGGTATTTAATGATGAAGGAACAAAAGCCTTCGGTGACATCACTGCGCGTGTGACCTCTCTACCAACTCCTCAAAATCAGGTAGCGATTGTTCTCGATGGTTTAGTTGTGTCTGCACCACGAATCAATGAAGCAATTCCATCCGGAAATGCTCAGATCACTGGATCATTCACTCAAGTAGAGGCTCAAGATTTAGCAAATGTTCTTAAGTACGGCGCACTTCCACTTGCCTTTGATAGAGGTGAAGTTCAACAAGTTTCACCAACTCTCGGTGCTGATCAGTTAAATGCGGGGCTACTCGCAGGTTTTCTCGGCTTGGCACTTGTTCTACTTTATTCGCTTCTTTATTACCGTGGATTGGGAATTGTTTCCGTTGGTTCACTTCTAGTCGCTGGCGGACTTGTTTACATGCTCTTCTTGCTTCTCGGTAAATGGATTGGATTCACACTCACTTTGGCGGGCATCGCAGGTGCGATTGTTGCAATCGGTATCACTGCGGACTCATTTATTGTGTACTTCGAACGTATCCGAGATGAAGTTCGTGAAGGTCGCTCGCTTAGATCAGCCGTGGAAACTGGTTGGGTTCGCGCTCGTAGAACAATTATTGTTGCTGACTTTGTTTCCATTATTGCAGCTGTACTTTTGTACTTCTTTGCAGTTGGAGGAGTTCGAGGATTCGCGTTCACGTTAGGACTTACAACTCTTGTGGATTTACTCGTGGTATTCGCATTCACCAAACCACTGACAACCTTCTTAGCTAAATTGGAATTCTTCAGCTCTGGTCACTCATTATCAGGCGTTTCGCCTAAGAGTCCCGGTGCTCTATCGCATGCAACCAAGGAGGCATAAATAATGTCAAAGTTTTCAGGACTTGGCGGACGACTTCACTCTGGTGAATCTTCTATAGATTTCATTGGTAAACGCCGTCGTTGGTATGCACTCTCTGGCTTGTTAATCATCGCTTCCATCGCCGCACTTTCGTTACAAGGATTGCATCTTGGAATTGAATTTAAAGGTGGCGCTTCATATACCGTAACAAAGGCGGGTTCATCCGTTGCGCAAGCCGATACTGCTTTAACTGCAGCAGGAATAACTGGTGAAGCAATTGTGCAAAAAGTAGGCAATGACAAGATTCGAATTCAGACTGGTTCGCTTACAACAGAGAAATCAAATGATCTTCAGGATTCGCTAGCATCAACTTTTGGCATCAGCGTTGACTCTATTGACACTCAAATTATTGGTCCTTCTTGGGGTAAAGAAATCACCAGAAAAGCCTTGTATGGTCTGATTGGTTTCATCGCAGTTGTGATGCTTTATCTAGCGATGGCTTTCGAACCAAAGATGGCTATAGCGGCGATTGTTGCAGTAATTCACGATGTGTTTATTACCGTTGGAATCTATGCACTAGTAGGTTTTGATGTCACGCCTGCAACTGTTATTGGTTTCTTAACAATTCTAGGCTACTCCTTATATGACACTGTTGTTGTGTTCGATAAAGTTCGCGAGAACACACGTTCGATAACAGCCACATCGAAAATGACGTATTCTCAAGCCGCAAACTTGGCTGTAAATCAAACTCTTGTTCGTTCAGCAAATACTTCGATTATGGCGTTATTGCCTGTGGGTTCAATTTTGTTTGTCGGTGCAGGATTACTTGGAGCTGGAACGTTGAAGGATCTTTCCCTCGCACTTTTTATCGGTCTTGCAACAGGTGCATACTCTTCTATCTTTATTGCAACGCCGCTATTAGCCGTTATGCGTGAACGCGAACCAGCTATGAAAGCTTTGGCCAAGCGAGTTAATGCTCGTGGTGGCGTGCCCGTGATGGCATCGAGCGCTACGTCAATTTCAGTTGTTACTGGCGAAAAACGCGGACCACGCAATCAACCAAAACGTAAAGGTCGCAAGTAAATTTATTTGCGTCCCAGATGGACACACTTTTACAACCTTTAATCAACTCCTTAAAGGAGCATGATTCAAAGGCTGATGTCGAAAAAGTTGAAAAGGCGTACGAGGTTGCAAAGAGTGCGCATGGAGGACAATTTCGAAAATCAGGTGATGAATACATCACCCATCCTGTCGCCGTGGCACAAATTCTCTCCGAACTTGGTTTAAATGACGCAACGATTATTGCAGCACTGCTACACGACACAGTAGAAGATACGCCGTATTCATTAGCTCAACTGAGGAGCGATTTTGGTGATGAAATTTCATCATTAGTAGATGGTGTCACTAAATTAGATAAGTTGAGTTACGGGCCAACGGCCGAAGCAGAAACAGTTCGCAAAATGGTTGTTGCCATGTCGCGAGATATCAGAGTATTAGTTATCAAACTTGCTGATCGACTTCATAACGCCCGAACGTGGAAATATGTTGAAGTCCAGAGCGCAGAACGTAAAGCTCGCGAAACTTTAGATATTTATGCTCCGTTGGCCCATCGCCTAGGCATGAATGCGATCAAATGGGAGTTGGAGGATCTTTCTTTTGCTGTTCTCGAACCAAAAAAATTCGAAGAAATTTCTAGGTTAGTCGCTGAGCGCAGTCCATCGCGCGATGCTCTTACAGCCGAAGTTATTAAAAATGTAGAGGAAGATCTAGCGAAGGACGCGATTGAAGCAACTGTTACAGGGCGCAAAAAACATTTCTTTAGTGTTTATCAAAAAATGGTTGTTCGTGGCAGGGATTTCAACGATATTTACGATTTAGTGGGAATTCGAGTTCTAGTTAATGATGTAAAGGATTGCTACGCAGTATTGGGTTCTATACATGCACGTTGGTCTCCAGTCCCAGGTAGATTTAAAGATTACATTGCAATGCCTAAGTTCAATCTATATCAATCTCTTCATACAACAGTGATTGGTCCCGATGGCAAGGCAATCGAAATACAGATCAGGACATTTGAAATGCATTCACGCGCTGAATTCGGTATTGCTGCACATTGGAAGTACAAACACGGATTAGAAACCAATTCTTCGTCTCCGCAGATGCTGTGGCTACGTCAACTCCATGAGTGGCAGAAAGAAACAGAGGATCCTTCTGAATTTTTAGAGGCTCTTCGTTTTGATTTAGGTTCACCGGAGGTTTTTGTCTTCACCCCAAAGGGCAGCGTTGTTGCACTTCCAGGAGGATCTACTCCAGTTGATTTCGCCTATTCAGTTCATACGGATGTCGGAAATAGATGTGCTGGAGCAAAAGTTAATGGCCGCTTGATCCCGCTTGATACACCTTTAAATAACGGAGATGTCGTTGAAATTGTCACGAATAAGAGTGATTCAGCAGCACCTTCACGTGACTGGTTAAATTTTGTGAAGAGTCCGCGCGCGCGTTCAAAAATCAAAGCATGGTTTAGTAAAGAGCGGCGTGAAGAAGCCATTGAAGCAGGTCGGGAATCTATCGCTCGTCAGATGCGAAAGGCTGGGCTGCCGTTACAAAAGATTTTTGCTGGTCATGCACTCCTTGAACTTGCACACGAACTTCGATACCCCGATATTTCAGCTTTGTATTCTGCAGTTGGTGATGGTCATATTTCGGCTGCGGCGATAATTGATAAATTGGTTCATTTCATGGGCGTGGAAGATTCACACCCAGAACAAACTATGGATTTTGTGGCGGGGGTAGCCCCAGTTGCCAAACGATCAAGCAGTGCAATCAAAGTTGAAGGTATTGATGAAGTTTTGGTCAAGCTAGCTCGTTGTTGCACGCCAGTACCAGGAGATCCAATTATGGGGTTTATTACACGCGGGAGTGGCATATCTGTACATCGATCCGATTGTGTAAATGCTGATGATTTACGACTTCATCAAAGTGATCGCATAGTTGGTGTTAAATGGCTTGACGGTGCATCCAGCTTGTTCTTGGTAAATATTCAAGTAGAAGCACTGGATAGAGCTCGATTGCTAGCTGATGTAACGCGAACACTTTCAGAGCAACATGTAAATATTTTGAGTGCAGCAGTAAGCACATCTAAGGACCGAGTAGCTATCTCGAGATTTACATTTGAAATGGCTGATGCCACACATTTAGATGCAGTCTTAACCGCGGTTCGTTCGATTGAAGGCGTTTATGACGTCTATCGAACAACCAACAATTAGTTAAATTCTGCGAGTGACTTTTCTGCTTCTTCTAGCCAGGTGCGACGAGCTGCTGCAGATTCCCATGCGTCAGCGGCTTTCTTAGCATCTCCGGCACTTGTTGCCTTTGCCGCAATTTTTTCATAATTATCGATAGCACCTTGAAGTTGAGCAACAACTTCTGCAGCACGTGCCTTTGCAGCAGGATCGGTTTTGCGCCAAATTTCAGCTTCGGCCGATTTAATTGCTTCTTCTACTTTGTTTACGCGAGCATCAAGAGCGGCACGCTTATCACGATTAGTCATTCCTATTTTTTCCCAAGAACGTGCGAGATCCCTAAATTTGTTCTTTGCGTCTTTAACATCTGTAAACGGTATAAGTGCTTCAATTTGAAGGATGAGCTCTTCACGTTTTATCAAATTTGCCGCCATCGTTACTTCGCGTTTTTCAAGGTCAGCATTTTTCGCTTGGAAGAATTGGTCCTGCGATTTCTTAAAGCGAGCCCAGAGCTTCGCGTCATCTGATGGCTTTCCGCGACCGGCTGCTTTCCATTGATCCATAAGTGACTTGAAAGCCTTTGCAGTTGCTACCCAATCTGTAGAAGTAGCTAATTTTTCCGCTTGTGCAACCAATGCCTTTTTAGCTTCTGTTACAACTGACGTTGTAGCTTCTAAATTCGCAAAGTGTGTTCGACGACGTTTATCGAATTTATTTCGTGAAGCTGAGAATCGCTTCCATAAATCAGTGTCCGTTTTCTTATCTAAACGCGGTGCAGATTTCCATTCGGCAAGAAGTTCTTTGAGTCGATCGCCAGTTGTTTTCCAACTTTCGGATAGCGCAAGTGATTCAGCTTCGGCGACAATCTTTTCCTTTTCGACTAAAACTTGAGCGCGTTTGGCCGCTTTTTCGGACTCTGCAGCAGCTTTCTTTGCTTCGTATGCACCGCGATGGCCTTCGATGAGAGGTTCTAGCTGATCAACTGATTGTGCAAGTGCATCAAGATCTCCGACAGCGTTAATTTCCTTTACCTGATCACGCAATTTCTTCACAGATGCAAGAGCGTCAGAGGGAACCATTGCTCCGCTTGTAATCCGCGCCGCAAGGAGTACAATTTCTGATGCAACTGCTTCAAATTTTCTTACAAAATATGCAAGGGCTTCTTCAGAGCTTTTTCCCGGGTATGAACCGACAGCTTTGTCGCCTTGTGAAGTTCTTACGAAAACCGTTCCGTCTGGTGCTACATATCCAAATTTTGATGGATCTCCAATTAATGCAGATGCTGCAGAAGTTGGAATTGAACTTGGTGTAGGTGTTACGTCGGACATGGTCTTCCCTTCAGCGCGTTAATCGATTTCGATTTTCGCTATTGGACCAACACTTCCAATCTCTCTTCTTGGATTTAATTCCGTTAAAAGAGGCGTAAGTCGAGTTGGTCAGGCGGCTTGATGAAGGTAAAAGGTACCCTGTACCTCTGTGCGTGGCGAAATTTCCCGCGTAACGAGCTCCATAAATAGGCGTACTCGAAGGGATATCACCGTGTTTATCACCTCTTTCGCGGCTCCGATGTTCGCCACAAATTGTTGGATTATCGCCAATGAACCTGGTGGTGAATGTGTAATTGTTGATCCTGGAATGCCTAATGTTTCTGACACTGTTGCGATGGTTTTACATGAGCATAAATTGAAGCCAGTTGCCGCCGTTATCACGCATGGTCATTTGGACCACACTTTTTCCATAGTTCCAATCGCCAATGGATACGAAATTCCGGCTTACATTCATAGCGAAGATCGACCTTTACTTTTACATCCAGAGCGCGCTCATGGCCCCGAATTTTTAGCGACATTAAGTGCAATGGACTTTGCTGAACCAAGTGATGTTAGAGAATTGCGCCATGGAGCGGACGTAGAAATGCTGGGGATGAATTTTCATGCCATTCACGCTCCCGGTCATACCCGAGGTTCACTCATGTTTACGGTTAATGATGAAGTTCTCATAAGTGGAGACGTCCTATTTGCAGGTGCGATTGGTCGAACTGATTTACCGACAGGTTCTCCAGAATCAATGCAAGAGACTTTAGTAAACAAAGTTCTAACACTGCCTGATCAACTTCGCGTTCTACCTGGGCATGGCCCAGATACAAGTATTGGTCGTGAAAGAAAAACTAATCCTTATCTGATTGACGCAGCCAAGAAATCAGGAAGACGATGAGTAAGCGAAATCAAATTCAAGCTCCGAAAGGAGTAAGTGAATACGTTCCTCCCCAATCAAGAAAATTTGAATCTGTGCGAGAAGCACTTTTGAAGCCGGCTCGTAATGCGGGCTATGAATTAATTGAATTGCCGGTTTTCGAAGATACAGAGTTATTTACTCGTGGTGTCGGAGAATCAACTGATGTAGTGTCAAAAGAAATGTACACATTTGAAGATCGTGGTGGCCGTTCTATAACTTTGCGCCCAGAAGGAACGGCTGGAGTTATGAGAGCAGTAATTGAGCACGCGTTAGATCGCGGTCAATTACCAACAAAGCTTTATTACAGTGGAGCTTTTTTTCGTGCAGAACGTCCACAAGCCGGGCGATATCGTCAATTTTATCAGGTTGGTATCGAAGCAATTGGTGTTCAAGATGCGGCACTTGACGCCGAAATAATTGCAATTGCAGATTCTGGATTTAAAGCAATCGGTCTAAAGAGATACCGATTAGAAATAACATCATTGGGAGATGCCCAATCTCGAGCCAAACATCGCGTAGATTTAATCTCTTTTATCGAAAAATTGGATTTGGATGACGCGACAAAAATACGGGCGTCTATAAATCCTCTTCGTCTTTTTGATGATAAACGTGAAGAAATCAAGAAGATGATGGAAAAGGCCCCGTTATTGCTTGATTACTTATCTGATGAATCGCGTAAAGATTTTGAAACCGTACAAAAACATCTGGAAGCTCTCGGTGTTGATTACACAGTAAATCCTCGAATGGTTCGCGGATTGGATTATTACACAGGAACAACATTTGAATTTGTACACGAATTACTTGGAGCGCAATCTGGCATCGGCGGCGGTGGACGATATGACGGACTAATGGCAGAACTTGGCGGTCAAGAACTCTCTGGAATTGGCTTTGGTCTAGGAATTGATCGTTGCGTGTTGGCTGCCGACGCGGAAGGAATTTCATTTGATCAAGAGTTCACTTCCGATCTTTTTATAATTCCACTCGGTGAAGAAAGTAAAATGGCTTCCTTAACTATTGCCCAAGAGTTGCGAAACGCTGGATTACGTGTGGAGATTTCTTTTGGCGATAGAGCCTTAAAAGGTTCAATGAAGGCAGCCGATAAGAGCGGCGCCGCCTTCGTAATCGTTCTAGGTGAAAGTGAAATTGCTAGCGGAAATGTGGAGCTCAAAGAGATGAGCACGGGTAAGACTTCTTCGGTTACTCTTGCCTCCTTGCAGAAACATCTTCATAGTGTTTTTGCCGAA
>Ga0214921_10004809_pt1 | contig 19563 bp, 13 predicted proteins | sample LL1505_MetaG_FD_177992 | JGI IMG/M metagenome (GOLD analysis project Ga0214921, IMG submission 177992) | Freshwater microbial communities from Lake Lanier, Atlanta, Georgia, United States - LL-1505 | ecosystem: Environmental > Aquatic > Freshwater > Lake | place: USA: Georgia | collected... | reverse complement strand
GATTTCTGGTTTTGTGTTGATGATAATAGTTCAGACGAGGATAGACAAAAAATGAAAGATTTGTATCCATTTTTTGAATTTTATTTTAAAGATGTTTCAGAAAAAGGTCATCCACAAAGTATGAATATCATTCGAAACTACATTAAAACACCTTATGTTTTTCATTTAGAAGATGATTGGAAATTTTTTGTCAAACGTAATTATATCAAAGATTCCATCGATATTATTGAATCTAACAAACAAATTGGACAATGTCTTTTTAATAAAAATTATGCGGAAATTGAAAGTGATATTGATATTAAAGGGGGAACTTATCATACTACTAATAGTGGTTTGCGATATTTTATACATGAATATTGTAGAACACAAGAAGAAACTAATATTTGGAAAAACAAATATGGAAATTGTAAATCATCTTTCTATTGGCCTCATTGGAGTTTAAGACCAAGTTTATCACGAACATATATTTTTAAAGATATTGGTGAATTTAATGAACAAATTTCACATTTTGAAATGGATTATGCTCATAAATATGCAAATAAAGGTTATGTTTCTGCTTTTTTTGAAGGTGTTTATTGTTTACATACAGGTCGTTTAACTTCTGAAAGAGATGATGAAACGAAATTAAATGCTTACAAATTAAATAATGAAATACAATTTTATGGAAAAGAAAATGTTGTGAAAGATGATGTGAAAGAAGATGTGAAAGACGTTGTGAAAGAAGATGATGTGAAAGATTTTTGTGATATGTCTTTCAAAACATATATTGTTAATCTTGACCGTCGTCCTGATAGATGGGAAACTTTTGTCAAAAACGCCAAAGACGTTGAATTTTTAAATTATGAAAGATTCTCTGCAGTTGATGGTAAAATGATAAAAAACTCTTCGCAATTACAACAAATTTTTGAAAGTAATGATTACTATATGAGACGAGGAATGGTTGGTTGTCTTTTGAGTCATGTTAAAATTTATACAGAATTAATTAATTCAGAATATGATTATTTTACTGTATTAGAAGATGATGTTGAATTTACCCCTGATTTTAAAAACAAATATGATAATATTTTTACACAAGTTAATAAAAACTGGGATTTAATATTTTTAGGACACCATGTTAGAGATACTCGCAGACAACAAGATGAACTCGTAAAAGATAAAATACCTGTTTTAACAAAACGCGATGCTTATTGGTCTTTCTTAAATTCTCTTGGTGGAACTGGTGGATATATTATTTCTAAAATTGGTGCGCGAAAATTATTAGATTTTATTGATAAAAACGGTGGTTCAAGTAATGGTATCGATACTTTAATTCAAAAAAGTGCAAATGATCTTGATATTTATTATCCAATTCCTCATTTGATATTTACAGATTGTTATAGGGGTGATAATAATATAGATACTGATATACAATACGACCATAGCAATGATTTGGTTTTATCTCTTCAACAAAGAATCGATATGGAATTAGAATTTTTTAAAGATGATATTAAATTAATTGAAAATATTGAAGAAATGAAAGATTTAGTTTCAAAAACAGAAACTGATTTTTCATTTTATTACAAAGATTCTGAAGATAAAATTAAAGAAATTATAAACATTTGCGTTCATTCTTATTATCTTATCGAAAAAACAATTTTTGTTGTTCCGAAATGTGAAAATGTTAGAAGATATTATCATCGATTTAAAATTGATGGAAAATATGATATTTCTGATGTTCTTTAATCATTTTTCAAAAACTTTTTCTTTTTATAGATTTTGTTCATCTATAAAAAAATTATATTTTATTTTCTTTCGATACATATCACAGTTTCTGTTTTTTCTAAAATATTAAAATTATTCTTATTTTTTAGAAATTCATTTGTGCAATCACTTGAATCAAATAAAAATATTCCTCCATTTTTTAATAGTTTTGCACAACGTGATAACAACATATAATAATCAAAATCATTCAAATTCATTTTAGAACATGTAATAATATCATATGTTTTCTCAACTTTCTTTAAATCATCAAAAACATCGTTATTATTATTTATACTTGTTTTATTTTCTAAATCTAATTTTGTTTCTCCAATTTCTAATGAAATATAATTTTTATTTGTTTTAAATTTATAATATTCCACAACATCTTTCACAACGTCTTTCACAACGTCTTTCACAACATCTATATTCATAACTTTCATCAATTCATTTGCTCTATTTTCCCATGATAAATTTTTCGCCCATGCATTATTTTTCTTTAAATAGAAATTCTTTTTAATTGGATCATCTATAATTGAAAACAATTCTTGTAAAGCTGTTTCTTGCCATTCTTTTGTATATGCATTTCCTTTAATTACTATTCCTCTATCTCCTACTGTATTTTGTAATGACCCTAAATCAGTTGTTATCACTAAAGTATTAGTTAACGCAGATTCTAACGCCGTCAAACAAAATGTTTCAAGAAAAGTACATGGATAAAACCATATTTCGGATGTTAACCAATTTTCGGCTAATTTACTTTTACTTGTCCATCCTTCATAATAAATTCCATCTGGATGTGTCTTTAACAATTCTTTTATTCTATTCATTTCATCAGGTCTTACTGAATTTACCCATTTACCGTCTAAATCACAATGAATATGCAACATCGCATCGGGATATTTAGAATAAATCACCGGCCACATTTCAAGTAATGGTAATAATCCACGATGTGGAAATGAAGAATAAATAAATTTATGTTTTTGCTTTTCTACTTTTTTAGAAAATAAATTAAAATCAATTCCATATCCAAATGGAATTACCAAATCTCTTAAAATCTCAAACATACTTTTGAATTGTTCGCAATGCCATTCACTCAAACATAATATTTTTCTCAATTTTTCATTTCTAATTATAACTTCACCTTGTGGAATTAAATCATGTAATATTAAATATACGTTTTTTACATCACTTTTATATGTCATCGGTAAATATTCAGGATAACGACTTATCATAACTGTATGTATTTCATTGTTATTAATAAAGGATTTATATTCATTTATTTTTCTATATTGCACATTCTCGTAAATTTCATTATCAACGCAATTACAAAACACTATAACATTGAAATATCCATATTTTTGAATATATCGTGCCATTTCTATCACAAACGTCTCACTCCCTCCAACTCCTTTTGTTTCTATATCTCTACCAGTCCACGGTTCAAAACCTCCATCGGCAAGAAAAACAAAATATGGTTTATCTTTACTTTCTGTAAAAATTGGAACATTTGGTTTATCTATCAATTTAGTAAATATTTTATTCCAACATTTCATAGTATAATATTCTATGGAGTTATCTTCCGAATTTTTAGAAAAAAATAAATCACAACATTCTTTTCCAAGACTTTCATTTTGAAACATAAAACTTAATTCTGCTAAAAATTTCGGGAGGTAATAATATGATAATGTCGGTTTTAAACTATATTGACAATGTATTGGATATCCAATTTCAAACGCTTTTTTCATATATTCATACGCAATATGATATTGTTTCTCAAGATAATAATGAATTCCTATAAAATATAAACTATCTGGTCTCGATGGATCCATTTCGTATGATTTCTTGTATAATTTCTCACATTGTTCCCACTGATAATTTAATTTGAAATTACATATCCGAGCCGCTTCAAAACAAGCATCGATTTTTTCTTGAATGAATCCTTCATCTGGATGTTCAACTCTTTTAAGAAAAAATTCTAATGCTGATTCATATCTATCTAATAAATTATATGTTTGTCCTAAATAATATAAAGCTCTTGAATCATTTGGTTCTTCTTCTACCATCTCGTGTAATATTTTAAGATCATACTTTTTTCTATCCATTGTTCTTTTCTCCATATAATCCGAACGATAATCAAAAATATGTGCATGATGCATCGGAATAATTACATTGATATTATTTTTTGGCGTTATAACTTCGTGAAGTTTGTAAATATATCTCAATCCAGATTCAGATTTTATGATTCTATTTGAACCATATTCAGAATCATTACTTTTAATATATAAACTAAATGAATCTGAAAATTGGTCTCCTCGAACCGTTATTAAAAATTGTCTTAAATCATTTTGTATTTTATAAGTGTCATCTAACATTATTACGAATTTACAATCATTACCGGCTAAATCGAGACAACCATTTCTACTATCCCTGAAATTTATGAATGGTTCTTGAAATAATTGTCCTTTTTTCTTTCCTACGAGAACACGGTTGATAATATCTATTGTGTTATCAGTGCTTCCTGTATCTAAAATAGTCCATCTATCAAAAAATGGAAAATTATGTTTTAATACATCTTCAAATGAATCACCTGCGTCTTTAACAATCATTGTTAGGTGCAATAAGTTATCATAAAATAAAACATCATCATTTATGTAATAATGAAATGCTTGTATAAATTTTTCGTTGTATTCAGAAATAATATGCAACGATAACTCACTATCGGATAATTTATAACTTATATAATTATCCCTTTTGAAATTCATTTCTGTATTACAAAGTAAAAACTTCGGTTGGTCAGTATTTTCCAAATTTAGCAAAATATTATTGATGTAAAGCACATCATCATTTTTATCGGTAAAATCGAATATCAAAGAATTAGAAATATCGTTTTTTTGAATATTAAACTGCTGTTCTTTGTTTGTCACGACATTTATTTTATTATAAAATTTTAACAGACTTATTGGAACATATCCTCCGTGAGTTGTATTAATGCATTTAAGATTGAAATGTCCTAAATAACTAATTTCTGTTAATAACGAAACAATTCTTTCTTGCATCCCGAGAGATTCTAGAATATTCAAATTATTGAATTCACTATGCGGAACCTTAACAAATTCATCATCATTTACGCAAAATTCTTTCTTGTTGATTTTAATCATTTTGTATGAAAAGTTTATTTTTATAAATCTGTATATTTAAAAAAAATTGAATTTAATTTAATCAAAAACTTTTAAAAAAATTGAATTTTTAATTTTAAATGATTAGAAATTTTTAGACATGTTGAGCGAAAATTACAAATGGAATATTATCAATACTTTCTTCAAAAAGAAAGGATTTGTTTCCCATCAAATTGATACTTTCAATGACTTCCTAAACAACGGAATACAATGCGTTGTTAACGAAGTTGATATTAATCTTGACCAACCCGATCAAGATTACAAATATTCCATTTCTTTCGGTCAAGTTCATATTCCTAATCCTACTATTATTGAAGAAGATAGAAGTATTCGTCCTATGCTACCCGCTGAAGGAAGACAACGTGATTTAACATATGATTCTCCTATTTTTGTTGATATCACCGAAGTTTTTCAAATTAAAGACCAAGAACCTGAAATTTACGAACATAAACGTATTATTATCGGTAGAACTCCTATTATGTTGCTTTCTGACAAATGCAATCTTACTAATTTCTCAAAACATGAACGTATCGTAAACGGTGAATGCGACAATGATCATGGTGGATATTTTATTATTAAAGGCAAAGAAAGAGTTATCGTCGGACAAATGAGAGGTATATACAATCAACCTATCGTTTTATCTCAAAAAGCCGGTGAGAAATTTAAATATATTTGTGAAGTTCGTAGTATGTCTGAAGAAACTGGTCATTCTGTTTTAATTCAAGCGAAAATTGGTATTGATGACCGTACTTTAGTATTTTCTATTCCTTACATTAGAGAATGTATTCCTATTGGAATTATTTTTAAAGCACTCGGTTATCTGAATGAAGATGAAATCGCAAACATTATTGGAAATAAATATAACGATAAAAATATTGAAAGGTATATCAAATACATTATTCGCGACTCATATTTTATAAAAACACAAGAAGAAGCATTAACATATATAAGTGAATATACGATTCATATTATAAAAGACGAAAATAAAATTAAATATGTTTCTCAAGTTGTGGAAAATGAATTATTACCACATATGGGTATTTTCGCTACAATCAAAGAAAAATGTTTCTTTTTAGGTCATATGGTTAATAAATTATTACGTACCAGTATTGGTACCAGAAAAGAAGACGATAGGGATAATTACGCTAATAAAAGAGTTGAAATGACTGGTGTGTTATTTTGTGAATTATTTAGAACTCTTTTTAAGCGTTTTGTTAAGACGATTGAAATGCAGATAGAAAAGAAAAAGCAACGTCCTGACATTTTGAATATTATTTCTCGAACCAACAGTATCACTTCTGGTCTGAAAACTTGTATTTCAACCGGTTCTTGGAGTGTTTCAAAAACGAATTATGTGCGCACTGGTGTCTCTCAAGTTTTATCGAGATTAACATATGGTGCTACATTGTCTCATATGAGACGTATTGTTATTCCTATAGGAAAAGAAGGAAAAAATGCAAAGATTCGTCAAATTCATTCCAGTCAAATTTTTTATATATGTCCTACAGAATGTTTTGACCCTGATACACCTATTCTAACTTGGGATGGTCAAGTTAAATTAGCAAAAGATATTATTATCGGTGATGTTTTAATTGATGATAAAGGTAATCCTACGAAAGTTCGTAAAACTATATCAGGTGTTGCACCTATGTATGAAGTTAAAACTAATAAAAATAACTTTTTAAATTATACAGTTACGTCAAATCATATTTTGACATTGAAAATAATTGATTCAGAAATAGTAGAATCTGAATTAAATAAATTAGGAATTGCTATCGATGACGATAAAGTTATCGATATAACTATTTCAGAATATGAAAAATTATCAGATAAAATTAAGGAGTATTTGTTTATTTTTAAATGTCAGAATATAAACAGATGGACAGATAAAATTGAAAAAGATATACAAACACGATTTAAACTTATAGAAAAACCAGTTGGTGATTTTGTAGGATTTCAATTAGAAAATGATGGAAGATTTTTACTATCTGACTTTTCGGTGTCGCATAAAATGTTGTGCAAAAAAGGTTTTTAGTAATAAGAATCTAGTTTATATATAAGCAAGACTTTCAAATTGCGGGAAGTCCCTTATGTATTATCTACCGCAGTTTTATAGAAATGTAAAATGTAGCATTGGGTATAATAACCCAAGGATGGTAATAATGATAATATTGGGTAATCCGCAGCCAAGTCCCTTCATATCGTTATGATTAGATATATGGGAAAGGTTCAGAGACTAAATGTTAGTCGGTAGATAATGATAGATTAATCATCTTGAATCTGCTTAAGATATAGTCCTTTACATTTTAGAAATTTGTGTACCTAAAAGAACACACCTGAGGGCCAATCCATAGGGATAGTAATGAATTTAGCATTGACCACGACAGTTACCCGTAAAATTCCAACAGTTGTCGTTAAAGAAATTATAGAAAATAGTGATAATTTAATATTTATTAACGATTATGATGGCGTTAATGATAAACCGCACGTATTTCTTAACGGAATTTTAATGGGTATTACACTTGACCCAGAAGCTTTTATAACTGAAATGAAGGCCTATCGTGAAAATGGTCTATTAGACAAAGAAGTTTCGTTCAGTTTTAATGACGATGATATTAGAATTTTCTGTGATGAAGGAAGATTTATTCGCCCTCTTTTAACCGTGAATGACGCGACAAATCGTTTAAATATTACTGAAAAAGATGATTTGTCTGATTGGGACAAATTAGTAGAAAAACAATTTATTCAATATGTAGATAATTCTGAAATTCAAAGCAGTGTTATTGCAATGGATGAAAAAGATTTACTCGACCATAAAAACGATTTTTTTGAAATCTGTCCGGCTATGATGTTGGGAGTTATGGCAAGTGCTATACCTTATTGCGACCATAACCAATGTATAAAGTCAACAGAGCATGTTTTGCTCTCAGATGGAACAACTAAACAAATTAAAGATATTAAAATAGGAGACGAGGTTATAACTTTTAATCCCAAAACTCAAAAACAAAGTAATACTAAAGTAACATATACCATTACTTGGAAAACTGACAAAGATGTTTTTAAAGTAACTACAATTAATGGTAGAAATTTAACAGCAACATATGACCATCCTTTTATGACTGATAAAGGATGGACTAATGTAGAAAAATTAGATGTGAATAATTCATTAGTAGGAATTTCATTAGAACCTAAACCAGTTAGCACATTTGTTGACGAATATGTTATTTTAGATGAAAAAACTTTTAAGATGAAATGTTTGAAAGCTGGCATTAAAGAAAATTGCGTTAATAAATATGTTGATGAAGTAAGTCATATTTTACCTTTAAAAAGTAATTCAGTGTATATCAATGTAATAAGCAGACTGTTTGGGTTTTTATTAACAGATTGCTGGATTGGTATAAATGAGTATGTAAGACTAGGTGCTGATTTTGGTAATGAATATAGTGCTGAATTATTTGAACAAGATGTTGAATTTTTAGGTTTTAAAAAAGTTAATATTACTTTTTCAGATGATAAACCTGATTTTGGATGTACATATAAAATAGAACATTCTGGAAGTTTTCCGTCTTTATTTGTAGCACTTGGAATCACTACAGGTAAGAAAACAACACAACCTGCTTGTGAAATACCATTTTGGATAATGAATGGCTCAGATATGGTTAAACGTGAATTTTTGTCAGGATTTCAAGGAGGTGATGGATCAAAAATTAAAAAAGGACAAGAAAAACAAATACATGTTCAAATGGCTAAAACAACTAAAAGTATTGACCCAAAATATCTAGATACTTTAATTAAAATGATGTCTGATATTGTTACACTTTTTAGGGAATTATCGATAGATGTTCAAGATGTTGAATATGAAAAATCTACAAAATATGAAAATAGAATGTTAGTATCTTATTATATTAATAATAACCGAACGAATTTAATTAAATATTTCGACACTATCAATTACCGTTATGATATCTACAAGCAAGTAGAAAGTGGTATACTTGTTGAATATATGAGATATTTAGAATTTGAATATGATAAAAGAAAAAATTTAGTAGACGCGGTCAGATCATACGGAAGTATGAAACGGTCTCTTATTGCTGAAAAATTAAATATTACAACAAAACAGGTATTAAATATTCTTACATTAAAATTCGATAATATCGGATTACCTAAAGGGTTATTAACAGCGAAAGAATGGGAGAGTAAGGTTAAAGTAAAAGCTTCTACAATATTTTTACCAATACTTTCAATTGAAAAAACGGAAGATAACATAGTATCAGATATAACAGTTGAGAATGAAGAAAATCAAAGTTTTTTATGCGGAGATATGTTTTGTGTACATAATTCGCCAAGAAATATTTACCAATCGAGTCAGAAAAACAGGCTCAAGTAATAAAAAATTATTGCTAGTCTAAATTATTAGGCGACATAATCAAATTGCGGGAAAATCTAATAAAAAGTGTATCATATATATCAAGTCATTCGAGAAATCGTTTGATGGATTTAGTTAACTGCTAAATATGATAAAAATTATATGATATATTAGACAATCCGCATCCAAGCTCCTAAATCCGTTATGTAAGGACATGGAGAAGGTTCAACGACTAAATGATTATGGGTATGAGAAAACTAACAATTTTCGATGAATACTTAAGATATAGTCTACTCCCATTTGCGAGAATGTGGTATAAAGGATGGGTAAACAAGCCCTTGGTTTTTATGCTTCTTCACATCAAATTAGATCAGATACAATAACATATGTGTTAGATTATCCACAACGACCGCTGGTAAGCACAATACCAGCGCAAATGATGGGATTTAATGATATGCCGAGCGGTATAAATGCAATCGTAGCAATTGCTTGTTATACTGGGTTTAAAACTTGGTTGAACCTGTTATGTGTAAAAGCATAGCAAGTCGTGATTTATTACGGCAACATGATCAAATTGCGGGAAACTCTTAATCGTGAAAAATAAAATTGAAATTTAAATTTGAATGAAATTGAAAAAATAGATATACAAAAAAAGAATATGGTTTTAATTAATTGCGCTTTATGTGAAAAGGAAATCGAAGTTCCTAATAAAACATTTAAGTTTTGCGGAGAAGTTTGTAGGATTCAAGCGCAACGCAACAGATGTAAAAAATATAAGAAGAATAATCCTGAAAAAATACAGAATTATAACAAACAATATAAAGGAGAACATACTGAGGAAACACGCAAGTATAATAGAGAATATGCTACTGAACGTCGTCAAAATGATGAAAATTTCAGAATTCGAACCGACAATCGTTCATCAGTATCTAATTTTCTAACTAAAGGCACTAAATTTCCTATCATAATGTGTAGTCAAGAAGAATTTATAATTTGGGTAAGTTTCAATTTTAAACCCGATATGACATATGATAATTACAGTGACTTATGGCAACTTGACCATGTTATTCCTACTTGCGTTTTTGATTTAACAGATAAAGAACAAGAAAAAATCTGTTTTAATTGGAAAAATACTCGTCCTTTATATAAAGATAAAAATCAGGAAAAGAAATATTCTTTAGAAGACATTTTAGAACATGAAGCAATAGTTGAACAATTTTATGAATTACATTCAGATTTAAGTTTCAATAATATGAATTACGGAGTATCTCATTTACCAAGTCAAGTTAGAGATAAGTTGATGGAACTAATTAACCATTAGTTATATGGTAAAAAAATGAGACTAAAAGACAATCCGCATCGAAGTTTCTTATTCCGCTATGTTAGGAAAAGAAAAACGTTCAGAGACTAAATGGTTATGGGTTTGACAAAACTGACAATTTTGGATGATAACTTAAGATATAGTCCAGCCTATTTAGAAATAAATAGTTTAAACATATAACATTTAAACTTGATATTAAGTCTTAATTGATTTTTATTCAAGTCAAGGTGAAAATATGTTTAATTCGAATCAAGAAGACAGTATCCTAATCAATAAAGCCTCTGTAGAGCGGGGACTTTTTGTTGCAACATCTTATAGAACATTAGTAGATGAAGAAAAGAAACAAGGAACATATAATTTTGAAACGATATGTATGCCACCTGTAGATAAAAGAAAGAGAAATTGTAATTATAGTTTTCTGGATGAAAAAGGGTTAGTAAGAAAGAGAATGAATGGAAAAGCTGTATATGTAGAAAAAGGAGATGTTATAATTGGTAAAGTATTGACAAAATCAAATAAAAATGGCGAAGAAGAATTAATTGATAATAGTTATGTTATTAAAAGTGGTGAAGAAGGTTATATAGATAGAGTTTTAGAAACAGTTACACCAAATGGATATAAATTAATTAAAGTTACAATTCGTAATCAAAAAATACCAGAAATAGGCGATAAACTCGCATCACGCAGTGCACAGAAGGGAACTTGTTTAGATGAAGATTCATTAATAACATTATCTTCAGGTGTATCTGTTAAAATTAAAGATATAAATATTGGTGATGAAGTATGGGGATATAATGGTAAAGGATTGGATATTTCAAAATGTACAAATAAACAATTCATGGGTAAAAAAGAAACATTAAAAATTACATTTAAAAATGGAAAACAATTAATTTGCACAGATGATCATCGCATTTTAACAGACAGTGGTTGGATTGAAGCTGGTAAATTAAATAAAGAAAATAAAATTGTTTCAAGTATTTCAGCACCTGAAGATTCTATTATTGATGATGAGTTAGATTGGAGTTTAAATATACCAACAGATATTTATGGTGTTTTCAATTTAAATATGTCATCAGAAAAAGAAAGAGAAAAAACATTAAAATTTGCAAGAATTTTAGGTTATACACTTGCTGATGGTTGGATATGTTATAAAAATAATAAAACTCCAGAAAAAGGTGTTAGAGGAGGAGTATCTTTAGGTACTTTATTTGATTCAAAATTATTTATCAATGATTTAAAACATGTATTTGAAAATTTTAATTATAATTTTAAAAATGATCCAAGATTTTACGATTCTAAAAGTTACGCAGGTTCTTGTTATGTATATGATTATCCTGTTTTTGTCGCAACAATTATTTCGGGTATTGAAGGTTTTCCTATTGGTAAAAGAATTAATTTAAATATGACATTACCAGCATTTTTAGAAAATGCTCCTAAATCTGTGATTAGAGAATTTTTAGGTGGATTATTTGGAGGTGACGGCTGTAAACCTTATATTGCAAATAATGAAATTCAATCTGTTGAATTCGCTTGGAAAACAAAAGAAAAAAATATAGAAAATTTAAAAACAATTATGAATACGATTAGTTCTATGTTAAAAAAAATCAATGTCGAATCACATATTGGTGCACCCGTTAAAAGAATAAGCAAAGCAAAAGATAAAGAACCACGATGTTCTATAACAATTTCTTTAAAAAGAACAAGTGAATTTTTGAATAATGTGGGTTTTAGGTATTGTATGGATAAGCAAAATAGATTATGCGCGGCCTCTACATTTTGGCAAATGAAATCTTACTTAGGAAATGTCGAAGAAGGTTTTTTTGGAAATGTTTGTAAATATACGGGTAAAAGTTGGTTAAAAGAAATTAATGCATCAGAATGGTTTAGTAAAGATTATCATACCGTTGGACGAGAAGATATTGAAATACCATATTTTTACTTACCTATTGATAAAATTGAAACACATAAAATATGTAATGTTTATGATATTACAGTTGATAAATTAGAATCGTTTATTGCGAATGGTGTTGTTGTTCATAATTGTGGTTTGTTAGTTCCACAAGAAAATATGCCATTCTCAAAAGATGGTATAACTCCTGATATATTAATTAATAGTCATTGCATTGATTTTAGTGCAAAAAAGAACAATTAATAATGGTTCTAGTTTATTTAAATTACTGACTAGATTTAAAATAAGCGAAACTTTCAAATTGCGGGGAACTCCTACAAAATATAACTACCGCAGTTTAAGAGAAATCTTGAATGTAGCAATAAGTACATACTTATGGATGGTAAAAATGTTATTATTTTGGATTATCCGCAGCCAAGACCTTTAATATCATTATAGTAAGATATAAAGGTAAGGTTCAGAGACTAGATGGAAGTTGGTGAATGATGATAGTTTAACTAACTTGAATTTGCTTAAGGTATAGTCCATTCCCCTAGGAAACTAGTAAAAATGTAATTCTTTGTCAGAATGAATTTTTTTAGGGTATAAAAGACCCTCACGAATGACTTAAAATAGGTCATAACAGATAGCTTAAAAAAGTGTAACTATCTAGTCTAATTTATTAGGCGAAACATCTCAATTGCGGGAAAGCTTTAAAGTCTTAAATACAACATATATCAAAGAAATTTGATGTATTACAATAGGGTAATTACCTACTGAATTGTAAAAATTTTAAGAATGTAACAATAAGTGATCCGCATCGTAATCCTAACGACTCAAACGTGACTTGTCTATGGATAGCGTTCAACGACTGTATTGTAAAAATTTTTATAATCGTAAAGGATGTTGGTTTTCTGAAGGTCACGCTTCGTATAGAAAGCTTAAGGTATAGTCTACTCCCTATTTGAAAAAGTAGGGTATAAGGATTTCACAATTATTGGAAACGGTGCTTGGAAAAGCGTGTTGCTTCGAAGGAACATTTGGAGACGCTACTCCATTTTCAAGTAACAGCGTTGATGTTGCTGAATCTATATGTGATAGATTACAAGTTCATGGTTTTGAAAGACATGGTAATGAACAATTAATGAATGGAATGACTGGAGAAATGATAGATGCACAGGTATTTTTTGGACCAGTCTACTATCAGAGGTTGAAGCATATGGTGAGCGATAAATTACATTGTCTTGATTTTGAAACTGAAGTATTGACTTTATCAGGATGGAGAACAGTGCATGAATTAACAAAAAATGATTTAATTGCAACGTTGAAAGACGAAAAACTTGTATATGAAAAACCAATTGATATAATGATTTATCCAGATCACGAAGGTTCTATGTATTATATAAAAAATCAAGCAATAGATTTAGCAGTTACTGGAAATCATAGAATGTGGGTATCTAAACCTTACGGAAGAAAAAGAGAATGGCAACCATATGATTTCGCAAGAGCCGATGAAATTGTCGGAAAAAGGAGAAGATATAAAAAAGATGCTATATGGGAACAAGAAGAATATAAAATAACTGATGATGAAATAACAAATTTATCGGAAATTCCCGATTATATTTTTAATCTATCGAAAAGACAATTGTTATTATTTATGAAACAATATGATTTTTCTGATAAAATATGTGTATTAACAAAAACAATAGCCGATCAATTACAACAAATATGTCTACATATCGGTTGGGAATGTATTATTAAAAATGATGTAGAATTAACTATAAATAAGTTTGTTGAAAATCCAATCGTAAATGATGAGGATGATAAAAATTCAGTAGAAAAATTTATAGAAATTGAAAAATGTCCAGTGTTTTGCGTTCAAGTTCCTTCTGAAGTGTTTTATGTCAGAAGAAATGGAAAAACGTGCTGGACTGGAAACAGTAGATCACAAGGTCAATACGGCCGAAGTAATATAAAAAATATTGCTAGTCTAATTTTTTTAGGCAACACAAACAAATTGCGGGAACATCTTGTTAAGTCTTTAATACTAATTTATTATAGAAATATAGTAATGGTTTTAGTTAATCACTAAAAGAGTAAAAATTTAAAGAATGTACTATGTACTAGAAAGCGTAAGCTTTTTTAGAGATAATCCGCATCCAAACTTCTATATTTCGTTTATCAAGAAATTAGAAGGTGGTTCAACGACTAAATGTTTGTGGGTATGAAGAACTGATAATTCTGATGATTACTTAAGATATAGTCTATTCCCATCTGAAAAGATGTGGTAGTAAAGCATGTGACGACGCTGACCAGACAACCTCTAGAAGGAAGAAGCAGAGAAGGTACAGAATTTTGCCTTAAAGTGAGTTTAATTTTTTATTTTTGATTTAAAGATAAGGCTGTTATAATAAAAACATATTATGGAAAATATTGAAATTTGGAAACCAGTTAAAAATTACGAAGAATATTATAAAGTATCTAATTTAGGTAAAGTTAAAAGTTTGCATAATACTCCAAATATAATACTTAAATCATCAGTTAGATGTAAATATTTAGCTGTATGTTTAATGAAAAAAGGAACGCAAAAAACAATGAATATACATTTTTTAGTTGCAAGTTCTTTTTTAGAAAAACCTGGAGATAAATATGTAATTAATCATAAAAACGGGAATAAGTTTGATAATAATATTGAAAATCTTGAATGGGTAACCGTTTTAGATAACAATAAACATGCAAGATATACCAAATTAAATATCGCAAAAACATTAAAAGTTTCACAATATACATTAGATGGAATTTTCATTGAAAGTTTCAACTCTATAAAAGAAGCAACGAAAAAAACTGGATGCAGTGATTCAAAAATATCTATGGTATGCAAAGGAAAAAGAAATCACACGGGTGGATTTTGGTGGAAATATACTGATTTTGATTATAAAGTAGATGATGAACCAGATGGGAAAATCTTAGATGAATATTTAAATTATATAATTACCAAAGATGGTAAAATTTACAGTAAAAGTTCTAAAAAGTATTTATCATCAAGAGAAAATGCTGGATATCAATATATAACACTATATAATAATTCTAAAAAAGGTAAAGATTTTTCGATTCATTATGTTGTCGGAAAATTATATATACCAAATCCACATAATTATCCGATGCTTAACCATAAAAATTTTGATAAAAAAGATAATAGAGTTGAAAATTTAGAATGGATTACATATAGTCAAAATATGAAACATTTTGGGCAAAAAAATGGTATTTCTGTAAATAAATTAGATAAGAATAACAATATAATTCAAACTTATAACACTATAAAAGATGCTTCTGAAAATAATAATATTTCTTCTTCTGGGATTACAAATGTATGTAAAGGAAAACAAAAAACAGCTGGTGGTTTTAAATGGGAATATAAAATAAAAGAACTTGCTAGTCCTAAATAGAGGGCGATACATTCAAATTGCGGGAAACTCCTATAATTTTTTGGTACCAAACTTTTATGGAAACATAAGAGTGGCTTTTGTTAATTACTTAAGGTATGGTAATAATTCAAAAAATTGGACAATCCGCAGCCAAGCTCCTAAAATCCGTTATTGTGAGGAAATGGAGAAGGTTCAACGACTAAATGTTTGTGGGCTTAAGAAAAATAACAAATTTCTATGATAGCTTAAGATATAGTCTAAACCAACTTGTAAAAGTTATATATACAAGCAAAAAATATTCTATTTAAATGTTTTTTTGCGAATATATATTTGCTATAATTCTAAAAATAAATATTTAGATTGTAAAGCAAGGTATAATTGGGTCTGCGCTTTGGTGAGATTAATAAGTCTCAATTATACTGCAAAGTATTGTTAGTCTATATATGGTAGGCAACACTTCCAAATTGCGGGAATATCTTGATGTTTCTGATACCAACTTATTTTAGAAATACAGTAAGCAATCTTAGTTAATAACTGAGAGTATGGTAAAAATTCAGAAAACGGAGATAATCCGCAGCCAAGCTCTTACATCCGCTATATCAGGATATAGAGAAGGTTCAACGACTAAATGGTAGTGGGCTTGAGAAACCTGATACGTTTCAATGATTGCTTAAAATATAGTCTAGGCTCATCTGAGAAGATGATACTAATAAGATAAGATAATTCCATATTTATAATTATCTAATTCGAGTTAGTAAAAGTAATGATTCTGAAATGAAAATTTTAGATAAACTAAGTATAATCGGGAAAGAGATAACAAGTCTCAATGGTACTGCAAAGTATTGTTAGTCTACATATGGTAGGCAACACTTCCAAATTGCGGGAATATCTTGTAAAGATTCTGATACCAACTTATTTTTGGAAACAATATAAGCATTTTAGTTAATCACTAAAAATATGGTAAAAATTTCAGAAAGAGATAATCCGCAGCCAAGCTCCTACGTCCGTTTTATCAGGATATGGAGAAGGTTCAACGACTAAATGGTAGTGGGCATAAGAAACTTGATACGTTTCAATGATTGCTTAAGATATAGTCTAGGCCCATCTGAAAAGGTGTTACTAACAAGATATAATAATCCCATATATTTACTGGTTATTATTTTCGAATTAGTAAAAATGATTCGAGAAACAAATGTCTCGATGAATTGGTATAATCGTGCATGATTTCACACGGAACATCAAAATTTTTAAAAGAAAGATTATTTGAAAAATCTGATCCATATCAGATTAATGTGTGTGATACTTGCGGTAATATTGCAACAACATCAACAGAATGCAAAGCATGTAATAACGATAAAATTACCAGATGTAATTTCCCATATGCTTCTAAATTGTTGGTCAATGAACTTCAAGCAATGAACATCAAAGTCTCTCTAAAAGTTAAAAAGTAAAAGAGTATAGAAGTTTAAGATAAATATAAAAGTTTTCGTTTTATAACTAATTTAGTTATAAAATTTTTAAACATTTTTAATAATTGGATTTGCTTTTGTAGGACAAACTTGTTTTTGTTTTTCAATTATTTCATCGGTTACATTAGGACATTGGAAATTTGTATTTTTAATAAAACTTCTTGTAATAGTTTTTTGCGTTCCCATAACACTTCCAGAACTTCCTTTAGGTTTTGTGCAATTTTCATATAATACAAATGTTTTACTTTCACAATCTTTAGAAGGTTCTACATTTCTTGTTGTTGGTTGTGGACATTTATAACCTGCACATTTTTTTAAACCTTTATCAAAGAATGTTACAGTAAAATTTTTACTATTATCATTATATGTTTCTGTGGTATTACAACATTCAGTTAATGGATTTGTTTCTGTAGATTTGAATGCTGGGCATTGAATTTCTTTTGTAGTTCCATTAAATAAATTATTATTTCGACATACTGGATGCAGAGATGACAAATTGCTTCTATCTAAACCGTGCGGACCACGATTATTTTTATTTGCTAATTTTGCATCACATGTAGTATCGTTACAATAATAAAATTTAGTAGGAATTTTAAATGTGTTGGATGTTATATCGTAAACTTCACCTCCTTTTGAAGGGTCATGAATGCAACAATTTTCTTGTTTAGGTATAATTTCACTAAAATATTGTAAACCAGAATCTGATTTTGTTAATATATTTGAATTTTCACATATTCGCGATGTTGAGTCTCTATCACTAAAATAAAAATACATTTTATCATCAACCGTTTGTTGTTTGGCATTTCCGGGTGAATAATACTTTAAATTAGAATCACAATTATCATAGTTACTATAATTTTCACGGATATTTCTGTTGTTATATCCAGTATTATCCAAATATCCTTCGTACAAATTTTTATAATCTGAACGGCTCATTTTTTTATTATAAGGGAAATAAAAAAAAGATAAAAATAAAAATTTTGAAAATTTTGAATTTATTTATCGAGTAATCACCGGTAAAATTACCATATTCATCAATTTAATTTTCATTCTACGAAATCTGCGAATAGATATCCATTTTTTTTCCATCAATCTTTTCCGTTTATCTAAAATTTCTTTATGCGTTCGCTTAAATTCTTTAAATTCTTTTTTAATGTCTTTTTCTAATTGTTGCAATTTTTTGTATTTTTGCACTTCATTGACTATTTTTTTGTTTGCATTTTTCCGTCTGCTATAATTCAAAATTATTTTTAAATTGTTAGAGCTTTGACGAACATTTCTGCATAACGGACAACTTGTATTATTTGAGATTCTAAAATATGTTAATAGACAATCATTATGAAATTCATGTTTGCATTCCGATATTTTATATTTATTAGTTTCCATTTTTTCAAGACAAATACTACAATTATCGCCATTTATATCATTACCTTCTTCATCTATCATAGGTCCATTCATTTTATATGTTAAGTTTTTTGAATCTTTAAAATGTTATTATTTTTAAATTTTCAATTTAAAAATTGATTATATATTTTAGAATATTAAAAAATTTATAAGATGGATTTAACTGAACGCGTTAAGATATTAGAAGATGAACTTTCATATTTTCGCACAACAATCGCAAAGATGGTTGATAATAATGAAAAAATTTTAAAAAGTTTCGTTTATAAAAATCAAGAAACAGATAAACAATTATCATTGGTATTTAATTTTATTATTAATATGTGCAATCCAGAAGTAGAAATATCAGATTTTTTAATTTCACACGCAATTGATATTTATAATTGCGACAAAAATCTTTTCTGTAAAATATTGGCTAAAGATGATATTTTTACAACATCTTGTCCAGATGTTTTCAAATTATTATTCTTCGATATACCATATGAAGAATTAGATAATATTCTGGAAGAAGCATCACTCATAAAAGAATTATCATATTCTAAATGGTTTAAATTAAATTTTTTACGTAATTTAGTCATACAAGGATATAGATTAGATTTAAATGAAAACGATAAAAATATTTATTTATTAAAAATGCATAAAATGTTTACAGAGACAGATGTTTCGTCTTGCCCTCATCCTTATAATTCTAAAGACCAATTTACTAAAAATGCTATATTCAAAATATGTCTTAACCGTGCTACTATTTTGCAGTAGCAGTCAAAAAATTAATTCGCT
>Ga0214921_10004808_pt1 | contig 19564 bp, 19 predicted proteins | sample LL1505_MetaG_FD_177992 | JGI IMG/M metagenome (GOLD analysis project Ga0214921, IMG submission 177992) | Freshwater microbial communities from Lake Lanier, Atlanta, Georgia, United States - LL-1505 | ecosystem: Environmental > Aquatic > Freshwater > Lake | place: USA: Georgia | collected... | reverse complement strand
CCATAGCAGTCGGCGACACTCCAGCCACCACGCAAACCACCGTTGAATCCTCAACCAAGCCCCGCCGCAACGCCGATGTCTTCTTTGAAACCGAAACAATCATCCGCCACCTCTTGGAACCTCAACCCGTCAAACGCTGAACCCATGATTCCGGCATCGAGAGCGCATTCACTATTTAAAATCTATACTCCGTGTCCGCGCCGTTGATTTAACGATTCAAACTCCCTAAGCTCATTCCATGTCTGATCAAGATATTCAACAACTCGAGAGCCAATTTCCAGCACTCTCTGGTGAGGCCTTTGCAGCCGCGAGACGGAGTGTTCTGGCATCCGGCCAAAGTGTGCTCCAGACCGAAGGGGCTTTTGTAGTGAGGGTCTTCCCGGATGGCCGCAAGGAAGTGGTCAAGCCAATCGAGCCATCCACTCCCGTGAAACGCGGCTCTATCTATACGATCAAGTGAGTTCGGAGACCCCCAGATTGCGAATGTTTGCGGGCCCGAACGGCTCAGGGAAGAGTGTGCTGAAGTCCTACCTGCCAGAGCCTTTGCTGGGAGTGTATCTGAATCCCGATGAGATCGAAGCCGGTATCAAAAGCTCATGCTACGCAGACTTGCAGAGTTTCGGCATCCAAGCGGCGGGCGAGGAGGTGCTACTCGCGTTCACCGGATCAATGTTTCTTCAAGAAAAGGGATTTTCCAAAGCAGCCGAGGCCTTGAGCTTTGTCGAAGGCCGGCTCTGCTTTCCTTCAGGCTTGGCCAACTCCTACTTCGCCAGTGTGCTTGTGGACTTTATCCGCAAGAAACTTCTGCATGCCAGGCAAACCTTCACTTTTGAAACAGTGATGTCCCACCCCGGCAAAGTAGATTTGCTTCAACAGGCCCAGCAGGCCGGCTACCGCACCTATCTTTACTATGTGGCCACCGACGCCCCTGAGATCAATATCTCCCGTGTGGCGAATCGTGTCGCGTTGAAAGGTCACGATGTCCCCGCCGAAAAAATTATTGCCCGGTATTACAAATCACTCGAGCTACTCATTGAGGCCATCAGGCACACAAACACAGCCTACATCTTCGACAACTCCACCAATAACGCCGATAGCTCGCACACTTATCTTCGACAACTCCACCAATAACGCCGATAGCTCGCACACTTGGTTGGCTGAAATCACGGATGGGCGAACACTTGAGCTCAAGACGCATGAAGTCCCAGCGTGGTTCAAGCATGCGGTCTTGGATAAGATCGCCTGAGACCTAAGCTCCAATCCAAATTCCAACATCCAAAATTAACTTCCCCTCCGGCATCAACCCGCCACCCGTTACCAGTGACTCGCCACAGACACTTTCAGCCCTCAAATATGTCAGCTTTTTATTCCCAATCATCCCTTCTCCTTGCTGCTCTGCTCCTGTGTTCATGCGCATCCACGGCTCCTCGTCCGGTTGCGCAGCGAACAACGAGTTTTGAAAAACAAACACTCGTTGGCGAAGCCCCCGCGCCTGTGAGTGACAAAGAGCGCGATGAATAAACTCCGCAAAGCGTCGAGGCCCTCTGTAGCGGCGCGTCTATGACCGCCGAAGGGCAATTTTAAATTTTGAATTCTGAATGAATCCAGAACTAATCTTCCCAATGCAAATTCTCCCCCAAAAAACCAAAATTCAAAATCCAGCATCCAAAATTTGCTCCACCATCCCATGAGGAGATTTCTTTACATCATTCTCTGCACGGCCACGGCCATGATCGGATACACCATCCACGGGAGTCTCTTCTGGTCGATCATGAACTTCATCTTCTGCCCGATCGCCTGGGCAAAGTGGCTCATTTGTAAAGAGGTATCCCTTTCAGTCATCAAGCAAACATTCGCCTTCCTGTTCACATGAAATTGTCAGTTTGAATCATCCGCCCACCCAAAATTCAAAATCCAACATCCAAAATTCGCTCTTATGCCTCTCCTCACCAAGTCCCGTTATCGCTTGGGCTTCGATTGCCCGACCAAGATTTTCTACGCGAACAACCCTCAATCGTATGCCAACACGAATTCGGACAACGAATTTTTGAAATCGCTCGCCGAGGGGGGATTCCAAGTAGGCGAACTTTCCAGAAAGATGTTCCCCGGTGAGTTGGTCGATACTTTGAAACGCGAGGATGCTCTGGCCCAGACCGCCCACCTGCTGCTGGCTCCGGACACAACAATCCATGAGGCCGCCTTTTCCTATGGGCATTTTTTCATTCGCGCCGACATCCTGGTGAAGAAGGGGAACCAAGTCCATTTGATCGAGGTGAAATCCAAATCCTACGACGAAGAGGATGAAAACAAGGCGATCATGAATGGCAGAAACGAAATCCGTGCCTCCTGGCTTCCTTACTTGCACGATATCGCATTCCAGACATTTGTTATTCGCTTGGCCCGGCAGGAATGGCAGTTCACTCCCTATCTTTTGCTGGTCAACAAAGCCGCCGTGGCGCCCATCGACGGCATCAACTCGCTTTTCTTTTGTCAGCGCGACGAACGAGGCAACCCCGTCGTCTCCACTCCCAGTGGCGTGCCCGAGGCTGTATTGACCAGCGGTCTGTTGAAGAAGCACGATGTCTCCGAGCAGGTCGCCTCGATTCTTTCGGCCGATTACGATGGCGAAAGCTTCTCGCAGCGTGCTGAGCGTTGGGCATCAGCCAGCGTTGGAGGATCGAAAATCTTTTCGCCGATCGCGGCATCGAAGTGCTCCAAATGCGAATTCCATGCCGACTCGGAGCAGCGCAAAAATGGCAAGCTCTCCGGCTTCCACGAGTGCTGGAAGGCCGCCACGGGCCTTGATGAAGACCAACTCGCTTCCCCGCTCGTTCTGGAAATCTGGAACTACCGGAAAAAGCAGGCCCTCCTCTCGGAAAACATCTTTCTCCTCCGCGATGTCGATCCCGAAGCTAAGATTCCCGAAGGCCACTCTCCCGCGCCTGCGAGCGGATGGAGCAATGCCGAGCGCCAGCGAATCCAAGTCCGCTGTGCCAGGGAGGGCAATACATCCACGCCTGTAGTCGATGTCGGCGGTCTCCGCGCCGCCCTCTCGCAGCTCAAGTATCCCATCCATTTCATCGATTTTGAGACCACACGCTGCGCCTTGCCTTTCCGCAAAGGGGAGCCTCCGTATGGAAATGTCGCCTTTCAATTTTCCCATCATGTGGCGAATGCCGACGGGACAATCCTGCACGCCCACGAATGGATCTGCCTCGATCGCGGCATCCAACCCAACGAGCAGTTTGCCCAGGCTCTGCGAGAGGCCGTGGGCCACGATGGCGGCAGCATCCTCCACTATGCCGCCCACGAGCGCACCGTGCTCGCGGATATTGCTAGCTCCCTGACATTGCAGGGCGAGCAAGCATCGGAGTTGGCAGCATGGATTCGCTCCATTTTACCCGCACAGGGCAACCCAGGCCGCATGGTCGATATGAAGGAAATCCTCCTGCGCCACTACTACCACCCACTCGCCAAGGGGTCGAACTCCCTTAAGGCACTGCTCCCATCGATTCTCCGCACCAGTCCCTTCCTCAAAAAAACCTACTCCGCTCCCATCTACGGAACCCCCTCCATGCCGAGCCGGAATTTTCAGAACACCACTTGGATTTCGCCCACGCAGTCCGATCCTTATGGCAATCTTCCCAAGCTGGACACCATCGATTCATCAAAGCGCCTTTTCGATGACGAGGCCATCCGCGACGGAGGCGCAGCCATGATGGCCTACGCCAAATGTCAGTTCACCGAAATTTCCACCGAGGAAATCGCATCCCTACGCGCCGCCCTCCTGAAGTATTGCGAACTCGACACCCTCGCCATGGTCATGCTCTGGCAGGCTTGGAAGCACGACCCCCTCAATTGAAAACCATCACGAACAAAACCGCCCTTCCTGACCTCGACAGCAGTTTATAGTTTTGACTTACTATATCCAATCCTAGATATCTTGGTCATAGAAGTGAAATGACTACCTGCCCGAACTGCCATACTGATGTGCCAGAGCGCACGCGTTTTTGCCCGGAATGCGGAACGAAAATTCCACTGCCAGAAGCGGGATCTGGTGTTTCGGTTAGCGGAGAAGCCATGGTCTCGGGGGACATCATTGGTTCCAAATCCGAAACGCGGGTGGCAGGCAACTACACAAACAATGTCACCAATGTCACCAATCAAGACGCCACCAAGGCGGTCCACTCCTGCGCTATCAGTGGTAAGCAGGTAACATTTTCAGACCTTCGTTCCTGTCCACAATGTCAGCAGAAAGTCTCTTCAGAATGTTATGATCTGCAGGGAATGCGTTGTTTCACATGCAAGGAGAAAGCTCTCGCGGAATTAAAGGGTGCATTTGAAGACCGCTTGGGAAATGACGGAATAATCAATTCACAAGAAACCCGCGAATTGATTGACTTGCAGACGCGGCTGAAGATCAATCAAAAGGGCTATCAGGAGATGGAAACCCTCGTCCGGGAAAATTATCTAGCCAAAGTGCGACAGGACTCGGCTGCAGGAAAAACTGCTATTCCTGGAATCGGAAAAAAAATCGAAGCTGCAAAAAAAGCTGTCTCGACCAACCAGAGTCAAATAGCAGTAAAACTTCTGAAACCGACTTGGGAAGAATGTCGTGACAATCGAGAGTATCGTAATGTTTTTCTAAATTCGCTTCTGGTCACTAATCCTGCGGAATTGGTGAGGGAGTTAGAACATTTCAAACACGAAGAGCTTTCGATTGATCTTTTGAGGGTGAAGGTTCTTCTTGCCCTCGGTGAGCCAGAGGCTGCAAGCAAGTTTCTGATAGGAAATGCCCTCAAAAATCGCGCGTATGCTGCTGAAACAGACTGGAGCCTTCTAGAGTCCGAGATTGCGATTGATCAAGCCATAATGGCAGACGAGGAATTTCTTCGGCACACTTACTTGGAATCTGCCAATGAATCACTTGCCCCTCTGCTTGAGGAGATGGAACCGGAAAGCAATTCTGCGTTGCGGTTTTTCCAAGAATTATTGGACTCGCTGAATTTCTCCAGAGGGGATCGGTCCAAAGCCTATTCTGTGGTCCAGAGGATGATCCAAGAGGCATCCGAAGCAGAGGATCAAAGCGCTTGGTTCCCCTTTATGGTTTTGGCTGTATCCAAGGTCAGACTTCTCGAATCTTTAGGCGTCCGCGCTGCGGCCCCGCTCGAGGAAACTCAAGCAAATGCGCGAGGAAAAGAAACTTCGCTTGATTCCAAAAATTGTGCTAACTGCGGAAACCCGATGCCTACCTCTGCGCGTTTTTGTGGATCATGCGGAGAGACTGTCGCTGCGGTCACACTCTTTCTGGAGAAAATCGGGATGCAGCAATATGCGGATATCTTTTCGAATAACAGAATTGATGAATCGATCATCGCGGAATTGTCAGAAAATGATCTTAAGAACATCGGGATCACCTCTATCGGTCATCGGAAGAAAATCTTTGGATCTATTCAAGAGCATAATTGGTAAGGCCACGCTCTCATAAAATACCCTTGAACAATGAGTTTCTGCGAAGAATGCGGCCAAAGAATGACTCCCGACTCGCGATTTTGCGAGGCTTGTGGCGCTGCTGCGATGGCAAGCGGGAAATCTGATCCTGAAGAAGTCAAAGATCGCGCTGGGCACTTTGAGGAAAGCTGCTTTGTAGTAATTAACCGGGCAGGTTGGCGTGTTCGTTGGGGACGAAGTGATGCGACCGCTTTGGAGTTGGATTTACGAAAGTATCTCATGATGCGCAGCCAGCAAAGCCGTGTGGCCTATTGGATCTGCGATATTTCAGCCTACGGCGCAAGCGCATCGCCGAATTGGCGCCAAGTTGTAGCAGCAATTAAAGGTGCCCTCGGCGGCAGGAAACCAAAATTCATTTTTATTATCGGCGGATCTACTGACTTGCCAATGGGGGAGGTTTCAAACCCCTGTCGCGACAACACAGACCACAACGTTCACACGGATTATTGCTACAGCCTTTTGAGTGCCGACGATTTGGGGTTGCCCGAATCTGAGCTTGCCTCTGTCCCGAATTACCTGGTGGGCAGGTTGCCCCTGGGGCGAGATACGACTCCCGCCCAAGTGCGTCAGTATTTTCACAACGCCACACACCAAGGCGCTTGGCCAGGACACGGTAGAAAGAATATCGCAGGTGTTAGTTCCAAGGCTTGGGAGGTCGCGTCTGAGCAGGTTTTTATAAAGCTGAATGTTCCCCAGTCGCTCCTTCACAGAAGCCCCGCTTTTCGTATCGACGATTTTGACCGCGTGGTCGCCTCCGATCCATCATGCCTCTTTTTCAATGTCCATGGAGGAAGCGATCCCGATGCAAGTTGCTGGCGAGGTGACAATGGCGAGAAGGTAACGCAAGAGACATTCGAGCAGTCTTACCCAAAAGTTGTCGATTCTGCCTCCCTTAATTTAAAGTCGGTCAATGTCGCTCTTACTGAAGCCTGTTATGGGGGGCGATTTTTTGATCCTGCCAGCCAAGAAGAGGAGTTCATGGGCAGCCAAAGTATCCTTCTTAAGGCTCTCTTTGATAAAACCATTGCTTTTGTTGGTGCCTCCAAAGTTACCTTTGCTGAATCGGACAGCATGCATCAGATTTGTTACGGGGCTTCGGATAAGCTGGCGACCGAGTTTCTCGCGCCGGTCGCTTGCGAGTCGCCATGGTCTACTATTTCACAATCTCTTGGTGAGACGATGCTCCGTGCGCGGATTGCTTTGCGGTCTCACGCCTTTGATGAAACCGCTAACCACCCTGCTTATTCGCTATTTGTTAAAAAAATGTTTTTGGCCTTCAACCTCTTCGGTGACCCGACTCTTTTCCGTTTAGCTGGCCAGAGTAATTCAAAATCCAATTCAGATCGGTTTTTTGTTGATGTGCAGCGAGATTTGCACGCATCTCTAATGTCGGAAATAAACAATACTGTTTCCAGTTTGCACAGCGGACTCCGGCGCGAGGTGTTCGGAAGAGTCAATCAAATTCACCAATCGCTTCGAGCGGATATATTGGACGGAGTCAATAGATCTGTTTTCTCGATTTACTCCAATCTTATTGGAGTTAAACCGACGGAGACATGCTGGCAAAACGACAAGGGAGCAATTGGGTATTTGCTAAATTACCCAAAGCGTTTAGAGGGCCATGACTGCGGCATATTCGTTACATGCGATAGCAAAGGAAAAATTCAGAGAATCTTAACGCCAAAATGATTTTGAATTTGATATGAGCAAGGAAAAAAAAGAAATGACTGGTTACATTCAATTTATGAATGTTGGAGTCGGTTCGCGCAGCGAAGGCTTTCAGCCTTTTCTTCTCGATTCAGATATTAGTGTTTGTCGGCTTCATCATGTAGGAGATAACGATTTTTTAAACCAGACCTTGGTTCCTTTTCGCGGCAAATATTGCAAAGTGCAAGGGACCTACTATTCTGATGGCAAGTTGTTTAGGTCGGAAAAAATCGAGGAACTTCCCGACCCCTTTGTTGCATCCCAGCGCTCTGAAACATGACGTATAATCCAATGATTATCTGATTTATTTTTTCTACGATTAGTCAACAACTAACAACAACCCATTACTATGAACTGTCCAACCTGCGGCAACGAAGCAAAAGGAAAATTCTGCGGAAAATGCGGAACACCCATAACACCCATAACACCCATAACACCCATAACAGCACATCAACCAGATTCCCGCGTCGCCCAAATGCAGGATCAATGCCCGAGTTGTGGTGCGCCAATCTCTCCGGGAAAGAAGTTCTGTGGGGGGTGTGGCCACAAGTTGATTCCAACCGAAACGCAGGGCTCCCCCTCTGCCAAATTTATTGATCCAGTCACTGCGACGATAGGAGTGGTCGGTGCTGTTGTGGGCGCGGCTGCTAATGCAGCTATCGGAGCCATAGTGAACAAGCCCAAGCCTGAAGAAAATCGTAATAGCGAGGATAAGGGGGTCACCGAATTGGGTAAATGCAGTATCAAGCTCGAGTTGGCAGTGGGCATGATTGCGCGCCGTGTTACCGAAAAGGAAATGGAACTGTATGCATCCCGCGATGGAGTAATTGTCTCGCCTGGCACGCTTCTCATAGTGATTGCTGATGGGTGTATCGTCGCCAAACTCTCCGGAGGCAGTTACGCATTGCCGATGGATCGGGCGAAGCACATCGGGGGCCTCGTTAAAGCAGGAACTGGAAATTTCCTTAACAAAGTCATCAATTGGTTTCGCCGAAAGGATTACACTACTGAAGAACAAGCTATTTCTCATCGGGAGGCGGAGACGATTCGCAAAGCCAAGCATGTGAGTCTTGTTCTTGTCAGGGAGGCCGACTTTGTTCTGCCTTTTGTGTATCGAAACCTTCCTTTCGCTGAAGGAGCTACTTCAGATGTGGCGATGACTTTTCTTTTGAAAGTTGGCGATGCAGAAGCGCTCTTCAAGCATGCCATGGTTGATCGCGTCATGGAACAGACGCTCATTGAGATTCTCGAACCGAGGATTAAAGCCCAACTCAATAGGACACTACCATCCTACCGAAAGGAAAACTTTTTCCCCGGGCCGGAGCTCCTAGACGGACTAGCTCCAGTTTTAAAAGATGCAATGGCAGAGAGATATCCTGGCATCACTATAGTTGATCTCATTGATGCGACGACCCAAGGTGGGCAATTGGATGAAATTCGCAAAGCGGCCGGCGAGATGTATGACGCCAAGCTAAAGATTGATCAAAACGAAGAGCTTATGGCGCTGAACAACATCGCCAGAAGTCAGGAAAATCGAAAGAGGATCGATGATGCCAAAAATCAGTCTGAAATGACTGCGGCTCTTGGAGCGATACAGGATGAAGCCATGCGCGCCGGACTCGTATCCGAGGAAGCCATGGAGATTTTCAAGAAAGAGATGTTGGAGCGCATTCAAATCTTTGATCAGGCCCAATCGGAGAGATCCGCAGACCGGGATCAGGATTCTCAAGTTAAATCCATGCAGAGATCACAAGTCATTGACCTCATGGAAATCGATCAGACGATCGAGCGCGACCGCGCCATGATTCGTGGACAAATGCTTCGCGAACAGAGTTACCATGAGCATGACCGCCAGAAACTTGATCAGGAGTTAGAACTCCGCAAGAAAAGGCTCGAGGAACTCGTAATCAGCAGAGACGAGGTTATTGGCCAAAGCGAAGTGGATAAAGCCAAGGAGGCTGCCAAAGTGGGAACGGATCGTATCAAAGACGAATATTTTGATGAGCGCCGCGACAAGGAAACAGCCTATGAAGATACGAGAAAAGAGAAAAATCTTGATTTCGACGCTAAAAAGCGCACTCAAGATATTCAACTCCAATCGCAATCACGCTCGGAGAAGCTAAAGGCAATGGCCGAACTCCAAGCTCTTAGAGAGCAACGCGAGTCCGGTGCACACGCCCGCGAGTTGGAGGCCGAGCGTCTCAAGAACGAGGCCGAACTTGCGAAACAGCGTCTAGAGTCAGAGGCCGATCTTCAGAAAACCACAATCTATGCTGGCATGACCTTTGAGCAGATCATGGCCACCAACCCTAACATCTCCGCCGAAGCTGCCAAGGCGCTTGCTGAGAAATTCAAGGGTGACAAATCCGAAGAACTCGCACAAAGCCGCGAGAAGGATATTGAGGCCGAACGGAAACGCATGGAGGCCATGATGGACCGCATGCAGCAGATGGCAGAGGCCTCGATGAAACAGACAGCCAACATTGCTGCCGGACAGAACGCGGCCCATCAAAAGGAGTTGGAGCGGGCCGCCAAATCGGCTGACGAGCGTGGCTCCGAGATTGTGAAGTCTGTTGAAAAAACCCTTCAGTCGACTGCTCAGGTTTTCTCTGCAGATGCTAGGGCAAAAGGCCCCTCACAAGCGGTAAAGATCGTGGGAACCTGTAAGAGCTGCCAAGCTGAAATAGAAAAGGGGCAAGCTTTTTGTCCTGAATGCGGTGATAAAGTGGAATAAGCTTCTAGTTTAATATATTAAGAAATCTACGCTTTTTAAAAAATAATCCTGAATGAATAAGTGCCATTCTTGCGAAGGAGAAAATTTAGACGGTATGAGTTTTTGTGGGTGGTGTGGTATTGTTTTAAACAGCATCACCGAAACTCCCGAGACTCTAGAGATTTTCTTAAAGAGGGTCGGTCTTGCGGAGGTGTTACAATCTCTTAATTCTAATAATATAGAATCTATAAAAGAGTTAAGAGAACTCTCAGTTGATGACCTTGAAGATCTTGAGATAGCCTTCGGAGATCGGTTAAAATTAAAAAGGGTGTTGGGGATGGAACATAAGCTATCAGCGCATCATGCTTGCAAAATTGACAAACTTAACTTAGACGAATTGGAGAATCTTGCTAACCAAAATAATCCTGATGCAATGGTATTGCTGGGCAAGGCATTTTTAACAGGGCGTGGCATCCCTACAGATAAGAAACATGCGTATAAATGGTTTAAGCGTGCATCGCGCATGGAACATCCAGAAGGCATGTTTCTTTATTCGGAACATTGTTTGCAGGATGCAAATGAACTAGAGGATATGATTGAACATGCGAGATTAATTTCAAAATCAGGAGAGCTTGGTTGGAATGAAGCCAGGTGGACATATGAGGAAAGGTTGGAAGATAAAAATGAAAAATACATAATGCATGGTTTGATAAGCGGAAATGCCAAAGCACTCGAATTAGCGCGCCAATATTTCATAAATTTCTATGATGCGTCTTCCAATGATTCCAAGTATGGAAATCTCGAAAACTTAGTTTTTCATAAGGAAATTCCACTGAAGGAAGATGTGAGACTATCGCTTCGAGTGCTAGCAGATATTAAGGAGTTTACTAGGCCAAACCAAATTAAACTAAAATCAGGAGCTTTGAATCATCTAATTGAGGCTGCTGAAGCAGGCAACACAGATGCGATATCATTCCTTAAGAAATGTGGCATTATCGAAAATGATAAATTCGTTATTCCTGAAGGGTCAATTTGGATGATGAATGGACGAGTTGTAAACAACAACATGGGCACTCCCAAAAAACCATGAAAACCTGTTCAGGGTGCTCCGCCGATAACCCAGACAATTCCCGATTTTGCGCGGGCTGCGGATCAAGTCTCATAAGCCCGATGGAGAGTTTTCTTGGTAAACACGATTTGCTTAAACTCCTTGGGCCTATTGAGGAAAATGACTTTCACGATCCAAAGGATCTTCTCACGCTCTCAGACTCCGATCTCACAGAGTTAGGAGTCTCACTTGGTGATAGGGTAAGATTTAAGAAGGCACTGGAAATCCTTAAAGATGAAATGGAGGCCGAGTCGGATTCCGACGATTTCGATGAAGAGGATACTGACTCCGATGAGGATGACGAAGAAGATGAAGAAGATGAATGCACTGGCTTTACGCTATCCACTGAAAGCGGCCTGACCCACTTTGATCCAACCTCAGGAACCATTAGGGAATTAATTGATGATGATGAAGAAAGAGGCGACTTCATGATTCTAACTGATTCCAATGATGACCAAAAATATATCCAGGTTCGCTATGCAAAGAGTGACGAAAATGGAGATTGGTTTGACATAGAATTCCGAGACGGATCTCCTGACCGCCATTACGAGTCCTCTCACTATGTTTCTCGCGACATGGTATCCTCCATATTAATTAATTACGGCATTGAGGACCCTTCATGGCGAAGAGAATTGAAATGGAAAAAAATGGAATTAGATGGTTCCTGCCAAGAGACTCTTCAGCAAGAAGGAGTCTCACCAATTCTCAAAGCTCAAGAATTAATAAATAATCTGCCAGAGCAAGATCGGGTTTACATAGCACCCAATATACCTCAAGCCAAGCTGACAGCTGCCTTTAATTCTTACATTAAAAAGCCTGGCACGCACTGCCTAGTTCTTTATGATGTAACTGTTTTTGGAGGTGCAAAGGAAGGCTTTGTAATTGCAGAAGATGGTCTTTACTTAAAAGAAACATTTGAGTCTGCTAAGAAATGGTATTGGTCTGAGATATCAAATGTTTCATCCGATGATACAAATCTGTTTGTAAATACAAAAAAAGTTATGAACTGCACTTCCGGTTCAATTAAGTCTGATTTTCTTGAAAAATTAGTAAAAATCATAAAAACCCTTTCAAAACTCTCAAACTAGATTTTTATCCACAAAATATAAAATATGAAAAAGTGCACAAAGTGTTCATCTGAAAATAATGATGATGTTAAGTTCTGCCTTTCCTGCGGAACGAGCCTGCAGACTGATCTTGAGAAGTTTCTTGAGAATCAAGGGATTTCTCAACTTGCATGCGTGATGAAGGCGAACGATATTACTTCGCTAGAAGTCCTTAAGGAACTAGGCGAGCACGACCTTGGAGAGTTGGGGCTGGCATACGGTGATAAAGTTCGCATCAAAGTAGCCATAGAGTCTCTTAAAGCACCTCAACAAAAAACTACTACCGATCGCCAGTCGCCAGCGCCTCCAATTTCCAGTTTGCAAGAACAAGGAGCAGACCTCCTTCGTCAAACGGCCCAGATGGGTATCAATAAGGCTTCAGCAATCTTGAATTCGGCACAGCAAGCCGTAGCGGGAGCGCCTCAATCTGGAAGCAGCACAATTTCGACTCAGATTGCCGGCGATGATGCCGCCATCCAGCCCAGTATGGAACAAGCGTATAACTTTGTTATATGGGGCTGGTTAACCTGTAACATTCTGACAATTGTTGCATGGTGGAAGATTTTCAGCTACCGGAAAAAGGTTCAATCTGGACTCCTCAGAAGCCATTGGAACTATCAAAATAAGACCGCTTGGCTTTATGTAGGTCTCTACATCGGTTTGACGATCATCGCTGCTGCTATAGAACCAGCTGAAGACACTACCCTATCGAGTTTAGCAGGTTTGGCGGCACTTGTTTGGTATGTCAGAGCTTCATGGAAAGGTCGCAGTGCCCTGAAGGCTGGAGCCCCCCCTTCAAACATAGCGGTATGGTAACTCAAAATATTTAGTTGATGTTGTATGCAATTGATAGCGCGGAAATCAAAGCAGTGCAAAAAGTCAGATCAATCGATTGATTTAGAGGATTGGCTTATTTTATCTGGAAGCAAGTCGATCATTGAGCGCATCTCCAGTGATCATTATTCAAAAGCATATCCCATTCTCATCTCATTTTTTGATAACATTGCTTCAAACCTGTCTTGGGATAATTTGATTGTAGGTCTCCATACCATATATGGATGGATGCCAACTATACCAAAATTAAAAAGAATAATGAGTTGGGATAATGCAAAAAAAACTCGATTTTTGGAAACTCTTGCTGATGTTTTGAAGTCGAAAAATCCTACGGAACAAAATTGGAAAATCTTAGTCGAATTTACTAATAATTCTGCTGTAGGCGCATCAAAATTGCTTCATTTTCTAAGTCCAGAAGATTTTCCTATTTGGGACTCTAGAACGGCAAAGGCATTTTTTAATAAAAGTAATATATCTTATTACCAAATAAATAATACAAGAAATCTTCAATCTTATAGCATCAAACTTCGAGAATGGAAAAATTCTCCATTAGTCACAACCAGATGCAGCGAAATCCGCAGGCAAGCCGATTTTCTTTCCAAAGTTAGTTCACTTAGAATTGTTGAGTTGGTTCTTTTCCACAAAACCAAATCAAAAAGATGAATGATTGCCTGAAAATATGCCATTCAATTCTTAAAATTTTTACAAAAAACTTCCAGAAACTTTGCTTACAGTTCCCACAAACGGAATCTGAACAATTTGATCAAGTTTCAGATTCGCCACCAATCCTCCTACTGACATAAGTCTATACAATTGGTATCCGCTCGCTGATATTATTGGCGATCTAAAAAAAATAAAGGAATTCTTAATTTTTTTGGTAAAGCATTAGAACGAATACGTAACTGGATAAAACCCCACATCAAGCATGCCTGCTTCAGCAATGACTGTCAGAAATTTGGCGGGCGACTTTAATAGATTCTCCGATTTGAAGGGAACCGTAATCGGAACTATATCCGGAAGTTCAGCCGAGTCGTTTCTTAAAAGATCTAGTCGCAGAGTCATTGGATATCCCAATCTGAATGATGCCTCTGTTGCCCTCGTAAATGGAAACGTCATGGGAGTTTACGATAGCCCAATGCTGCATTACTTTGCCGCAAACCATTCCGCCTCTGGTTTTGTCGTGGTAGGTCCGGTGTTTGAGAACCAAGATTATGGTTTTGTCTTCAATTTGGGCAGCCAGCTGCGTAAAGAGGTTAACGCCACACTGGTGAAATTGAAATTTTCAGGTTACTTGGAGCAATTAAAGACTAAGTGGTTTTCCTCCGGATCAAATCAAATCCGAATGCATTTTTCTGCGTGTTCTTCTATTTTGTTCCTGTCATTTTTTTGACTTGATCGAATGTGAAGGACTCTTTCAGCATTGAAGCAAGAAATTCGTCTTTTTTTGGCAGATTTGTGACGCTTTCGAACCCTTCCGGGCGACTCAAGCGCGAAAATAGCATTTGTTTAACCTTTGCAAGCGAAACTTCCTTTTCACCATATCCATCAGGAATATTTGATGACCAGAATCTTAGAAGCTCTTCGCCCTTTTCATTCTTCCGAGTTTCTAAAAAAACTACCAAGTGTCCTCGTTCCTTTGCGCCGATTTCATCGGTCCACCAAATTTTGAGGAAGTCGCCGGGCAGAGCTTTGGAGAGATCGGAAAAGTTTTCTCCGGCATTTAATTCATGAAAGAGTCGTGCAGCGCCAGGCCCATTGGCATTCCAGCGTCCCCACACGCCAACGCCATCGGGTTGGCCGTTCCATAGAAATTTTCGCAAAGTAGTTTCGTCAACAGATATCCTTCCTGATTCAAGTAGATTTTTAATTACTTGGATTAAAATTAAATATGTAGCCGAAGAACAATAACTTGGCATTGCCATCTCCGGCGTCACTCTTAATTCGGGTCCTGCGGTTATGACAATTGATTTACCAAAATTGATAGCAGCCTTGGATGATATCGCATATCCGCCTCCGGCAGGCATTTCTTTGATCGTTTTTAAAACAAGCTCATTTATTTCGTTGCTTGAAACATTCAAGGATGTTTGGGTGATGTTGCCAATAGTCACTTCGGATTCTAATTTGAGAGGCTTGTCTTGATTATTTGATGCGTTGGACTGCTTACTTTGGAGAGCGGTAGGTAAAGGGTGGGGGGTCTCTGAAAAGTTTTTTTGACAGATTCCAACCAACATGATTCCTGTTGCAAAAAGAGTTCTTACTGCAGAAGGATGGGGCATCAAATGCATGTCAGCGATTCCTGTTAACATCTTCACGCCAGCCTGTGATTTGCCAGCGACCATTGTTTTTTTCAAAGGTAGCCCATGCGCTAGTGCTTCCCGTTGCACGTTTCTTTCCATTGTATTCATAGTTAAACCCATAGTTTATTTTTGCTCCGGACGGAGACAGTGGGATCACTTGTTTAATGTGGATATTCGAATAGCTCCTCTGAGGATACCGGACGAACAACTTGCCATTGTCGTCGGCTATTTCGGACCTGGAGGCTCTACCTGAATTGGATTTTGCATACCCGTATTCAACCGAGTCCGCATAATGTCTGGCAACCAGCCAAGGATCATTGCTGGTTAGGCTGTTGATGTAGGATTGGAAAAAAGCATCCAAGCCATCCAATTCATTAGGCGATTGCTCTTGTGGAGCGGGCTTAGCAACTTGATCGCGCAATCGCGCTAATTCCTGTTCGGCTTGATTTGTTTGCTGCTGGGCGGTCATTTCAGCTTTAGACGCCCGCTCAAGAGCCTGTTGCTTTTGTCTCTCAGCCTCTGCGGCGGCATTGCGCAGTCTTTCTGCTTCTTGTTCGGCGGCAACTCGCAGCCCCTCTGCTTTTTCTTTCTCAGCAAGGGCAGTCTTTTCTCGCATGGCTGCCAACTCCTGTTCGGCTTGCCGTGCGCGCTCCATTGCCTGCATCGTTGCTCTATCCGATGGATTGGACTGCTCCGATCCTGTCTTGCGATTTTCGTCATTGGTGGAGCTTTCGGGATTGTTTTTGCTGATCAAACCAATAAAAAACAAAATTAAAATTATCCCGAAAATCCAAGTCGCCACCTTGAGTCTTTTTGACTTCACGGGTTGCGAAATAGATATAGCTGTTGTTGGCTCTGGGTGCTGTTCCTCAACTTGTGGAGGCGGAGTTGACGCCGAAACTGGCGCGACTACTGGTGGGGCGCTTGCTTCTTCTGCCGTATCGATTTCTGGTTCCACAGAAAATGCCTCTAAGGCCGAACGCAATCTCAGGAAGTCGCCATAAGGCAAATTAAGGCTTCGTAATTTTTGATCCCCAAGAGCAAGTAAATCGGAAACCTGAAGCAGTCCCTTTGCGCGGAAGGACTCCAAATACTCTTTCAAGCCATTAGATTCAAGGAATTCAAACATACCTTGATCCAATTCATGACCGCACGAAGTGCAATACCGGTGCCCCTCTGGATTTGTCTTATTGCATGATGGACATTGTGACATAGAAAATTGGAAATTATAACACCGCTACAATTTTTAGAGTGTCGGGTCTTTTTCTCAAGACAAAAAGACTTTGCATTGTATTATACACTTAAAAACAGATTGTTCCAACATGCATCGCAAGCATTGTCAATCCAGCAACCATATCCACTCGCCTGCTTGCATTGGTGAAACCATGTTTGTGGATCTCTAATACTATGCAAGAGAGGAGGCGTAAAGTTTTTTCTTTAAACCCGAATCCGGCGATTAAAAATGATGGTCAAAGGGGTCGGGCATTAATTATTGACATTTGGTTGTCTGGAGGCGCGGGAACCAATCTTGCGGATGGTATGGGAACGCCAAGGCTGTCTTTGGCTCCTTTGAAATTTTCTGTTCTTTCGGCAAGATGAAAACAAAGGGTTCTTTGAATTGATGGGGCGGGTTGCGCCTCCGGAAGTGGGACGGTACGGAGGCCATCCCTCCAAAGGAGCCGGCTATCGTTGAGGGCATTTTTTGCCAATTGCAGTCCATCCTTCGACTCTGTGTCTTAGCGTGCTCCGTGAGAGGACTTGCCGGGGCTTTTGACGGCGCGTGCCGCGCTTGGGTAGAGTGCTGAGCCGAGGAGGACCTCGGCGTTCCGGGGGAAGGGAAATCTCGGCAGTCACAGACAGCCTCTACAAGAAATGATCTTCTCTTGGCTTGGTGTGACGGGCGTTCGTGCGGAAGAAATGACCAAATCCAGAACAATGTGAGTTTAAAAAAATCTAAAAAATAAGTTGCGTGTCATCCGGTATTGCCGATAATACCTTATGTGTTTGCAATTCTCGACACATCCGTTCTGGTATCAGGCCTTCGCTCCAAGCGTGGAGCCAGTTTTCAGGTCATCCAGGCGATTCGCGCCGGGAATCTTAGGGTTTCGGTGTCGGTGGCGTTGGTTCTGGAATATGAGTCTGTTTTGCTCCGCCCGGGCCTTGTTCCAAGCTTTACAACAGAGGAGATTCACCAAATTCTGGATGCTGTCTGCCTCATGGCGCAGCATCACAAGGTGTTTTTTGCATGGCGACCATTCCTTAAAGACCCCAACGATGACCTTGTTCTGGAACTCGCGGTCGCGGCTTCGGCCCCCTATATTATCACTCACAATATTTCTGACTTCGTCGGTTCGGACACACTGGGAGTTCGAGCAATAACACCATCAATAGCCCTTAAAATAATCAAACCATGACTACATTATCATTACGCATTCCAGATTCCCTCCATCGTGCAATCAAGGAACTTGCGTCGCAAGATGGTTACTCGATGAATCAGTTTTTGATTACAGCGGCCGCAGAGAAGCTCTCTGCTTTGGAAACCGTAGACTATCTTCGTTTGCGCGCCAAGCGTGCCAATCTTGATAATTTCGACAAGCTGCTTGCACGCGTGCCGGACACTGAACCCGACAAGGGCGACGAACTGCAAAAATGACAAGCATACAAGTAAATGTCTAAGAGGTCGGAATTAATTATTAACAGGATGGCCGGAGGGAGTTTTTAGACAGAATTAACTAAATTTCAGAATTAGTTGGAATTCGGAGTCAGGAAACATTTCCTTTCATCTTGTTGAAAAAATCATTGATGGCGCTGTGATTATGGAGGGAATTTAAGGTTCTTCAACATCGAATTGCATGAGTTTTCACGGATGGGGGCGGCTTCGCTGGAGATTTTCATCGTCGGTTTTATTCGTGTTTATTTGCTAACTTCGTGGTTCAAATGTGAAGCGCTTGGGCAGAGTGCTGAGCCGAGGAGGACCTCGGCGTTCCAGTTAGTCAAAGTCAGTCGCTACATTTGGCACGGCAGGGCTTGGACGGCATTCTTTTCACGAAATCAACGAATGGTCGTTTTCAGGGGTCGAACGGTAAATTTCTTGGAGTTAATGGTCGAAATGACCTGTTATTAAATGTCGAAATAAGATAAATTTTATTGACATTTTAAATGATATTAGTATTCTTTACTGCATATTCATTAGAGAACTAAAGCATGAAATACTTTATAGGAATTTTTATTGTTTTGGCGGGATATTTTTACGCGTTGAATGAGTCTAAAAAGGATTTGGTTGTTTATTATAAATACGATGGTTTGCATCCAGAGGTCATTCAGCGTGGGTTGAACCAGTGGCGGGAGTTGGGGCATATCAAGTTTCAAAAGACCCATCGTGAAGGTCTGTCCGTATTGAAAATATATGATGTGGAGCAACATGAAATGATTAACCCTGCGGCATTAGGAGAGTTTATGGGCTACAAAAACATCATCCGTCTGAATCGAACCCGGACATTAAATACGAAGCAGTGGGAGGCTGTGGTGGCGCATGAGGTGGGGCATTTGTTTCTTCTGGAGCATAGTAAAGATCCCCGATCTGTCATGAGCAACAACATCCATGTGAATGCCGATGATCTTAAAAATGCAAATAAAATTAAATCATTATTTTATTACAAACAAATTATTCTTAAGACGATTGACAAAATTTTAACTGTATTTCTAACGACTGCTTTCGTTCCATGAGTTTCGCGCAAAAATCAGGTCTATCGAGCAAGAGCAAAGCACTCGCCGAAATCCGGGTGCTTGCCGAATCGGGAGGAGAGATTCTCATCCTGAGTCCAGAAGGGTTTCTCCTCATTTTTCGGGATCGAACCCCTGAGATGCTCGCCCGCCAACTCCGCGATTTTGATACAGCCGAGTGGCGGGATCAAGTGGAGATGGATCAACTCTTTCCCATAGAACTTGAAGGCATGGTGGAACGCGAGCGGATGCGCGATGCCGGAGATCTTTTTGCCCTATGCTCTAGCGAGGCGATGGCTCTTTTAAATCAGAACATCCTGAATATTAGCGCCTCGAATGTTGAGTTTTATAATTACATTCACTCCACCAATCCGTTCCGTGTCAAAGCTCGAATTCAAGCCCTCACGGTTCTATCCATGCTGAAGTGGGAATTTGCAAGGGTCTTGCCTAGTTTAGAGAGGAAAATGGCGAGTTTGCGTTAGCAATATTGAGTAGACGTTATCACTTCGATGATTGAAACGCCACTCCGATTCTTTGAGGTGAATGAGGAATTTTTCCTTCCGGA
>Ga0214921_10004807_pt1 | contig 19566 bp, 19 predicted proteins | sample LL1505_MetaG_FD_177992 | JGI IMG/M metagenome (GOLD analysis project Ga0214921, IMG submission 177992) | Freshwater microbial communities from Lake Lanier, Atlanta, Georgia, United States - LL-1505 | ecosystem: Environmental > Aquatic > Freshwater > Lake | place: USA: Georgia | collected... | reverse complement strand
TATCAGACATAAATTATTGGGAGAGTATTTGAGTCGTTTGAACAAAAGCATCTAATTTTTTCTTGGCACTGCCATCGGCAATGACTTTTCGAGCAAGTGCGATACCCGCTTCAATTGAAGTAGCAACATCGGCAGCATAGAGGGCAGCTCCAGCATTGAGGCAGACGATATCGAGCGCAGGACCTTCACCATTATTTAAAACATTCAATAACATGGCTTTTGATTCTTCAGGACTTGCAACTTTAAATGCGCGCGTACCGACCATCGATAGGCCAAAGTCTTCTGGATGAATCTCATATTCAATAATTTCATTATTTTTGAGTTCACCGACTAAAGTTGAGGCACCTAATGAGATCTCGTCAAGACCATCTTTGCCGTAAACCACTAGCGCATGTTTCAAGCCCAAACGCTGCAATACCCGTACCTGAATACCGACCAAATCAGAATGAAAGACACCCATCAACATGTGAGGTGCATTTGCCGGATTCGTCAGAGGCCCTAATATATTAAAGATAGTTCGAATCCCTAATTCTTTACGAACCGCCGCCACATTTTTCATCGCCGGATGATGATTAGGGGCAAACATAAAGCCAATACCTGTTTTTTCAAGACACTGTGCCACTTGATTCGCTTGAAGTTGTATCTTGGCACCTAAAGATTCTAAGACATCGGCACTTCCTGATTTACTACTGACACCACGGTTGCCATGTTTTGCAACCTTTGCACCTGCAGCAGCAACAACGAACATCGCAGTTGTAGAAATATTAAAGCTGTGAGAGCCATCCCCTCCAGTACCCACAATATCAACAAAATGTGTTTGATCAGCAATCTCAACTTGATTAGCAAATTCACGCATAACCATCGCTGCGGCAGTAATTTCGCCAATAGTTTCCTTTTTGGTACGAAGACCCAAAAGTAGTGCTGAAGTTAAATTACTAGAAAGTTCACCACGCATGATGGAGCGCATGAGTTCAAGCATTTCATCATGGAATATTTCACGATGTTCGATGCAGCGCAGTAAAGCTTCTTGGGGGGTAATCGCCATAAGGTGCCTAATTTAATTCTTCATTTTAATGAAATTATTTAATAACTCGTGCCCATATTCTGACAATATCGACTCGGGATGAAATTGTACCCCTTCAACAGCCATGGTCTTATGTCTTACTCCCATGATTTCATCATCATCTGTCAAGGCAGTTACCTCAAGGCAAGCTGGTAAGGTTTCGCGAGAGATGGCGAGTGAATGGTATCTTGTTACTTGAAATTCTGCTGGTAAACCTTGAAACACACCTCGACGTTTCGAGTACACCGTGTCGACCTTACCATGCATCACTCTCTTTGCACGAATTACATCACCACCAAAAGCTTCACCAATGGCTTGATGTCCAAGACAAACCCCAAGGATGGGTACTTTTCCGGCAAAGTGTTGAATCGCTGCAATAGAAATTCCCGCTTGGGCTGGACTACACGGACCTGGCGAAATACAAATATGCGAGGGGCTTAGAGCTTCCATTTGGTTGAGAGTAATTTCGTCATTACGAAAAACTTGAATGTCTGCACCTAGCTCGCCAAAATACTGAACCAGGTTATAGGTAAAAGAATCGTAATTATCAATCATGAGGAGCATGGAGCCCTCCTTGAACCAGTTCAACGGCGCGTAAAACGGCTCTTGCTTTTGCCTCGGTTTCTAAATATTCAGATTCCGGATTGGAGTCAGCAACAATACCAGCACCTGCTTGAGAATGGACCCAGCCATTCTGAATCACTCCTGTACGAATAATAATTGCCACATCCATATCACCTGAAAACGATAAATAACCCGCAGCACCACCGTAAGGTCCGCGTTTGGTAATCTCCATTTCATCGATGATTTCCATCGCCCGTATTTTAGGTGCGCCTGATAAAGTACCTGCTGGAAAAGTAGCCCTTAATACATCCATATTACTAACATCATCGCGCAGCTGACCTTCGACAGAGCTAACAATATGTTGCACATGAGAATATTTTTCAATGGCCATTTTTTCTGTTACGTGGACACTACCAATTTTTGCAATTCTACCTATATCGTTTCTTGCTAAATCGATGAGCATCACGTGTTCAGCAATTTCCTTGGGATCAGCTAATAGCTCTCGAGCTAGTTCAGCATCTAGTTCAGGTGTTTTACCCCTAGGTCGTGTTCCGGCGAGTGGTCTTACCGTTACTTTTCTTCTTGGAGAAGAGTGACCTGCAATAGAAATCTTTTCTTGGCGAACTAAAATTTCTGGAGATGAACCAACTAACTGATGATCACCAAAGTCATAAAAATAAAGATAGGGTGATGGATTTAAAGAGCGCAGTGCACGGTATAAGGTTAGAGGAGATTCTGCATAGGCTTGACTGATACGCTGACCAAAAACCACTTGCATACAGTCACCAGCCAAAATATATTCTTTAGTTAAATTAACTTTGTTGATAAATTCATCTTTACCAAAATGACGAACGGATTCAGTTTTTGTAGTGGCAAAAGATTTTTGAGATTTGATTGGTTGATCAAGACAATCTAAAAGTAGCTGCAAACGTTGTTGGGCTTTTTGATAAGCATCCGGATGATCGGTATTGGCATAAACAATCAAATATAGTTTGCCAGCAAGATTATCAATTACGGCAAGTTCTTCAGTGAGTAGTAACTGAATATCCGGTAAATGTAAATCGTCTTTTGGAGTGGAGTTGGCTAATTTATGTTCAATATAACGAACCGTGTCATAGCCAAAGTAGCCAGCGAGACCTCCACAAAAACGAGGTAATCCTGGCAAGAGTGCTGCTTTAAAACGCGCTTGAAATTGTTCAATGAAATCTAGAGGATTGTCATGATTCGTTTCAATGATTTCATCATTGGTGATGACTTGATTAACCGGTGCGTTGGGAGTTCCTATAGAACGAATTAAGGTCGATGCGGGTAAACCAATGATCGAATATCTACCAAATCGCTCACCACCAACAACAGATTCTAATAAAAAGGTATTTTTTGTACCTACCTCTTGAGTTAATTTCATGTAAAGCGATAAAGGCGTTTCTAGATCTGCCAAGGTTTCTGAAACTAGTGGAATACGGTTAAATCCCTGCTTTGCAAGGCGATTAAATTCGTCTAAAGTCATTGAGCAGTTGCCAGTTCCCGTCTCATTTCTGAGATGACGTGCGCGTAATCAAGCTTGCCAAAAATAGCAGATCCAGCAACAAAAGTATCTGCACCTGCTGCAGCAATCTGCGCAATATTTTGTGTATTAATTCCACCATCTACTTCTAAACGAATCTGCCGGCCACTTTTCTGCGCGTATGTATCCAGTAGTTGTCTTGTTTGTCTTATTTTATCAATCGTGGAAGGGATAAATTGTTGACCACCAAATCCAGGATTGACAGACATTAACAGCACTAAATCAATTTTATCTAGGACAAAATCTAAGTAATGCAAAGGAGTGGCCGGGTTTAAAACTAAACCGCTTTGACATCCCACTTCTTTAATGAGGCCTAAGGTTCGGTCAATATGAGAACTTGCCTCAGGATGAAAGCTAATGAGGTTTGCACCTGCTTTTGCAAAGTCTGGAATGATTCGATCAACAGGTTCAACCATTAAATGAACATCAATACATACAGGCTGACCATTTTTCACAGCGAAAGGACGAATCGCATCACAGACTAAAGGGCCGATAGTAAGGTTGGGTACGTAATGGTTATCCATTACATCAAAATGAATCCAATCTGCACCTGCATATAAAACCTGATTGACTTCCTCTCCTAATCGGGCAAAATCAGCAGCAAGGATAGATGGCGCGATGATAGCTTGTAATTTATTGGTCATATTTGTATTTTAACTTGAGGTTTCATATTGATTCATTGCATTTCATGAGTAGTTCTACGAAAATAACTTTATGACACAATTTTCCGCACAAATATCAGTACAAGTTCAATTTTTAGAAGAGCAATCGAGTGCTGAACAAGGACAGTATCATTTTGCTTATACATTGAGTATTAAAAATGATGGAGAGGTTCCATTTCAGTTAATTGCCAGAGAGTGGTTGATTACAGATTCTGACGGAAATACTCAACAAATCAAAGGTTTAGGAGTTGTTGGACAACAACCTTTACTAAAAGGTGGACATGCTTTTGAATATACCAGTTGGGCTACGATTCCTACCCCGATAGGGTCAATGAAGGGAACTTACTTTTGCATTTCAGAGGAAGCCGAGATGTTTGAAGTGCCTATTCCGGAGTTTTCTCTTACTATGCCAAGAATATTGCATTAAAACCACAAGATTATTTTTTTCTTCCCATCATTGTCCAGACAATAATAAAAATTAAAATGCATAAAGCCACACCTGCTTCTGCGATTAGTAACAGCATGGGGTATTCATCTAAAAGCTCTGACATAGATTACATCCTTTTTTTATGAAGAAAAATAAGCATTTTTTTTTAGTAATTTGCTCCTTAAGTATTACTATTTTACTGTCTGCATGTAGCTCTACTTCTAAACATAAAGAAGCTTCGGTAGAAGAGCCTGTAGCAAGCTCACCCAGCAGCCAATTTAAACAATTCACTTCAGCCCATTATTTTTTGAGTAGTTGGAAGAACTTACCTGGCTGGGAGAGTGATGCATTTGATGACGCTTGGAGTGCTTGGCAAAAAAGTTGTCAGTACTTTATGAAATCTAATCAAGCTGAATGGCAACAACTCTGTAAAGAGTCACAAAAAATCAATGCAGGTGATAAAAAAATTGCGAAAGATTTTTTTGAAAAATATTTTCAGGTCTGGGAAATTCGTCAGGCAAAAGATCAAGGCACATATACCAAAGGAAGTAATCAAGGTTTAATGACAGGGTATTATGAGCCGATTATCAAGGGCTCCTTATCTCGACAAGGCGTGTATCAAACCCCGGTCTATAAACTCCCACCTGGTTGGAGTGCTTCACCAAGTAAAGTTAGGCCTCCGCGGGCAGAGCTGCTGCAGTCTAGTGTATTAAAAGGAATGGAAATTGCTTGGGTAGAAGACCCTGTAGCCGCCGCCTTTATGCAAATCCAAGGCTCTGGAAAAATACTACTTGAAAATAATAAAATCTTAAGACTTGGTTATGCGGGCACTAATAACCAAGCATTTGTATCGTTTGCCCAGTGGTTAATCGATCAAAAACAATTAACTTATGCGCAAGCAAGTATGCAGGGGATTTCTGATTGGGCGAAAAAGAATCCACAGCGTGTGAATGAGATGCTCAACGCAAATCCACGGTTTGTATTTTTTAAAGTTTTAGAAAGCTCCATAGCTCCATTGGATGGCCCAATTGGAAGCATTGGGGTGCCTTTGACAGCGGGGCGAAGTGTTGCTGTGGATTGGCAATCGATACCGCGCGGGGCACCAGTTTATATATCAACGACAGATCCACAAACGACACAAGCATTACAACGATTGGTATTTGCCCAAGATACCGGCTCAGCCATTATTGGTGGTGTCAGAGCTGACTATTACTGGGGCTCTGGCGATGCTGCGGGAGATAAAGCAGGAAAAATGAAACAAGTTGGACGTTTATGGGCTATCCTTCCTAAGAGTATCTATCCATGAAGTTTTTACATATTTCCGCGCTAACAATCGCTTTATTCATGAGCGCCTGCGCTACCACTTCCTCAACGTCTAGCAATACCAAACATCAAGAAGATGTTAATAAATTCTCATTGGTTGATACACAAGGTAAACAGATTGTGGTGACCGAAGATCATACCTTACCAGGATGGTTCCCTTGGGCTCTAACACCAAACAAAAATAAAACAAGTTACACCCTACAAAGATATCAAGGTAGAACAGTTATTCACGCTGATGCGGATGCAAGCGCTTCTGGTCTGATAGTCCCTCTAAAGCCAAGAACGGTTGAAGGCAAAGAACTTATTTGGGAATGGAAAGCACTTGGGCATATCGAAAGTGCTGATAATACACAAGGACATACCGATGATGCACCACTGCGCCTTATGTTGGCTTTTGATGGTGACAAAAGTAAACTTTCATTAAAAGATCAAATGGCATTTGAGTTAGCACATTTAATCAGTGGGCAAGAGATGCCCTACGCAACATTGATGTACATATGGTCGAGTAAGGCTCATGAGACCCCTATCCTAACCAATAAATACACTTCACGATTAAAAATGATTATTGTTGATTCAGGTGATGAGCATGTAGGTCAATGGAGAAAACATCAAAGAAATATTGAAAAAGACTATCGAGAAGCTTTTCAAGAAACGCCAGGTAAATTAATCGCCGTCGGAATTATGACTGATACGGATAATACAAAAAGTTTAGTAAAAGCGATTTACGGCGATATTGAAATCAAACGAAATTACGCCAAATAAGATTGGGCTAAATGTACCCAATAACTTGCTCCGATGGGGAGAAGATGGTCATTAAAATCATAGCAAGGATTATGTAAATGGCAAGGACCCATACCATGCCCTACTGCACGATGATCACCATCACCGTTACCAATAAAAACATAACAGCCAGGAACCTTTTCTAGCATAAAAGCAAAGTCTTCGGAGCCCATCGTTGGTTCTGTGGAGTCAATAAACTGATCCTCACCAAAACTCTTTTTTATCACCGATTGAGCAAAAGAGGTTTCTAACGGATGATTAATAAGAGGAGGATAGTTACGATTAAACTCGATTTCAGCAGAACAGTTAAATGCTAATGCAGTCCCATGAGCAATATCTCGCAATCTTTGCTCCAAAAGATCTAATACAGGGGTTGTAAAGGTTCTAATCGTTCCACCAAGCCAAGCATCATTTGGAATTACATTACTTGCAAAACCTGCATGAATTTGGGTAATTGATAAAACGGCAGTATCCACCGGTTTTTTATTGCGGGTAATGATACTTTGTAAAGAAGAGGCTAATTGAGCAATAGCAAAAACAGGATCTGCGCCATTATGAGGTAAAGCTGCATGGGCACCTTTACCTTTAAGCGTAATCGTAAATTCATTACTAGAGGCCATCATAGGGCCCGGAATCACACCAAAACTACCTTCGGGCATTCCTGGCCAATTATGCATACCAAAAACTGCATCACATGGAAACAGGGTAAATAAACCATCCGCTATCATCTCACGAGCACCTCCACCGCCTTCTTCAGCCGGTTGGAAGATACAATGAATCGTACCCTTAAAGTCTCTATGAGAAGCAAAAAATTGTGCTGCACCAAGTAACATGGCTGTATGACCGTCGTGACCACACGCATGCATCTTGCCCTCATGTTGAGAAGCATGCTCAAAGGCATTATGTTCTTGTAAGGGTAAGGCGTCGATGTCTGCACGAAGACCAATAGATTTACCCTGGCCCAAATTACCTTGGATTGTTCCTACCACGCCAGTTTTACCAAGTCCTACATGTGTTTGAATGCCCCAACTTTTTAATTGCTTGGCAATTAATTCAGAAGTTCTGAATTCAGAAAACTTTAATTCAGGATGTGCATGAATATCCCTGCGAATCGCTTTAATCAATTCGAGTTGATCAATAAATTCAGGAAAGATTTTCATAATCAATTATTAAGTTTGAATAAGTCATCTTATCTTAAATCTCACAAAAGATGAAATGCATTGTTAGTTTACTTCGATTAATTTTAATAAAAGATTATGAAATAACAGCTTATTGACTTTTCAATCAATTGAACAAAATTAAAAACGGTGAACAATGCCGACCGTTCCTGAAGTTAGATCTGTTATTACCTTTCCGGAGTCAGAACCATTGGCATGATTTACAAAAGCATAAAGATGAGTTTGTTTAGATAAGTGGTAGTTACCACCGATAACCAATTTATTACCGTATAAAGATGAATTTGGATAAAGATTGGTTTTTTGTCGATAGGCAGCCGCAATAAAATCCACTTGAGGGCTGACTTGATATTTAAATCCAATACCAATATTTTTTACAGATTGAACTTGTGATTGATGATGCCGGCCAGTAGGGCTAGCACTAGAGAGCCCATTAGATAATGATGATTGAGAGAAACCTAATTTCAAATTGATATTGCCTATTTTTTGAGAGATACCAGCATTAAAAATCTGAGAAGATTGATGATGATTCGTTAAACGATTATTTTGCGACATCGAATAGGATCCTGCAATCAGTGTATCTCCCATTTGATAACTGGTCCCAACCGCAAAATTAGGTTGATGAGAATGCTCAGTACTACCCAATTGATAAGTCGTGATGAAGTTAAAACGAGGAGTTCTAAACGAATATTTCAACGCATTATCGACCCATTTATTACCGTACCGTCCATTAAATGTACCACTTAAATCATCGATCACATACTTTTGACGAATGAGGCCACTAGGATCAATTAATCTTGCAATATCGAAGCTAACTGAAGATTGAAGTCCTAAAGTAAATTGTCCAACTTGACGGTTTTCATAACCAATATAGTTGCGTCTTTTAAAAAGAATAGAGGGCGATGAGGGATTTGTCTCTCCTTCTAAATTAAAAAAGACAATGTGTGATGGCGCAAATTCATCACGTCCTTGCATACCAAAACGAGAGGCCATTTTATTACCCTGTTTAATTTTTATATCATCTTGAGTAGCATTCGGGCCATTCAAATTGACCTGAATCCCTTGATCAATTAATCCATATAACTTGACAGAATCCGCATGACTAATATTTGTAAAACCCATACCTAATAAAAAACATAAACTTATTTTGTGCATCTATTTTCCTTTTATAAAAGATTATTAAAGTTAGTAAATTGTGTTTACTGAAATGAACGAATGGTTGATTCGAGGAGATACAGTAACAAATTGAAAATAGGCCTAAAACTTAATAGTCTTTTGATGAATGTGGATATTCATCAGATCCGAATATTGGATCTGTGAAAGATGGTGTTTATACTGAAAACAATAAAACAATTAATTTTTACTAACTCAACGCTTATGAAAAAAACTAAAACTTCACCACAAATAATCGGAATTATTGGATTAGGCATTATGGGTGGCATCATGGCTGAAACGCTTCTATTAAATAATTTCACTGTGTGTGGATTTGATATTGTTCCAGATGCTATGAAGCGTCTAAAAAAAGCAAAAGGGCAAGCTTTAAAATCCGTTCGTGAAGTGATTCTTGAGTCAGATGTCGTCATTACTTCATTAGCTACGAGTCAAGCGCTGCTTGAAGTTTTTGCACAAATTAAGGAAACCTTAATTGAACATCCTAAAAAAATCATCCTGATTGAAACAAGTACTTTACCCATGAGTGATAAAGAATATATTGCGCAGAATTTAAAGATCGAAGGTGTGGAGTTATTAGATTGTCCAATTAGTGGCACAGCTGCAAGAATGAAAGATCGGGCGTGGACCATCTTTGTGAGTGGTAATGAAAAAGTAAGTAAAAAAATGAAGCCCATTTTTGAGTGTCTTTCAGATAACTTTCCGTATGTCGGTGACTATGGAAATGGTTTAAAAATGAAAATGATTGCAAATCATCTAGTCGCTATCTATAACGTGGCTTGTGCAGAATCTACTATTTTTGCAAAAAAAATCGGATTAGATCCACAGGACGTTTTGGATATCTTTGGCCCAAGTCCAGTCATCGGTACTGGGGTGATGCGATTGCGGATGCCATTTATGATTGATCGTCAGTACACACCGCCCACGATGAAAGTAGAAGTTTGGCAAAAAGATATGCAAGTCATTGGTGATTTAGCCAAATCTGTCGGCTGCCCATTGCCGATCTTTAACGCTACTGCCCCCATCTATACAGCAGCGATGGCACAAGGTTTAGCCAAGTCAGATACTGCATCGACCGCTGAAGTTATTGGGCAAATGGCTGGCTTATATACAGATAAGAGACGCTCCTGATGCAATGTAAGACATTGATTTAAAATTGCATGATAAATGTTTCTTCAAGAACGGAATTAATTTGCAATTAGATCAATTAATTATTGAGTTTGATAAGGCTGTGAGAACCCTGCATGGGGTCGTGTCCCAATCAAGGCCTACACCTCAGCCTCAAGCTCAACCTAAAGAGGGTTTGACTGACGAAGAGCGCAAACATGCAGCTGGTTTAATGCGCGTCAATCATGTTGGGGAAGTCTGTGCTCAGGCTCTTTATCAAGCACAGAGATTGACAAGTTCATCCCCTGAAATGAAAAAAAAATTAGCTCTTGCAGCAATCGAAGAAGAAGACCATTTACATTGGTGCGGACAACGCCTTAAAGAATTAAATTCGCGCCCAAGCCTTTTAAATCCTGTTTGGTATTCAGGGGCATTTGCTTTAGGGGTCGTCGCAGGTTTAGCTGGTGATGATTGGAGTTTGGGCTTTGTTGCCGAGACAGAAAAACAAGTTGAGCATCATTTAGATGATCATTTACAAACTCTGCCAGAGCATGATTTGGCATCTAGAGCAATTGTTGATCAAATGCGTATTGAAGAAATTGAGCATGGCAAGATGGCACATGATGCTGGTGCAAAAGAGTTACCCGAATTGATCAAAAAAACGATGGCAATGACCTCAAAAGTCATGACGAAGACCGCTTACCATATTTAAATTTTCACGAATTCTTAACAGAAATAAGGGTTCTTACCAGTGTATTTAATTTGCTTTATTAGGTATTGCTTATAAGACTATGTTTTATAATCAATTTTTCATATTTAATACTTCAATAAGTGTTTCTAAGTTCTTGTTAATACAAGAAAAATGATAATAATTTCCCTGTAAAACCCTTGACCATCCTTCATATGTGCTTTAAAGTGGGAGGAAGTGTGAAAAAGTGGGGAAAATTGTATGTTTCAGGGTGCTTCAGCGATCAATTTGGATGTCAAAGGGCGGATGTCAATCCCTGCTCGGCATCGTGACGCCCTTCAAACAGAGGGGTTTGGCAGGGTTACCCTCACCAAGCATCCGGAAGGATGTCTCCTTTTATTTCCTCAATTAGAGTGGGAAAGTTTTCGTGACCGAGTTGCTAAGTTACCTTTGGAGGCAAATTGGTGGCGCCGTATTTTTCTCGGAAATGCATCTGAATTAGAAATGGATGGATCAGGTCGTATTTTGATTAGTCCAGAGTTAAGGGCCGCATCTGGTATTGAGAGAGAGGTTATTTTGTTGGGTATGGGAAGTCATCTTGAAGTTTGGGATGCGAAGACCTATACGCAAAAAGAACAAATCGCAATTTCTCAAGGAATGCCAGAAGCTTTACGACAATTTACCTTCTGATGTTAGGGACCTATGACCTTCAGTCATCGCCCGGTTTTGCTGGACGAGGCAGTCTCCGCCTTACTTGGAGATGTGCCGAAACATCAAGCGCTCTTTCTCGATGGAACGTTTGGTCGGGGTGGACATTCCAGATTGATTTTAGAAAAAATGACGTCAGACAGTCAGTTAATTGCGTGCGACAAAGATCCGCAAGCAATTGCAGAAGCGCAGCAGATAGTAGGTCAGCGCTTTCAAATAGTCCATACATCTTTTGCCAATATGTCTTCACTTACGTCAGCAAACACTTTGGATGGAATATTGCTCGATTTAGGGATCAGCTCTCCGCAAATCGATCAAGCAGACCGTGGATTTTCGTTTCGTATGGATGGCCCACTCGATATGCGCATGAATTTTCAAGAAGGACTCAGTGCACAGGAGTGGTTAGCAACTGCAGACGAGAAAAATATTGCAAAGGTAATTAAAGACTATGGGGAAGAACGGTTTGCTGTACAGATTGCAAAGGCGATTATTGCTAGCCGGGAGCAAGGCATCTACCTTGGGACCACAAGACAACTCGCGACGCTCGTGGCTAGTGTCGTCCGCACGCGTGAGTTTGATCAAGACCCGGCCACACGCACCTTTCAAGCTATACGGATTTTCATCAACCAAGAACTCCGCGATTTGGAAGAAGGTTTAAAGATGTCGATTCAATTGTTAAAACCAGGAGGGCGATTAGTTGTGATTAGTTTTCACTCGCTAGAAGACCGTATGGTGAAACAATTTATGCAACAAAATAGCAAAGTTGATGTACCTAGAGGTATGCCACTTCGTGAATCTGAAATACCGAAATCGCCATTAAAAATCTTAGGAAGAGTCAAGCCAACGGCTGATGAAATTCAACAAAATCCAAGAGCTAGATCAGCTGTGATGCGCATCGCAGAAAAGGTAGGTATTTGATGAACCGTTCTGTTGTGATTTTGATATTAGCACTAATGGCTTGTTCATTAATGTTGGTTTACTCACAACAAAGATCAAGGATGCTATACGCCGAGAAAAACCGCTTAGAAGTTCAAGAGAATAAGCTCAATCAAGAATGGAGTCGGCTTGAATATGAGCAAAGAGAATTATCAAAATCCTCAAGAATTGTTGATATTGCAACGAAGCAGTTACATATGAAAGAAGCAAAGCAAGATAAAACTATCTACGTAAAGGAAATGGCTAAATGAGAGTTCATCATACAAGCCCTTCGAATACCGTGGTTTTAAGACTTCCAATGTGGCGATCACGCCTTGTCTTGTTCATCATGTTTATTGGCTTTCTTGCGCTACTAAGTCGCGCATTTTGGATTCAGGGGCCTGGAAATGATTTTTATGCACAAAAAGGTAAAAGAGTAGAACGAGTCATTGCGTTGCCATCTGTCAGAGGAAAAATACTTGATAGAAACGGTGAAATATTAGCAACAAGTTTAGAGGCAAAAACGATTATTGCTTACCCGGATACGATTCCAGATGATTTACCTGTTGCAAAAGTATCGGCCTTTGCGAAATTATTAAAAATGAATGAATCTGAATTGAGAAAGAAGCTGACAGATTCAAAAAATCAACTCTATCTTCGTCGTCAGGTAGAGCCAGAGGTGGCAGCAAAAATTAAAGCATTAGCGATTCCCGGAATCGTCATTACAAGTGAGTATCGTCGTTATTATCCTGAGGGAGAAGCGATGGCTCACATTGTTGGCTTTACCAATATTCAGGATAAAGGCCAAGATGGCATGGAGTTGTCGAATGATGAATTTTTATCAGGCAAAGACGGGCAAAAACATGTTGTCATCGATCGACTTGGAAGAGTGGTTGATAACCTCGGAGATATTCAACCTCCAAGAAATGGTAAGGATTTGCAATTATCGGTAGATAGCAAAATCCAATCGATTTCTTATGAAGCTATTAAAAAGGCGGTAAAAGATAATCGGGCTAAATCTGGCTCTGCTATTGTTTTAGATTCATACACAGGTGAAGTGTTGGCGATGGCGAATTACCCATCCTACGATCCAAATAATCGTAGTAGTATGACGGGTGATCAGTTGCGCAATCGTGTACTCACAGATACGTTTGAGCCAGGCTCAACGATGAAACCTATCACAGTTGCCATATCTTTAGAAAAAGGATTAATTAAACCGACTACCCAGTTTCCCATTGGCCATTTACAAATTGGCAAGAAGGTAATTACTGATACCCATTCTTATTCGGTCCTATCCGTATCGCAAATTATTCAAAAATCAAGCAATATTGGTACAACTCGTATTGCATTACAAATGGAGCCAGAGGATATGTGGACGATGTTCCAATCCGTAGGATTTGGACAGGCACCAAAAATTGGTTTCGAAGGGGCAGTTGCTGGAACAGTAAAACCCTATGCAAAATGGGGTAAGTTGGACCAGGCAACCATGTCATTTGGGTATGGAATCTCAACATCATTATTTCAATTGGCTAAGGCCTACACTATTTTTGCAAGAGATGGTGAGTTAGTTCCTATTTCGATGCTAAAAGTTGATAAGCCTCCTGTAGGGACCAGAATTCTGAACCCTAGAACAGCAATTGATATGCGCAATATGTTGGAGCTAGTCACCCAAGAGGGCGGGACGGCTATAAAAGCTCAGGTCTCTGGCTATCGTGTTGGTGGAAAAACAGGAACTGCTCATAAATCAATGGGCAAAGCAGGATATGCAAGCAATAAATATGATGGATTTTTTGTGGGTATTGCGCCTATTAGTAATCCAAGAATCGTAGTCGCAGTAGTGATTGATGAGCCTACTGCTGGATCACATTATGGTGGGGATGTTGCAGCCCCAGTATTTTCTTCTATTACAGGAACAGCATTGCGTACTCTAGGAGTGCCTCCAGATGCTGGAATGAAAGAATTAGTTCAAACTTTAGATCCTTCACTCACGCAAAAAGTTGCATTAAAGAGATGATCAAGACAGAGTCCAAAGCCTCTCTTCAAATGAATGATATTCAACATCTGATGTTGAGTGAAGTAGAGCGTGCTGCTCATTTATCTTCAGATACAAGATTGTTAAAGTCTGGAGACGTATTTTTGGCCTATCCAGTAGGTAGTGGAAAAGGATTTAGTGATAACCGAATTCATATCCCAAAAGCACTTGAATTAGGTGTGAGTTTAGTACTTTATGAAAATAATAGTTGGCTAGAAGATGAGTTGATTTTGGCAAGAGAAAAATTAGGCGACTCAAGATGTTTTGCTGTGCCAGGCTTAGCAACCTTGGCAAGTGAAATCGCAGACTGGTGGTATGAATATCCATCAAAAGATATATCAATGATTGGGGTAACAGGCACCAATGGTAAAACAACCGTGACGCAGTGGTTAGCTCAGTCCATGAATAAGTTTAAAAGGACAGCCGTATTTGGCACATTAGGTTATGGCGAAGTTGGTACATTAAAGACAACCGGATTTACAACTCCAGATGCTGCAAGAGTACAACGTGTTTTAGCAGAATTAAAAGCTGAATCATTTGATCAAGTGGCGATGGAGGTTTCCTCGCATGCATTGGAGCAGGGTAGAGTTAGTCATGTGCAATTTAAAACAGCTATTTTTACAAACTTAAGCCAAGATCATCTAGATTATCACGGTGATATGCGAGAGTATGCTAGAGCAAAATTTGAATTATTTCGTTACTCTAGCCTTGAGCAAATCATCATCAACATGGATGATCCGATTGGACGACAATGGATTGAACAGTTAACTAAAAAATCTAAAGCCAAATTGTGGGTTTATGGTTCGCAAGAATCACTTGAACAATTAAATGATCAGAATCTATTAAACACAGTCCTTGTAGAGGATTACGAGATAACTAAAAATGGCGTGAAGTTTAATTGCGTTGTCAATGGTCAAAGCTTGCCATTACATCTAGATATTATTGGTCGGTTTAATGTCGATAATATGATGGCGGTATTAGCAGCATTACTTGCAAAAGACATTCCATTAGAAAGTGCGATAGCGCAGTTAAAGCAATTGAAATCTGTGGATGGTCGATTAGAGATGATAAATCTTAATGACCTCAAGCATCCATTAATGGTTGTTGATTTTGCTCATACACCAGATGCCATAGAAAAAGTATTGACAGCATTACAGCCAATAGCAAAAGCTAGAGGTGGTGAATTAGTGTGTGTTTTTGGGTGCGGTGGTAATCGTGACTCTAGTAAACGACCAATGATGGGCAAATTAGCCGCAAGTCTAGCTGACCGAGTTGTTTTGACCAGTGATAACCCAAGAGGAGAAAAACCAGAGGACATCATTGATCAAATCATACAAGGCATTGACTCAGAAAACTTATCAAAAGTAACCGTTGTGGTTGATCGTGCCTTTGCGATCTTGACATCAGTAAAACAAGCACAGCCTAACGATTTAGTTTTGGTTGCTGGCAAAGGACACGAAAGAGTTCAAGAGATTGCAGGTAATCAATTTATATTTTCTGATCAAGAGCATATTCGCTTAGCAATACGAGGGGTAATGTGATGAGCCATTATTTGACCCTTGAAAAAATGGCGCAGATGGTGCCTGGTTCACGCCTACTCAATGTGAGTAATGCAATATTGAGTTCTCCTATTGATATCGTATCGACTGATAGTCGAAAAATTCAGTCAGGAGATTTCTTTATTGCAATTGCTGGAGAAAAATTTGATGGTAATCAATTTTTAAAAGAAGTATTTAAAAAAGGTGCGTTAGCCGCATTAGCAAGTAAAGAAGAATATGTATCTGAAAATTATCCGGTGCTCTTGGTTGAAGATACATTAAAAGCCTTGCAAATGATTGCAACCGCGTGGCGAAAAGAGTTAAATCCCCAATTAATATTGGTGACTGGTAGTAATGGTAAGACAACTGTGAAGGAAATGATTGCCAGTATCTTAAAAGAAGCCCTTGGCGAAAGACAAGTATTAGCAACGCTGGGTAATTTAAATAACGATATTGGCCTACCACTGACCCTTTTAGGACTTCGATCACATCATCAAATAGCGGTGATTGAACTGGGTATGAATCATCCTGGCGAGACACAGTTTTTAGCGAATATTGCGCAGCCAAATATTGTGTTGATTAACAATGCTCAGCGAGAGCATCAAGAATTTATGCATACAGTAGAAGCTGTAGCCTTAGAGCATGCAGATGCAATTTCGCAATTACAAGAAAATGGTATTGCCATATTTCCGGCGGATTCTGAATATACGCAGATATGGAAAAATAAATCTACCTCAAATACCTATTTAGAATTTTCTTTAAGTGAAAAATGGAATAATTTAGTTGGACAAGTAGTTGGCTATTGGAAGACTCAAAGTCATTTAGGTATTGAGTTGCCAGAAAATAAGCAACACCCAAAGACAGAAATCGAAGTCAAATTAGCAACGCTAGGTGACCATAATGCGAAGAATGCAATAGCTGCTGCCTCAGTAGCATGTGCTGCAAATATCAATAGCGAAGCTATTCGTGTTGGATTAGAAAAATTTATTCCTGTTGCTGGCAGAATGCGTAGTCATTTTTTGCCAAGTTTTGGTGAGCTTGGACAATTGGTGGATGACACTTACAATGCAAATCCAGACTCTGTGATTGCCGCTATAGATGTTCTTGCTCAATTGCCAGGTACCCGTTGGTTAGTCCTTGGAGATATGGGCGAAGTGGGTGATCAAGGTCAACAGTTTCATTATGAGATTGGTAAATATGCCAAGGACAAAGGTATTGAGTATGTATACGCCACAGGTGAACTATCAGTTCATGCGATAGAGGGTTTCAAGGCAGAAACTGTATCGCCACTAAACGCTAAGCAAGCAAAGGGAATACATTTTCAGGAGCCTAAGGCACTACTTAAGCAATTAAAGGCTGATTTGGAAGTATTTCAACATAAGTTTTCAACTGGACGTGTTGCAATTTTGGTGAAGGGGTCACGATTTACCAAGATGGAAAGAATCTTCAACTGCTTATTAAAAGAGGAGAGCCTATGTTTCTAGCTCTAGCTCAATGGTTGCAGGCAGACATTGGATTTTTTCGCGTCTTTAACTACATTACCTTTCGAGCCGTGATGGCAACATTAACGGCTTTAGGGATTGGATTAATTTTTGGTCCATGGGTCATTCGTCGTTTAACGGCTATGAAGGTGGGGCAATCTGTTAGAACGGACGGGCCTAAAACTCACTTAATTAAAAGTGGAACACCCACGATGGGGGGCGTATTAATTTTGATCTCCATAGCCATCTCAACATTATTGTGGAGTGATTTAAGTAATCGATTTATTTGGGCTGTTTTATGGGTAACCCTTGGTTTTGGAATTGTTGGTTGGATCGATGATTATCGAAAAGTAGTTTATAAAAATCCGAAAGGTATGAGTTCCAAGGAAAAATATTTTTGGCAGTCATTAATCGGAATTTTGGCTGCAGTTTATTTAGTATTTGCCATAACTGATAGTAGTAATTTAGGGATTGTTAAAAACATTGCGCAGTGGAAAAACAATGGCTTTAACTTTCACTTTGCCGATAACTTAAATTTAGTTGTGCCATTTTTTAAAACTATCAATTATCCCTTGGGCATTTTGGGATTTGTCATTTTGACCTATTTAGTTATTGTTGGTAGTAGTAATGCAGTTAATCTTACAGATGGTTTAGATGGCCTAGTCATCATGCCAGTGATCCTTGTTGGATCTGCATTAGGAGTATTTGCATACGTTACCGGTAATGCTATTTACGCTAAATATTTAATATTTCCATATATACCTGGTACCGGAGAGTTACTTATTTTCTGTGGTGCCATTGGCGGGGCAGGCTTAGCCTTTTTATGGTTTAACACCCACCCTGCACAGGTCTTCATGGGAGATGTTGGAGCACTTGCATTAGGCGGAGCATTGGGTACTGTCGCCGTGATCGTTCGACAAGAAATCGTGTTGTTCATCATGGGTGGAATATTTGTTGTAGAAACTTTATCGGTCATGATTCAAGTGACATGGTTCAAATATACAAAGCGTAAATATGGAGAGGGTAGACGAGTTTTCCGAATGGCGCCTCTACACCATCATTTTGAGTTAGGTGGTTGGAAAGAGACCCAAGTCGTTGTCCGCTTTTGGATTATTACGATTATTTTAGTTTTAGTTGGATTATCGAGTTTAAAACTAAGATGACAAATTCGAATCTAACTACTCTCTTCATATCTGGAGCTCTGCCGCAGAAGAGTTCCAAGACAATTTCTATTCTGGTGATGGGCTTAGGAGAGTCTGGACAAGCGATGGCTAAATGGGCGCATGCTCAAGGTGCACAAGTCGCTATGCATGACACAAGAGAACAAACTGCACTTTCATCAAAAGTCCAAGAACAACTGAAAGAGTTACAAGAATTAGGTATCCAGATTTCTTATGGCAAAAATACTGATATTAGTTTGCAGGGTCTACAGATAATTGCCATGAGTCCTGGTATTTCTCCATTAGATAGTTGGATAGAGAAGCTATTTGTTCAAGCAAAAGAACATGACATAGTCATTTGGGGTGAATTAGATTTTTTCACCCATGCCATCAACGCACTAAAAGAATCACAATCCTATCAACCGAAAATAGTTGCAATCACTGGTACTAATGGTAAAACAACCACCACTGCGTTATGTGGTGTTATTTTTAGCAAAACTGGTAAGTCGGTTGCTGTAGCAGGAAATATCAGTCCATCACTCTTAGATAAGTTGACTCAATGTCTTGTTGAAAACCAATTACCAGATATATGGGTTTTAGAGCTTTCTAGTTATCAATTGTTCTACAGTCAGAACTTCAATCCTGATGCCGCAACAGTATTAAATGTTACGGAAGATCATTTAGATTGGCATGGAGACATCAATCACTACTATGCTGCTAAGAAAAAAATCTTCGGACCAAGCACTATTCCGATTCTGAATCGAGATGATTTAAAAGTCATGTCAATGGTGAATCTCGAAGCGCGAGATCGTTTGAGAACGATTTCTTTTGGTATAGATACCCCACAAGAGCCAGATCAATTCGGCATTGTGGGTGATATGAATGGAGGTATTGATTGGTTGGCATGGATTATGCCCGATGAAGAAGCTGGACAAAGAAAACGTAGACGAGCAAAAGAAGTTGCGCATGAATATGAACAGCCATTACAAATCAAGAGATTGATGCCTACTGAAGCGCTACTTATTAAGGGTCGCCATAACGCCACCAATACTTTGGCAGCTCTTGCATTGGGGCAGGCAATTGATTTAAGTATGGCTTCTTTGCTACATGGACTCAGAGATTATCGCGGAGAACCTCACCGCGTTCAGAGTATTGCCGTGATTGACGATGTTGAGTACATCGACGACAGTAAAGGCACTAACGTTGGCG
>Ga0214921_10004806_pt1 | contig 19568 bp, 17 predicted proteins | sample LL1505_MetaG_FD_177992 | JGI IMG/M metagenome (GOLD analysis project Ga0214921, IMG submission 177992) | Freshwater microbial communities from Lake Lanier, Atlanta, Georgia, United States - LL-1505 | ecosystem: Environmental > Aquatic > Freshwater > Lake | place: USA: Georgia | collected... | reverse complement strand
CAATCCACGAAATAAGTCTTACGACCGTTGACTTCTTCTTTCACTAAGCCATGAATATCAGTTTCAAATCCTGGAAACTTTTCATTGAACTCTCGTGCAAATTTTAGGTAATCTACAATCCGTTTATTGAACCGCTCACCAGGAATAAGTAACGGAATTCCTGGGGGATAGGGAGTTACTAACATCGCAGTGATGCGATTTTCTAAATCGTCAATATTCACGCGCTCAATGTCACGATGTGCCATTTTTGCAAACGCCTCTGAGGGGGGCATCGCAGGGATCATATCCGATAAATACATCTCGGTTGTCATCCGAGCCACATCATGACTGCGATAAAAATCATGGATCTTATTAGCAACATCTTTTAAACCCATGCGCTCATACTGAGGGTACTTTGCCGCAAAATCCGGTAAAACACGCCAAATTGGCATATTTTTATCGTAATGGTCTTTAAATTGCTGTAACTCCGCAACAAGTGTATTCCAACGGCCTTTCGTAATGCCAATCGTAAACATAATGAAGAAGGAATACAAACCGGTTTTTTCAACAATCACACCATGCTCAGCCAGATACTTTGTCACAATACTTGCTGGAACGCCTTCAGCACCAAAGTTGCCCTCAATATCAATACCAGGAGTTACTACTGTCGCCTTAATCGGATCAAGCATGTTGAAACCTTCAGCTAAATTACCAAAGTTATGCCAAGTATCATTTTTATGCAAAATCCAATCATCTTGGACGCCAATTCCTGAGTCTGATAAATGATCTGGGCCCCAAACTTTGAACCACCAGTCATGGCCATACTCTTCATCTACTTTTAACATGGCACGACGAAAGTCAATTGCTTCTGCAATAGATTCTTCAACAAGCGCAGTTCCTCCTGGCGGCTCCATCATGGCTGCAGCAACGTCACATGAAGCAATAATTGCGTACTGAGGACTTGTGGAGGTGTGCATCAAATAGGACTCATTAAAGCAGGTCGGATCTAATTTACGCTCTTCAGAGTCTTGCACCAAAATTTGCGATGCCTGTGAAATACCAGCCAATAACTTATGGGTCGATTGGGTCGCAAATACTAAACTTTTCTTGGGACGATCACGATCACGTCCTACTGCATGCATGTTTTTATAAAAATCGTGGAAGGTTGCATGGGGTAACCATGCTTCATCGAAGTGCAGAGAATCGACTCTACCATCTAACATCTCTTTAATCATTTCAACGTTATACACAACGCCATCATAGGTACTTTGTGTAATTGTCAAAACCCGTGGCATGACATTTTTATCTTTAATAAATGGGTTGTTATCAATCTTTTTCTGAATATTTGCCCACTCAAATTCTTCTTTCGGAATTGGTCCGATAATGCCAAAATTATTTCTTGTTGGCATTAAAAATACGGGGATAGCGCCCATCATCATGATTGAGTGCAAGACTGATTTATGACAATTACGATCTACAATCACAACATCTCCTGGAGCTACGGTGGAATGCCAAACAATTTTGTTTGATGTTGAAGTACCGTTAGTCACAAAATACAAGTGATCAACGCCAAAAATACGTGCCGCATTGCGCTCAGAGGCTGCTACGGGGCCAGTATGATCTAACAACTGCCCGAGTTCTTCCACTGCATTACAGACGTCGGCGCGGAGCATATTTTCACCAAAAAATTGATGAAATATTTGTCCAACTGGACTCTTTAAAAAGGCGACTCCACCCGAATGGCCTGGGCAATGCCAAGAATACGATCCCTCAGATGCATAATGAATGAGTGATTTAAAAAATGGGGGTGCTAATGAGTCTAAGTAGACTTTCGCTTCACGAATGATGTGGCGGGCCACAAATTCTGGGGTATCCTCGTTCATATGAATAAACCCATGAAGCTCTCTTAAGATATCGTTCGGAATATGCCTAGAGGTCTTCGTTTCACCATACAGAAAAATTGGAATATCTTCATTGCGACGTCGAACTGCCTTCACAAATAAGCGGATTTCTTCAATGATTTTTGTCATGCCTTCTGGATCAGGATCAATAAACTCCTCATCATCAATTGACAAAATAAAACAGGATGCACGTGCGGCCTGTTGTGCAAATGAAGTTAAATCACCATAACTGGTTAAACCCAAAACCTCCATACCCTCTTTTTCAATAGATTCAGCAAGGTCACGAATTCCAGAGCCAGAGATATTTTCTGATCGGAAGTCTTCGTCAATAACAACGACGGGAAATTTAAGTTTCATGGATTTCCTTTTAAAAAGGGTTATAAAGTTGAAGTTATTATCAACTTAAATTCTTTCAATTGTAAAAAAACTGTCTGCTTCAATAAGGATGGTTTGCTTAAGGTCTTATTAGCTCACTTTTATACCACTCTAATTGATAGAGGCATTGCGGGTTTTGACTTCATGAATCAGCCTATTACCTTTTTATATTGGGCCTCAACAGCATCAAATATCTCATCTGGAACTGTTGCGATAAACTTCTTACGACGGTTAGCCGATAGCTTTCCGTTTTGTTCCATACAGGTCAGAATTAGCGTATTAAGATCCTTGCCCCGAACGTCATACTCATCATTTATAGCACGATAAATGAGATCGTACTTTGCCAAGAACTCCGTTTCTTCCCTTAAGTCTTTTTCTAATGCTTGCTTAGCCATCTCTAGTCCAAACTCAACACAGGCAGTGGCATTCCAATAGCGATATAAAGAATCATCCGATTTAAATGTCATTCGATAGTCATCACCATCAATCCAAATGACCTCCCAGCGCTTGCGAGCAGGTTCAGAAAAGCTCTTAAGAGCAGCAAGGTATAAATCTTCATTACGCTTCATCGCAATGGATACTGGGAGTAGTAAGCCATTCTTCAAAGAACCAGACTGGCACAAAGCATGATGAAATAGGAATCGTGACAAACGCCCATTACCATCCATAAATGGGTGGATGAAAACAAAACCGAATGAAATAATCGCAGCTGCAACTAAGGGGTCAATCTGCTTTGGAGAAACATTGGCAAAATGGACCAAGCCCTTCATCAAATCATTAACGATCTGGTGTGGTGGCGGAACATATGTTACGCCAGCAGCACCTCGTAACGGACTACTTAACCAGTTTTGCTCATGTCGATAATGAGCCGCCTTATCTAATGGATTTGTAATAGCGGTATTTTGTAATCCAACCAAGTACTCTTCATCCAATTGCCTGGTTAGGTGTGCTTTTTTCAGCAACTCTACAAATGCTTCTGCCTTAGAGGCACTTGGTATTTCATGCTCAATCTCAAAAGAGCTTTTGGTCTCGCTCAAATAAGCCCAGGACATGGCTCTATCAGATGCGCCCTCACCTAGCTCTGAAAGAAATTCATTAGCTTTTTGCAAAATATTGAACTCAAGCAAACTATTAATGCGTGCCGTTCGCTCCACCGTTACGCAGTAATCCAAAGAACCCAAGCCATTGAAATTAACTCGCCATTTAGCATTGCGTAGGCTTGGGCCAGTAATGTATTTTTTAGGGTCAAATAAATTAACCATTAGCCCCGTAATTGTTGGCGCACCCTTTAACTCTTGTTTATTAAAGGCTTCCCACAAAAAACAAGCCGTACGAATGTATACGCCAGTTGGCGATTCGCAAATAGCAACCAGCATATCTTGGGCTGGGATTTTTCTTAGAGCCTGCGATAGCAATTGGAGATTAACCCCCTCATGCTTTAATGCGAATAAAAGGTGACTTAATGGGCGATCATCCTTGGGAGCTACTTTAGCCGGTATCAATAGCGCGCCTCGGGTAGCTGTTACACTGCTTACCGAGGCAAGGCGGGCGGGTACTAGCGGATCAAAAGCACTCAGACCAAGCTGACTTTTTACTTGTGAATAACCTATATCGCCCATGTTTTCCTCAAGTCACACTTTTTCGTACAAAAACCTATCTTCTCACACTTTTTCGTACGAAAACACACTTTTTATTACAAAAACGTACTTTTAAATACTTTTTCTTACAAACTTCAATAAATTCCTACATTTTTAATCATATCCTCACTTTTTCTTACGAAATATTGGTTTGATTGATTTTTTTCTATAAAACACCAAAATGCCTGAATTTAGTTGGATATGCAGTTTTACCTAATAATCAAGAGAGAATATCAATCAGTCAAGTAAACCATCGTATACAACTAATCTAGCTAATGAGTCTAAAGAAAAACTCACCTATTTAAACGAATCAGTCAATTACTTTTACAAGTAATTAAGTCTTTGGTAATGTTACGCCGACTTGACCTTGGTATTTCCCATTCCGGTCTTTATAAGATGTCTCGCAAACTTCATCACTCTCAAAGAACAAAACCTGCGCACATCCCTCACCCGCATAAATTTTGGCTGGTAATGGCGTTGTGTTGGAAAACTCTAAAGTAACGTAACCCTCCCACTCAGGTTCAAATGGGGTGACGTTGACGATAATGCCACACCTTGCGTAGGTACTTTTGCCAACGCATATCGTTAAAACATTACGAGGAATCCTGAAGTACTCTACTGTTCTTGCTAGAGCAAATGAATTCGGGGGAATAATACAAACATCCCCATGAAAGTCAACGAAGGACTTTTCATCAAAATTTTTCGGGTCAACAATGGTGCTATTAATGTTCGTAAAAATCTTAAATTCAGGGGCGCAACGGATGTCATAACCATAACTCGAAGTGCCATAACTGACTATTTTTTGACCAGCATCATTCGTACGAATTTGCTCAGGCTCAAATGGTTCAATCATGCCCTGCTCGGCACACATTTTTTTTATCCAACGATCTGATTTAATTGCCATTTCAGTTATTCTTTACTTTAATTGATGAAGTTTAATTATGATACTTGCGGGGTTTGGCTTGGTGTTCTAAATTGTATTCTGTTTGCACCTTGATAAACTAAAAAATGCTCTCCAGAACAACGTGCCATGATGGTCATTTTAATTTGTTTTGCCAGAGAGAGTCCCATTTGCGTGACTCCTGATCGAGTAAGCAAAAATGGGATGCCCATTTGTCCGCCCTTGATGACCATCTCAGAGGTCAATCGTCCTGTTGTATAAAAAATTAATTGCTCACCAAAAACTTGATCAAGCCACATTAGCCCTGAAATAGCATCTACAGCATTGTGACGACCTACGTCTTCAATAAAGTACATTAACTCTGGCCCGTCTTTATTATTTTTAAATACGGCGCAGGCATGCACAGATCCAGCTTTTTTATAAATCGATGGATGGGTGCGTATGCAGTCAATCACCTTTTCAATATTCTCTTGAGATAAATAAACCTCTTCTGGTATCTGAAGTGCCTCTAACTCACTCATGAAGTCCCCAAACATAGTACCTTGACCACATCCAGAGGTGACGGTTTTTTTCTCAGTGCGTTGCGCGACAGACTCTGGCGAAACATTCGTTCTTACAGCGACAGAGTCTGTCTCCCAATCTACCTGAATACTTTGTATATCCGTAATGGCTGTAACTAACCGTTGGTTTCTTAAATATCCTAATGTAAGGGCTTCTGGCGCCCCTCCCAGTGTCATCAAGGTGACTACTTCTTTTTTATCAAGGTAAATAGTTAAGGGGCGCTCCCCAGGAATTTCAATATCTTGGATCCGGCCCTTTTCATCAATCACTTGGATTTGATGTGTAAGCGGAAGTGCCTCATTCGAAAGCTGGGGACGATAAGAGTTCATGAGGTGATGATACAAGAAAGCCCTTTATGAATAACATAAAGGGCCCATTAATTGTTAATGAATTATTTTTTAGGAGCTTCTACAGGCTTAACAGGTGCATTTGCAACTTCAGCTGGCTTAGCAGCAGGAGCCGCAGCAACTTCGGGAGCCTTGAATTCCCCTGGATCAACACAGTCAGGTGTTGCAACTACTTTATCCTTCACAGCATAGGTTTTAGCAACTTTATTTTGTGCATTACAAAGTAAAAATGCTGCTTTTTTATCGCCATGCGCCGCTTTCGCTTTAGCTAAATCAGCAGCTTCTTTTGCTTCAGGAGTTAAATCAGGCAACTTAGCCACGCTAGCAAAGGAGATACACATTGCCACTAAAGTTATCGATGTTAAATAAGCTATTTTTCTCATGTTGTTGTCCTTACTATTTTCTTGGCTATATTACTTAAGGGTGCATTTTCTGGTTCACGTGAAGCAGGTATTTTTCCAGAATTGATGTCATCTAACCAAATACCATGATGCTGGCGAGCCCATGACTCATCACAGTAACCTGTTTTCATACCATCAAGAGCACCTTCAGTTCCGATAGTTCCAATATAAATGTGACCCATCACAAAGACCATAATAAGCAAGGCACTAATTAAATGAACAATGTTAGCAATTTGCATTGTGCCGCGCCAGTATTCCAGTCCTGGGACGATCATATCTAGCACCCATCCTGAGCCAGCGACAATAGTACCAAGTACGGTCATACCTAACCAAAAGTAAATCTTCTCGCCGGCATTAAATCTTGCTGCATCTACGTGTCCAAAAATACCTCCACCAGACTTGATCCAAGCCCAATCACCTTTTTGCGGAATGTTATCTTTTACTACCAACACAAAGAATACGATAATGCTGACTGAAAAGAGTGGTCCAACAATGTTATGGACATTTTTGAAGATAAATAGAATGATGCCGTGAACCGTATGTCCAATAATTGGCATTAAAAAATGCTTACCAAATAAAATAAACAAGCCAGTTATCGCTAAGGTCACAAAACTATATGCCATTGTCCAGTGCACCAATCTTTCAAGTGCTGTGAAACGCTCAATTTTTCGGCCAGTTGGTGGTTGATTTAGCTTAATCGGGCCTTTCATAAAATAAAGCAGAGCAATGCCAGAAGCTGCTAGAACAATGAGCCATCCGCCAAAAACAGTAATAACGCCATTACGCAGCAAGCGCCACTCTTGTCCTGATTTTTGAATCAATACGCCAGCTTCTTTATCTGGAATTGAAACGTAATGCGCTTGATCAGAATTGACAGCACGCCACATAGGAGCGTTATTTGCTGGTTGAGTTTCTGCACGTTCCCGCTGCGCTTTTGCGTCAGACCCTTTTTCTACATCCATAATGTTTGCAGATTCTACTTTTGGGGCGGGGGTTTGCGCGTAAGCAAAACCAAGTATTGAACAAACGAATACCACCATAAAACTTGCAAGTAATTTTTTGAAATGATTCATGCCTTATCCTTTTTGAAAATTACTCGACACGGGTATATTCGTCTTGCCCTTTTGCACGAGACTTCAACTGTGCCTCCCAACTAATCTTATCGCCAGGAGTCCAATTTTTCTCTACATAATTATTTTTAGCACCCATATAGGCTGGTAAATCTACATTTTTACTGGTTCCAATGTTCTGAACTTTTTCAGAACAAGCCACTAAAAATAAAACCCAGAGTAATGTGACGAGGATTTTCATGATTTTGCTCCAGAAGCAGGCGCAGCGTCTTTCTTCGGCACGCCATAAGCAGTGCCCCAGCCAAATACATCACCACCAGCAGCTTTACCATTACTTTGACGATGCGTTACACGATTTCTGAAAATGTCCGAAACCACATCACCATCCCCCGCCAATAATGCCTTGGTAGAACACATTTCGGCACAAGAAGGTAACTTACCTTCAGCTAACCGGTTACGGCCATATTTTTCAAACTCAGCTTGTGAACCATGCTCTTCAGGACCGCCCGCACAGAAAGTACACTTGTCCATCTTGCCGCGCATACCAAAGGTTCCTTGGCTTGGGAATTGTGGCGCCCCAAAAGGACATGCATAAGAGCAATATCCACAACCAATACAAGTATCTTTATTGTGCAGCACAACCCCTTCACCTGTTTTATAGAAACAGTCAACTGGGCAAACAGCCATACAAGGCGCATCCGAGCAATGCATACAAGCAACAGAAATAGATTTCTCAGCGCCGATTTCACCATCGTTAATAGTTACAACACGACGACGGTTAACACCCCAAGGTACTTCATGCTCATTCTTACAGGCTGTGACACAACCATTGCACTCAATGCAACGCTCTGTGTCACATATAAATTTCATTCTTGCCATGATATTTTCCTTTGCTCTTTATCTTCGTTTAGGCAAATTTTTCAATTTGACATACTGTCGTTTTTGACTCTTGCATCATCGTCACTGTGTCATAACCATACGTTGTCACGTTATTGACTGACTCTCCACGCACGACAGGTGCTGCCCCTTCTGGATAGTATTTCAACATATCTTTTCCTTCATACCAGCCTGAGAAGTGGAACGGAATAAATGCATGTTCAGCATCGACTCGGTTTGTCACCATTGCTCGTACTTTGATCTTGGCACCTGTAGGACTCTTCACCCAAACATAGTCATTATTTTTAATTCCGCGATCAGCAGCCGCTTTTGGATTAATTTCAACAAAGTTTTCTTGTTGTAATTCAGCAAGCCAAGGATTCGATCTAGTCTCTTCACCACCACCCTCATACTCCACTAAACGACCTGAAGTAAGAATGATCGGGAACTTCTCATAAATCTTGTCAGCAATATTTTTATCTTGAACGGTTTTATACAATGTCGGCAATCTCCAAAAGGCTTTTTTATCACCTTGTGCTGGATATTTTGCTGTCAAATCTGGGCGTGTTCCATATAAAGGCTCACGATGCTTCGGAATCGGATCTGGGAAGTTCCAAACTACTGCGCGAGCTTTCGCATTGCCAAACGGATGACAGTTATGAACCTTAATCACTACACGCTGAATACCGCCAGATAGGTCGGTCTTCCAGTTCTTACCCTCAGCAGCTTTTTGCTCAGCTTCTGTTAAGTCAGACCACCAACCGAGTTTTTTCAATAATATGTGATCAAACTCTGGGTAACCTGTTTTGATGTCAGCATTTTTAGAATAAGACCCATCATCAGCTAATAAACTGACGCCATCTTTTTCCACACCAAAGTTAGCACGGAAATTACCGCCACCTTCCATCACTGTTTTGCTTGTGTCGTAAAGGTTTGGCGATCCTGGATGTTTGAACTCAGCAGTACCCCAGCATGGCCATGGCAATCCAAAGTAATCACCGGTTGTGTCATAGCCAGTTTCTTTATCTACTCCACCTTTAGACTTCAATGTCTTAGGATCAAAGAGGTGCATATTTCGCATATGCGCTTTTAAACGATCTGGAGATTGGCCTGTGTAGCCGATGGTCCAACAAGAGCGATTGATTTCTGTGAGGATGGATTCAATTTGTGGCTCTTTCCAATCTTTACCAGCATATTTAGCATCCAACATCTTATAGTTTTTGGATAACTCGGTACCAAAGCCAAGGCGATCAGCAAAAGATTGCATCAACACATGGTCAGGCACTGACTCGAAGAGCGGATTGATTACTTTTTCACGCCACTGAAGTGAACGATTGGAAGCAGTACAAGATCCAGATGTTTCAAATTGCGTTGCAGCAGGCAATAAATATACTTGGCGATTAGCAACTGGCTTAGAGCCCTCTATAGTCATAGCCGCCATTCCAGCTGTGGCACTTGGGTATGGATCAACTACGACTAAAAGCTCAAGAGCATCCATCGCTCTTTGCATATCAACACCACGGGTTTGTGAGTTTGGTGCATGACCCCAGAAAAACAAACCTTTAACGTTACTTGGTTGATCAATTAATTCATTTTTCTCAAGGACGGCATCCACCCAACGAGAGACTGTCGTTCCAGATTTTTCCATCATGCCAGGGGAATACTGAGCCTTTATCCAGTCATAATCAACATCCCAAACCTTCGCAAAATGTTTCCATGAACCTGCTGATAAACCGTAATAGCCAGGTAATGAGTCTGGATTTGGGCCAACATCGGTTGCACCCTGAACGTTATCGTGACCACGGAAAATATTCGTACCACCGCCTGATTTTCCAACGTTACCTAAAGCCAATTGCACGAGACAAGACATTCTAACGATTGCATTACCAGTCGTATGCTGAGTTTGACCCATACACCATACAAGGGTGGATGGGCGATTTTTTGCCATTGTTTCAGCAACTTGATAAACCTGAGCTTCAGGAACCCCACAAGCCTCTTCAACTGTCTTTGGATCCCACTTTTCTAAAGCTTCTTTTTTGATTTGATCCATGCCATGAACACGGGCTTTCAAATAGTCCTTATCTTCCCAACCATTTTTGAAGATGTGATACAAAACACCATACAAGAAAGGAATATCTGTACCAGAACGAATCCGTACATATTGATCAGACTTTGCAGCTGTTCGGGTGTAACGTGGATCAACCACAATCACCTTACAACCGCTCTCTTTAGCGTGCAATAAATGCAGCATAGAAACAGGATGAGCTTCTGCTGCGTTAGAACCAATATACAACGCAGCTTTAGCGTTTTGCATATCGTTATAACTGTTTGTCATCGCACCGTAGCCCCAAGTATTTGCCACGCCAGCTACCGTAGTAGAGTGACAAATACGTGCTTGGTGATCGGTGTTGTTGGTCCCAAAGAATGAGACGAATTTACGAAGAAGATACGCTTGTTCGTTGTTATGCTTAGATGAACCAATAAAGAAGAGTGAGTCAGGACCATTATCAGCCTTGAGCTGCTTCATTTTGGCAGTAATTTCCTCAAGTGCTGTATCCCATGAGATACGTTTATACTTGCCGTCAACCAATTTCATTGGATATTTGAGGCGATGTTCACCGTGACCGTGCTCACGCAAAGCCGCGCCTTTAGCGCAATGCGCCCCCAAATTTATTGGTGAGTCAAACACTGCTTCTTGTCTTGTCCAAACGCCGTTTTCAACCACCGCATCCACTGCACAACCTACGGAGCAGTGAGAACATACAGTACGTTTAACCACGATTCCTTTTTCGCCACCCGGATTAGGCTTGGAGCCCATTGCATCCGCTTTTTTCAACAATGTCAATTGTGAGCCAGCGATACCAACTCCAACTCCAAGACCAGATCTTTTTAAGAAAGAGCGACGATCCATCGTCGGAATGATATTTTCCAAACCTCTAGATAAATGTTGGACAAAATGTTGCGAAGAGGCAACGCGGCTAGAAGATTTACGTGTCAGATTCATAGGAAATGTTCCTTAAAAGGGAATGCTTAAACTAATGTCGTTTTGTAATACTTTTGAATATGTTCCGTGAGCTGATAGCCCTTTTTTTCTGGTGTGAGCACATCCTCAACCTGCGCTATGACTTTAGTCCCTGGCGCTGTTTTAGAGAGAACAACCGCAGTACCAGCGATTGCAGCGGCACCTGCGAAAAAATGTCGACGATTAAGTTGCTTAGCTGTAGATTTTGTCATTTTTAAAAACCCTGTAACTTATTAAACATATGTAAAAGATTTCATAATTACAATTATGCTTGAAATTAAATACTTTCGTTAATAAAGTTGGTCAGTACTTACCCTAAATCATGTCGAAAGACTGCCCCTCAATATCAAAAAATATACTAGCTAATGCTCCCACTAAGCCGTAATATTTGAGATTAGGGTGATTTTGGAGAGTTTCAAATAACTCACTTGACCATGTACGAATATGTTGATTAAAAAAGATCTTTTGTTGGGTCAGATTGCAAATTCCCAAATCTTCACCTGCAATTAAATACCTCATCACCTCACACAGACAGGCAATGTGATCCTCGGTTTCAGTAATTTCAGAGGAGGCTTGTAAGCCTAATTTTTGTAAGTCGCCACGCAACGCGGCCAGTGGTTTTTCATTTAAAAAACCGGTTAAATAGTACGATCCATATAGAAAAATTTCTTGTTTTCCAACGCCAATAAAGGCGTTTTCATACTCTTCCTCCCAATCCTGAGCCCTTGAATCCTTTGCCATCTCCACCAAATCTTGCCATGGTCCATGGAGTAAGGATGATTCATCCTGCTGCCCAACTTCAATATCTTGGCCAAATTGTGCAATTTTTTCTAAAAGTTCTGTGGATGGTGCCTCATAGAACAACAAAGCAAGTAAGCCATATAAATCAGCTCTCGCCAAATCTTCAGGGGATAAATTGGTATCTAAATCTAGGGAAGTCTGTGGATGGTTTTCTGTCATAAAAATTTTTGACTCATTTTTAAGATTGCATCATGTCAATAACACGGCAATCACTACACATTTTTAATCGCTTTTGTGCATCTCCAGTAAATGCTGGATGCGCGCCAATTTTGGTCAACATAGTTTGCATCATTTTTTCTGTAGCAAAGGGTTTTGCGCATTTGATGCAATGAAAAGGCTTTGTTTCATTCAAGGTGATGCGTGTTTTACGTTGCTCAATCGTTTTTAACCTAGGCTTTAAGGTGAGTGCATTTTCAGGGCATGTGATTTGGCATAAGCCACACTGCACACAATTTTTTTCAATAAAACCTAATTGCGGAATCTCCAAATGATCAAGCAATGCTCCCTCTGGGCATGCGCTCACACATGACATACATAGTGTGCATGTGTCCTGATTGATTTCAAGTCCGCCAATGCAAGCAGCTGAACTAAGAGGTATGGCTTCATCATGCCCAAGAGCAAGGGGAGCATGCTCTAGTAAATGCTCGAGCGACATCTCTAAAGTCGCACGCTTTTCTTTTGCAAAGGCAAAACTAGCGATTGGGACTAGGCTTTCTTTTGCGTCAAAATTAGATAAAGATTGATCTAAAAAAACGAGATCTTCAAGGTGCTCTGACTTTTTATTGGTACTCATCTCAATCAGATGAATTCGCTCTGAATAACCCAAGCCAAGCAAAATTTCTGAGGTGATCTTAATTTGCTTTTTTAAAAGATCAATATATTGTGGTGATTCCTCGCCGCTGGCTAAGATTATTATTTCTGCAACGCCATGAGTCAACATACCCAGCCACAAGTCGACACCTGTAGAGGCGATATGGTGCAGGGAGAAAGGAACTACGTGGGCGGGTAATCCTTTGATTTTTTTAGGATGTATGCGTGCAGCCCTTCCCAAAGCATTAATCCACTGCTCTCCACCCTCAATTCCTGAATGGAAAAGCACCATGGGCGCAGTGCTTGATGTCGTCGTCTGGCTAAACGTATCAACGATGGTTTTTATTTTTGTACCTAAATAAGGAACGGTTGGATTCACATAGGTCATTGCCCCCGATGGACATGCGGTAGCACAAGCTCCACATCCCATACATAAATGTGGATTAACACTTACCCGACCTTTACCAGCCTCAAATACTGAAGAAATTGCCTGTGTAGAACAAATGTCAATGCAAGCATTACAACCTACCTGCCCATTACGTCCATGGGCACATATTTTTTCTTGATATGCAAAAAAACGGGGCTTTTCAAACTCCCCAATCGAATTAAGCACCTTAGATACGACTTGAATTTGCTGAATAGGATCTTCACCAGTAAAAAAGTAACCTTTGGGTGGCTCAGGCGTTTTGATGCAAGGCTCAGGGTGCAAATCAATAATCACATCAAATTCATCATCCAATAAAGTTTCTTTTTTCTGAAACTGAATCGCTCCAATAGCCCCGCATGCTTTTTCACATTCTTGATGAGACTTACAAGCCTGCATGTCGATTTGAAAACTTTCATCAATCGCATCTTCTGGACAAGCATCGATACATGCTCCACAACGGGTACACAGGTCTAATTGAATTGGATTAGAAGACTGCCACGCCACTTGAAACTTGCCTAAAAAACCAGATATTTTTTGGATATTTGCATTAATGATCATGTAATTTTTTTGTATCGGCAAGATTGCACGATCATTCATAATCACAGTTACTGCTAAATCTTGTGACAGTTCTTGGGCCAAAGCGAAGGCAGCTTTACCCGGGCCAATGATGCATACCCGGCCACGAGTACTGTCGTAACTAACGGTTGGTAATGGATCTGGTGCTGGCAACTTGGCTAATTCAAGAAGCGTGGCTATTTTAGGTAGCGCCTTTTGATTATCTCGACCCCACCCAGCAGTCTCACGAATGTTGATAAATTGAATTGGTGCAACTAAAGGTTTTTCGGCTTGCGTACTAATGGCATGAAAAAGTTCACGCTCTTGTGTACAAGCCACAACGATCGGTTCATTACCAGCAAGCTCTTTGATAAATGAGCCAATTTCCTGGCGACATAAGCCATCATAAATTTTTTCGTGACCTTCCAAATGCTTTTTAAAAAAAGCATCCTCTAGAGGCATCGTGTGATTGCAGTTACAGACGAGTGTCCGAGTCATCAGTACCTCCTTTAGTCATCAATGTTTGATCTTCTTGACTGCGTCGCGAAATATCCTCCGTTACTGCATCAGTGACTTTTGGAGTATCTTCATCCACATCAAGTTTGGTTTGGGTTTGGGTTTCGGTATCAACAATATCTGGTAATTTTTCTTCTACTTTTTTAAACAAACCTAACATAGAAGACTGAACCATTTTCTCCAACATACCTGCGGGTAATGGGTCTTCTTTCGAATAATCATCAATATAGATATCCAAGCCGTCCATGATGTTGTAATGCGGGTCTGAGAACAATTTTTTCATGGCTGCGTGATGCACATCATCGCCTACGTCAGTTCTAACAAATGCTGAAAAATCAGAATCTCTCTGTAGTTTCGCCACGTCATCCAACGTTGGCCCAACGGTTTGTACAGGTGACTCTTTTTCTGCATTATTAAGGTCTTTATTAATTTCAGCTACTGGACTAGAGGCCTCTTGAACTTCAGGCTGAACTTGGGTTGATATTTCAGCGGGCGAAGGCTTTGTCTGAGACTGCTTTAAGTCTGACCAGCGCTTGAAGAAATTACTCATTTCTTGACGCCTTTTGATCTACTCCACGATTTGCCCCTTTAAATGACTCTGGTCGATGTCGTTTTTTCACTTCTGGCCGGTAATTTTCTGCAACAAATTGCTGCAGCGACTCCAAAATGAGTGGGTCAAGTGCAATTTGATCCACTTGCTCTCCACCATCAAGAAGTCTGGCTGCTTCGTTATAACTTAACATCACCCGATGTGGGACTGCAATAGACTCTTCAAGTGAAGATATTTCTTCTAAACGCCACATGACAAACCAACATGGTTTTTCACTACTCACATTTAAAAAATAACCTTCTGCTTCATCGACAAATACATCTAAATCAAATCCGGTATAAAGCCACCTTCTGCCTTGCTGATTATCTGATAGTCGATATGCATGAACTTGGTCGACAGAAAAAGCTTCTTGGATGGTGACTGGGGCAAATTGCCCCATATCCACAGTCACCTCGTCTAAAACCCATTGATGTGTAATCCATGGATTTTCTATCGGTTGATGTCGCATCACGACGGCAAGCTGGATTGCCATTAGGTATTTTGCACCACAATACTTGGAAACTTACTGGTCATATCTTTCGACATATGTGCAATCTGAATCGCTACTTGTCTTGCAATCGCTTTATAACTTGCACTGATTGCACTATCCGGCTCTGCAACAACTGGCGGACGCCCTGCATCTGACTGCTCACGAATCGACAAATTGAGAGGCAAACTTCCTAAAAATGGCACTTGATAATCTTTACACATTTTTTCGCCACCACCGGTACCAAAGATATGCTCCGTATGTCCACAACTTGGGCAGATATAGGTACTCATATTTTCTACAATACCTAAAATAGGAATTCCGACCTTTTCAAACATCTTGAGACCTTTCCTAGCATCTAATAAGGCAATATCCTGCGGAGTTGTAACAATCACGGCACCTGTTACTGGTACTTTTTGTGATAAGGTTAACTGAATATCGCCAGTACCCGGGGGCATATCAACGATTAAATAATCTAGTTGCTGCCAATTAGTTTGTCGTAGTAATTGCTCAAGTGCAGAAGTAACCATTGGTCCACGCCATACCATCGGACTGTCTTCTTCAATTAAAAAACCAATAGAACTGACTTGAAGACCGTGACCTTGCATCGGCTCAATCGAATTTTCTGCATAAGAGTCAGGTCTTCCTGAGATGCCTAACATCATCGGCATACTAGGACCATAAATATCGGCATCTAAAATACCCACTCTAGCGCCCTCAGCTGATAAAGCTAAAGCAAGATTGACAGCAGTTGTGGATTTTCCAACACCTCCCTTACCACTGGCGATAGCAATGATATTTTTTACTTCGGGTAAGAGCTTGACGCCGCGTTGAACTGCGTGTGAAACAATCTCCATCGAGATATTCACGCTCACATTTTTTACACCGGGTAATTCACGAACAGCACTAATGCAAGCTTTACGGATGAGATCAAACTGGCTTTTAGAGGGATAGCCAAGGACAACATCAAACATGACCTCGTCGCTATCTACCTTGACGTTTTTAATCGCTTTGGAACTAACCAAATCTTTTTGAGTATTGGGATCGATGACACCCTTTAAAACTTCCGTTACTTGTTCACTAGAAAGCTGCAAAATCTTCTCCTTATATTGGCCTAATTTTCACTAAATTACCCATTACTTTAATGGGATACTAAAATTGAGGTATGAAATTAAATCATAAAAGAATTTTAGTCACTTCTGCTCTACCTTATGCCAATGGTCAAATTCATATTGGGCATTTGGTGGAATACATTCAAACTGATATTTGGGTGCGTTTTTTACGCATGCAAAATCATGAAATTTACTACATCGGTGCTGATGATACACATGGAACGCCAATTATGTTGCGCGCCCAATCAGAAAATATATCTCCCCAAGAGCTGATTGATAGAGTATGGCACGAACACAAGAAGGATTTTGATGACTTTTTGATTTCTTTTGATCATTACGGCTCTACCAATTCCCCAGAAAATCAAATCCTTTCTGAGGAAATCTACAAAAGCCTGCGAAGTGCTGATTTAATTGAGAAAAAATCGATCGAACAAGCCTATGATCCAGTCAAGGGAATGTTTCTGCCAGACCGTTTTATTAAGGGCGAATGTCCTAAATGTCGCTCAAAAGATCAATATGGGGACTCTTGTGAAAAATGTGGTGCCACCTATTCGCCAACAGATTTAATTAACCCTTTTTCCGTCGTCAGTGGTGCTACACCGATTAAAAAAGTCTCTGAACACTATTTTTTCAAGTTATCAGACCCCAGATGTGAGATTTTTTTGAGAGATTGGACTCAGGTGAAAACTCCACTTCAGCCTGAAGCGCGCAATAAAATGAAAGAATGGGTGGGTGAATCTGGTGAAAGTAAATTAAGTAATTGGGATATTTCTCGAGATGAGCCCTATTTTGGTTTTCAGATTCCAGATGCGCCAGGGAAATACTTTTATGTTTGGCTAGATGCGCCAATTGGCTATCTAGCGAGTTTTAAGGCTCTTTGCAAGCGCCAAGGTCTAAACTTTGATGAATGGGTTCGCCCAGATTCCACTACTGAGATGTATCACTTTATTGGTAAGGATATTTTATATTTCCATACACTTTTTTGGCCAGCCACTTTGCACTTCGCCAACTACCGAACACCAACAAACGTTTTTGCGCATGGATTTTTAACGGTAGATGGCGAAAAGATGAGTAAGTCACGCGGCACCTTTATTACCGCGAAGAGTTTTATCGACTCCGGACTGAACCCTGAATGGTTACGGTATTACTTTGCAGCGAAACTCAACGCATCTTTAGAAGATTTAGACTTAAATCTTCCAGATTTTATTGCTCGGGTCAATAGTGACTTGTTGGGTAAATATATCAATATTGCAAGTCGTAGCTCTGGTTTTTTAGTAAAGCTCTTTGGTGGTGTTATTGCTCCAGAAGCTCTCAATCATGACCTGATTGCCCAACTTAAAAATGCCAATTCAGAGCTTGCCAATCTCTATGAACAAAGAGAATTTGGTAAAGTACAACGTTTAATTATGGAATTGGCTGATCAAGTTAATATTTTTGTTGATAGCAATAAGCCTTGGGAAATTGCTAAGTTACTGAAAACTGAAGAAAGTCCTGAGAATTTGAAGCGTTTGCAAGAAGTTTGTAGTATCACTTTAGAAGCATTTAGGATACTGACCATCTATCTCAAGCCTGTTTTACCTGAACTCGCTAAACATGTTGAGACATTCCTGAACATTGAACCATTACAGTGGTCTAGCGTAGATCAAAGCTTAACGGCAAAGAATGTCATTCAACCATATCAACATCTCATGAGTCGTGTAGATCCTGCCTTGATTGAACGTCTCATTGATGCAAATAAGTCGCCAACTCCTGCGGCAAGTTAAAATACATGTAAATTTGTGAATAATGCATAAAATAATGCAAAATGTCTCTTAACCACCACTGAAAAGACTAAGATATGGCGCACTATCAATCTACGATTACATTGTTTTTGAATGAACTGAAGAGTAAAAATCCTGAAATCGAAAAAGGGCAACTAGAAGGTCGCGCTCTTTTGTGGGATAAAAAACCAATTAGCCTTGATGAACAAAAGCGAAATAAACTTGCAAGAATTCGACAAAAACCTTACGTCTACTCCAATGATTGATTCCACGCCATCCTTAATGGATGGCATGTCGGAATCGTTTGCCAAGCTGTATGGCGAACCACTGTTTCAGTTACCAACAGACCTTTATATTCCTCCAGATGCTTTAGAGGTTTTTTTAGAGGCTTTCGAGGGGCCCCTAGACTTACTGCTGTATCTGATTCGGAAACAAAATTTTAATGTGCTCGATATACCGATGGCACAGGTGACACAACAATACTTAAGTTATGTTGAACAAATACGTCACCATAATTTAGAGCTTGCTTCTGAGTATTTACTGATGGCTGCGATGTTGATTGAAATTAAATCGCGCATGCTTTTGCCGATGAAAAAAGCGGATAGCGATGAAGAGGTTGATGATCCGCGAGCAGAACTGGTGCGCCGTCTCCTTGAGTATGAAAAAATGAAGATTGCAGCTCAAGAGCTCGACCGAATTCCTCAAATGGGTAGAGATTTTTTTCGTGCACAAGGTTTTGTTGACCGGACGGTCACTTTAGTCCCCCCTCACGTTGATTTAGTTGATTTGCAAATTGCTTGGCGCGATTTACTTCACCGAGCAACACTCACTCAACATCATACGATTACTCGTGAAACATTATCTGTACGAGACTTCATGACGCGCATTCTCAGACGCCTACAAACACAAAAATTTGTAGAATTTAAAGAACTTTTTGAAGATGCCATTGAGTCAGGCCAAGGTACGCAAATTCTTGTAGTCAACTTTATTGCTCTACTCGAACTTTCTAGAGAGTCTTTAGTAGAAATTACCCAAGCGGAAGCTTACGCACCAATTTACGTACGTTTATCGTTTAATCCTCAATCATGAAGATTATTACCAATATTCATGATTTAAGAAATCATCTTCGCGGCCAAAATCGTGCTTCCTTTGTGCCCACTATGGGAAATCTTCATGAAGGTCACCTTTCATTAATGCGTATTGCTCGGTTACATGGTGATCCAGTCGTTGCAAGTATTTTTGTGAATCGTTTACAGTTTGGACCCAGTGAGGATTTTGATAAATATCCTCGCACATTCGAAGATGATGCGGCAAAGCTTGAAAAGGAAGGGGTCTATATTCTTTTTGCGCCAACGGAAAAAGATCTTTATCCAGAACCCCAAGACTACCGTGTAGATCCTCCAAAAGATTTAGGCGATATCCTAGAAGGTGAATTTAGACC
>Ga0214921_10004805_pt1 | contig 19569 bp, 12 predicted proteins | sample LL1505_MetaG_FD_177992 | JGI IMG/M metagenome (GOLD analysis project Ga0214921, IMG submission 177992) | Freshwater microbial communities from Lake Lanier, Atlanta, Georgia, United States - LL-1505 | ecosystem: Environmental > Aquatic > Freshwater > Lake | place: USA: Georgia | collected... | reverse complement strand
TATATCCTTCTGAGTGGACTTCGTCACCTCCGCGTTGATGGCTTCTATATCCTCCTGAGTGGACTTCGTCACCTCCGCGTTGGTGGCTTCTATATCCTCCTGAGTGGACTTCGTCACCTCCGCGTTGGTGGCTTCTATATCCTCCACCTTGAACAGGTTTCACTGGAGCTGGAGGCACACTGTTAGAGATACCAAAAGTAGTCTTTACAATAACTCCGTCGCTTGGATTTTCTGGAGTGATGCGTTCAACTTCGAAGTAATCAGGTAGTGGGATTGGCTTAATGTCTGCTATAGTCCACTTTAATCGGGAGCTGACTTCTTTGATTTTTGAGAGGATAGATTTCTCACTATCATTAGCCACGACTTCTATAGCTTTACTATTAAAGCCTTGGATAATCTTACCCCAGATTTGAAACTCATTGCCAGGTGTCAAGTCAGTCTCATCAATACTGTCACAATACTCCGAAAATACTTTTCTGGAAAAAATACCTTCTTTATGGAGCTGGATGATTACAGCATATGCGAGAGCATCCTTAAATTTACCACGAGCATCAAAACCATCAGTGAGAAGGTACCCCATTACGCCTGAGTTTGTCTCGTACAAAAGGAGTGCAGCCTCAATTGACATCATTGCGTGAAAACGGGAAATAAATCTGCCTTTTTCAGTAATCTGTAAATCAGCACCCACAAGGCCACATTCCACCATTTCTTCCAATGTGCTCGAATTTTCGGTCAAGAATACGTGTCTGTAATCATTAAACACTGGAGTAATCAAGAGAAGAAGCATATCATAAATGATGCACTTGTCGACGATGTGGCAAGATGTAGAATAGTAGTCCAAAAGTCCATCGACAGTGTACGCACCAGTTGGAGCAATACCAGAAAAAATGTGCATTTGTCCATTACGAATTCGACCAATCCTGCCTAAAAGCTGTATCAAAGTTGGACTAGACAAGTGCGGAAACGATGCTTCCGAACACTTACCAAATGAAGAAGACACTATACACTCCTTGTCAACTGCGACGACAATGTCCTCGATATCAAAGGTGACACCTCGAGATACACTTCCGATTGTCGCTACAATGACGTATGGTTCTCCTGATTGTCTATACTTTTTCGTAAGGTCATCTGTGCTAGACTTGGTTTGCGATGTTACACAAATTACATTGTAACCTTTTCTGTCTAGTGCGCGTCGTATAAAGTGAACTTGTTCAACTGTAGGGACAACAACTAGTTTCTTATTCCAGTCGGAGATTGTCCCATCAATTAGTGACCAGCACATTTTACCGTCGCCCACCTTTGTCACAGTAATCCTTCTTTCGAATGGAAGGCATTCTTCACACTCAAATGTAGGAGCCGTACGAGGTGTCGCAGAAGCTTCGATCACTTGAATACCATTCTCAGTGGAAAACCTCTGAAGGACTGTAATAAAGTCGGGCAAAATATCGGCCTCGTCTAATACTACTGTCCTTATTTGAGATTTCATCATCTGAAAGCGGTTCAAAGCAGATCCTGGACTGCAGATGAAAACTTGTGCGTCAGGGTTCCGAATGTCTCCATTAGCGTGAAGGCCAATGAATTCACCCAGTGGTAGGGTATCGGGAATTTCTTCCTCAACACCGGCCCACTCCTTAAAACAGTGAAGAATATCACTGTCTAAGGTAGTCTGGGAAATAAAAGTGAACAGCCCTTTCGCTATCTCAATCTGAGGTGTAACAAAAATTGCTTTTCCTTTTTCCTTAAACAGGGCTTTCAGGACAGAAAGGATTAGATATCCTACTGATTTTCCTGTTCCTGTTGGAGCTTTGACTACGTGATCTTTCTCACTTTCATCGTAGGGTTGCTCAAAAATTGACTTGAGAACTGGTGGGATTTGAAATCCGGTCATTGTTCTTGTCGCTCGCTTGTTGTTGTTGTTGTTGTTGTTGTTTTTGTTGTTGTTGTTTGGTTATCTATCTTATGTAAAACCTTAACTTATTTTTTTTCAATTTTTTAAATCTTTTCTAAGTAAATGAACACTATTGAGGTCCAAAATGAATATTTTCATATTAAGAATAAAGTATATTCTGAAGACTTTAGTATATCCAAAGAGCTACAACGATATAAATTGATTAATAAGTACATTGCTCCTAACTATAGAGAACTAATATACTTTGCACTTTGTTATGAAAAGCCTAGAAAAGACCCCTTCTTAATAAAAATTAAAAACCCAAAAAATCTCCAATATTTAAGTGATAAAGATAATTTAAATAAATCCATAATAAATAATAAGACTATCCGAGTCTATAATAAATTTGTAGAAAAAATAATAAAGAAATTAAGAGTAAAAAGAGAAAATAGTTACTACAAAATTAGAGATGTTTATGATAAAAATATCTTAACACTAAAATATAAAACATTTAGATATCAGGCTTATATTCGTGATTATTTACCAAAGCATAAAGAACGCTTGTTCTGTTGTTTTTTAAGATACGATGTATTAGGATTTCTTAATAATAGTTCCACTGCTGTCTTACCAGAAATTTATCAAAGAAAACTAAATGAAGGTTATAAAGTAGAACTATTTGGTTCTTTTTTCAATCATTATATGCCTTACTATTTTGGTCTATTTTATGACCTAGAACAACCTTTTGGTTGTTTAGGTAATTTCTACACATCAAAACTGCTGAAAGGTAAGTTTGTATCAAATCCACCTTTTATGATCATAATAATAAATACCTTTTTTTTACGTATTAAAAAGTTTATTAGAAATATTGAAGTATTTATTACAATACCTCTATGGTACATTCCTTTTAGAGAATTTTATAATCAAACACACAAAGATAAACTAAAAACAGATTATCAAAATGACTTGAAATTGGATATTTTAGAGAAATACATAATTTGTAAAAAATTATATAGTAAGAAAGAATACTTATTTTTCAATTATTTGGAAAATAAGGAAATAAATATATCACCCATATTAGAATTCACAGTAAGTGGTTCTTTACACAACAATGATAGAGCACACGTCGTGCGGTAGTCTTAGCTTATACCTTAAGTATATATTATGAAGAAACCGAGGCAAGTATTTGCTTATATATACCATATCTACATTTTCATACTCATCAAGCAAATTATGAAAAATATAATTTTGAGCCCCTATCCGATTTTGAAATTGACAACAGTAATATAATTTATCAGTAACATAATAACATACATAAAACATATATATAAGAAAAAATGAAAAAATAAGTTTAAAAACTTAATTTTTTGGAGTATAATGACACCTATTCAAGTAGAAATCAGTATGTGGTTATATTTGTGTTTAACTAAAAAGTTATATACAAAATCTTCAAATCCATCTAATACACAAAGAAGCTTGATGCTCACTAACGGAAAAACCAAGTGTTGATAATTTTTTAGATACTCTATCTACAATTAAGTTACGATTTTTTTCGTTATTATTTATAGAATGTGTTATTTCAAATTCTCCTGATTTGGCTTCATTGCGTATTTTTTCATATATAATTTCGAGCTCTGTTGCTACACTATTATCAGTAAATATTAATGCTATTTTTTTAGCTTCTTGTGCCGTCATAGTTTTATTCAACTTAGTGGTAGTAATATTAAGCTGTAATGCGCTAACTACGACCCAATTAATAGGTAGTAATCTAGAACAGTATGAAAAGTCATCGTCGCAAATCGGACAATGTTTTCTTTTTAATTGCTTAATAGTAGAGTCATCAAGTGTATGTCCACACGGCAGTACGCGAGGTTCTTTGAATTTTTCTTGGCTAACAGGACAAATCAATCCTTCACTCATAATTATAAAGAAACGTTTTCTTCTAAATAATTTCTATGTTAAAAAGAAAAAAGTGTATAGTATTATGTGCGATATAGTAGTATCAATTGATTTTAAAGTACTTGATGAAACATTCCCTGATTACAAAGACATCGATAAAAGTTTGTTAAAAATGACAAAAGAAGGTTTATATAGTGTATCTAAAAACTTGGCATCCCGTAAATTAGCTTCTTACATTAAGAAATATATGAGAACGAGTGATATAACTATAACAGATGGAACTGCAAATAATGGTTCTGATACTTTAAATTTAGCATTACAATTTGCAAAAGTCAATTCAATCGAATTTAACAAATGTAATTTTGAAGTGCTTGAAAATAACGCTAAAGTTTATAACTTGGAAAACCTTTCATTGTATAATGGTGATAGTTTAGAAATAATCCCGGATCTTACACAGGATGTCATTTATATTGATGCACCGTGGGGTGGAAGGGATTACAAATACCAGAAAAATGTAAGGTTGTATTTAGGTGAAACAGAAATCAGTGAAATTTACAATAAATTCCTATCAAAAGCAAAATTGATAATATTTAAGGTGCCTCGAAATTACGATTTTAATTTTTTCTTACATACCAAGACCAGTGGAAAAGTGAAGATTCAATCTTTTTATATTAATGGTGTAATCAAGTTTTTTTTTATTTTTTGTTTCACTACTTAGAAACTAGCCTAAATTTCTGTGTAGTATTTGATGTAGCACAAGCTACATTTCCTGATAAAAGATAGCACTTTGCTATCCCTCCAGGGTTTAAAAAAAAATCGGTATTAAGGTTTTTAAAATCACTAATAACTGGTTGTTTTGAATTAGTTTGAGAATTTTTACACGTGAGTTTTTGATTATTCACATAACACGCAACATTTCCATAACTCAGCTTCTTTTCGTTAGTTATTGAAAATTTGTAATCGCTATCTTTTACCTCTCTTTGAACACAATTAATTTGATTATCACAAACGAGTGTTTTGTTTCCAGCTACCACCTGTAGACTTAAATTTTCGTAACTCATATCTATACTAGAGAAATTAAACGAGTTAATTTAAGATAAATTTACCTTACAATAAGAATTAGCGTATTGTGTTGTACCAGTAGGACAAGTAGGGGATATGCGTTTCATATAAGATCCTGGAACATAACAACCAATGGGTCCATTGGATCCATTCATTTTTAAATGTGGAGAAACACAAACAGGTTTTAAAACATTTTGTTGTATATTTGTTGAAGTTTGATATTGTTGTGGTGATGCATTACTTCCACTTACCCAACACAGTTTTTGGTAGTTTTCGTTGAAGTTATTAATGATTGTATTACTAGGACAACTTTGATTAGGATTTATCCTAAGAAGTGACCCTACTGGATAACATATACCATCTACTGATAAATTACCACTAGCACAATTATTTACTGTATTTGAAAATGTATATGAAGTGCCTTCAAAATTAATTTGTTGTGATGATGTATTATTTGTTGGTGGTGATGTGCTACTTATTGGTGGTGATGTGCTACTTATTGGTGGTGATGTGCTACTTATTGGTGGTGATGTGCTACTTGTTTGTGATAAGGTTCTAAGAGTAAAAGTCATAGGATTTTGTGTCGTTAAACACTGAACAATACCATTAGCTGGTATAATACAGTTATTATTATAAGTTAAATTATTTATTGCACTAAAATTTGTTCTAGCACTAGAGTTTGAACAAATTAAATTACCGGATGATGATACACTACAATTTGCACTACCCCATCTCAAGTATTTTCCTTCTTCAACTTTAAAGTTATAATCTGAATTTTGAAGATTTCGTCTAGAACAACTAACAATACCATTTTGGTCTGGCACGCAAACTAAATTTCCTGATGTAAGACTTGTCATATATTTAAAGAACAGAAAAAAAACGCACTTTATTTGTAAAATTAACTTAACCTATAGATAATTTATCACAAAAATAATTTAAAACTTTTTTGAAGTTATTACCTAATTTGACAAGATAAATAATATCCTTTATTGGAATAAGTAATTTTGGTTTGATTACTCTTTTAAAGTTATTCAAACCCATAGCTATTAGTTGATATTTTTCTGGAAACATCAATTTGAAAAGAAATTTTCGGTCATCAAAATCATCAATTATTTCTTTAAGTTTAGCATTTTCATCTGAATTCTTAAAATCATCATTAATTGAAAATACATTAATACTCTTTTTTTGTAAGTATTGATAGAATTTATCTTCAAATATTAAATTCCGAATAACTCGATATTCATTTTTTAAGTAATATTCATAATTCTTTTTTTCTTCTCCGTCAAGTTTATATCTCCTGTGTAAGATAGTACCATAGTCAATAATTTTATACTTAAATCCAAATGTTGGAACTTTTTTTTCTCCAATCTTAATAAACTTTTGTTTTGTTCTTGAAACGCCAATATTTCCTGCGTGTAAGTCTCCGTGTGTGTACTTGTATTTATGTAATAAGTATACAGCATAAGATACCTGAATTAACATAGAATATAATTGTTTGATACTTAACTTGTGAATAATCTTATCAAGCGAGTAATCAACCAAAGAATATACTTTTTTAATACAGTAAGGGCTTTTATTTGTATCTATAATTTTTTTTCTCTTTTCTGGTGAAAATAAAGTAATATTGTAAGAAAATTTTTGTTTGTGACTACACGACTCAATAATTTCATAATTATGTAATTTTAAAAAAAAGTCCGGATATTTATTTCCCAACTTTTTAGCAAAGTCAATTTCTCTCCAAACAGGAGAATGTATATTTTTTTTAATATCACTTTCGAGAATGTGTTCAATTTTCATAGCACACTTTTTACCACGATAAACAATTTGGTAAACTGTTCCATACATTCCATAACCAAGGACTTTCATAATACTAAATGCTATAAAAAATTGAAAAAAAGAAAACTTAATACTATTATAGTGACAGTAACAACCAACAAACAACCAAACAAATGTCTTTCTACCGTTCTAATTGGGAAATTCTAGGTTATAACCTAGAAAGCTATGAACACACTGTTGTAAGAGGTTACAATTGTCGCTTTACATACACTAATGAAGACAGAGAACGACCAGTGATTATTGTCCGAAAGGACGATGACACACTAGTCAGCGTTACTTTGTACACAGAGGAAATACAATGTGGTAGCGGATATTGCCCTGCTGCCTTAGGAAAAATGGAAATTGAAGAAATAGATGAAATTCCACCGCTCCAATTTGTTTTAAAGCCAGAATACGATGGTCTAATCAGTCCTTTACCTGACAGTATAGACTATTATGAAAAATCTTATAACTGCGATTATTTCAATGTCTCGTATGATGGTGGTGATGAATACTATCCTTCTGGTTTCTCTGAGTTAGAGGATAAGTTCTTTACTAGAAATATGGTAAGTACAACATTTCCACGAATTACCACACCAATTCCACCAATTACCACACCAATTCCACGAATTACCACACCAATTCCACCAATTACCACACCAATTCCACCAATTCCCGAGCTTAGTCTTGAACCAACCGAGAAAGATGGTAACTGGCAAGTACTAGGATACTATCTCGAACACTACATTCACACCATCTGTGAAGGTCACAACCGTCGCTTTACATACACTGATGAAGACAGAGAACGACCAGTGATTATTGTCCGAAAGGACGATGACACACTAGTCAGCGTTACTTTGTACACAGAGGAAACAGAATGTGGTAGCGGATGGGGCCCTGCGGTCTTAGGAAAAATGGAAATTGAAGAAATAGATGAAATTCCACCGCTCCAATTTGTTTTGAAGCCAGAACACGATGGTCTAATCAGTCCTTTACCTGACAGTATAGACTATTATGAAAAATCTTATGACTGCGATTATTTCAATGTCTCGTATGATGGTGGTGATGAATACTATCCAGATGGCTATGCATATTTAAACGAGCAACTATTTGGTGCTCTGGCGTGTGCCTCTGCTTTGCTTCCAGCCTCTCGATGATTTACATCTATCGGCCAGGCTTCGTTCTCTGTGCCTGCCTTAAACTGGCCCAGGAACCCCTTCGCATATGTAACCTACTAGTAGGTTAGGTTCTCGTAAGAGGCCAGGACAATAGCCCGCAAGGCTAACCTCAAAGGAGCAAAGAACCACTATTTTGTGAGGCATAAAACGAAGATTAATTTATAGAGACATTTGATAAAAATTGAAAAAAATAACATAAACTACTATTATTACTTATTAATAACTAACAACTAACAACACATCAAATGTCAAGAATAATTGGACTCAGAAAACACTTTTACATTTCCGATACGGATGAAATCAAAGAAAAACAGCTTATTTATATTAGAAAATCAGATGGGACCCTTATCCGAGTTGAATTTGGAAATACAGTTAGCCTAAAGATACTATATGATTCAGAACCTTTTAGCTTTATGCTAAATAGAGGTTTTTCAGGACTTATCAGTAATTTTGATGAAAATGTTACATCATATACTTGTGAGTATTTTCAGTTTAGTGATGAGGGTTACAATATCAATATGGACTGTTTTCAAGGCTTACCGCGTCAACTTCACAGTATGCCAATATTTATTATCGATTATCTCCGCACAGAATTAGTTTTAAGTGGAAAAAATATATTTTATCTTGGAGATGAACTACCTTCTGGTGACTTTACAAGAATACACATCTCGGGTGTTAAAATTCTCTCTCCTGAAAGTGATAAAACGGTCTATATTTTAACAGGACTTTCAGCAACTTGCAAATCAACCTTTGGAAAAATCCTCTCAGAAGCAAGAGGATTATCGGTTTACGAGACAGATATATCTCCTATTCTGCCTGAAGTAATAGACCAAGACATTATTGTAGTAGGGCGACGGTCAAAATTCTCACTCGAGCAGGTCATACCACTCTGTGGTGGTAAAAGAATGATTCACTTAGCTTTTTCAAAAAGTTAATTATTTCTCTTTTTCATATATAACTTCAACCTCTGCAGGGAAACCATTAAAGGTATTAAAACTTATACGCAAAACAATACTATTTTCTGCTTTTCCTTCTCTAAATATTTTACCACCTTTTACAAGACAAAAGACTTTATTATTTACATCGAGCACTGTTATATCAATATCAATTAATTTATGAAAACACCACACAAACAATAACCAGAACTTGTCATTCAAAAAACTCTTATGTATCTGTATTAATAAATCATCATTTACTATCAAATTTAATTCTTTCGGAAGTGCTTGTTTATATAAAATCGCAAAAGTTCTCAGCCAATTTAAGATTTTACCTTTAAAATAATTTACTAAATTAGTTTGTAAAGTAGATTTGTATTTTAAGTTAATGAGTTCAATACTGTATTTTTTTTTATTCAGTAAGTAATAAAAACCATTAACCAAAGCACGTAAGATGGTATTATTATTATTTACTATTTTTTGTGAAAAGTAATTATCGTATTCTACCAGCTTTACTTCTTCTTCTTCTCCGACAACTTCTATCTTCTTTTTTTTACCCAAATTTGGTAAGACACCATCTCCATAAAGCTCATCGATTACTTTTTGTAAGCTAAAATCATTACCTCTTAGGATAATTTGATTATTTCTGAAAGTAAAACTGAGGTTATCTACTATGTCAGATACAAAAAACTTATCTTGTCTGAGTATTTCTTTTCCAGATATATTATCATCTGCCATATCAACAGAAACACGTTCAATAAATTCATCAAACCAATCACTTGGTAAATTAAGCATTGATTTGTAGCAATGGATAGTCTTAACATTTTCCGAACACAAACTTCTAATATTAGATACTTGGTATTCCATTACTTCTTTATCGTGTTTCTTAAACCATTCAGCAGAGTTTAAATCAGATTTTCTGACAAATTTGCCAACAATTTTGAATAAATAATTCTTAATTTTTTTCTTTTTATCTTCTCTCGAAATGGTTTCTTCTAAATTAATAGGATGTTCATTACTACTTAAAAAATTACTGAGTTCGAGCCTAAATAGCTGGTAAGATTCTTCTCGAATATTATCTTTGATAATTTCTAATTGACGCTCATCTATTGTATCATTATATTCTACTTTAATTGATATATAGTCTTCAAATTCTAGTTGAGTATCTTTGACTTTTGATACATCTATAGGAGTAATTGGAACATTCAATTCATGGTCAATAAATGCGCCGCTCTTCTTAAGAGAGCATTTAATAAATATTACCTTATTATTTTTAACTAATAGAGTAATAGGTTCTATCCATTCATATTTAGAAAAAATTTGTAACTGTTCTTTCAATGTAGTTGCAAACTTCATTATTTCAGTATCTTTTTCAATTGGAATACTTGGGTCAATGCCTGTATAAAATAATGGGAAAATTTGTTTTTCATCTGTCAAGATATAAGTGACCCTATTATTAGTATCAATGAACTGTAATTTGATGTTAAAAAACTGTTTATAAAAAAATATATTAAATTTAAAGGTATAGTCAATACACGGTTTTGAGTAAAATTCCAAAATATTTTTAACTATTGGATCATTATTATTAAAAAGTATTTTTTTTTCAAAGGATTTATCATTTTTAGATTTTTTGACGACCTCCATTACTATGCTGTAGTTTGTATCTTCTTTGAGTAAAACAATAAATTTCTTGGAAACGTCAATTGTAGATACACAAATTATACTGTAATCATTTTTTGAAGGAACGTATTCAAAGACTAGCAAGTTTATATTATAAATATAGAAAATGAAGTCTTTAGCTATGTTAAATTCAAACTGTTGAGAGTTTTCAATAAAGTTGATAAAATTCTTTCTGGTTTTGAAAGAATTGGCTATTTCGCCTTCATTTACAGCTATAAATAAGTTCTCCTCTTTCTTGAGTTTTTGTATAACATTATTTTTAATCTGATTAACTGTTTGGCCAACGGCGTGAGAAATAGCGTGTAAAAACTTGTATTCCAAAGGATTGACTCCAAATAGTAAGTAATACCCGTTTTCTGCTAATTCTAGTTTACTGGATTTCTTTATCTCTTTTTGATTTACCACATTAAAAAAAGTATCCAAAATTTCTGGTAAGAAATATAAACGTTCATTTGTGATTTTGTTTGAATAGTTTTTGATGTATAGAATGTGACTGTCTTTATTTTTTTCCTCCTGTTTATCTTCCGTTTTTAATCCAAGTGCTTCAAGAAATTTTTGCTTAATAATGTAGTTATTCGAGTAGAGCTGATTTTTCTTGAAACAACACGGTAGTAAACCATTGGATTTACTTAAGACACCAATGAACATTCTCTCGTTATTTACATCAGGGTCACAAGTATAGTACACAGGACCGTTTACGCCTTCAAATTTAAGTGCAACCAATTCTATCTTGCGACCTTTTTTATCCTTATAAACTTTCTCAAAAAGCTTTGTATTTTGATTATATTTATAACCTCTTTCAACGACCTGTTTTTCAGTGATAAATTGTTGTGGTCTCCGTATAACGTCACCTGAGTTTTGACAGTCACGTGTATACTGATTATCTTTTTTCTTACTACCCAATCTTTCTGGATCAATATTCTTCATTTTCTTAATAGCGTGGTAAGAATCGGTTTCATCTTTTTGAATGATGTCTCTGACAAAATTTCGTCTCTTAGCAATATTGCTTAGCTTTTCTAATTTTTCTAAAAGATTTTGTCGATTAGCCTTTTTTTCTAGGTAAGTTTCTTGATATAAAAACAAAAGCTTTGATATAAAATTCGTAATTTCATTCATTTGATATTCATTTCGCGAACCAATAACCTTAATTTTATAGTTATCTGGTGTTTTACCTTGTATTTCAATAGCGACACCTGAAGGTTTATATGGAGTTATTGTATCTAGTTTTTTAAGCACTTTTCCCTTCCTTTTATAGATAGGGTATTTGTTAGTAACGTCTTGAATGGTCTTCTTGGCTTCTTTTTCAGTTATGTTGAATTCGTTTTCAATTACTTTAACAAGCATAACTTCATCTATCTCATAATTTTTTAGATAGTAAACTATCCTCTTACCAATCTTTGTCTCATCTTCATAATTTGATACACACTTAAACCTTAGATAAGTTCCCCACTTACTTGCATTTTGTTTTTTCTCTTTAGCAATGCGCTTTTTTGGTTCAATTACTACTGCTACATATGGAAAGAAAAGTCTGGCAAAATCAGACAGGTCATTATGATTAATCTTCTTAAATTCTGAAGTAAAATGAAATTGTTGCATTGAATTTATGAAGACATACTTATACTGGTGCTTTTTTGGTAGTGGTATTTCCAAGTCGTTTTCACTGTTGAATTTTGTTATAAGGTCTTCTATATACTTGAAAGTTGTAGCAATCTGATCAATTGTCGTCTTGTTTTCTTCCTTCCACTGAATTTTATATTGAATTCGTCCACTATCAGACATTGTAATGGTTAAAAACCTATTATTAGAGTCACTTCCTGCTTGAATTTTAATTGTGATACCAAAAGTATTACTCTTTAACCAATTTTTTAGATAGTTTGCCTTTTCTTTTGTTTCTTCAACAGTATCATAGTAACTATTCTTAAGAATTTTACGTATGGGTTTTTCGTGCGACAATTGCAACTGAACAAAAGGATATTTGTCCTCAAGTAAGAAATTATCAAATATTTTTCGCAAATTAAGACTTTCATAATTATCTAGCCGTAAATCCAGGTGGACAACACTTTGAATTATGTAAGGTGTTGAAAACATTGACGGTGACTTGATGTCTGTCTTTTCTACGAGGTCAATAATCTCTCTTTCCATCAAGAGGTCATTTTTCAAACTTTTGTGGAGTGCTTCCATTTTTTTTATTTCATTATTCTTGCCGACACTACTATCTTTTTGTAAATAAGCCATAATATCTTGGATGTCCAAAACAATTGTAGGGAAATAAATTCGAACAAATGTATTAATGAGGTTACTTAATTTGTTCTCTTCAACCTGAAAATTAGTATTAAGTTGTGTATAGATATCTGTAAGATATAACTCATAGTTAGAAATGTACTCAATATATTCGTGTAAAATGACCTGGTCATCATCATCACGCTTTATCCTATTACTGTATTTCTTGTAAGCATAATTGAGGTCTTGTAAGCTCTTACTCTCAAGATTAACATAAGCATTAATATCATTTTTTGGTTCAATATCTAAATTCCACAATTCTGATTTTTTAATCCACTTGGAACCAACCATTAATTTATCAACAATCATATCTTTTGTGTAGTATTCTGTCCAAAGATATAATCTTGAAGGCAGTAGATAATTATTTTCAAATCTGTCATGAAGTCTTACTGAGTCACATATTTTGGTCTTAATCTTGTAAATTGAGTCATCATAGAAAATAAAATTATGAAAGATGTATTCCTTAGAATAAACATTTATCAAGTCTTGATTATCTTGTTCTACTTCAAATGGATCATCTTTAAATTCATAGTAGTCTGTTGTTTTTTTAGAAACAATATTTTTGATTTCTTGTTGGGTTTTCAGAGTATTCTCATCAACATTGACGTGATCTAGGTTTATTTCACTATCTAAATCATCTAGGGTATTTTCATTTGTTGTTTCAACGGAGTCAAAGAGTAGCTCTTCTTCTTCGTCGACATTAATGTTATCATCAGCTTCATTACCACCAATCTGTGTAGTCTTCCTATTTTTTAAAAGATTATGAATATAATCTGCATACCTATCTGCGTAGACTGGTCTTAAAACACTCTCGACCTTACCCAAGTGTGTTGTTATCCACTTCTCGCCCAGCTTTTTTTGTAAAATTGCTATTACATCTGTTTTCTTTCGAAGTATACTTTTGGAACGAGATATGTGATACTTATTAAAGAAGAAATAATACCACGAAACACTGCCGTACGTACGCCCTAGTGTCTCAAATTCATCCCGTGATAATTTTAAAATAGTGTCTTGAAAACTCAACTCTTTGAATTTATTGATAATATCTTTAATTTCATCTGCAACATTTCCAAGAAAGATGTAAACCTTGTAACCAACGTGATTATTCGAGTTTTTATATTTATGAATTATTTTAATAGGTGGTCTATTCATATAATACTTTTATAAATTAATTTCATATTATTCTTTCCGATATTGTGAGACCACAATAAGATACAGGTTCGATTTTATAATTTACGTCAGAATATACGCCATACTTTATAGCTTCTTTTAAGAGTGAAGCAAAAATTTCAATGAATAATTTTGTGTGTCCTATCTCTGGACAAGCAATGTGAGAATACTCGTGAAGAACTACGTACATAATGGTATTAATATTATACATTTCTAGAGTGTCTGGATTTCTAAGACAAAATACTAGTTTTTCACCTTTATTTATACTATAACTTGTCATAGTTTTTTTTGGCTTCATTATGGGATTTTCCATTAGTTCTACATCATCAAATCTCTTTTTTAGTCTTTCAAAATATAAATTTTTTTCATCTAGATTATCAACGAGAAATTTCATTCTAGTATGAATTGTTCCTAGCATATCAGCTGCTTCTTGTGGATTGCCAATATTGTTAACTAAATAATATCTTTTATTTACGCTAGACTTGACAGGTGTAAGGTTATTGATATTGACTAGCCAAAAGGTGTAAACAATAATTATAAGAAGTATAAAATAAAATATTGAATTCATAGTAATTCGTATAAATTTTTTCTAACTTATTATATATAATGTCATTCAAAAACAATCTAGATAGTATTAGAAACTTGGATACAATAAGTATAACAGAAAATGGTAACAGAATAAATCTTCACTCCATTTTAAGTGATACTATGAGTGATAATGCAACAAGTGAAACTTATAAGTCAATTGTTAATCAAGCGAGACACTTGAGTAAGAACAAGAATTTTAGGCAAATCAAAGGTGGCTCACTTATTTCGACAGAAACAGAATCAGTTGTCGGAAACTATGGAAATTTTTCTTCAACTTCAAGTGCTTTTATGACCGAAATTAAAAGTGGTGTTCTGAATGGGTCTCGCACTGGATGTGATGTATCCGCTACTTCAGATGCTTTTATGAGCCAAATCAGGCCTAAAGTAGGAGGTGGAAAGAAGAAAATGGACAAAATCAGTGAAGATGATTCTTCTAGTATTTCATCATCTTCGTCTACAATGTCAACATCATCATCTACCGTATCAAGTTCTGAATTTACAGCAAGTTCCAGAATGTTTGGTGGCGACAGTACTGAGGAGACTGATGAGGATCCGACTGAGGAGACTGAGGAGTCTCTAAACTTACTGGAAGAGGAAGATGACAGGGAAAGCTATGCTTCAATAAAAAAATCAATAAACGGTAGAGAATACATTACTGGAAAAAGATATCTTATCACTGATTCAGAAACACAACTAGGAGGTTCTAGTGTATCATCTTCTGAAATGGATACTGAAGACCTTACTCTCTTTAGAAACTAACTGTAAACTCTGAGTTGGAAGTGTCTTTTTTTAGTTTTTCCAAAATCCTCGTTCGATTATTACGTCTAAATTCTAGTTCATCAAGAACAGGCTTAAACAACTTGTCTGCAGAATTTTTCATTATCAAATCAAGAAATTGACAAGCTGGAACCATTACTTGGTTTGAAATATAATATCCATAGTCAATTTCTAATTTTTTTTCTAATACATAAGAAGCTTCTTCTATTTTATCACCTTGTAGTGTTTTCTTTTTGGTTTCTGGAATACAAACTTGAACAAAGCTCACTCTGTCATTCACTTGTGGAGCCGAACCTGGGTCTCGAGCTTTCAGCCTCTGACACAGACGAACGTGTGCTACTGAACATTCAACATCATCCCAATTCCACGTCCCAGCCTCACCAGCCTGACCGGTTTTATCTCCTTTGAGTTTCTTGCCTTTGTAAGACCCACGAAGTGTTTTTGTCGTAATAAAGTATGAGATGTCAAATTTGCTATCAATGACCTGCTGGAGCATATCACTTGTATATTTCTTAACTTTAATGTAATCTTTTTCTTTTAATAAGATATTTAATATTCCACCACATACTTTCTTTACAATCTTGGCATTGTCTCTCCTCTTGAGAACAATACCCATATAAGTCATAGAGAATTTATCGGGGTCTTCTTCATATTTGGGTCCCGCGTATTTCTTCTTACAAACAACGAGCCACGGATGGAAGGTTTTATCATACTCCAAGTCGTGAGGATAATCGAGCTCAGCTTTAATGAGGTCACCGGCAAGCATTCCTATTTTCATACAACGGACACGAGCCTCCCTATCGGTTTCAACTTCATCCGCCTTGTTTCTCATCTGAAGATTAACAAATACTGAATCAGTATTCTTAACAATGATTTCACCTACACCAGCTTGAAAGATGCCTTCCTCTGTTTCGAGGTCATAGACATACGGATATTTCTGTTCTTGTAGTTCAATTTTCTTAATTATATTATAATCTTTAATCGGTTCATCTTCGTGACACGTGATTGTATAAATATCTCCTTGAGATTTAATACTACACGAGTAGCCAAGAGATTTGAATAAATAATATACTTGTGCTGAACCCACTTTTCCACGACAAGAAAATTCTATTTTTTTATTATTATTTAAGTTTGTCAAGTAAAATCCCGTTATATAATGAAGTCTTATTTCTCTACTACTATTAAGAATAAAATCTGGCACTTCTCCATTAAAAGAAACTCCACACTCAAAAGCATCTAATACTTCTTTTAGATTAGCACTGTGATTGTTATCAAAATCACCTGGATAAGATTGTAGTAGACGTGTTTTATTACAAATACAATTATACGGTTTTAATAAGTTCATATCTTCATCAATTAAACTGTGGTCTTCAGTGACATCGACAACACCTTGATGTGTATTAATTCGATATATCTTTTTATCAGTAGCGTGTCGTATAACACGCACTATTTTACTCCACTTACCATTAGTCCATACTTCAAAGTCTGTTGTACTTTGTTCTTTATTTCTTAAAGTTAAATCATCAGACTTGAATTCGTCGTACGGACTCCAGTCGCTCGATATTGAATCAATTGTCTTTATGTAAATAAGACCATTTTTTCTCAGTAATAAAGGTGTATCGGCAGTAACCGAATCGCCATATATCACTTTTGGCTTCATTGTGTAGTTCTCTTTTATATTTCTCACCAACTCCCATTCTTCATCAACAGATTTCAAATGTGGTAGTCTTTCGCGTAAATCTTCAATTGTATCAATACTGTCAAGAATAGGAACAAACTTGTCTTCGACGAATGTCTGAGCAATTCCTAACATTTGCTGTCCAACGGAAGTAGTACAAGCGGCAATATCTTTTCGATAGACGGGACTTGTAATAGCTCCTAACTGACCGTAGAGTGAATTAGCCGTAATCTTTAAAGCGAGTTGATGACCATCTAGAATTTTCTTTTTAAACGAGTCTTTTTCTCCTTTCATTTTCTTTTTTGTTGCATCACGTTCTTCAAGCAAGTTGAGTAAAATTTTTGGAATAATTCCAAGAGTTCTATCTTTATTTTGAGCAAATCGACAATTAATAGTATTTCCACGACTATCTTTGTAAGACACATCATAATATTTATAATCGGCCAAATTATCGTATTTAGCATCAAACACCTGAGTCTCCCAACTCATATTCCTGCTAATGATTGAACGCGGATAAAGAGAAGCATAATCCAAGACAGTAACCGGTTCCCAATAAACACCAGGCTCTGGTTCATACACTCGTGCTCCCTCATAATCAGTGTAATACTGAATAACATTACAGTGTGGACACACACGTTCTTTGGTTTCCTTAAATTCTTTTACGGTGTATTTTGTTTCGCGTGGCTCGTGATACGAACAATTACTATTTGTGCAAAACGGTGCTTCAATAAGGTCGTACTCTTCATCACTTCCACGGAATTTCTGACTGGTAAAATCATCTTTCTTCAGCGCTGGAATGAGAAATCCATCTAATCTACACTGTTGTGCTACAAGTGAAAAACTCTTAATTCCTTGACCACGTGTAAAAATGTAATACAAAGGCACCCAACACACATTGCTCATAGCAATATTATTTGAAACAACATCAAGTTTTTCCATAAGGAAATTAACAAGAATACAATCCTTCAAACAATATTTTGCTACTATTGTGCGATGTTCTTCATCAAGAAGAAAATATTCAAATATCTTTCTTGGGGGTAAGTCATCCTTTGCCATAGTCCATTTTAGATTATAAAGTGTTGTATCATAATCAATCAATCCACCTTCGTATCGAACACACTTTCCTTCAAGTGAAGTAACTTTATATTTTTCGTGTTCGAGGTCTTCAACTCCAGAGGTCTTATCGATAGTCTTAACGTGGAAAAAAGCTCCTACTTCAAGACCACTAAGATTTGGACTTTCAAACGTATAACCATTAAGGTTTTGAATACTATTTTGATTAAAGTAGGAAGACACAAAATCTAGTTTATAGTTTTCCAGGTTAAAATCTCGCTGAACTACTTTGAGCAAATCGATTTGAATTCTCCCGTGACTTTCGTAATAAAACATAATATTATCACCAAGAGCGGAGGACGAAAGTTTCTTTCCTTTCTCATCAAAAGCACAATGATGGTCTCTTAACCTACTCCATTGAGAAAACACACTTTCAAAAGAGGTAGAAATTTTCTTGGCTCTGTCGTATAAATACTTGTTATCAAAACCAAAAATGTTATACCCGCAAATAATATCCGGGTCTTCTTCTTGGATGAGAGAAACAAATTTCTGTAAGAGTTCTCGTTCAGTCCTCACACAGATAACTTCTGCTCCTTCTATTGGATTACACGTATTTAAACTAATGATTTGTTTTCTGTAACAATTGCTATTCAAGTAATAATTGTAAGTAAGACCAATTTGGATAATAGTATCACCATCACGCCACGCTTGAGGAAACCCACCATTTGGGTCGCTTGAAAAGACTTCAATATCGTAAGATAAAATGCGCAATCGCGAATAAGTTTGAGAATTTTCTTTATCAACAAATACATCTCGCCAATCACATTCAAAGTCAAGATCGCAAATTGAATTTTCTGAATGTTCTACTTTATCTTCACTGACTTTAGCCCACGCACAACCTTGTAATCCTTTGATGTGCATAAATTTAATGATTGGGTCAATGTTGGACTCGTACAAATCAAATTTCTGTCTTTTACCCAAGATATAAGGTAGGTTTCTTTCTTCAGAAGGACGAAGATAATATACCATCGACTTCATTGCTTTGGCTGTCCTGAAGATTAGCTGAATAAACTTACATTTATCATTTGCGTGAAACTTATCAAAGTCTTGTTTTGTAATTATCTTATAGTCGATGAGCTCGCCTTTTGAGCGTTCTTTAAGATGCGTATACAAATTCTTAGCTTTGATGTCTGACCACCCATAAGGCATCTTAATAAAAAAGAAAGGTGTCATATTGAGCACTGAACAACACACTGACCTATCAGGATAAACTGGGTCATTAAGTGCTGTCCTACCAAATAACCTAATTACATACTTAAGTGGTGAGTTCGTTGAGCTATCAGAGCCTTCTGAATCCTCAACCTCTTCAATGTGGTAGTCACGATAATCAATTATCTGAAAAGATATCATTAGTATATATATAAATTATACCCGTTTTAAGTAAGTAATTTCAAATTTTTCCTACGGAAAAATTGGCCTAATTGGGAAGTAATTTCAAATTTTTCCTACGGAAAAATTGGCCTAATTGGGAAGTAATTTCAAATTTTTCCTACGGAAAAATTGGCCTAA
>Ga0214921_10004804_pt1 | contig 19571 bp, 16 predicted proteins | sample LL1505_MetaG_FD_177992 | JGI IMG/M metagenome (GOLD analysis project Ga0214921, IMG submission 177992) | Freshwater microbial communities from Lake Lanier, Atlanta, Georgia, United States - LL-1505 | ecosystem: Environmental > Aquatic > Freshwater > Lake | place: USA: Georgia | collected... | reverse complement strand
AAACAAATTAAATTATTTATAAAATAATTTAATTTGATGAAGTTGTTAAACAAACAAATTAAATTATTTATAAAATAATTTAATTTGATGAAGTTGTTAAACAAACAAATTAAATTATTTATAAAATAATTTAATCTGATGAAGTATTAAACAAACAAATTAAATTATTTATAAAATAATTTAATCTATAAATATAATATAATGAATTTTGATAATAATATTATACCTAAATTAGTTGATAAAAAAATTATTAATTATTATAAATCTAAACTTAAACAAGAACCAATTATAGTTATTCAAGAAGATACTATGATAACTAAATTTTGTAAAACATTAACTAATAATACTAAATTAATTATAATAAATTATTATGGTTTTATAATACTTATTATAGCTATATTTATATTATTATTTGTAAGATATAAAGAAGTGTATAAAAAAAAAAAATATATTAATAAAATAATAAAAAAATATAATACATAAAAATATATAAAGATATTAATATATTTAATATTTAATGGAACGGTATATATTATATTATAATAATTTTATTGACATATTATTAACTATTTTTACAGATAACATTACAAGAAATATGTTATTAGAAATTAAAAAATTATCTGATAATGATAAATTAAAATGCGGTAATGATTTTAATAATTCTATATCAAATGCAAATTTTAAATTTTTCTTAGAATCTAAAATTAAATTATTTTCTCATAAATCAGATGATACAATAGTAATATCTCAATCACTATTTAGTAATAAATTATGTATTAAAGATATTTTAAATAACAAATCTTCTGAAATTAAAAAAATAATTTGGTTTAATCTACATACATTATATCTTAATATTGAGTTGCTTAAAAATGAAAATGAACAAAATAAACAACAAATATCTAAACTTGAAAAACAATTACATCCATCTGATTCAAATGAACAAACTAATAATACAACTCAAGATAGCAAAACAATTCAACAATTATTAGATGTTAATGTTAATAATGAAACTAATAGTATGTTAGATGATATTGTTGGTTCTTTTCAAAATATATTATCTGGGAATAATGCAATGAGTGGTATTATGGATGTTAGTCAAAAAATTTCTCAAAAATATGCTGATAAAATTAATAATGGAGATATAGAATTAAATAAGTTAATGGAATCTATAACAAAAAAAGTGCCTGCAATAGGTGAAATGATGAAAATGATGCCTACAGAAAAAACAAAAACTGAACAACTTCAATATGTAATGGATGAGAACTTTTCAACGGCATCAGTTCCATTAGGAAATAATAATGAATCTACTACAAGCAATCTTAATATTGGGAATATGTTAAAAATGGCTAATGGTATAGGATTAATGCCAGAATTAGGAGCTAATAATAATATTCCAGGAATGGATAATATACAAACATTATTAGGATTTGTAAATAAAATGGAAAATAGTGAAAATAAAGAGGATGTGAAAGAAGAAATGGATACATTTCTTCAAAAAAACTTGGGTATTGATATGAATAAATTTAATGATGATATTAAAAAATTAATGTAAAAAAAATTGAAATTTATACATTATGAGAATTAATCTTTATAATATTAGTGTGCTAATATTATGATTGACGAATAACATTAGATTAATTACACGTGGTTGTGGTAAAAAAACCATTTATTAACCCGTAGGACATGCTAGATTTTATTTAGCATTTCATGCATGTCATAATTGTGATATATCTTAACTATTATAGTTATTATATATTACAATTGAATTTATTCATTTAATAATTATTAAATGAATAAATAATCAATTGAATTAATTTATTAAATAATCAATTGAATTTATTCATTTAATAATTATTAATAAAAAAAATTGATTAATAATTATATTGCAAGTATGTTTTTATTATTATTCTTATACCTTATAGACTGGTTGTCTATAATAACCTTTAGATTTTATATCTAAATCATATAAAAAAAATAAAACTGGTTGTCTATAATAACCTTTAGATTTTATATCTAAATCATATAAAAAAATAAGACTGGTTGTCTATAATAACCTTTAGATTTTATATCTAAATCATATAAAAAAATATAGACTGGTTGTCTATAATAACCTTTAGATTTTATATCTAAATCATATAAAAAAATAAAACTGGTTGTTTATAATAACCTTTAGATTTTATATCTAAATCATATAAAAAAATAAGACTGGTTGTCTATAATAACCTTTGGATTATATCCAAATCATATAAAAAATATAGACTGGTTGTCTATAATAACCTTTGGATTTTATATCCAAATCATATAAAAAATATTAACTTTTATTTTCCTTTCATATATTATTATAAATAATATATGAATTATAAATTATTCAAATATTATTTATAATATTTGAATAATATATAAAAAATTATTCATATTTATAATATGAATAAAAGATTAAATGATATTGAAAAAACCATAAATGAATTAATACCTAATAATTATATAAATACTATAATAAAAGAATATAAAACAGAATTAGAAGGATATACATATATAAATAATATTATAGATTTTTCTTTATTACAATTAAAGGGAACTATTAGATATGTAAATAAATATGATTTAAAAATAAGATATGGTGGTTTATTAATTAAAATATATGATAAAAATGGAAAATGGTATGGAATAGTTAAAAAAATGAATAATAAAAGATATAATATATTATTTGATAATAATTATATTTTTTATTGTTATCCAAAATCTGATATGTTAACTAATTGGGGTAAATGTTTTTTATCTGATATAGAATCAGGAAAATATGTAGTTACTTAAAATACTCTAATAAATGAGGTTGATTACATAATACCTTTCCTAATGTAATTTCTTCTTCTTCTCTATCTTTTTGATAGTCTGGATTTAATATATAATTCATCACAAAATTATAAGATAATTTTTTAGTTTTTATAATTTCAATTAAATCTAATTTATAAATATTATCTATAAGTTGTTGTTCATATGGATATATTATATCCTTATCAAGAACTTGGGATTTTGTCCCAAGTTGTTCATCATGATCATCTGTATCATTATCAAGTTGTTCAGATTCTGATTCAGTATCAGTATAAGATACAAGTAAATTAGTTTCTGATTCTATAACTGATTGTGATAAACTAGTATCTGTTTCAGATTGTGATTCTGTTAAATTTTCCATTATTAATTAATAATAATTTTTTTTTTAAATATAAATATTTATTTTTATACTTAAAGTATTTTCGCTTACTTTGTTCAGATGGTTTATATGGTAATAATAGTATATCTTCTAATTCATAATGATAATTAATTTGAGTTATTTGATTTGTACTATCAAATGTTATAACACCAAACCCATAGCTATCAGCATGTGATTTTAAATAAGTAATTCTTATTATATTATCTGATTGTGGTATGGGTGTATCATCTGGTTGTTTTATAAATGATTTATCGGATTGTTCTATAAATGTACCTTTACATATTCTTCCATTATTACCATTTTTACCATCTTCCTGAGATACACAACTATCTAGTATTGCACCTCCTGTACCCATTACTGTTTGAATTATTTTTTTATTACCAGATGTTATTAAACTGTGTGTCATTAAATGATCATCCGCGCAAAAATAATATACAGTTTCATCATTGTTCATATTTGTAAATATATATGTAATAACTGGTTCTAATTGTGAAGATATCATTATGCTGTCTTTATATTTAATAGTAATTAATGGAACATGTCCAAATATAATTTTAGGAAGTTGCGGTTGGAAATTTGTTGTGATATATGTTTTTAATTCGTTATTTTGTGATTGTTGTTGTTCATTCTTTAGTGTACGATCTTGTAAACACATTTGTTGTGTGTTATATATAGTTGTATCTATTGCGATTGCTTGTAAAACATCCTTATTTTTTATTGTACCATAAACAAATAATGGTGTAAATCTTTTAAATAATATTTTAATTTTATTTAATACATCCAGTTGTGTTTCAGGTGGTGTTTCAGGTGGTGTTTCAGGTGGTGTTTCAGGTGGTGTTTCAGGTGGTGTTTCAGGTGGTGTTTCAGGTGGTGTTTCAGGTGGTGTTTCATGTGGTGTTTCAGGTGGTGTTTCATGTGGTGTTTCATGTGGTGTTTCATGTGGTGTTTCATGTGGTGTTTCAGATGGTATTTCATTTAATATGTTTGCTAACTTTATATTTAAATCTGTATTTGATAATAATTGAGATATATACTCTTGTTGTGCAGTTGTTAAAGTATTAAGTTGTAAATATAATAAAGAACAATCTGGGAATGAATCTTCAACATCATGATTTCCCATTAATAAATATAATTGTATAGTTGGATATGTTTTAATTATTGTATATAATTTAACAAATGCAGGTAATATATGTTCTAAATGATTAATAATATTATATAATTCGTTATTTCCTTCTGTTGATCCCCCTTCTATATCTTTTTTTTCTTTTTCTTCTTTTTTTTCTTTTTTTTCTTTTTTTTTTTTTTTTTCTTTTTTATCTTTTTTATCTTTTTTATCTTTTTTATCTTTTTTATTTTGATAATAATTATCACCTAAAACAACAATACTAGATATTTGTGTATTATTAGCATTAACATATTCTTTTAATTTATCTAACATTTGAAATACACAAGCTTTACTATTTATACAAAATTGGTTTTTATCAATATAAGTATTATTATATGGATTATTCCAACAACCAAAAAATACTATTTTACTCATATATAATATAAATTACAAAAAAAGTTATAATATTTTATTTAACCATAATTTACTTACATCTTCCCAATCTATTATAGTTGATGATTTCATTAACATATTTCTAATATTGTTTATTAAATTAAAATCATTCATTTTAGTTATTATATCTTTTGCAACTAAATCACATAATTCATTATTATTTGGTTCCCAATCATACTGTAAACCATGTCTTTCTTTAAACACTCCAAAATTAGATATAATAGGAATACAACCTGTTATTAAACTTTCTTTAATACTAATACAATCAATTTCTGCAACACACTTATTTAAATATATATGAAAGGTTGACAAATATTTTTCTCTAACTATCATTTCCATAGGTTGTCTACCATGGTCCATAACACCATGTTGAGATAATAATAATTTTAAATTTAATTTATAATTTTCATCAAATAAATAATCCATACCATAATAAACATGTAATTCGGCTAATGGTTGAGATTCATATATTTTAGTCCATAATTTACTAATAATTATATCTAATCCTCTATCATAGCTACTACAATAACAAAATCTATAAGGATTTCTAACATAATTATTGTTAATTGAAAATGAGTTAACTCTTATTCCATTTGGAATAATATTATATTTATCATTATAATCTTGATTAATATTTTTAAATTTTAAAAATTCAATAAATGATACTTTATGATATATACTTTTAAAATTAAATGTATTAACTTTATTAAATATATTTTCTAATGATTGAGAATTTAAATCTACTAATGTATAAGAAAAATTATCATGAAAATCTAATATTAAATTATCTGTAATAAAATCATTATTCATTAACATTGTTAATCCATGTCTTCTCCATGCAATTAAATTTTTAATTCTTTTATTAAATGGAAATTTAGTCCATTTAATAAAATCTACATTATTATATCTCTCATCATTCTTAAAATTACCATAAACTGCTATTTTTTTATCAGAACTTAATTCTGATGTTAATCTAACTATGGCTTGTTCTGAACCTCCTAAACTTTGAGATGTTGGATCCCAAATTATAGAAGTTCCACCTGCAATATATACTATATCATAAAGAACTTCATTGTTATCATTATATTTTAAGTTATATAAATTATATATTGATTCATTTAATATAAAATTATTAAATTCTTTTTCCATAATATTTATCATATTATTTGCAGCTAATGTAAGTATTGTATTATACTCAGTAATATTATCATTATGAATATTTTTAATAAAACCATAAGCTGAATCTAAATAATTAAGTTTATCAGAATTATTTTTACCCATTCCACATAAAATTACATTAACATCATCGCATTTATAAATTCTATTATTAATATAATTATGAACATAATATGATTTTATTGCTATATTATTATGAGATGTTTTTAACATATTTAAACATGATGAAATATAATTTGGAAAATAATATGTATCTTCTTCCATAAATATAATATATTCAGAATTAGTATAATTAAAAAAATCTAACTTATCAGTATATTGAATATATTTAATTTTATCATTGTTTTCTAATTCTGAATCATGTTTTTTAATAATAATCCATGAATCAAAATTTTTATAAGATTGTAAAGCTATATTTTCAGCTAAAATTTTTAAACTTGAAATGTCATTAGATATTGTTATTATACTTACCATTATATGATAACTAAAATGTTTTTTTAGATAAAAAATTAAATAAATAATTTTAAATATTAAAATTATTTATTTAAAAATAAATATATATTTATATATAAAGAGTTATGATAATTAATAAGTTTATGCACAGTTTCTATAAAATGAGAAAATATAAACTTAACCCATTAGAGTGTATATCTAATATTTATTCAGATATGATTGATGAAAATGATAAGATGTTATTAAATGATATAATTTTATATTATTTTAATAATGACACATTATTATCAATTAATACATATTATAGATATTATAATGATAAAAATTTAATATCCTGGATAGTATCATATTCAAATATAATACTTAATCATGAAAATAAAAAAATATTAGATTGTAATGTTAAAGTTAATTCATTTATAGAAAGTATTTATGATATATGTGGTATAGTAGATATAGTTGGAATTAGTAATAATGAAATAATTCATAAATTATGTGAATTAAATATAAATAAATTTTATAATGATAAATTTAAATTATCAAATTATGATGTTTTAATAAATGATATAGATAATTTTGATTATATATTTTATGATTTTCCAATAGGAATACATAACATGACTCATGCAGCATGTTGCGATAAAATTAAAAATTTAAAAATTAGAGGTACTAATGCGGATGCATTATTATTACAATTAATTATGATGTCATTAAATAAAAATGGTCATGCATATTTAATAGTTCCTGATTCTTTATTATATGGAGATTCTATACAACAAGTTCTTACAAGAAAATATTTAGTAGAAAATTTTAATATAAAAAATATTATACAATTAGATGAAACCTTTTATAAAATAAAAGGAACTAAAAATTCTATATTACATTTTATTAATGATACTAAAACTATTCATATACAATTTAGTAAATTATCTATAGATTTAAATTTATCTCATATTATTGATATAAATTATAATAAGATATTGTCTCAAAATTATTCTTTATTTTATAAACATTATATGGATAAACTAGATATAACTTTAATTTATAAATCAATATTGAATTATTGTAGTATTCATAATAATATAAATAGTATTAATTCAAATAATGTTATATCATTAAATAAATATTATAAAGATGAATCATCAATAATATTAGGATTAAATAATAATTCTGAAATATTTATATCATGTAATAATTTATATACATTTCATTATGTATATACAATAATTATTACTAATATTAATTCATATACATCAGGAAAATTATTAAAATTTGATATAGAAAAAATTAAAACTATTCAAATTCCAAATTTATCAGAAAATCAACAAGATGTAATTAATAATTATATTACTATATCTAATAATATAATACTTCAAAATAATGAAAAAATATTAATGTATAAAAAATTACAAGATTGTTTATTAAATACATTACCTATACCAAATGTATTATTATTAGATATAACAAATATTACATTTGATTATGACTCAAATTTAATAGGATTAATAAAAAATGGAATGACAGCAGGAACCGTATATGAAAATAATAATAATAAATTAAATACAAATTCATATTATTTAAAAATTACAAATACTAATTATGAATTAAAATTTATTTATTATTATCTTAAATATTTAGAACCAAGTATTAAAGATAATTGTAAATTATCTAAACAACCATTATTAATACAAAGTTATTTAGCAAAAATAAAAATACCTAATGTTAATAAAGATGTTCAGAATGAAATAATACTACAATGTAATTATTTTGAAGATAATATTAATAAATTTATTAATGACAATTATAATATTAAAAATAAAAATATTATAAATATGATATTAAAATTATATTAATAATGTATTATTAGTATAATTTATATATAATATTGTATTTATTTTCTATATATATATATATGATAGACTATCGTTCAAAATACTTAAAATATAAACAAAAATATTTAGATTTAGAGGGGGGGGGGGAAGTGCGGAGGTAAAATATGATAAAAAAGAATATGATGAAGAAAAAAAAGCAATAATGATGATGATGTTACCTAGTTATACAGATTTATATAATTTATATATTAAATTTTATAAAATATATATGAATTATTATAATGAAATTGTTACAATAATACCTAGAGCAAATATAACAGAAGACAAAAATAAAAAATTAATTCCTATAAATATGTTAAAAAGTATTTTAGACTTAAAAAAAACACCAGTATCAGCACCAATAATAAATAATGTATTATATTTAGAAAATGTAATAGATCTTAACATACCAAGTAATATAAATACTATGTTATGCAGAATAAATAAATTATTAAATAATACATCTACTACATTAGAAACCAAACAAAAAATATTAGATGATTTTAAGCCTATAATTAATGCCCTAGAAAATAATCCATTATATATTCCAAATAATGAATCAGAATTAGAACCAACTATACAAAAATTTAAGAAATTATCACCTACATAAACTATTATTTTTTTTATATAGTTTATTCAATTAATAATAATATTAAATTGAATAAATTAATTTATTCTTAAAATCAATAATGATGCATTAATACCAGTATATAGTTCATTTGTATTAGTTACAGGAATGTTAATATTATTAGTATTTGTGCTAACTAAATTTAATATACTATTTGGATTAACTACAGTAATAATACAATCACCTACATTATCATTAAATGCACTTTCTAATAAAACATTAGAATTTAAAAATAATGCAAATTGTGCATTTTGTTGTGCATGAATTAAATATGATACTTTATAAATACCTGGGTTAGATAATAATATATCACCATTATTATATAATATACTAGGACTACTTATTGATATATGGTCAAAAGTAATTTTATTACTTGGTGGTAAATTTAATGCTATATTATTATAATAATAAGCATATTCTATTAATCCACCTGCAGGTCCTTGTGGTCCTGTTGGACCTATAGGACCTGTTAAACCTGTTAAACCTGGAGGTCCTTGAATTCCAGGAGGTCCTAGTTCACCTTGAGGACCTTGTAATCCAACATTACCTTGTGGACCTTGTGGTCCTTGTGGTCCTACATTACCTTGTAGTCCCGGTTCGCCTTGTGGACCTGTTTCACCTTGTGGTCCTGTTTCGCCTTGTGGACCTGTTTCGCCTTGTGGTCCTATTTCGCCTTGTGGTCCTACATTACCTTGTTGTCCTATAGGTCCTACAATACCTTGTGGTCCAATTGGTCCTATTTCGCCTTGTGGTCCAATTGGTCCTATATCACCTTGAGGACCAGGAGGTCCTAGGATACCTTGAGGACCAATATCACCTTGGGGACCTATAGGACCTGGAGAACCAGGAGTACCTATAGGACCTATAGGTCCGGGGTCTCCTTTTTCTACGGCTGTTCCAGGTAATCCTCTATATCCTCTATGTCCTCTAGGACCTTCATGACCTCTTGGACCTCTAGGACCTTCTTTGCCTGGAGGACCTTTTTTCCCTTTAAGACCTCTTTGACCTCTTAATACATTTAAATTAAAATCTTTAATATGTGCATTATTATGAATAATATCATATAATTGTTTGTCATTAGTAAATAATGTTAAATCTTTATCACTATCTTGTGAATTACTACATTCATAAATTTCTGAATCAGAACTATATGACTTATTGTTTTTACATGTATGTTTTCCCATACAATATAAATATAATAGAAAATATATTTTTTTTTATATTTTTTTTAAAATAAATATTTAAAAAAAATATTATAATATATTATAATGAATGATTTATTAGATAAATTTGAGATAAAAATAAATAAAGATGGTGTATATATTATTCATATAATTAAACCTCATACAAAATTATATTTATATATAAATGATAAATTAGATGATGAAAGTTATTCTTATGAATCATTATATTATTATATAAAATTATATAATAATGATATAATAAAAGTAAAAGATGATAATAATGAAGATATAAATTTATTAGATTATGAATTTAATATATATAAATTATAATAATAATCTAAAAATATTATTTTAAAAATTTTATATATTTTTTTTTAAAAAATATCTAATATATAATATATGCCCGGTCATCGTAGTAAAAAAAATAGAACACCCTCATGTTCTAGTGAGTCAAGTAGTGATTCTGATAAACATCATAAAAAACATAAAAAATATTGTTTAAAAATAGAATCTGATTCAACACATAGATCAAGATCAAGATCAAAATCTAGTGATTCTAAAGTAGAAAGTTATTCTAATGATGAAAAATGTAGAAAACATTCAAGAAAGCATTCAAGAAAACATTCAAAAAAACATTCTCACAGTAGTGATAATTCTGATTGTAATAATACATTTAATATTTGTGAAATATATCAATTTTTTAAAAATAGATTATTATTAGATGATAGTTTAATGGTAGGTGGATCTAATGCTTATTTATATGCTACAAATACACAACAAGAAATAGTTCAACAAACACATCCAATGACCTTTGATAATATTGCATTAACATATAATATAGAAAATCCTGTTTTAAATGCTCCATTTTATGTAAGAGAAAGCGGTGTATATATTGTATTTTTTGTATGTAATACAGATAGTTCTGCACAATTTACATTTTTTGTTAATGGATTACCAAATCCTTATACTTGTGTAGGTAGTAATAGCGGTGCTGGTCAAGTTATTTCTAGACATATGATTGAGTTAAAAAAAGATGATTATATAATTGTAAGAAATTATGAATCATCAAATGGAACAGTAAAATCTCAATTATATGATGGTGGAATATTACCAGGGAATAATTTAACATTTTTAATGACAAAAATAGCTGTTCTACCAACAATAAAAAAAGAATGTGATAACTCAAAACCTAAAAAAAAAATGTGTAAATTATTTAATAAATTAAAACATAAATTATTACAAGATAATGAATTGATGGTTAAAGGATTTGATGTATCTGGAACATTTTATAATACAGTAGTTCAATCAGTTCCATTAGAATCTGATGTTAATTTTTCTGTTCAACAAAATGTAAATAAATTAATATGGAATAATACTACTCCTTCTCAAATTGTAATTCAAGAAGATGGTGTTTATAAACTATTTTTTTTAGCTAATACTCATACACCTGCTCAAATGGCATTTTGTGTTAACGGTGTCCCTGTAGATAATACTATAATGGGTTCTAATAGAGGTGCAGGACAAATGAACCTAAGAAGTTTATTAGAACTAAAACAAGGCGATATAGTATCAGTAAGAAATCATACAACAGCAGCACCAAATGGAGGTATAATAGAAATCAGTAGTGGTGCAGGTGGTAAATATTTAACAGTAAATACAATATTAACAATATTTAAATTAGCTCCATTAGTAAAAGCTTGTATTAAACCTATAGATTGTAAATTAGAAAAACATTTTAATTGTTATTATAATGTATTTAAAAAATATTTGTTATCTAAACAATATTTACAATTAGAAGGTTCAAGTTCATATGGTTCATTTAGTACATCAAGTTTACAAACATTAAATGCAAATGATGAATTTTATTGGTCAAATAATGTAGTAACACATAATATATGGCATACACAAGGTTCCAATCAAATTGTAATTAAAAAATCTGGAATATATGATATATTTACTGATGTTATAACAGATGAACCATTACAATATACATTATTTGTAAATGGAACTCCAGATATGTCAACAATATCTGGAAGAGATTCAGGTGCTAATCGTTGTTTAATGAGACAATTTATTAAACTAGATAAAGGCGATGTTTTAACATTAAAAAATTATGAATCCAATACTGAAATAGTTCATACAGCCGTAAATCCTGGAGGGAATCAGGTAGGTCAAAATTGTCAATTTATGGTATTTTTATTAAGACCATTATGTAATTCTCATGATGATAGTGATTCAGAAGTTATGCCCAATCCACAACCTGTTAAACCACCTAAACAAAATAAAAAAAATTGAATATTAATTTTATTATAAATAATGAGTTAATTTATATTAAATGTGTGCAATGCAGACAATGAATGTTAATCAAATTACTAATCAGGATATTGATATTCCTGATGGTGAGTTTATAGTAAGAAGACGTAATAATAATGATACTATGAAAATCAATATTAGAGGAGTATATAAAGATATTTGTAAATGGGATATTAAATCTAAATGTCAGAATAGACATTGTAAAAATTATCATTTAGCTCAAGATGAACAATTATGTCCTTATTATATGAAAGGTTATTGTAGTTTTGATACTAGATGTTCAAATTTACATATTAGTTCACTTTATCCTTTTACTGATTTTACTGGTAGGAATCCTAAGGGAACTAAAATTATTGAAATGCATGGAATTAAGATATGTGTATGTGAAAAATGGGTTGAAAATTGTAAATTACCTAAAGACCAACGTAAGTTTTCTCATTGTAATGATATCCATCCTTATAATGATATAATGTTTAAACATTTAAGTGTCCCATTATGTGAAGATTATTTAAATGGAAAATGTAAAAAAAGAAATTGCACTTTCCCACATCCTATATCATTAAATCCATTACCTGATGCACCACCTCCTATAATTCAACCTTTAGTTAGAATTAAAAAAGCATTATGTGTTAGGCATTTATTACATAATTTTGATCCAACTAATGAAATGTGTTCATATAGTGGTATTAAATGTAATTATGCACATGATTTAAATTCATTAGTTAAAATAGATGTTATTATTAAAATAGATGAATATCTTAATAATAAAGAAAATAAAATTCCTCTTCAAGATATATTTAATGAATTATATAAATGTATTAGTATTAATATAGATTTTATTAATGAACTTAGAAAAGAACAATCATTAAGTAGAATCAGTTGTCCTGTTCCAATCCCATCAAATTTTAGTGAATATTTAAAATTGTGGACAGAATATGCATCATTATCAAGAAGTTATTCATCAAATAAACAAAATAAATTAGGTTTATTTGAAGGTCCAGATTCAGATAGAGAACAAATAGTATGGGGTTTATATAGAAGAACAACCATTTGTGATGAAGACCAATATTGTCATATAAATTATACATTAGGAAAAAAAATTAAGAAACATAATATTTGTATTCATGGTCATAACTGTAAAAAAGGTGCTCATATATCATCATATGATGAGAATACAGGTTTTGTTAGTGTTATTTGCATGGATGAATTAAGTGGTAAATGCAAATGTGATATTACACAAGGTTATCATGCAATAGAAAAAAGAAAATATTATCTTACAGAAATTAATAAATTAAAACAAGTTTTAGATATTCATTCACAAGAACTTCAAGATAAATATGGTTTATCAAATGTTGCAGAAATTGAAAGTAAAATAAAAAATACACAAAAAAGTATTGAATATCTTACTAATAAAATGTTAAATACTTTTTGCAAAATCCATTTAGTTGGTAATTATGGTTATAGTCCTATTAAACCTTATACTAAAACTATTCAAAATAATGAAATAGTAGATTCTGAATTTATTAATCTTCCTCAATTATCAGATGAAGAATTAGTTTTATTAAGAGAAAAAAATAGTGATGTTATGAAAAAAGTAGAAATTTATAGGAAAAATATGAAAGCACAATCTAAAATTATTAAATTCTTAGAACCATTTATTATTAAGAAATTAAGTAAAAATTTAGCTTTGGATATTCCTAGACTTAAATATATAGTGTCAGGCTCTTATAAATATATGACATTAGAACAATTTAGACAAGAAACAGATATTGTAAGTTTGGTATATAATGGTTCTTGTGTTCATAATGTAATAACATTGCTTGGTTTTCAATTAGATATTATGACTAATAAAGTATTTATGCATTGGTATAAAGACCAAAGTATTGAGTTTGAAATGTTTTTTGAAGATGTTAAACATAAAAGGTTTAAATGGGAAAATATGGGTTTAATTAAAAGACAGAAAAAAGATGTTATTGAAGAATTTACTGTTAAATCAAGTAAAGATAAATATTTTGGGTTTTGGTCATGGTATTATAAAATTCCATTTAATGAAGATGTTAATGTTATTGGAACTATGCCTAATATTAAACATATCATTAATTCAATTCCAGAATTATTTGTTAATTTTTTAGATAAATATAAACCTAACTTTACAATTACTTTTAGTAATTGGATATTATCACAAGATAATTTAATCAAAGTTATTGAATTATTCCAAACTAATAATGTAAGTTTTAAATGTGCTGAAGATTATATTAAATTAAATATAACAGATATGAGTATTGAAGATTTTAGCAGATATATTTCATCTGATATTAAAATTTGGATTAATGTAAATAAAGATAGACTGGCATTAAACCAACCTAAAATAGACATTACAACATTCTTGGAAAATAAAGAATTTTATGCAGAATTCTTTCTACAAGGTTGGTGGAAACATTATGATGGAAACTTTGATGCTTATAAACAAGCTAAAGTTAATGGATGGAATCATATTAGTTCAGGATTTGGAGCAAGAGCTTCTGATGATACATTACTTATTAAAAAAGCTTTAGATAAATATAATTCAATGATAAATTCTAATAAAGAATTTAATAATATTATGAAAACATTTATATCTTGTGAAGAAACAACTAATAAATATGGTCCACTTAAAAAACAAGTAAAAACCAAAATTCTCATCACTAAGAAAATTGAAGTTGATTCAGATTCTGATTCAGACTCCAGTTCAGACTCCAGTTCAGACTCTAGTTCAGACTCCAGTTCAGACTCCAGTTCAGACTCTAGTGATGATATAAATGATAATGATGATTTTATTAAATTCAATCTAAATATAGATTTAGATGATAAACAAACACTTAAACAACCTTATAGAATGATGCCATTAGGTTCATCTAAATTTTACTTTTATTTGAACAAGATTCAAGAAGAAAGAGGAAAATCAAAAGATATATTAAAAACTATTGATAAAGTATATATAGGACCTTTTATTAATGATAAAATTGTTAATAAAGTTAGTGATGCTTTAAGAGTATATAATAAAAATGTTAGAAAAGGTTGTATGAGTATTAACATTATACATAATAAAGAAACAGAAGATACATTAGAAACATGGCATGTAGAATATTATGCATCATTAAAAGGTTCCACAATAAATAAAATGTTAACACAAGGTAATAATCCACATTCATGGGTCCAAGATTTTGTAGTTAAACTATGTAGCAATGGTCCATTATCTGATTATGAAGTTCAACATTTTAAAACCAATTTACCTCATATACCTGCTATATTTGAACCCATTAATAATACCAATCAAGCTTTAGTAAAAGAAAAAATTAAAGCTGTGATTGTTGTTAGTAATAAAATTAATCCTAAAACAAGATTAACACCACAAGAAATTATGAAAATGAAAGAAGAAAAGAAACAACAATTATTACAAAAAGAAGAAGTTGATAAAGAATTCAAAATGAAAATTAAACAATCAATTGTAAGAGTTAAACTAGACAAAAATAATACTAAGACAATTAATAATGTAGTAGTAGATAGCGAATTTTAATTTATAATATTAATTTACAATATTAATTTACAATATTAATTTACAATATTAATTTACAAATTAAGTATCAATTTACAATATTAAGATTATTAAATATTTTATTAAGTATTTCAGTATCTGGGTCCATAGATTGAGCATGTAAACATATAGATAATTTATTAGTTATATATAAATAACTATATAAAATATCATCAATTAATTTAGATTCACATAAAATTTTATTATCTTGAATTAATAACCAATTATTATGTAATATACTAAATACAATCTTATAAGAATTATGAATAAAAATATAATATTCATTATTATATTCCATAATATTAAAATAGTCTCTGGATTTGAAATTAATATAATCTAAAAATGTATCAATATATTTTTTATGAATGTTATTAATATCTTGTAAAAGTAATGTTTGAATATCTAATAAATATTTATTATCCATTATCAAAATAAAATAATAATAAATGTTTATATGCAAAAAAATATTTAAAAATTTTTTTATATTTTTTTTAAAATAATATCTAATAATTATATATATGTCTCAAGTTGGTGAGTTTGTGTCAATGACACTTGAACAATTAAAAGAACAAGTTGATAATATTAATAATATATTATTATTACATAATAAATTACTAAAATATTATATAATGAAAGGAGAACAACAATTAGTAGCAGGAATGAATTATAAAATTTTAATTAAAAATTATAAGAAATATTATTTATTAGAATATTTTATATCATTAAATAATGAATTATTAAATGTTAAAATAACAAAGACTAAAATAAAATTATGTATAAAAGGAGTAATACATATAGATGATACATTTACAATAGATTGTTCCTAAAAATACGTATTTTTTTATAATATTATAATATCGTTTTTCTATAGTAAAATAATGATATTATGTAATTTTTTTATAATATTATAATATTATTTTACTTATAGTAAAATGATATTATGTAATTTTTTTATAATATTATAATATCATTTTTCTATAGTAAAATAATGATATTATGTAATTTTTTTATAATATTATAATATCATTTTTCTATAGTAAGATAATGATATTATGTAATTTTTTTATAATATTATAATATCATTTTTCTATAGTAAAATAATGATATTATGTAATTTTTTTATAATATTATAATATCATTTTTCTATAGTAAAATAATGATATTATATATTTGTTTGTTTTTATTATTATTATATATTTATTTTCAAAAAAAAACAGAAAATTTTATATATATGCAAAAAGAACCAGTATATGACAAAATTGATATAGTATATTATATTAATTTAAATTATAGAACAGATAGAAAAGAATCATTTTTAAATGAAATGAAAAAAATTAAATTTCCTGAGGAAAAAATATCAAGATTTCAAGCTATTAAAAATGATAGAGGAGAAATAGGTTGTAGCAGAAGTCATATTGAAGTATTAAAGCAATTTATAAATTCTAATCATAATAATTGTATAATATTTGAAGATGATTTTATGTTTCAAGCATCTCCTGAAAAAGTTAAATCATCTTTTACTCAATTATTTAATAATAATATAGATTATGATGTTGTTATGTTAGCTGGTAATACTATTAATAATACTCCTACCAATTTAGATTTTTTATTAAAAGTAAATAATTGTCAAACAGCATCTGGATATATAGTATCTAAAAAATTTGCACAAACACTATTAGATAATTATATTGAAGGAGAAAAATTATTAAGTTCACATGACAGAAGTTATTATCCAGTTTATGCTATAGACCAATATTGGAAAAGATTACAACCTAATAGTAAATGGTATATTTTTAATCCATCATTAGGTAAACAAATAGGTTCTTATTCAGATATTGAAAGAGGTTATGTAAATTATAATTTATGAATATTTAATTTTTTTGAAACCTTCTTTTAGATTAATTTTAATAACTTTATTATTATATATATTGGATTTTACATTTAATTTATAAATATAATTATTATCAATATAATTAATTTTTATCATATTATGATTATGTTTGTTTATTTGTTTATATATATATATATATATATATATATATATATATATATATAATATAAAAAAATATATTAGGAGGAATTAATAATAATTTATCTAATATTGAATCAAGAATAAAAGTATTAGAATCTCAACCACAAATAGAAGTTATAAATAGTTCTAATGCATTACAATCATTAAATATGTTAACACTAAGTATTAATAATAATGATTGGAATGTTGGTGTATCAGGTTCATTAAATGGATTTTATATAGATAAAAAAAAAGGTGAAACAAATAAATTTTTTATAGATAATTTGGGAAATATTGGAATAGGAACAAATAAACCTAAATATAAATTAGATATTTACGGTGATGCATATGTAAATAGGAATTTATATATTAATAATGATGTTAATATTAATTCATCATTATTAGTAAAAGGAAATCAAACAATTAATTCATCATTATTAGTAAATGGAACAACAACAGTTAATAGTGATACTATATTAAATGCTACATTAAAAGTTTATGGAGATGTATTCTTTTTAAGCGGTATTACAGGAAAAAGTAGTATTAATATTGATGGTAAAATTAATAATGTATTATATGTATATGCTGCTAAATCTAGTTTATATACATCATTAGAATTATATAATAACACTGATATTAATACTTATGGTTTAATATTATTAAATGATAATATTAGAAATCAAGATGGTGGACCTAATGCAATGACAATAAAAAATACAGGAGGACAATTAAGATTACAAGCAGCATCATCCGCCCAAAATGTTGGTGTAAGTATATTACAAAATACTAATGATGTCATTATGTATAATAATGTATCAATGTATAATAATTTATCTATTAATAAAAATCTTAATATATTAGGACAATCAACAATGATAACATCATTAAATGTTAGTGGTATAGCAAACTTTAATACAATAAAAGTTCAAAATATATTATCTACTAGTGATAATTATTCTAATTATTCTAATTTAAATGAAACAGTAAATCTATATAGCAATGTTATTAATATAGGCACTACTGGTTCTATGGTTAATATAAAAGGAACAACTACTTATTTTGCAGCATCTGAATTAAAAGTAAAAGATAAATTAATAACATTAAATATTGATGAATTATCTTCTGTATTTAAAGCTTATGATTATGGTATATCAAGTGGAATTGAAATATTAGGAATTAGTGGTAATGGATATATACAAACAACTGAAAATGCAATGAGATATTATATAAAAGCACCATTAGAAACAAATTTTAATTTTATAACAACACAAGATATAAATAATAATTTATTTATATCAGGAAATACTTTATTATATAATAATACAAGTTTAAATAGTAATTTATATGTATCCGGTTTAACTTTATTTAATAATAATACAAGTTTAAATAGTAATTTATATGTATCCGGTTTAAGTTTATTTAATAATAATGTTTCTATTAATAATAATTTATATATATCCGGTTTAAGTTTATTTAATAATAATACAAGTTTAAATAGTAATTTATATGTATCAGGTTTAAGTTTATTTAATAATAATACAAGTTTAAATAGTAATTTATATGTATCCGGTTCAACTTTATTTAATAATGTTTCT
>Ga0214921_10004802_pt1 | contig 19579 bp, 17 predicted proteins | sample LL1505_MetaG_FD_177992 | JGI IMG/M metagenome (GOLD analysis project Ga0214921, IMG submission 177992) | Freshwater microbial communities from Lake Lanier, Atlanta, Georgia, United States - LL-1505 | ecosystem: Environmental > Aquatic > Freshwater > Lake | place: USA: Georgia | collected... | reverse complement strand
CCCTCCAAGCCACCCGAAGGCGGCTTAGAAGCGGCTGCGCCAGCTGCCGCCACGCTTGCCAAACGCAGCTCGCGAATTGGCAGACGCAGCCGCAGCTGGCGCAGCCGCAGCTGGCGCCTTGGCGGCCGCAGCTGGCGCATTGGCGGCCGCAGCCGGCTCCTTGGCAGCCGCAGCTGGGGCTGCGTTTTTAGCCTCATATGCAGCGGCCGCCACTAGTGCTGTATTTGCTTCGCGCTCCATGATTGTAGCCTTTTCCGTATGCCCTTTAACCTGGGCCGCAAGTGCATTCATCTTCATTGAATATGCGGAGAGCCACTGTATAGGCTCATCATTTTCTTCTAGATCGGCCCAAGCAATCTCACTGCAGCGCCGGTTCCACTCATTCCATTCTTTTTCGGCAGCATGAAGCTCATCGAAGAGTTTGGCAATCTCACTGGCGGGCACGTGGGCTAAAGCGGCCGCCATCTCGGTAAACTCCCTCGAGATAACCGAGATGGCACCATTCAGCTCGAGAAGCAGTGCATGGGCTGGTTTCTTTGAGTCTGCCAATTCGAGCCGTGAATTGACGTCCCTCCACAAAGCTGTGACATTGTCATGGGTAATGTGGAGATTGAACGTAGAAGCGTACGTTTTCAAGAACTCCTGCAACTTCGGATTAACGCTGCTCAGATCGTACCCGAGCAATAGGAGCAAACGCAGAATTACCACAGCCACGACCTGGGGCATTGTGGGGTGCACCATGCTGTGCAGCAAGTTCAGCACGAGTAAAGTGATCGCATTGCTTTTGTCCAGACTGACACTGTGGTCTAGGTTGCACGCGCGCGCACAGCCGCAGCGGGAGTCTTTGAAGAAGGGCGCACACGCGTCTTTCACCAAGCACCACAGGCACGACAACATTTTCGTGCCTGCTTCAAACGGTAGCTGGTAATATTCGCAGCGGGCGTTGTGCGCGCTGCCGACAGCGACGGCGAAGGGCTTCACCAGTCGGGGCGAATTGAGGGCTACTATTGCGTTACCGACGCAGAACGCGATGATAATATCGAACAGGAGCCAATCATACCCAATAAGTTGCACATAGAACGCGACCGCGTTCGCAATGCTCCACGGGTTTTCGGAATTCAAGTCCCCATAGAACGCCTCAGTGCCCCTGCAGTAGGAAATTTCCAGACGTGTCTCGATCGGTCCACGAGCCCGCTGGAGATCATCTCGAAAAGCCTTCAGTTGTTGCTGCTGCCCCTTGTTTGCAATTGGTAAACAAGACTGGGGGGCGGGTTTGTACGCTAAGAAGGGCGCTACATTGGCATCAGCTGCAGTCAACACCCGCATGTCGGCTTCGCTCGGCGAAGCCGACATGTCTCTCGGCGGCGGCGTGCCGCTCAGCGACGGCGTGACGCTCGGCGACGGCGTGACGCTCGGCGAAGCCGACGTGACGCTCGGCGAAGCCGCCGAAAGGGGCGTGCTCTGAACACTCGACCCCGATTCCGAATCCGACTCCAGAATGGGCTGGAAGGTTTCGTCGCCCATTTTGCTCTCTTCAGTGGCTGAGGCCTTGTGCGCGGCGATGGCGCTGTTGCAGCGCCGCACCCAGCGGGCGTTCGCGGGGTTGGCCACAGGGGCCTCGGGTTTGTTGGATTGCTTGGACATTGGAAACTTGAAAGTAATTCTTCACGGGGTCAAATCGATTGCTCGATCGGACTGGAATGCAAAGTACCTAGCAATTATTTTTTTCAATTTATGGGCTGCGGAAACATAGTGTTTTTGGCTTATTTGGCACCTGGCAGAGGGAAGGAAAAAATGCTTGCGAACCCTAAACAGCTGTAGACATTTGCCGCTCGCCGCGGCGGGGCGCGAATCTTGCCGGTAAGCGAAAACGATATCATTTTTTGCAATCCATTACTTTGGATTGCAAAAATGATATCGTTTTCGCTTACAATTTTGTCCCCATAAGTGTCGCGGTGAATCGCAACATTCTGTTCGCTAAATATAAATTCGTCTATGGCGCGCTCCGTTCCCACTGAGGCCGCTGCCGTGGGCGCAATTATGGTGATCTTGTACGCGATGGTGCACATGCCGATGGCGGGGGCCTTCCCGAAGTTCGCCGCGACGGGCGCGGGGGTGTACTTCGCTGTCTTCCTCGCGGGGGCCGTCGGCCACCTCCTGCTGGAGGCCGCGGGGCTCAACAAGAAATTTTGCGAGCACGCTTACGACTAGGCGGCCCGCAACGTTGTCTTAAACCGCCACAGATCGCCCACCAGCTCGTAGAGCTTCGGGGCCGCGCCCGCCTGCGCGCGCTGATGCTCGCAGTGCTCCGGGAAATTGGAGAAATCCAGCCACAGTTCGCGCGGCGGCGGGCGCGCGCCCACGGCGCGCGCCGCCGCGTCGATCACTGGAATTGCAGTTGCCGATTCGGTCGCACACCCCAGCGCCAGCAAGAATTTGCGGCCGACCAGCTCGCCGCGAACTAATGCGCTATTGACTATTTTCATTACAGATGTGTCTTTTAATTCTTTGAATGGAGAGTCCAGGCTAGCCGCCACGATAAGAGTATCTGTGTTTTGTTTTTCGAGGGGCGGGTCATAAATAGTTATCAATTCATCTTTATGGAGCCATACTACTTTTAAATTTCGATTGGCCGGCACACTCGCAATAAAATCTTCTTCATCTGGCGGCGGCCCCGCTGGCGGCAGCGGCGGCCCCGCTGGCGGCGGCACTACTGCTGCCGGTGGCGGTACTATCACTACTGGCGGCGGCACTACTGCTGCTGGTGGCGGTACTATCGCTACTGGCGGCCCCGCCAGCGGCCCCGCCAGCGGGACCGCTGGCGGGGCCGCAGCTGGCAGCACTACTGGTGGCCCGGCAACATCAGCAGCCGCTGCGTCGTCCACTACCGCCGCGGGCGGCACCACAATTACCCGTGGTTCCATATTTTCTAGTCTTCTTACAACCGCTCGTTGCCTTTCAATCACAGCCGCTGCTCCTACTGCTGGCAGCGCGGCGGCACCCACTGGCTGTGCTCTTGGAGCCGGGAATGGCCCTGGCCACACCGGTCTAAAAGGAATTACCACCCGGGGCGCTGGCTCAGCTGCAGCTGCAGCTGCCGCTGGCGCAGCTGCAGCTGGCGCGTTGATTTCTATCGCGTACCCGTCCTCTGGTTGACTAGCAGCCTCCGCAGCCTCTAGTTGCCGAGCGGCCTCCTCCTCGGCCGCTTGTCGCCTAGCGGCCTCCTCGGCCGCTTGTCGCCTAGCGGCCTCCTCGGCCGCTTGTTGCCTAGCGGCCGCCTCTCGTTCTAGCCTAAGGGCTTGTTGATATGCAGCTGATGAATCATACACTCCTCCGTGAATTCGGCGTTGGGTCCCTAGACAACTATACGTTAAAACAGCACCGGCTAGCGCAGCGCTAGCTAGCGCTGCGCTAGCCAGCGCGACGCCGGCCGTCGCGCTGGCCAACGCAGTGCCGCGCGCCGAAAACCAAACTGCGCACAGCAATAACAAGATTAGTACCGCGATAATAATCGATTTCATACCCTTATGATATAACTATATAATTTGATTTTCCTAGTTTTTGGAGCAATTTCGCATGGCCGACTTCGAGGGCTTCCTCGCGCGGCTCACGCCCTTCGACCTGCGCGCGCGGCGCGCGCCCTCGGCCGCCGCCTACCGCGCGCGCTACCTGCGCAGCCTGCGCCCGCTGGCGCCCGCGCAGGCGGCGCGCGTCCGCGCGGCCTTCGCGCCCGCGCGCGTCGACGCCGCGCTGCGCCGCGGCGGCCTCGCGCTGCCGCGCCCCTGGCCGCCGCTGCGCGCGGCCGCCCACGCCGACCCCGATGTCGAGGGCGGGCTGCCCCACTCGATGACTTTTCTCGATTATCGAGATTATCGAGATAATCAAAAAGGGGGCGCACTCGGCGCCCCCTTCTCGATAATCGAAGGACATGTCATCATCCTCCCCGACTCTGCGTTCGCCGCGCCAGCGGGCGAGTTCGCCGCGACGCTGCACCACGAGTACGTGCACGTGCTGCAGCGGGCGTTCCCCCGGCACTTCGCCGCGTGGTACCGCCGCTGGGGCCTCGCCGAGGTGCCGCTGGCCGCGCTGCCGCCGGCGCTCGCCGCGCGCCGCCGCGCGAACCCCGACGCCATGTCGCTGTTCGCGCCGGTGGATTCGCGCAAAATCGCCGGCGCCCCCTGGATCAACGTGTACCCCGCGCGCGGCCCCCGCGCGCTCACCGACTGCGAGCGCGACCCCTGCTGGGAGCACCCCCACGAGACGGTCGCTTACGCCGTCGAAGACGCGTTTGTGCGCCGCTGATCCAGCACAGTTTTAATTTACCGCGGCAAGCTGGGTAGCCCCTTTTTGAATGCCAAATTCGTGATTATTATATGGCGGGACCCTTCCGTGCGCGAGACCTCCTCAGCGCGAGCGTGACCCCGGGGGAGGGGCGCGCCCTCTTCCCCTTCCTCGACTGGGAGGCGGCCCTCGCGCTGCGGGGCGTCGCCCGCCGCTACGCGCGCGCGGTCGCCGCCTACGACTGGGGGGCGCTGTGGCTGGGGGGGCCCGGCGGGAACGCGCAGTTGGGCGCTGGGGGGTGGGCCGCCACGTTCGTGGGCGTCCGGCGCGCGTTCCCCCGCTCGGCGATCGTCGTGTTCGACCGCGCGCACCTGCGCGCGGCGGGGGCGCCGCCGGGTTGCGCGATTTGGCCGCTCGCGCTCACCGACATCGCAGCGCTCGACGTGCCAGGGCTCCCCCCGCTGCCCGAGTTCATCGTCCGGCGGGTGCCATCGCACGTTGATCGCGGGCGCGGGCTGCCAGCCCTCGCGGGCGCGCGCTGTGTCGACTTGCGGGGCTCCCCTATAGATATGATTATGTCTGACTCGCTTGCGAGCGCCACAGGGGCACCAGCAAGCTCGCTCGCGCGCGCCACGGGGCCGCTCGCGCGCGCCACCGGGCCGCTCGTCACCGAGGCCGACCTCACGGCATTTGCCGACCGGCGCGCGGCAGTCGCGCCCGGCCGCCCCCTCGACCTCTTCTTCGACACTAGGGGCGTGTCGGCCGCGACGCTTGCACGCCTCCCGCTGCGGAGGCTGGGAGTGTACGTGTTTGGCGCAGTCGTCGGGCCCGAATTGGATTCGGGGCCAGATTCGCTGAGCGCGCGCCCACCGTCACTGTGCTTCACAGGTGAATTTGCGCCCGAGACACTCGAAGAGCTCACTCTCGGTGGCCACTGCGCGGTTTCACTCAGCGGGCTGCTGTGTAGCGGCTTGCCACAGGGTGGCTCGCTTTGCAGCTCGCTTTGCAGCTCGCTGCAAAAATTACGCATGCTGCACCTCTATGCATTACCCGCGTGCAACATCGGGGATACAGCGCTGGCCGCGCTGGTCGCGCTCGAGTCGCTCCACATCTATGGCTGCGGTGAGGGCGTGCACATTACTGATGCGGGCATTCGGGCGCAGCGCGCGGCGAGCGGCCGCGCGCTTACGCAGCTGGTCTTGCACAACCTCCCCAGCGTCGCCATAACCGACGCGGGCGCCGCCGCGCTCGCCGGGGCCGAAATGGTCCAGCTGCGGGGCTGCCCCGGCGTCTTCCTCACGAGTGCGGCACTGTACAGCCTCGCGGGCGCAACTTACCTCGCGTTCACTGGCGGCGACTTCGCGTTCACTGGCCAGGGGTTATTTGCAGTGGCCGGTCTTTATTTGGGGCCGCCAGCCCAGACCGACGACGACTTAATAAGTCAAGACTTTAGTCAAGACTTTAGTCAAGACACAAATCAAAGCTCAATCCGCTCGATCCGCATTCAAGTCCAGAGGGGGCCGCTTCCCCTTCGAGTGTTGCAGCTGGCGGACGCAGGAGAGTTTGCCGACGAGCTTGATGTCTTGCAGGCGTTTGGGGTCGAAGTGCTGTTTGACCCGATTACCGAAATTGGAAACAACCTGGGCAACTTTGACGAGTTCGATGACGAGTTCGCAGATGAGTTCGCAGATGGATTCGACGACGAGTTCGCAGATGGATTCGACAACGAGATCGAAGATGGCGGCTTCGATGGCAGTGATGAGTTCTAAGAAATTGTGATATTTTTTACAGTGCAAGACCGCAGTGCAAAAATTGCTACTCGCCGCGGCAAGTTTGCAATTCACCACGACATTTATGGGGACAAATTGGTAAGCAAAAACGATGTCATTTTATGCAATCTAATACTTTGGATTGCATAAAATGACATCGTTTTTGCTTACCGGCAAGATTAGCGCCCCGCCGCGGCGAGCGGCAAAGTTCCAACAAAATTTGTGGTGAATTGCAAAAATGAACTTATATGTTCAAAGTCATCATTCAATGACTTCTCGCACAATACTGCGGGCACCCCGAGATGCCAACCTCTCTGTTCCACAGCTGCCCCCTTCATCGGCGGCGCCGCGCAGTGCGGCCGATGTGCAGCCACAGACCCCAAAGCCCTTCTCGGAGCTCGAAGAGTGCCGGCGGACGCGAGCCGACATCGAAAAGGGCGTCGCCCGCTGTGAGGCCGCGCTCGCGGCGCAGCCAAAAGCAACCAAAAGAGCCCACTTGCGGTTACGGCACGCGCTGACCGCCGAGCGCGCCCGCCTGCGGCGTTTCGACCGGCTAGTCGCTCTGCAAGAGCGCCTCGAGCGCGCCGAGGCCCGCCTTGCGCGCGCCGCGACTTGCACGTGCGGGCTCCGCGTCGCCTGCGAGGCTGCCGCGCGGGCGCGCGTCGCGCGCGCGAAGCTAGCGCTCTCGCAGCTCGGCCTGCGCAACTTTCAGATCGCAATTGCGGAGACGCGTCAAATGCTCGAGCCGGCGGACTCTGAAGTTGAAGTTGAAATCGATGTCGCCGCGGTAGAACTTCAGCTCAAGGCGTTGTTGGCAATATTGCCAAATGTCGAAGGCCGTCTGAAGGCTGCCCAAAAAGAAGTGGCCGAATTGGTGGAATTGGTGTAAGCACAATTGCCGCTCGCCGCGATCTCAATTCTTTGAATTGGAGGGACAATTCGGTAAGCGAAAACGATGTTGGAACTTGCCCCGCTGCGGCGAGCGGCAAAGATTGCCGCTCGCCGCGGCGGGGCGCTAATCTTGCCGGTAAGCAAAAACGATGACATTTTTTGCAATCCAAAGTATTGGATTGCAAAAATGTCATCGTTTTTGCTTACCGATTTGTTCCTACAATAATTGTGGTGAACTGCAAAGATTGAATACTTTTTTGCCGCTCGCCGCGGCGGGGCGCTAATTCAATCCAAATAATCGAGCAAACGCTCAAGAATCCAAAAGACCATAAACGTCCCAGGCGGGCGGCCGCTCATTGAGAAATGCGAAAGAAAACTTCAGCGCACGAAAGCAGGTGAACTCGTGCGCGCTGTAGTGGTCGCCGAACCGGTAGCCGAATACGTCGGCGAGGCGACGCACCCAGCGCAGGTCGACGTCGAACAGCCACTTGAGGCAGAGCACGTACGCAAAGAAGTGCACTTTTTCTAGTGCGTCTATCGTGTTGGGCCGCCCGCCCTGCAAAATCTGGTGGGCGACCCGCGACGTATAGTAAAGAACATTGCGCTCGCGGCAGAGCGACGCGCGGTCGACTTCGCACAGGTAAGGGGTCGCCCCCACGCACAAGTAGCAGTGGACGACCTCGATCCGGCGGGCGGCGCTAGCGGTCGGGTTCGAAGAGTTCGAAGAGTTTGTGGGCGCGCGCCGCGCGCGCCTCACCGCGCGCGGCACGCCCGCCATTCTTTATGACTCGGCGCAAAACTCCTTGCGACACAGCCTCGCGTGCGTGGCGAGGCGCCACGCCGACGAAAACGCCCAGCGGCAGCGCGGGCACCGGAGGAACTCGCGGCCGTGTGTGTGCGCCCCGTAGTGCGACTCGGCGGCCCGCGAGTCTGCGCCGGTCGTGAACCGGCGGAGGTGCCGCCGCAGCAGGCTTTCTAGCCGCAAGTTCACCCGACACTCGCCGCAAGTCTGCATGTTTCCCGCTTCAAGCTATAGAAAGCCCTGATAATCAGTTTCTGCACGCTCGCAAATTTTGAATGTCAGAGCGCATTCTATAGATTGGTCGGAAATCAAGCATGCAAGACTTTGCGGCCCCCTTTCGATCATTTGTTTCCGACCGATTAAATCAGCTTGCGAATCCATTGGCGCCCCCACCTGGGGCGGCCCTTGCGGACTCTGTGCTGTACTTCTTGGGCGGGTGCGCCCACGCAATCCGCCAAAAAGTCGGCGATGTACAGCCGCTGGCTTTGGGCAGCTACTGGGAGGATGTCGCCGCCAAGACGCAAGCAGGTTTAGGCTCACTTGGCGCACTTGGCTCACCAGTCACACTTGGCTCACCAGTCACACTTGGCTCACCAGTCACACTTGGCTCACCAGTCACACTTGGCTCACCAGACACACTCGGCGCGCCGGCAGATGACATCGACGCAAAACTTCTCGTGCCGCGCGGCACGTCGGGCGAAGCCGCTGAAGCTTTGTTCGCGATCATACGGGCGGCCGCCGCCGGCGGCGCCTGCGTCCTGCTGGGGCCAGCAGGGAATTGTCTAATGCCGTTCAATGTCAACACCAGCTGCGCGTTTGGCAATTTTGGCACGTTTGGCAAATTTGGCAAACCGACGGAGTCGATGGGCGACGTGTACTGCGCTGGCCCGGGTCCAGGGACGAGCACCCTTCTTGTGAGGCACACTGCCATACGGGTCGGCGCAGGGGGCGACACTGTCGTGCACAAGTTCGCGCTCTTAGTTGCGCAGCAGGCGCCCACGCTTCGCCTGCTGGTTGATTTGCAGATCGGCGAGGCAGATGCGGCCGAACTCGCGGGCGGCGCCCTGCCGCCGAGCTTGTTCGGAATGGAGTCTGAGTCTCTCCGGTGGGAGTCTTTGCCGTTCGCGCCTTGGTGCGCGATCCCTACGGCCGAGACACAAAAAATCCTGCGGCGGCGCGCTGTCGCAACCTGGGCGCGCCGCCTCGGGAGCGCGCTCGAAGACGCAAACTGTGGCGGCGTCGACCTCGCGCTCCCCTCAGGCATGTATCTGGTCAGCCGCGCGGCCGACAAGCTTCGCCGCATGACTGTCCGGGCCGGCGGCGACGCGGCCGCGTGGTCGCACCTGCTCGATCTAGTTCCGGCGCTCGCGAAGAGCGAAGCGATCTCATCGACTGGTGCCGGGTCTGATTTAGGCGCTGAGCCCCGCGCGGCCCCGCTGTACGCCGAGGCGCAACAGCAGCGCGGCCTCGCGGCCGCGCGGCGGCTCAACCTGAAACTCCGCGAGACAACAATCGAGGCGCTCGAGCGGGCGCTGGCGGGGTTCGGGGGGCCCGAGCCCCCGCTCAACGAACACTGGCGGGTGGCGCTCGCCCTCGTTCGGGAGGGGCTCGCCACTAATTTAAAAGAGGCCGACCGCCTGCGCGCAGAGGCCGCCGGCTTCGAGCGCGAAGCGGCCAGCCTTGAGCGCGAGGCGGCTGGCTACGAGCGCGAGGCGGAGGCGGCCGCCGCCGCAATCCGGGCAGCCGCCGTCGAGGCGGCCGCGGCCGCCCGCGTCGCCGGAATTAATAGGCTGGTCGGCGAGCGCATCGTGCGCCACCAACTTCGGGAGCTGGCCGCGACCGCCGTCGACACCGTCGCGCGCAAGAACACAAACTTGGTGCACAGCGTAGTGGTCGGCTTGTCGGCATCGGCTGTCAATGTTGCAGAAGCAAGACAGGTGGCGGCCGGCTTCTCTAGCCAAATACTCGGCTTGGCGGCAGTGGTAGTTGAGACATCTGAGGCCGCTTGCGCAGCCGCCGCGCAGGCTGCGGCGCAAATTGCCGCGCAAATTGCGCAAGCGGCAGCTTGCGAAGCGGCAGAGCGTGCTGCTCGCGAGGAAGCTGCGCGCGTGGCCCGCGAAATGGCGGCGCGCGCTGCCCTCAAAGCGCAAAAAGCAGCGACACGCATCGCCCGCGATATTGTGTTCAAGCTGGCGAACAGTATAGTGGCTTCGGCTCACGCGGCCGAAGCCGAGCGGCAGCGCGCTGCCGAAGCCGAGCGGAAGCTCGCTGCTGAAGCCGAGCGGCAGCGCGCGGTTGAAGCCGAGCGGCAGCGCCTCGCAGACAGAAAACGCGCCGCCGAAGAACAGCGCGCCGCTAAAATTGAGGCACAGAATGCGGCGAAGTCTGCGGCTAAGGCGCCTGCTAAGGCGCCTGCTAAGGCGCCTGCTAAGGCGCCTGCTAAGGCGCCTGCCAAGGTGTCAGCCAAGGCGCTTGCCAAGGCGCTTTCTACTGAGGCCAAGGCGCCTTCCACTGAGGCCAAGGCGCCTTCCACCGAGGCCAAGGCGCTTGCCGCCGCACAAGCTACTACAGCCAAAGTGCCAGCCACCGCCGAGTCTTGGGTGGAAAGTATGAAATCTGTAAGCGCGCCCCCGTGCGCAAACTGTATGCAGCCATCGGCCCAGGCGTCGTGCAAAGATTGTCAGACCCACTACTGCAGCCGCGAGTGCCAGGTGCTGCACTGGAAGGTCCACAAGCCGCTGTGCAGGTACTGGCGCTCGCAGGCCGACAGTGCGCACGCGCGTGTGGAAAATGACACGGCCCGGCTCGCCGAGATGGTCGAGTCGCTCGACCGCGAGTTCTATGAAGACTTTCTGGCGCAACTTTCAGAGGTGCCAAATGGCACACACGCGGGCTTTAACGAAGTGGGCCAAATAGAAGCTTGCAAATGGATGCGTGAGTGGGAACGGCGCGCGAGGGCCTCGCAGAATCTGTTGGACATGGACCGTATGTCTGTCACGCCCATAACAGATTACGTAAACGCTGCAAAGCTCGCCGCACAGACGCTGAATGACGCGCTGCCCCTTGCAGGGGCGCTGGACAACCGTCTGATCCAGCGTCTGTGCGAAACCGCGAACAACACGATGAACCGTCTGTTGACTAGGCTGAATAGCTGCTACCGAATGTTGGGAGAAGCCCTGATTGAAGGTGTCGCGGATTACGGCACAAAGGCGGCGAGTCAAGACGTAAGTTTGTCTGTTGACGTAAGTTTGTCTGTTGACGTATGCTTGTCTGTCGACGTATGCGAGGGCCTGGTCGCCGTGCTGGCGGGCATGGCGCCCGCTGAGATGAAGGCCGCGGGCGTGCAGCCCGCGGACCCCGGGCGGTACTTTCTGCCGCACCTGATTGAGGCCGCGCAATCTTGCGTTTCGCGGATCACCCCGCTCTCGCTGGCATTCAGCATAGCCTACAAGAGCGCAAAGTACTACTCGACAGACCACGCCGACTTCAGCGACTGGGCGGCGCAGACGCCGGGCCAGCACCTCGCGCGGCACTGCGTCATCCTCGACTTCGAGACCGGGGCGGGCTGCGCGCGGACCACCGGCTCGGCGCCGATCTCGGTCGCCGAGTACGGGAACTATGACACCTTCTGCTGGCAGTGGCAGCCCTGGATGGCAGAGGCGGCCTCACTGGGGCGAGGCCGCCGCCTGCGCTTCGCAGCTGTTGCGCCTAGCGCAGAACCAGAATTAATCACGAAAGCGGCCCTAATTGAGATAGACTAAGTAGATGTCTGGGCCTCATTTTTGCCGCTCGCCGAGGCAGGGCGTAATTTTGCCGCTCGCCGCGGCGGGGCGCTAATTCAATTCGAAGAATTGGAGTAAGCGAAAACGAAGTCATTTTATGCAATCCAATACTTTGGATTGCATAAAATGACTTCGTTTTCGCTTACCGATTTGTCCCCATAACTGTCATGGTGAATAGCAATATTGCTGAGGCAATCAGCAATATTTGATTCTCATGCAATGATTAATAGATGACTGATTTGACGCTTGTAGCGGGACAACTCCACATCTGCTGGCGACGTATAATAACAGCCTGTTTCGACACATTTGACGTCGAGGCTTACGCGCTTGGGCTCTCGGCAGACACTACGGCCGCCGAGTCAGTCGCGCACGCGCACGCTGCGCGACTGTTTCCGGCCCTCGCTCGGGCAGCGGCCGCCGCCGAGAAGGGCCGCGTGTCTGCCGAGTCTGAAAGCTGCCTGCAAGCAGTGGCGCAAATTCGGCGGACACGCGCTCTGTTTGCCAATGCTGGCGCCGGTACCGGACTCCTTCAAAATGCCGACACTGGTGCTAGCGCCGGTACCGGACTCCTCCAAGAAGCCAACGTTGGTGCTAGCGCCAGCCTCCTCCAAGAAGCCAACACAATCATCACGGAGGTTGCCGAACTGCGTGCGCAGATGGGCACGCAAAACAGCCCTTCGCAAAACAGCCCTTCGCAAAACGGCCCTTCGCAAAACGCCGGATTCGACATCTGGCGAATGTGTGTGCTCGGCGACTTCCTCGCCGAGTGGCTGTGCTTGCTGGGCTTCGAGGTCCAGCGGGAGATGCGCGACCGCCTGCGGTGCGCGGCCGCCGACGCGTTGGCGGCCGGGCCGGCCACGCGGTTCACGGCCGGGTGGTTCCGCACGCATGTCGAATTTGTGGGCCTGGCCGCGCCGCGCGCCGAGCTCGCGGCGCTGCTGGCGGTAGTCCCCGCCGCCAACGGCCGGCGCGCGCCCCTCGTGCACTGGCTAAAGCGCGAGCCCTGGCAGCACTTCGCGCGGGCGACGCTGCAGACAGTGCACGAGACAAAGCTGCGCTGGCTCACCGACCTCGACGGCGCCTTCGGCGCGTGCGCGCTCGCGAAGAAGACGCTTATGGAGGCGCCGCGCGCGGCGCCGCCGCTTCGAACGCATGCGCGCGCCGCGGCGCAGCGGCGCCTGGCCGACCGCGAGTTCGCAAAGATGACGGCCGCCGACGCCATGTCGATCTACCGCGAGCAGTGCGCGCACGCGCGCTTTCTGCTCGCCGACGTGCTGCACGAGACGGCCGCCCACGCCGAGTGGCTGATCTCGCCGCCGGGCTTCAGCGACCCCAGCGGCCGCTGGCTGATGCTGTGGACCTCGGTGTGCCTGCACTCGTTCATCGAGGAGGAGTTCCTCGACGAGTACTTCTGTGGGATCGTCAAGGCCGGCTCCGACGAGGGGCCGCCGCTCCTCCTCGTGCACTCCTGCGACGCCCCGGTGCGCAAGCGCCTGCGCGAGCTGCAAATGATGTGGCGGGAGGCCGGGATTGCGGAATAAGTTTGCCGGTAAGCAAAAAATGCAATTCACCGCGACTTCATTTTCTTTGAAAATGAGGAATTGAAGGGGACAAATTCGTAAGCGAAAACGATGTCATTTTTTGCATTCCAATATATTGGAATGCAAAAAATGACATCGTTTTCCCAATTCTGAAAGAATTGAGTTGGCGCCCCGCCGCGGCGAGCGGCAAAAATGACATCGTTTCCGCTAATTCAATTCGAAGAATTGAATTAGCGCCCCGCCGCGGCGAGCGGCAACTTTAAAACTCGGGAAAAACAATATGTTTAAACTGAATTTTTTAAATATTGTACACATCACACTCCACATATCGATGACTGAAAAAAACAGAGTGACTTTAAAAGTTGTCGAGGTAGATGATACCCCCTTTGCAATTTGGTTTAAGAAAGACATTCTTGGCTGCAATGGCTGCCAATCCCCGCTCGAAGCGTTTAATCACTTGATGCGCTCTGCCAAAGAAACGCTCAAAACACTTGAGAAACGTTATATCACGCCCAAAGACCTGTGCATGATGGCATCTGGAGTTGTAAAAGGTCATCGCGATTCGTTATTGGCGGCTCTTCAACAAGATAGCTCGGATGCCGAACATGTGCGCGCGCTTTGCGATTGGATCACTTTAATGCTCGGTCAATAAAGTTCCTGCCGCTCTCCAACCAAAAAACCACCGGTGTTTTCAACACCACAGTTTTTTGTCCCGCTCCATATTATGGACGTATGGACTGGCCCAGCGCCGACTCTACCGACTTGGGCGCGTCCAGCGTCGCGCCCGCGCAGTGGCGCGTGCGTGGCCGCGTAATGTGCCACCTGGTCGAATCGCACGTGCGCGCCGTGCAGCACCGGTACGCGTACGCTGCGCACATCGACACGACGTACGCGGGCTTGCCCCCAGATGAGCTGGCGGCCGGCGTGACGCCCACGGCGGTGGCGCCGGTGGGCGCAGCGCCGGTGGGCGCAGCGCCGGTGGGCGCAGCGCCGGCGGGCGCAGCGCCGGCGGGCGCAGCGCCGGCCGCCACTGCGCCGCCGCCCGCCCCGCTCATCCCCGCCGGCTACTTCGCGGCGCCGCGCGCCGAGGGCCGCGTGCTGTTCGTCGCGCCCGACCGCGGGCCCGAGTTCGACGCCTGCATCGCCGCCGCCCGCGGCCAGCTGTGCCTGGTGCTGCACCAGGCGCGGCCGGCCGCGGGCGGCGGCGACGCCCGCCCGGCGCCCCAAACAGATGACGCATTCTGTGGCACGCTCAGCGGGCCGCCCGAAGCCATCGAGTGCGCCGTCGCCGGCGCCCGCCAGGTCTTGACGGCGCCGCCGCTGACGGTGCTGCGGCGCCGCGACTACAGCGCTGACGGCGCGCGCATCTGCGACGTCGAGCTCTCGCGCGGCAGCTACGACCTCATGAGGGGCGCGCCGGGCCTGATAGAGGGCCGCGAGGTGCGCGGCGTCGGGCGGCACCTCGCGGCCGAAGACCGCATGCTCTGTTACACGCTGCTCTCGCCGGCGGCCGACACGGCCGTGTGCCTCGCCTACGACGAGCTGGTGGACCTGCCGGCAGCGGGCGCCGCTGTGTGCCCGGGGCTTATCCGCTGCCACCTCATCGGGCCAGCGGCTTTCGTCGACCAGGCGCTCGCGTGGGCACAAAAAAGGTACGAAAAATGATATCGTTTTCGCTTACTCCAATTCTTCGAATTGAATTAGCGCCCCGCCGCGGCGAGCGGCAAATCTTACAACTTTTTGGCCGCGCCGAGGCCCTCTGCGTCGAACACGGCGGCCGCCGCGGGGTCGGCGGCGACAGCCGCCGCCGCGAAGCGCCACCAGGTGGCGACGTCGGGCCACTCGCTCGGCAGCATCTCCCAGGCCTTGCGGTGGCCGTGGTAGTGCAGGATGCGGCTGTCGGCGGGCCAAGCGGCGCCACCGGGCGCTGGAGCGCCCTCCTGCCAATTGGCGTGCCAGGGAATGTCCCCGAAGCGCTGGCTGATGTGGTGCCACACGTTTGCGGCCGCAGGCGCGTCTGTCACTGCAGCGGCAGCTGCGGCGGGCGCGCCCGCCGCGGCTGTCACTGCAGCGGCAGCTGCGGCGGGCGCGCCCGCCGCGGCGGGCGCGCCCGCAAGCGCACGCTGCAAGAAGAAGCCGACAATCATCTGCTCGTCGGCGCCGTTGAAGCAGCCGGCAGCCCCAATCTGCCCCGACGCCGTGACAACGGCGTCGCAATAGGCGGTGAACTCATCGAGCAGGCCGGGCGCCGGCGCGAGCAGCATAGTCGTGCCGAACGCCGTGAACGACTCGCGCAGGCCCCGCGCCACCGCCGCGTCGGGGACTGGCGCCCCGTGGGGCAGGTCGGCGATCGGGGGCTTTACTTCAATTCTTCGAATTGGATTTGCCTGCGGTGCCCGCGCCTGCGGCGTCGCATTCGCATTCGTATTTGCAATCGCGTTCTTGTACACATCGGGCAGGCCCGGCGGCCGCCGCGCGTACTGGGCGGCCCACGGGCTGCTGAAGATGCCCGCCGGCGCCGGGACTTCGAACAGGTGGTCGCAGTTGCCGAGCAGAACCACGTCGGCGTCGAGCACGATCACGCGCGCGTACTCGAAGTCGAGGCAGCGCCACTTGGTGCAGGCGTCGCTGATCCAGCCGCCGTAGATATCGCGCTGCTTCGCTGTCGGCATCGGCCGCGTCGGGTACGTCAGCTTGTCGACAGAAGCCACCCGGTCGAACGCGCGGCCCAGCAGCGCGCGGGCGCCCGCGGAGACGTCGGGAGTCGCCATGCAGACGGTCGCGGCGGCTGTACCCGAGGCGCGCAGCGACGCCGCCAGCGCCAGCGCGCCGGGCACGTAGGCGTCGCCGCGCATCACCAGGGTTACCCACGCGTTGTTTGCGTGCTTTGCAGGCGCCTGCTGTGCGGGCGCGTGCACAGCAAGCGCAAACATCCTATTTGAGTCGTGAAGTGATTCAAATAGGATGTCGACCATTTACGCCCGGATAGCCTGGCAAGTCGCCGGAACTAGCCGCACAAGCGCGCTAGTGTTCGAGCTGGACCACGCGATCGCGCTGTGTATGGCGCTCAACGCGGCTTCGGAGTACTACCATTATCCTTGCTTGTAACATCAAAATTGAATTGATCTAATCTTACTGTATTATTGAGAATGGTCCGGCGCCGATCGGCGCCTGTTGCACGTGTTGCGCCTGCTATGGCAGCGCGAGTCGCGCCCGTCTTGGCTGCGCCTGTTGTGCCCGTCGTGGCTGTGCCCGTCGTGGCTGTGCCTGTCGTGGCTGTCGCACCCGTCGCGGCTGTCCCACTAGCGCTCGAGGCCCTCGTGTATCTGAGTTACACGATTGCCGCTTTGCGGATAATGATGATTCCTCAAATAAACCTAGCCCAGCTGCGCAATGCATACCACAACTTGTTGACCGCCGAAGACTACCAGGCGGTCTTAGCGGGCGCCGAATACCAGTTTAACTACGGCAGAGTCATGGACCGGCATACTGAGCTTATGAATATGGCCACCATTCGCCAAGCCCTCGCCCCACTCGGCTTTAACCGGTACGCCGTTGGGAACTTTGACCAATACGGGATCGTAGGCTGTAATGCGCTGCCGGTTCGGCCAGACTCAGAACCAGACTGCTTGTACTTGCCAGTACAGGTCAACCTTCCATTTAGCGCAGTTGTGCAGCGGTAAAAATTCAATTCTTCGAATTGAGGTCGCGGTGGATTGCAATATTTTTTAATCTTTTTGTCGACTCTCTGCGCGCCGCCGCGCTGCCGCCAGGAGCCACTCGGCGCGCACCGCCAGCGCGGCGCGCCCTGCAGCGGCACACTGCGCTGGCGGCGCGTGCTGCACACCCTGTGCTGATGCGCGCCAGAACAAGCCGGCAACCGGGTTCGGGGGGCGCGCCAGTTCCCCGGCGCTGTCGGGCACCAGGAGCCAACTGGGCCCAGGCGGGGTCGGAGCGCAGACGACGGCCCACACGCTAAAGCCCGCCGGCGACACATTGCTAAACCGCAACATACACTGATAACTGTCAAATGGGCACGCTGCAAACTGATCGTAGGCGGTCCGCGCGCGAACCGCGCGCCAGCAAGCGGCGCCGAATTTATGCATGATTGGGGTAAGTGCGCTTTCTCGACTGGTCAGCATGTCGCACAGCACGCTAAACAAGTCGGTAATCTCCACGCCCCACGCTCGCACAAACGCGAAGTCGACGAGGCGCTCGCGCACGTTGTATAATAGGTCGCCCGGCAGTTCGGCGTCGATGCAAGCGTTCGCGGTGCGCACGGCCATGTGGAGCTCATCTACGGCCGACACGGTCGGGATCAGAATGGGAGACGGAATAGCCATCTTTTCTGTTTCGAAGGAATAAGCATATGTCAGATGTCCGGCTCATTCTAGTTGTGCTCGCGCTAGTGGCCGCGCTCTTGGCCGCGCTCGTGCTCGCGCTCGCGAGGCAGCGCGAGCGCGAGCGCGCTCGCGAGCAGGTCGCTTGTGTTGGCGGCGCGCACGCGCGAGCCGCTGCGCTCGCGCCCCGCGGCGCGCTCGCGCCCCGCAGCGCGTGGGTGACCCTGGTGATGCGCGGCGACGCCTACGTGCCCGGCGCGCTGGCGCTGGCGGCGTCGCTGCGCGCCTCGGGGACCGCCGCGGCCACTGTCTGCATGGTGACCGACGACGTGTCGGCGGGCGCCCGCCGCCTGCTGGGCCGCGCGTTCGACCGAGTCGTCGTCGTCGACAAGCTGACGTATTTGGCCTGCCCGATGCGGACGGAGAAGCAGACCGCGATGTACGGCAGCTGGATCGCCGACTCGTTTACCAAGTGGCGCTGCCTCGACTTCACCGAGTACGCCCGCGTGATCTTCCTCGACGCCGACGTAGTTCTGCTCGGCAACTGCGACCACCTGTTCGAAGTCCCGGCGCCGGCGGGCATCTTCAGCAGCCCGTGGGCGCGCCCCTACGCCGCCGGCGCCGGGCTGCCGAACCCTTATCTTTCAGCGCTATCGAGCAATTGCGCAACCAAAAAACGGGGCAAACCCGTCGAGCTCGCGCACGGGGCCGCAGTCCCCGACGCGGCGGTCGCGCGCGGCCTGCAAGAGTCTTTCGTCGCGTTCGGGACCACCCTGCTGCTCGCGCCGGCGCCCGGCCTGCTGGCGGCGTTCTGCGCGTACTGCGCGCGGGCCGTCGACGCCCGCGGGTGCGTCGGCTCCTCGGCGTGCTTCAGCGGCGCCGACGAGCAGTCGATCGTGGGGTTCTTCCTCGAACTGGCGGCCGCCAGTTCGAGAAAGAACGCAAGCGCTTGGCACCACATCAGCCAGCGGTTCGGAGACATCCCGTGGCACCCCCGGTGGCAGACCAAAAACAGCGCGTGGCCGGCCGACAGCCGCATCTTGCACTTCCACGGCAAGACCAAGGTGTGGGCGACCTCGCCCGAAGAGTGGCCAGACGTCGCGCCCTGGTGGCGCTTCGCGGCGGCCGCGGTCGCTGCCGACCCCCAAGCAGCAGGGGTATTTGACCCCGAAATTATGTTGCATTTCACTGCGAGCAGCAAGTGATACATTTCACAACATTAGACGCGCTTCCGCCCCGCCGCCGTCGCGCCCGCCGCTGGCGCGCCCGCCGCTGTCGCGCCCGCCGCTGTCGCGCCCGCCGCTGTCGCGCCCGCCGCTGTCGCGCCCGCCGCCGTCGCGCCCGCCGCGCCGAGAGATGCAATCCCCATCGCGATTCCGATTACTGCAATTACGATAATAACAACAATAATGGGGTGGAGGGTTTTCTTTTTGGGCGCGCCTGCGGGCTCAGGCACGACTGCGGGCTCAGGCACGACTGCGGGCTCAGGCGCGGGTGTGCCCGCACCCGCGCCCGCAGTCTTGGGCTTAAAATCGACCGAGTCGCAGTTGGGCGAATGCGACAGCTGGCAGTATTGGTGCTCGGCGGCGTTGAGCTGGGCGGCAGTCGCGTGCGCCTGTGCCGTCAGCAGCGCGACCGTTGGCTTGCCGGGGCACTTCTGTTCAAAGTGGTTATTTTTCATCGTGATATTGCCGCCGGCGACCAGAGTGGTGACCTGCATACAGATATCGGGGCACCTCGAGTTGATGATAGCGGGGTCGTCGTAGCCGTACTGTGCGCACCCGCCGTTGAAGCACATGGGGTGCCCCGTGAGAGTGTCGATTCCTGCCTCCACTGTCGGCGAGGATGTGCTGTTTGGCACCCTGCTGAACGCGTTGTAGCACGAGCAGAAGCCGCCGGGCTCGTCGGGGTAGCCGGTCGTCGTCAGCGCGGCGTTCGCGGGGTCGGCGCACCACTTCTGCGCGACAGTCGAGATGTTGAACTCCGGCCGGGTGCGGTTGTTGAACGCGAACGTCTTGCAGATGTCGGGGAACGCCGCGAAGCCCGCGTCGGTGTTGCAGAGGTAGAAGAGCTCGCGCTTGCAGAGGTCCGAGTCCTTGCAGTAGCCGGGCGGGCAGAGGTGGGCCTCGGCGCCGTTGCCGGTGGGGTCGCAGCAGGCGATCTGCGTGGCCTT
>Ga0214921_10004801_pt1 | contig 19582 bp, 12 predicted proteins | sample LL1505_MetaG_FD_177992 | JGI IMG/M metagenome (GOLD analysis project Ga0214921, IMG submission 177992) | Freshwater microbial communities from Lake Lanier, Atlanta, Georgia, United States - LL-1505 | ecosystem: Environmental > Aquatic > Freshwater > Lake | place: USA: Georgia | collected... | reverse complement strand
TTGCGCATCACCAGCCAGTGGTGCTGGCAGCGCCTCAAAACGCGGCACCGTGAGACGCCGCAGTTCGGCATCATCGCCTACGGCAAGTTTGGCGGCAAGGAACTGGGCTACGGCAGCGACCTCGACATCGTGTTCGTCTACGACGACGACGACGAGCGTGCGCCCGAGGCCTACGCCGCCCTGGTGCGCAAGCTGATCAACTGGCTGACCGTGAAGACGGCCGAGGGGGACCTGTATGAGATCGATACCGCACTGCGGCCCAATGGCAACTCGGGTCTGCTGATCACCACGTTTACCGCCTATGCCAACTACCAGCAGCAGCGTGGCAGCAACACGGCCTGGACCTGGGAGCACCAGGCCATGACCCGGGCGCGCTGTGTGCTCGGTGCCGACCGATTGCGGCAAAGCTTTGAGGTGGTGCGAGAAACGGTGATCTGCGCACCGCGCGAAGCAGACGCCCTGAAGCATGAAATTGTGACCATGCGCGAGCGGGTGCAGGCGGCGCACCCCGTCAAGAGCGAGCACTTTGACGTCAAGCACAGCACCGGCGGCATGATGGACGTGGAGTTTGTCGTGCAGTACCTGGTGCTGTCGCAGGCCGACCGGCACCCCGCGCTGCGCGACAACGCTGGCAATATTGCGCTGCTGGAGCGCGCCGAGGCGGCCGGTCTGCTGGCGACCGGGGTCGGGCACGCGGCGGCCGGGGCCTATCGGGCTTTGCGCCATGTGCAGCACCGCGCCCGGCTCAATGAAGAGCCCACCCAGGTGGCTGCTGGCGAGCTTCAGGTCCAGCGCGACGCCGTGCTGGCGCTGTGGCACAGCGTGCTGGCTCAGGGAACACCATGAGGCCGGCGGCCTGGAACTGCAGGTAACATTCGCGCTGCTGCCCTCCGCCCGATGGGTCGGCACTCTGAATTGGTCATCGCGCCATCACAACCAGGAAGAAAGATGTCCCAGCCGCAACTGATGCTCGACTACATTTACAGTCACGAGGCAACGCATCCCGACGCCGTTTACCTGACACAACCGACTGGCGGCGGCCAGGTCGCAAACTACAGCTGGGCTCAGACGTTGGACCAGGCGCGGCGCATGGCGGCGCATCTGCAGAGTCGGGGCTTTGAGCCAGGCGCACGCATCGCCATTCTGTCCAAAAACAGTGCCCACTTCATCATGGCCGAGTTGGCGATCTGGATGGCCGGCGGCACCACAGTGGCCATCTTTCCGACTGAAACCGCCGACACCATCCGCTACGTGCTCGAGCACAGCGGTGCCAGCCTGTTGTTCGTCGGCAAGCTCGACACTTGGCCGCAACAGACACCGGGCGTGCCTGATGGTCTGCCTTGCATTGCGCTGCCCCTGTCGCCGCCCACCTCGTTCGAGACCTGGGACTCGATCATCGGCCGCACCCCGCCACTGAGCGGTCGTCCGGCACGGGCAGGCACTGATCTGGCGATGCTGATCTATACCTCGGGCTCCACCGGTCAGCCCAAGGGCGTGATGCACAGCTTTGAGCGCATCACTGCGGCCAGCCTGGGCATCGTGAACGAGCTCAAAAGCCGCATTGGCGCGGAGTCGCACAACCGCGTCCTGTCCTACCTGCCGCTGGCCCATGTGTTTGAGCGCGCCTGGGTCGAGTGCGGTTCCTTGGTGGATGGCAACACCCACCTGTATTTTGCGGAGTCACTGGACACCTTTTTGCAGGACCTGAACCGGGCCCGACCCACCACCTTCATCTCGGTGCCACGGTTGTGGCTCAAGTTCCAACAGGGGGTGTTCAGCAAGATGCCACCGAAAAAGCTCGACCGGCTGCTCGGCATCCCGATCCTGGGCCGTATCGTGGCGCGCAAGGTGCTCAAGGGCCTGGGGCTGGACCAGGTGCTGCTGGCGGGCAGCGGCTCGGCGCCTATTCCCGCCGAGCTGATCAGCTGGTACCGCCGGCTTGGGTTGAACCTGTCCGAAGGCTACGCCATGACCGAGGACTTTGCCTACTCGCACAATTCCACCGACGCCATCAACGCGCCGGGTTATGTTGGCGTGCCGATGCCTGGAGTGCAGATTCGCCTGAGCGAGGAGGGCGAGGTGCTGATCAAGTCGCCTGGCCAGATGGTGGGTTACTACAAACGGCCCGACCTGGACGCCGAGTGCTTCACCGCCGATGGCTTCTTTCATACCGGCGACCGTGGCGAGATCCGGGCCGATGGCCTGCTCAAGCTGACCGGCCGGGTGAAAGAACTGTTCAAGACCTCCAAGGGCAAGTACGTGGCGCCTGCACCCATCGAAAACCGGCTCAATGCGCACCCGATGATCGAACTGTCGCTGGTGTCAGGTGTCGGTCAAAGCGCGGCCTACGCCATGGTGGTGCTGGCCGAGCACCTGCGCCCGCAACTCGGCGACGCTGCCGTGCGGGCTAACGTGCAGCAGGAACTTGGGGCCTTGCTGCGCGAGGTGAACGGCGCCGTGGCCGATTATGAACAGCTGCGCATGATCGTGGTGGCGCAGCAACCCTGGAGCGTCGAAAACGGCATGCTGACCCCGACCATGAAAATCCGGCGCAGCCGGATCGAGGCCGAATTCGAGGCACAGCTGGCGCACTGGTACACCAGCCAGGGGCCGGTGCACTGGGCCTGACCCTCCGTCACCCATCGGCGTCTACCCGACACTTCAGACGGCCCCGGCTTGACCGGGAACCCACGACTCACCACCTCTGTCACCGTTCAAGGCGGCGCCGGGGATAAATGATTGCCTTCATTTTTGGCGCACCAGTCAATGCGGCGCCGGTCCAAGCGACTGCGCTCGTGTCCCCCAGACACAGGTGCCCTACGTGCTCCTGTGTCTTCCTCCTTGACCTCGCTCCGCCGCTCGGCCCATCACCACCTTGACAGCCCTCGCACGCAAGCACCGGGACCTCGCATTCAGGTATTCCTTCTAACCCGACCAAGGAGGGGATGGTGTGCCTGCTGCAGCGAGGTAAAAGGGGGAGCCCGCAGGGCGGAGGACACGAGCGGAAGCAGGCACGCCGTCCCCGCCAACGCCAAAAGCAAGACCCAATATCAGACCTACTCGGGCATCCTGACTCGCGCGGCCAAGTGGCAACTCAGCGGGCGTCACCGGGCCCAAAACGGCGCCATTCAGTGACCGGGTCATCATGCCGCCGACGCACGACTTGGCCATTCTCATCCGGTCGACCGCCCGCCAGCGGAATCAGCGCGCCAGCACGGGCAAACAGGGGCAAGCGGGCCAAGGGGGCTGCCACGGTGTGCCTCTGGCCGGCATGAAAGCGTTCGCCACTGTCAAAGTCGTACCAGGCTAAGGGCCCGGCTGGCAGGTAGACCCGGCGTGTGGTGTCGCCGGCCTGCACCACCGGCGCCACCAGCAACTCGCTGCCAAGCATGAAGTCGTCGCTGTCGGCAAAGCAGGCCTCGTCGTCCGGAAATTCGTAAAAGGTGGGGCGCAGAATCGGCTGGTGCATCGCGGCGGCTTGCTCGAACAGCTGCCACAGGTAGGGCAGCAGGGTGTAGCGCAGGCGGATCGCTGCCGCCACATGCTCTGTGACCTCGGGGTGCAGCCAGGGCACGTTGTTGCTGCTGCCGGGTTTCCAAGAGTTCATTACCATGCGTGGATTCAGGCAGCAGGCCTGAACCCAGCGCACAAACAGCTCCGGCCCGGGCGAGGGGCCGAAAAAGCCGCCCACGTCGTGGCCGATGTTGAACAGGCCCGACAAGCTCATCTGCAGCCCGGTGCGGATGTTCCAGCGCAAGTTGTCCCAGTTGGTGCTGTTGTCGCCCGACCAGGTCTGTGCATAGCGCTGCACGCCCGGCGGCCCCCCCCGACTGACGGTGAACACCGGCTCGGGCGACGCTTGCGGCGGTCGGTGCTGGGCCTGCGCCTCAAAGCTGGCGCGCGTCATCAGCAGCGCATGCAGTGGCCGCGCCCGGTGCATGGGCAGCGGCTGACCAAAGCCCGCGCAAATGGCGCCATCGTCCATGATGGCGTACTCGTTGTTGTCGTTCCAGGCCGCATCGATACCGAAATCCAGCACCTGACGCTGCAGGCTGCGCTGCCACCAGGCCACCACGGCCGGGTTGGAAAAATCCAGGTGGGCGCCGACGCCGTCCCAAAATTGCTCGACCACCGGTGTGCGGGTGGCGGCGTCCTGGATGAAACCGCCTTGCGCGTGGACCTCATCCCAGGCCGGGTGGTCATCCAGCAGGCAGGGCTTGACGTTGGCCACAAGCCGCATGCCGACCTGCTGGAACCGTGCGTTGAGCGCCTTCGGGTCGGGAAACTTGTCGTGGTTCCAGGTGAAGACATAGCGGCGCTTGCCGTGCGAGGAATAGCCGGAACCGTAATGGAAAGCCGAGCAGGGGATGCCTTCAGATTCAATGCGGTCAATGAACTGGTTCAGCTGGTCCTGGGCATCAGGTGCATCAGCCAGGCCCATGGCGGTCTGGGCGTAGCCCAGCGACCAGCGTGGCGGCAGGTGGGTGCCACCGATCAGGCGCACGAACTGAGCGATCACTTCGCCCGGCGTGGCGCCGGACATCAGGTAGTAGTCCAGGTCGCCGTCGTCGATGTCGACGTAACGGTAGAAGTCGTGGTAGTTGTCGTGCTCGCAGCCCAGGTCAAAAGTGCAGGCGCTCAGCGTGTCGTAGTACAGGCCGTACCAGTGGCCGGTGGGCGCGCGGGTCAGCACGAAGGGCCAGTGTTTGTAGAGCGGATCGCCGTATTGCGGGTCGTAACCCAGCGCGTCGAGCGCCAGGGTGCGCAGGCGCCGGCCATGCAGGTTGAGCGGGCCGGTCTTGTCGCCCAGGCCGTAATAACGATCAGCCCGGTCGCGCTGCAGGTAGTGCCGCACCGAGCCGGTGCGCGGGCTGTGCAGGTAAGCCGAGCTGTTCCGGTCAGCCAGGAGCGGGCGACCTTGTCCATCCTGCCAGCTTAGGGCGAATGGATCCAGCCGCAGCGTGACCGACAGTGCGCCGGTGGCCAAGCTCAGGCCGCTGGCCGCCTGGCTGAACTGGGCGGCTGGGCGGGAAAAGCCACCAAGCTCGTCACGCGCGCGGCCGGCCCAGGGCACGTCCTCAACGAACTGGGCGGTGGCGGTCGAGGTGCTTTGCGGTGCAATCGCCCAGGTTCGCGGTTCGCGGTAACCTGCGGCGGGGCGGTGGCGCACCCGCACCAGGGTCGCCTCCAGCACATCCAGCTGAAACTGCGCGCCATCGGGCAGGTTCAGACGCGCACCATGCGCATTGAGCGCGGCGATTTGGGTTGGTCCAAACGGGTTCATGGTTTACAGCCGTTGGCCATGGGCATCAAAACAGTGCAGCTGCGGCGCCGGCAAGGTCAGCGCCACGCTGTCGCCCGCGCGTAGCCCGGTCTGGCCTGGGGCCACCAGCTCAAACGGGTTATTGACGCCAACGGTGCCACGCAGCACGCTGCTGGCACCCAGCTGCTCGACCTGGGTCACGGTCAAACGCACGGGGCCCTCGATGGCTGCTTGCGCATGCTCCGGCCGCACACCAATGGTGTGGCTGCCCTCTGGCAAGCGTGGGGCGCCGGCATGGCCAGACAGCAGCGCCGCCGGCAGAAAATTCATACGCGGACTGCCGATAAAGCCAGCGACAAAGGTGTTGCAGGGCCGGTTGTAAAGTTCAAGCGGCGCGCCGATCTGCTCGACCCGGCCGGCGCGTAGCACCACAATCTTGTCCGCCAGGGTCATGGCCTCGACCTGGTCGTGCGTGACATAGACCATGGTCGCCCCCAGCCGGGCATGCAGTTCGCGCAACTCGGCGCGCATGGAGACGCGCAGCTCGGCGTCCAGGTTGGACAGCGGCTCGTCAAACAAGAACAGCCGCGGGTCACGCACGATGGCCCGGCCAATCGCCACCCGTTGCCGCTGGCCGCCCGAGAGCTGGGTCGGCTTGCGCTGCAGCAGGTCTTCGAGCCGCAACAAGCGCGCCGCATCCTGCACCTTGGCCTGGATTTGCGGCCGTGGCACCTGCAGGTTCTCCAGGCCGAAGGCCATGTTGTCGTACACGCTCATGTGCGGGTACAGCGCATAGCTCTGGAACACCATGGCACAGCCGCGCTGCGCGGCACCAATGTCATTGACCACTTGGCTGTCGATGCGGATGTCACCGCCACTGGGCGACTCCAGCCCGGCGATCACCCGCAGCAGGGTGGACTTGCCGCAGCCCGAGGGCCCGACAAACACCACAAACTCGCCGTGGCTGACCGTCAGGTCGATACCGTGCAGCACAGTGGTGCGGTCAAAGGTTTTGACGATGTTGGCAAGTTCAAGTGTGGCCAATGGAGTTACCTCTGAAACGATGCGGGCTACTTGACACCGGCACTGGCAATGCCAGTGGTGATGTACTTTTGCAAAAAGGCAAACACCAGCGTGATGGGCACCAGCGTGATCACCGTCATGGCCAGCAGGTAGTGCCACTGGGTGTTGAGCTCGCCCTGGAACGAGTTGAGCGCCAGCTGCAGCGTGAACACCTCGGACTTTGACAACACGATCAGTGGCAATAAAAAGTCGTTCCAGCGCCACATCACAGAAAAAATGGCCAGTACCGCCAAGGCCGGCGCTGACAGCGGCAGGATGATCTTCCAGTAAATACGCCACTCACTGGCATGGTCCATGCGCGCGGCCTCCAGCAGCTCGTCGGGAATGGTCAGCATGTACTGGCGCAGCAGGAAAACACCTGTCGGCGTGGCGATGGCCGGCAAAATGACACCCCACAGGCTGTTGAGCAGGCCGACCGAGTTGATGACCAGAAACACGGGTACCAGGATGATGGTGGGCGGGATCATCAGCGTGGCAATGATCAGCAAAAACACCGCCTTCTGGCCGCGGAACTGGTACTTGGACAGGGCAAAGGCCGCCATCGAATTGATCAGCAATGTCAGCAGGGTCGCCACCACGGTGATGAAGACGCTGTTCCAAAGGTAGCGGCCAAAACTGAATTTGGCAAACAGGTCGGTGTAATTGCTCCAGGCAAAGGTCAGTTCGCTGACGGGCTTGCGGTCGTTGATGTTGACGCGCACCTCCTGAGTCGGCTGCGCCGGGTCGACCAGCGTGGCCATGATGCCGATGCGCCGCATTTGGGCCATCTCGCGCAGGCTGCCATCAGCCTGACGCACGGTAAACAAAGGCAGCGGCTTGTCGTGGCCGGCCACCGTCACTGTCTTCTGGCTGTAGGGCAGAAAGGTGGGCGGGAACTGGCCCAAGGCGCTCTCGGTCTTGAGCGATGACATCAACAGCCAGACGATGGGGGCAAACAGCGTGAACAGGCCAACGCCCAGGTACAGGTAACTGAGCCAGTCGGTCCAGTCCAGCCGGTGCCGACCACGGGTGCGGGTGAAAAAGGCCAGGGTGCGCATGGGTGATCTGGTCAGGCAGCGGCCTAGCGGGCTTTTTGGCCGGCTTCGCTGGCCCGCGTCAGCCGCAGCTGGGCCAGGGTCAGGGCGATCAATCCGAGTGCCAGCAGCAAGGAGGCCGCCGCAGCGAGGCCGTACAGGTGAATCTGCTCGGCAAACCCGGTCTGGTAGATGAACTGCACGATGAAGGTGGTGGCCGAGCCTGGCCCACCGCCCGTCAGCACAAACACTTCGTCAAAAATCTGCACCGCCCGGATCAGCGCCAGCACCAGCACCACAATCAAATTGGGCATCAGCAGCGGCAGGGTGATGCGGCGCAGGGTACGCCATGGGCTGGCCGCGTCCAGCTGGGCCGCCTCGTACATGTCTTTCGGGATGGCCTGCAGGCCGGCTAGCAGAATCAGGGTGTAGAAACCCATGTGTGCCCAGATCGAGACAAACACAGTCCAGAAAAAGGCCCAGCCGGCATCGAGCAGCCAGTCCACCGATGACGCGCCCGCGGCCAGCAAGCCGGCATTGAACACGCCCTGGCTTTGCAGCAGCCACTTCCAGATCAGCGCCACCACCACCGGCGACAACAGCACCGGGTAGAAAAAAACGCCCCGCCAGAATCCGCGCCCGACGATCTTGCGGTTGAGCACCAGCGCCGTCAGCAGCGACAGACCCACCATCAGGCCCACCTGGATCAGACTGAACTTGGCGGTGTTGAAGGTTGCGCGCCAGAACACGTCCTTGCGACAACTCTGGATGTCGAGGTAATCGCGGCACTCCAGCAGGATGGCAAAATTTTCCGCCCCGGTGAAAGGCCGCTCCAGCGGCATCAGCTTGACGCCACCGGTGCTGGCGTACACCAGGTTGATCAGGATCGGCAAAAAGGTGAACAGGCCGAACACCAGCAGGTTCGGCCCGACAAACAGCCAGCCCAGCCGCGACAGGCCGAGCCAACGCTGAGCGGCCCGAAACAGCGGCTCAAACAGGTTGAAAAAGCCGCCGAGAAGGCGGTCGACCCCGTGCAAGAAGCTTACTTTTGTGCCTGTTTGACCGCGTCGGCCATGTCGGCACCGATCTTGGTCATGGCTTCATCGCTGCTCATTTCACCCACGATGGCCTGGGTCACGCGGGCCACGGTGGGCAGCATCATGGCGCGGTTGAACTTGTAGCCCTGAAACTGGTAGGCCACTGGCGACAGGGTCGCTACCCCAGCGCTGAAGCTGGCCAGTGCCGCGCGCGCGGCCGGGGTGGCGCCGGGGTAAGGCACGCCCTTCCTGGCCAGGCCAGCATGGGCCGGAATGTTTTCGGTCTTGCCAGTGAACTCAGCGTAATTGGCTTCAGAGGCGATGAAATCGAGGAACATGCCGACCTCTTTGGGTGACTTGCTGGTTTTCAGTGCGACCCAGGCCGCGCCGCCCGGAATGCCAGAGCATGCCGCCGGGCCGCAGGGGTTGGGCACCGCCACCCAGTCAAAGGCGTTGCCAATGTCCTTTTGCAGCCGGTTGATCTGCCATGACCCCGACAGCACCATGGCGACCCGGCCATTCTTGAATTCGCCGATGGAGTCGGCATAGCTGGAGCCGCCGGAGCCGGCCCACACCTCTTTCAGCATGGCGCCGTCCTTGTGCCAGGCCACAAACTTGTTGACGGTGGTCTTGTAGCCGTCGTCCAACACCAAGTCGCCCTTGGCATCAAAAATTTTGGCGCCGTAGCTGATGGCCGGTCCCGCAAAGCGGTGGCCCGAACGGTCCCAGGCCAGTGCGGCAGGCGTTTGTGTGGCCTTGGCCACCTTGCGAGCCGCCTCCACCCACTCGTCCCAAGTCGCCTTGGGGCCGGGCAGCGCCACCTTGGCCTGCTCAAACAGGGTTTTGTTGACAAACGGACCCGTCATGGTCAGCTGCGACATGAAACCGTAAATGCCTTTGTCAGAAGCCGTGGGCCGCAGCCAGGGGAGGGTGGCGCCAAAATTCGACTCCCAGTAGGCCCGGTCTTTGACGTGGGCCGAGACGTCCAGGTAATACTTGGACAGACCGCCCAAATCGGTCACGCGCGCAATGTCCGGGCCCTGGCCGGCAGCCAACTGCACCGGCAACTGCTCAACGATGGTCTTGTAAGGCACCACATCAATCACCACCTTGGTGCCGGGGTTGGCCGCCTCGAAGCGCTTGGCTTGTTCAGCCGTGACATCACACTCAATACCGTCCTGGTAACACATCACCCGGATTTCGCCGGCCTGCGCGACCACAGGAATGCTCAGGAAAGCAGCGACGGCCGCCGCGATCACGGTTTTGGAAACTTGGGTTGTCATGGGTCAACTTTCAAAAATAGGGTGGACGAACATTCGCGTATCGTAGAGCAATGCCCGGCTGACACACTCATGGTTTTCACGGAGCGAAGTTCGATGACCTTTTCCGATGTCGCCAATGCGTCTGCCGGCCCCCATGCCCACCTGCCGGATGTGCTCCGTTCGGACAGCGGAGCCATCGTCGGTCACCCCGGCCAGTGGCCGGCGCGGCGGGAGGAGATCGCCGCCCGGCTGCTGCCGCTGGTTTATGGCGCCTTGCCACCCACACCGAAGCGGACCGACTGCGACTTGCTGCATGCGACCACGGTGCGCCAGCTCGGCGGTGCGCAGCTGCTGTCCTGCCGGGTCAAACCGCTGGGCATGGCCAGTTTCACTTTGCGGGTGTTTGTGCCCACGGGCACCGGCCCCTGCCCGGTGATGCTGGATGGCGACGGCTGCTGGCTGAACGCCGGTGAGGCGGTGATTGCTGCCGTGCTGGCGCGCGGAATGGTGTTTGCCCAGTTCAACAGGGTGGACATCGCGCCAGATCCCCAGGTCTCCAATGGCGGCCCGGCACCCCATGCCGCGCTGGCCAGTTGGGCCTGGGGCTACCACCGGGCCATCGATGCCTTGTTACAGATCAGTGAGCAGCGCTCGTCCCCCGCCTGGGCACGGGTTGACCCGCTGCGCATCGCGGTGGTGGGCCACTCTCGCGGTGGCAAGGCGGCGCTGCTGGCGGGCGCCACCGATACGCGCATTGCCCTCACCAGCGCCAATAACTCGGGGGCGGGGGGCGCCGGCAGTTGGCGCTGGCTGGGCCCGGGCGCGGAAAGCCTGGCCGACATCACTCGGGCATTCCCGCACTGGTTCGCACCGGCCCTGCAACAATTTGCTGGGCGCGAGCAGGGGCTGCCCTTTGACCAGCACTTCCTGAAAGCCCTGATCGCTCCCCGTGCCCTGCTGACCACCGAGGCGCTGGGCGATGCCTGGGCCAACCCCCAAGGCAGCTGGCTCACCCATAGGGCGGCGCAGCCGGTCTACGACCTGCTTGGCGTGCCGGACCGCCTCGCCCAAGCCTGGCGCCCAGGGGAACATGCGCACACCCTCGCCGACTGGCACACACTGCTAGACTTCAGCGATACAGTGTTTCGTGGGCATGCCATGGCGCCCGGGCTGGACCAAAACCCGTTCCCGGAACTGCTCTGAGCCGGGCACGGTCAAAGACAGCGCCGCCCTCACACCTTCTGCTTTCGCCGGACCGCCTGACCGCACCTACCACCATGATTTCATTCAAACGTTCCGCCTGGTTTTTCATTGTTTTGGTCGTCGTACTCGTGGCTGCCGGTTACGCCGTCTTGCGCCCCAAGGACAGCCGACAAACCCCTGCCGCGCCAGCGCCAGCGCCAGCGGCAGCACGGCCGGCGCTGACTGTGACCAGCACCCGGGCCGAGACCAGCGCACTGCCGATCAAGCTGACCGCCAACGGCAGTGTGGCTGCCTGGCAGGAGGCCAGCGTTGGTGCCGAAATCGGCGGCCTGCGCCTGGCCGAGGTGCTGGTCAACGTCGGCGATGTGGTGCAACGCGGTCAGGTGCTGGCCCGTTTTGCCACCGAGGGCGTCCAGGCCGACGTGGCGCAGGCGAGGGCCGCCGTGACCGAGGCCAGTGCCAGCGCGCAGGAGGCCAGCGCCAATGCCGACCGCGTGCGGACCCTTATCAGCACCGGTGTCTTCAGCGGCCAGCAGATCAACCAGTACCTGACCGCCGAGCAAACCGCCAAGGCCCGGGTCGATTCGGTTAAGGCGGGTCTGGCCGCCCAACTGCTGCGCTTGCAACACGCCGAGGTGCGGGCACCGGATGGCGGCGTGATCTCTGCGCGTCTGGCGACGGTCGGTGCCGTGGTGGGTGCGGGTGCCGAGCTGTTCAGGCTGATCCGCCAGGGCCGGCTGGAGTGGCGGGCCGAGGTCGGCTCGGCCGAGCTCGCGCGCCTGCCGCCGGGAACCGCCGTGACCGTGCTCGCTGCCAGTGGCGCGCAGCTCAAGGGCCGGGTGCGCATTGTTGCGCCGACGGTGGACCCGCAAACCCGTTCGGGTCTGGTCTATGTGGATCTGCCAACGCAGAGCGGCAGCGCCAGCAGCTTCAAGGCCGGCATGTTTGCACGCGGCGAATTTGAGCTTGGCAACTCGCCCGCGCTGACGGTGCCGCAACAGGCGGTGGTGGTACGCGACGGCTTCAGCTACGTGTTTCGCCTCAATGCGGACCAACGCGTGAGCCAGCTCAAGGTGCAGACCGGGCGGCGGGTGGGTGAGCGGGTGGAACTCCTGGACGGGGTGGGTGCCGAGGCCCTGCTGGTGGCCAGCGGTGCCGGTTTCCTGAACGATGGCGATCTGGTCAAGGTGGCACCGGGTTCGGTATCAAATCCGACCTCAAGCCCCGTCAAACCTGATGCTTCAGCTATCAAATAAGGAGTGGTCATGAACTTCTCCTCGCTCTCGATCAAGAACCCGGTGCCAGCTGTTCTGCTGTTTGTGTTGCTGACGCTGGCCGGGCTGCTGGCCTACCGGGCCAGCGTGGTGCAGGATTTCCCTGACATCGAGCTGCCGATTGTCACCATCAGTGCCCCGCTCGCCGGTGCGGCCCCCGCGCAGCTGGAGACCGAGGTCGCGCGCAAGCTGGAAAACTCGGTAGCGACGCTGCAGGGTGTGAAAAACATCTACACCAAGGTGCTCGATGGCGAGGTCCAGGTGACGGTCGAATTCATTCTGGAGAAGTCGATTTCGGAAGCCGTCAATGACGTCCGCGACGCCGTGGCCCGGGTGCGGGCCGACCTGCCGGCCGAGCTGCGTGACCCCTCGGTCACCAAGGCGTCGACCGCCGGTCGTGTGGTCCTGACCTTTACCGCGTCAGCGGCAGCCGCCTCCGCCAGCAGCGGCAGCCTGCTGGACGCGCAGGACCTGAGCTGGTTTGTCGACAACACCGTGGCAAAGCGGCTGCTGGCCGTGCCCGGCGTGGGCGCCATCAAGCGCATGGGGGGTGTCACCCGTGAGGTGCGGGTTGAGCTCGATGCCGCCCGCATGGCGGCCTTGCAGGTGTCGGCGATCGACGTCTCGCGCCGGCTGCGGCTGGTGCAGCAGGAGGCGCCGGGCGGGCGTGGCGACATCAGCGGCGCCGAGCAGTCGGTGCGCACCATCGGCACGGTCAAAACTGCCGCTGAGCTGGCCCAGCTCGACATCGGTCTGGCCGACGGTCGTCAAATCCGGCTGGGCGACGTGGCCCGCGTTTTGGACACGGTGGCCGAGCCGCGGGCGCTGGCCGCGCTGGATGGCCGCGAGGTGGTGGGGTTTGAGGTGTTTCGCACCAAGGGCGCCAGCGAGGTCACGGTGGCCAGCGGCGTGCGGCTGGCGGTGGCCGAGTTGCAGAGCCGTTTTCCGCAGATTCGGCTGACACAGGCGATCGACAACGCCGCCCCCGTGGCCGAAAACTTCCGTGGCTCGATGGAGCTGCTCTACGAAGGCGCGCTGCTGGCGGTGCTGGTGGTGTGGTGGTTTTTGCGAGACTGGCGCGCCACCTTGGTGGCGGCAGCGGCACTGCCGCTGTCGGTGATCCCGACCTTTCTGGGGCTGCAGTACTTTGGCTACACCCTCAACACGGTGACGCTGCTGTCGCTGGCGCTGGTGGTGGGGGTACTGGTTGACGACGCCATTGTCGAGATCGAGAACATCGAACGCCACCTGCGTATGGGCAAAACCCCTTACCAGGCCGCGATGGAGGCGGCCGACGAGATCGGCATGGCGGTGATTGCCACCACCTTTGCGCTGGTGGCGGTGTTTTTGCCCACCGCCTTCATGGGTGGCGTGCCCGGCTTGTTCTTCAAGCAGTTTGGCTGGACGGCCGTGCTGGCCATCCTGGCCTCGTTGATGGTGGCACGGCTGCTCACGCCCATGATGGCGGCCTACCTGCTCAAGCCCAAGCCGCACGCACCGCCAACGGACGGTGGGACGGTGCTGGGTGAGCCGCCCGACGGCTGGTTGATGGCGCGCTACATGGCCACCATGCGTTGGTGCCTGCGCCACCGTGGCCTGACCATGCTGGGCTCGGCCCTGTTTTTTGTCGGCTCGATCGCCTTGGTGCCGCTGCTGCCCACCGGCTTTGTGCCGGCGGCCGACCGCGGCCAGACCCAGATCACCCTGGAGCTGCCTCCGGGCAGCACCCTGGCCGAGACCCGCGCCGTGGCCGAGCTGGCGCGGCTGGCTGCCATGACCGAGCCCGAGGTGAAAAGCGTGTTCAGCTCGATTGGTGGCGGCTCCAGCGGCGACGCCTTTGCCCCGGGTGCCGCGGCAGAGGCCCGCCGCGCCGTGCTGACCTTGAGCACCAGCCACCGTGACCAGCGAAGCACCTCCATGGCCGCGATCGAGGCGCAGCTGAGGCGCAAGCTCGGCGACGTGGCTGGCGCCCGCTTCACCGTCGGCCCGCCCGACAGCGGCGTCAAGATGCAGCTGGTGCTGCAAAGCGAAGACCCGGTGGCGCTGCTGGCCACGGCACAGCTGGTGGAGCGCGAGCTGCGCGGCCTCAAAGGCGTGGGCAACGTGCAGTCCAGCGCCTCGCTGGTGCGGCCCGAGATCATCGTGCGGCCCGACCCGGCGCGCGCTGCCGACCTTGGCGTCACGGCAGCATCCATCGGCGAGACGGTGCGGGTCGCCACCGCCGGCGATTACGACACCAGCCTGTCCAAACTCAACCTGTCGGAGCGTCAGGTGCCGATCCGGGTCAAGTTGCCCGACGCGGTACGCGCCGACCTGGCGGCCCTGGCGCGCCTGAGCGTGCCCGGGCGCAACGGTCCGGTGCCGCTGGGCCATGTGGCCAGCATCAGCATGGACAGTGGCCCGGCACAGATCGACCGGCTCAACCGCAGCCGCAACGTGACCTTTGACGTCGAGCTGGGCAGCCGCCAACTGGGCGAGGTCAACACCGAAGCCCGCGCCCTGCCCAGCCTGAAAAGCCTGCCGCCGGGGGTGAAGATTGCAGAGCTTGGCGACGCGCAGGAGATGCAGGCGCTGTTTGCCAGTTTCGGTATCGCCATGCTGATTGGCGTGCTGTGCATCTACGGCGTGCTGGTGCTGCTGTTCAAGGATTTCATGCAGCCCGTCACTATTTTGGCGGCCCTGCCCCTGAGCATGGGTGGCGCCTTTGTGGCGCTGCTGCTGACCGGCCGCGCCCTGTCCATGCCCTCCATGATCGGATTGATCATGCTGATGGGCATCGTCACCAAAAACTCGATTTTGCTGGTGGACTACGCCATCCTGGCACGCCAGGCCGGCATGGCCCGCTTTGAGGCGCTGGTGGACGCTTGCCACAAACGCAGCCGGCCCATCATCATGACCACCATCGCCATGGGGGCTGGCATGATGCCGCTGGCGCTGGGCTGGGGCGCCGACCCGAGTTTTCGTTCGCCGATGGCGATTGCCGTGATCGGCGGCCTCATCACTTCCACGCTGCTGAGCCTGTTGGTGGTGCCGGCAGTGTTCACCTACATTGACGACCTGGAACACCTGCTGGGTCGCCTCACACGCTGGCTGCGGCGCGTACCCGTTGCGGCCTCGTCCGCCCCGGTCCGGCCTTGATCGGAGCCGGTGCCGTCTGGCCGACGACGACCATGCTTTATTGGCGAATTTTCCGTACCAGGGCCGTGGTGGAATAGCCGCTGACAAAGGGCAGGGCGAGGGCCCGCCCGCCATAGGCCTCCACCACCCGGGTCTCTGCCAGGGTCTGCATGTCGTAATCGCCACCCTTGACCAGGATCTCGGGCCGCACCTGCGAAATCAGTTGCAGGGGGGTGTCCTCGTCAAACCAGGTGACCAGGCTGCTGGCAGCCAATGCTGCAATCACCACGGCGCGGTCATCCTCTGGGTTCAGTGGCCGGTCTGGCCCCTTGCCCAGTCGCCGGGCCGAGGCGTCGGTGTTCAGTGCGACCAGCAAGCTGGCGCCCAGGGCGCGGGCCTGCGTCAGGTATTGCACATGGCCGCGGTGCAACACATCGAACACGCCGTTGGTAAACACCAGTGGTCTCGGCAGGCGCGCCAACCGCGCTGGGAGGTCGCGCGGGTCGCAAATTTTATCGAAAAGGGCCAAAATGGCAGTGGAGTCGGTCATTGCTGTAATGCTAGCAGGCCGGACTTCTGTTGTAAGCTTCGAGCTTGTTAGCAGCCGCTGCCGACAGAGCAACGCAAGGCGCCATGAAACGCATCAGCATCGAACTCGAAGACATCAAGATTGGCCATCCACTGCCCTACCCGGTGTGGGACGAGACGGGCTTCTTGGTCGCCGAACGCGGCTTTGTGGTGCAAAGCAGCAAGGAGCTTGCGGTCATGGTTGGGCAGCGCGACAAGCTCCTGGTCGATGTGGCCGACTTTGAGCGCTACCAGCGCGCCTACGTCAAAAAGCTGCATGACATGGTGCACGACAACCGCGAGATCCGTGAAATCGCCGGCACCCGTCTGGCCGACGTGAAGCCGCAGCCCGGTGCCGCACCGCGGAGCAGTGGCGAGGCCGACTGGCTCGACCTGCAGGAGCAGGCGCATACGCTGTTGCACAGCTCGAACCCGCAAACCTTCCTGGACCGGCTTGAGACACTGCAGGCCCACCTGAGCCACAACATCCGGCAGAACCCTGACGGCACGCTGCTGAGCTTGTTTTCCCTGTCGGCCAAGGCCCATGACCGATACAGCGTCACGCATGCCATGCTGGTCAGCGTGATCTGCGCACTGGCGGCCCGTGATGTGCTCAAGTGGTCCACTGCCGACGAGACCGTGCTGTGTCATGCGGCGCTCACCATGAACATTGGCATGACGCTGCAGCAAGACCGGCTCGCCCAGCAGAAAGAGGCGCCTACCGCAAGCCAGCGCGACATCATCCAGAATCATCCGGCCCGCTCGGTCGAGGTGCTGCGCGGGCTGGGGGTGACCCATCCTGACCTGCTCGAAGCGGTGCGCGACCACCATGCCCGACAGCCTGGCGCGCTGAGCACGCGCACCCTGGGTCAGCGGGCAGCACGTCTGATCCAGCGCGCCGACATCTTTGCTGCCGCCATCTCACCCCGGGCCTCTCGCGCCGCGGCCACGACCAGCCGTGCCATGAAAGCAGCTTACTTTGACGAGAACAGCCAGGTGGACGAGGCCGGGGCGGCGCTGGTCAAGGCGGTCGGCATCTACCCGCCGGGGTCCTTCGTCCGGCTCAGCAATGGGGAGGTGGCCGTCGTGGTTCGTCGTGGTTCCAACACCAGCGCGCCGCGGGTGGCGGTGGTGCTCAACCGCTCCGGCCTGCCCAACGCCGAGCTGCCCCTGCGTGAGACCAGCCGAGCGGATTGGCGGGTGACCGGCGGCGTTCCGGCGATGGAGGTCAAGGTCAACATCAGCCTTGCACGCTTGCTGCCCCTGACCCGCCTGCCTGAGTCCCGATTCGAAGTTTGAACCTATGGACCTGACGCCCGTCAAGATCACCACGATACGCACCGACACTGCACTGCCCTTTGCGTTGTGGGACAAAGAGGGCCGGCTGCTGGCCCGCTCCGGCAGCGTGATTGACGACCGCCGGGAGTTGCAGACGCTTTTGCGGGCACGCGACGAGGTCTACATCGACGTGCGGGATTCTGAGGAGCACCAGCGCTTTCATCAGAGCCGGTTGATCAACATGGTGATCAACGAGGAGCGTATTGGCAAGATTGCCGCCACGACCATGCGCGCGACGGACCTGGGGCAGCGCTCCATCGCCGCTGGCCCGACGGACAAAGACGTTGAACCGGACTGGATCTATGTGCAAGAGCAGGCCCATGCCATATTGCGCAACGGCCGTGATGAGGCTTTTCTTCGCCAGATCGACCGGCTGGAACACCGGATCAGCCGTTACAGCCAGCTCAACCCCGACGGTGCGCTGATGGCCCTGATCCAGATGGCGGCGGTCGAGGTGGAGCGCTACAGCGCCACCCACTCGGTGTTGGTCAGCGTGTTGTGTGGGATTGCCGCGCGCGAAGTGCTGCAATGGAACATCCACCAGCAAACCCTGCTTTGCCAGGCGGCGCTCACGATGAACATTGGCATGACCGAACTGCAGGACCGGCTGGCCCGGCAATCCGAGCCGCTGGCGCCCCTGCAACGGCGCAATGTGGGTCAGCATGCCGAGCGCGGCGTGGAACTGCTGACAAAACTGGGCCTGCAAGACAGCACCTGGCTGGAGGCTGTGCGCCACCACCATACCCGGGAGCCTGGTCCCTTGGCCCCACGCAGCGCAGGCGGCCGCTTGGCGCGGCTGATTCAGCGTGCCGACATGTTCGCCGCCGCCATGTCGCCCAGGGCTGGCCGCCGCCCCGTGCCTCCGGGCAAGGCCATGAAGTCGATCTACTTTGACGAAAACCACAAGGTGGATGAAGCTGGTGCGGCCCTGATCAAGGCCGTCGGCATCTACTCGCCGGGCTCTTATGTGCGCTTGCAGTCAGAAGAGGTGGCCATCGTGGTGCGCCGCGGCGCCAACACCACCACGCCGTTGGCGGCCGTGATCTTGAACCGAAAAGGCATGCCGCACACCGAATTGACCGTGCGCGACACGACCTCTCCAGAGTTCAAGGTGATCGCCAGCATTCCCCATGACGGCGTCAAGGTCAAACCCAACCTCAAGCGCCTGTTGCCGCTGACGCTGCGCCCCACTGTCGGCGCCTGAGGCGGCTTGCCCCCGCCGGGCTCGGGGGCAGGAGAGCACCTGTGATAGATTACCAATCAGTCACAAAGTTACCTAGACGTTTTATGCCAAGCTCTTGCCCTCTGTCGACGCCCTGCTTGGCGGCCCTTTGTGACGCCAGCCGAACTGCAAGGCCGCAGTCTGGCACCGTCTCATGAAGCTGGCGATTGTCGGTTCGGGCATCTCTGGCTTGGCGGTGGCACACCGGCTGCGCGGGCAGGCTGACATCACCCTGTTCGAAGCGGGTGACTATTTCGGCGGCCACACCCACACCGTTGATTTGACCCTGAACCAGGCCGGCAGCCGGGTGACCCACGGCATCGACACCGGTTTTCTGGTCTTCAATGAGCGAACCTATCCGGAATTGATTCGTCTGTTTGCCGAACTGGGCGTGGCCACGGCACGTTCTGACATGTCGTTCTCGGCCCAGGTGATGGGGCAGCTTGGGCACGCTGCACTGGAGTGGAGCGGCTCCTCGCTCAACACCGTGTTTGCCCAGCGACGTAACCTGGTGCGCCCGCGCTTTTTGGGCATGCTGGCCGATGTGCTGCGTTTCAACCGGCTGGCCACTGCCCTGGCCCAAGGCAACCGGGATGCCGAATTGATGCAGCCGCTGGCAGAATTCTTGAGCGAACAGGGTTTCTCCAACGCCTTTCGCGACTGGTACCTGCTGCCGATGCTGGGCTGCATCTGGAGTTGCCCGACCGACCAGATGCTTGAGTTCCCGCTGGCCACCCTGATCCGTTTTTGCCACAACCACGGCCTGATCCAGGTCAGCGACCGGCCGCAGTGGTGGACGGTGGCCGGTGGCGCCCGTCAGTACGTGGAAAAGATCACCGCGGGCATCCCAGACAAGCGCCTGCGCTGTCCGGTACAGCGCGTCGTGCGCGACGAGCAGGGCGTGTTGGTCACCTCCGGCGGGCAGACCGAGCGTTTTGACAAGCTGGTGCTGGCCAGCCACTCGGACCAGTCGCTGGCCTTGCTGGCTGAGCCCAGCGAGCCTGAGCGCGCAGTACTCGGAGCCATCCGCTACCAGCCCAACCGGGCGGTGCTGCACACCGACCCCTCGGTGCTGCCGCGTCAGCGCCGGGCCTGGGCGGCGTGGAACTATGAAAGCGCTGAGCGCGTGGACGGCGCTGGCCAGAGTGTCTGCCTGCACTACTGGATCAACCAGTTGCAGCCCCTGCCGTTCACACAGCCGGT
>Ga0214921_10004800_pt1 | contig 19582 bp, 22 predicted proteins | sample LL1505_MetaG_FD_177992 | JGI IMG/M metagenome (GOLD analysis project Ga0214921, IMG submission 177992) | Freshwater microbial communities from Lake Lanier, Atlanta, Georgia, United States - LL-1505 | ecosystem: Environmental > Aquatic > Freshwater > Lake | place: USA: Georgia | collected... | reverse complement strand
ATGGTTTTATTCTATACATATAATCACAATAGATTTTATTCTAACCATGTAATACTATTTTCTAATCCGATTTTATAACAATAATAGAAACAATCAAAATTACATGCGCTTTTATATTTGTCTGGTTTCTTACCATCTATTTGTTTTTCAAAATGGATACGTTTTCGTGGTATGATTATTTGTAATCCACAATTCATAAAATTATCTCTGAAATAAGATGTATTGATTTTGGATGATGGTAGAATAATTATAAATGGTTTATCCAGTTCTTTTAATCGTTTCATTACTTCTTTGGATTTACTGAATGGTGGATTACTTACTATTATCTCACCTAAATTATTTTCAAAAAAATCAATTGGTTCATGGATTACTTCAAAACCTAATTCTCTTAAATATTGTCCGCTTTTACCATCTCCATAAAACGCTTCCCAGATTACTTTATTTTTTGGTATTAAATGTTTTATGTTCTCCCACGCATATTTAGGTGTCATATAATCATCGTGTTTTAGAAATGTCTTTGTATGAAATCCAGCCATATATAATAATAGTTATATTTAAAAATTGCCTTCTACATATTTATAAAAATCACTATATTCTTTTTTAAAAATAATAAAGAAATATCTACCTCTCCACTTCTTAACAGAACAACAAATTATATTATGAATATACCATCCACTTTCATTCAACTCTTTTAATCGTTTCGGTGTAAGAGTTGAAAAACAAAAATCATTCCCTAAAAATGCTATACCTTTTTGTGCTTTATTTGTATAATATTTTAATAACTTATAAAAAGCATTTTCTCTCTTACCTGATTCTTCTAATCGGAATGGTGGATTTGTTATTATCCAGTCAAACTCTTTATCGTAATCTTTATAATCTCTTCCTTCTGTTATTTCACACCAGTCCTTTTCAACAAAGTCAGGAAAATTATTATAAAAACTTCCTTCTCCCCTAAATGATTCTAAAACACGATCTCCTTGTATAAGTGGAACATGTTTAATTAATTCTATACACAATTCTACTGGTGTTTGGTGGAAATAATATACTTCGTCTTTTATCATATACAATATGATTATATTTTATTTTCAGAAGAAATATCAGAACTTTTATCACTACTATTATCTTGTTGTAATAATGGTCGTAGTGAATCCTTGATCTTTTTATTTAATAGATTGGATTGCTCGTACAGCTTGATATAGCGGTTATAAATATCATCCATAAATGTCTTCCCATCCACATTCCGATTAGATCGGTCTAATGCTAAAACTTTAAATATATCAGTAGACAAAATATAAAACTCTTTGGAGTTTATTAATTCCTTACTACACGATTTTTCCACTTCCATATACAGCTCAATTGAATTCAGTATACCACAGATCATACTAACACCCATCGTTAAAAGTGAAATATAATTTTGTGTTAGAAACTCATTCATACCCACGCTAAAAAACACATTTAACGACGACAAAAATATTTGTGGAATCTTGAACCATTTTAAATAAGATTTTAAGTATTCATAACGGCGTTTGTGAAAATCAGACATGATGACTGAATTTACCCTTACATTTTCGCATACTGATTCTATATCAGAAGTAAAAGTCATTTATATATTAATCAATCATTTTATTAATCATATCTTTAATATAATTAAATAAATATTCATCATCTTTCCAGTTTAAGTATTCTTCCCCTTGTAGTTTAAAACACCATGATATTATAACATCGTCTTCTGTTTCACAACTAACACTTACATGCGCTTCTTTGTTTAAAATAATAGAATATACACCGAAACTAACATGTTTTACATTTTTTACTTTAATTGCTAAATCTTTGGGTTCTTCGTAAGTTATTACTTGCTCCATCTATATTATAAGTATATATAATATTTTTAAAATTTTATTAGATAATTTACCGAATAACTAAATGGTCTTGTTTCATTAGCATTAACACTCGTAGTGCTGTTTGCTACTGTAATTGCTGGTGCTATATCTTCAAATTGAGTTCCATTATCTAATCTTTGCCCTGTTTTTATATCTATGGTATTCGGTGAACCGAATGATGCTGCGTTTGGATTAAATAAAATATTTCCTCCTCCTGTCTGTACTGAGTTATTACCATTCCCTTTAAATCGTACTGTATGTGTATGTACTGCTTGGGTTGCTCCATGTGTATGTGTTTGGGTTGCGTGTGCTTGTGGTGTGTTTAATGCTTGTCCTTCATAAACGGTATAACCTGTTACTCCGTTTGTTCCAGCACCACGAAGAAAACTTCCACGATAATCTGGAACTTTAAAATCTGTATTATTTGTTCCGCCGAATTGATTTCCTATAACATTAAATAGTTCTTGATATATTTGATTAGTTGATGCGTTATAAGCAGCTCCATTACATAATAACCACCCACTAGGCGCAGTCGCACCTGTATATTGTATTATCATACCTACTGGTAATAAATTAAAACTATTTGCTCGTAAATGATTTGTATATGTAGTTCCGCCTAATGTATTTATAGGGTCAATATAGTTGGGTGTTGATGTTGCGGCAGCATAATTCGTTCCATTTTGATTTGGTGAATAGGTTATTGTTGGCGTTCCTGTTGTGCTAATAGTTGATGTTAATACTCCTGTATTTGATACAAATGTTAATGTATTGTTTGCTGTGAAATTTCCTGTATTTGAATTTCTTGTTATTGTATTTGTAATATTTGCTGATAATAGTATTTGAAGTGTATTTGTTATGTTATTATCTCTTGTCATATATGTTGACGCAAAAAAATCTGTTAAATTAATACTAATATTAAAAAAATACTGGTCTAATGATATTGTCTTTGACCCTCCTGCTGATGTATATGCTATTGTGGTAGATCGTGTTGATGAATTTGAATTTTGAATAACTACTGATGGGTTTGTACCATATAGATTTCCATTTACATATACCATTGCGGTTATAGAGTTAATCGTATTTGTTATTGTTGCTGATAATGATGTTCCTACGCTCCATGTTCCAGCATTTCTTATTGATATTGGTATATTTAATGTAATTGTTTTTGAAAATTGAGGAGGTATTGTGAATGTTGATATAATACTATTTGCTATTGCGTAATTTGCTGTATTGGTTGCTGTGGTTGTTGTTTGATTAATACTAATTTGACTTCCTGCTATTGTTTGCTGTGCTGCTATTGAAAATCTTTGTGGTGTTGTATATAATACTTGACTACCTGCTGATAATACATACGGATAATCTCCTGCTGCTACTCTCAATGCGCTGTCATTTCCAGGGTCATTAAACATATAATTGGTGTCATTGACCCTTAAAATACTGACTGCTTCTATTTGTTTTAAAAATAAAGTTCTAATTAATTTGTTTACATATGTTATTAATGTTGCGTCTGTTTGTAGAATTTCATTATCAAAATAGGTTGTACCAGAAAATCGGTTTTCTCCTGTTGTATCGGTTTGATTCATACCGATAGAACTAATAGAAACTTTTACAACATTAGACGGACTTACAATTTGAAATTCACCATTAGAAGTGTTTGCGTTTGTAATTCTTAAAAAATTACCAGAAATATCTACTTGACTATCATAAGTGGTTAGAGTTGGGTTAATCGTTATTTTTGGGGTATTATTCGCATTTTTAATAGTTAAACCTGTGTCTCCTAATGTTAAATTTTTTAGCGTGTTTGTTGCTGTGCCTGATTGAGTAATACCAGCATTATTATCTAAATTTAATCCTTTTGTTGATAATCCAGTTCCCAGAGTTAAATTATCTAAACTATTCGTATCAGTTCCGTATTGTGAAAATGACATACCGAATTGGACGTCTTCTAAAAAATTTGTGTATGTGAATTTATTTACATTTCCAGATGGTAATGTGAAATCTTGGTCTATTGCCCCCGAACTTTTAATAAGACCATTAAATAAACTCTCCTGTGTGAATGTGTTTTCTCCTATGAATGTATTATTGGTTGCTAATATAGAACCACCACTAACAGCGGAATCTACATACTGTTTGGTGGTGAGAACATTATTAGCATTTATATCTGCTACATTACAATTAGATATAACTTTTTTTGTGAATGTGCTGTCTCCACGTGATAAGAAATTGCCACTTAAATCTACTGATGCGGTTTCTACTACTACAGTACCAGCACTATTGGTTAAATCTCTTACTGATAAATTCCCATATATAGTTGTTGATCTATATTTATTGAATGTTGGCGCTGACATGTATATAATAATATAAGATTATATTTATTTTATTAAAATCCGATTTGATTGAAAAACATATTAGCAACATTTATAGCGTTATTCTGATTACCTTGAATATTCACCACGCTAAATGCGTTTCCGATATTGACTGTATTTAATACTGAACCTACACCCATATTTATTTGTGATCCTTCTATTTCTGTATACGATAAACTATTACCTATTTGGATTGTATCCGTTGATGAGTCATTACCGATATTAATAGTATCACCTCGTAATGTTGTTGTAGCAGTTCCTAAAATTGTTATTGCCTGACCTGTTAAATTAGCAGTTGTAGTATAAATAGAACCCATATCTAACGTGTTTGGTCTTAATGATGTTCCATTTGTTAATATAGTACACGCATCACTTAATATTTGTGTCCCATTACTACTATTCGGATCTCCTATTGTTATTATATCACCATAGATGTCTGTCGTTGATGTATCACTTCCTATTGTTATGTCTATTGGATTAAGAGCTGTACCATTTATTCCGATATTTATATGTCGTGTATCTATATTAGTTGTTGCTGTATTGGGCGGTGTTTGTCCGATATTAATTGTTTGTGAAACTATATCTAATTGATCGCCAGTTGTAGTTGGATCTCCTATTATAACATCTTGACCTGTGAGTTTTATTGGATTACCATAAATCTCTGTTTCACCAGTATCATTACCTATTCTTACTTCTATGGGGCTTACAAAATCATTATATCTTCCGATTTTTATTAAATTCGTATCAACATCACCTATATCTATATCTTCACCTCTTACAGATACAAATGTAGATGTTCCTGATTGTCCTATATTAATAATTCCTGCGTTTACACCTAAATTCAATCCCTTTATAGTTGTTTCTGTTAATCCATCATATCCTATATCAATAATACCACAACTCGCATTCTCTCCTAAACTTAAAGAATCTGCTAATAATCCTATTACATTTGTTTGAGTATCTACTCCTAATTCTATACTTGCGCCTAATACATTTAATTCTGTTGTAGCATTACCTATTTCTATTACAACATTATTGTCTAATGGTTTAATTTCTGATGTTTTTAATATGTTATTAATAGTTAGATTATTTAAAGTTAAATTATTAAGATTAAAATTACCATCTACTTGTAGATCGCCATTTACTACTAAATTATTTGATGTTGTTAATTGATTACACGCAAAAGTGAAATCGCCTCCATTATTTACTGCTGGTGCTGTTGTTGTATCGCAAAAAATAGTTCCATAATTAAATCCACTAAATCCTGCGTCAGTTTTAAATGTTAAATACGGATATTGTGCTATTTGTTGATTATGATACATTTCATTTTTAGAATACATCGTAAATATATTACTTGTTAATTCTAATCTACCTTGATTATTTTGTGTTGGGTTTATTACTGGAAAAGAACTAAATGTAGCTGTATCATAAGCAGTTCCATTATTAAATGTTAAAAAAGTATTTAATGTAATATCACTTAAACAGGTTAAATTTTCTGTTATGTTTACTTGTCCTCCCACATCTAAATCACCAGTAATATTTAGATCATTTAACATTTCTACTACATTTACAAATTGACTTGAACCAGAATTTATAATAAAACCACCATCACATAATAAATTAATAGTATTAGTTGTACCTCCTCCGAATACTGCTCCTCCTATATTTAATGTCCCACTTGGATATAATTCTAATGTATTGCCCCCTATTGTTGTTTTACCAGCTAATACATTCGCAGGTGTTTCAATATTATAAGTTTTATTTTCTACATTTTGAAGTCGTGGATCTACTAATGTATTAAATGTTGTTGTTGCTGCCGAAGAACCAGCCGAAGCACCTGCCGAAGCACCACTAATAGCTCCTGCTGAACCTCCTGATGCTGCTCCTGCTGAACCTCCTGCTGATGCCGCTACAACTAAAACAACTGGGTCAGCATTTCCATCATCTCCTCTATCTCCCTTTGCTCCCTGTGCTCCCTGTGCTCCGTTTTGACCTGCCTGTAATACAAAATTGAATGTAATTGTATCATTACCATTTCCATCCGTAGTGGTTGTTGTAGAAACTGCTGCCGTCCCTGATGAAACTGTACCTAATACAGCACTAACACTTTTACCTCTTGGTATTCCGAATGCTAATTGATGGGTTTGTGTATTATTTGCTGTTGTAATTGTATCTGTTAAAAAAGCAGTTTGATTCGGTTGTAATGATGTGAAATTTGGCGTTAAAAATGAAACATTTTGTCCGTTTACTCCTGCCGTAGCAAATATATAATTTACTCTCCACAAAGTTCCACCCATCGTTCCACCAGCATTATTGAAACGAATACTAATAACATCACCTAACGTAAATGATGTATTTCTATCTGTACTTTGTTTAAGTGTATCACCAGTAGCATAACTAATATTTAAATCATTTACACCTGTGCCATTTTTTAAAAATACAATAGAACCCCCTGCCGCAACTGCGCTGGTACATTCGCACCTATAAGCAATACATACACAATTGGGTAATAGAACCTCTAACGCACTACTATTTATACCACCACCGAACGCAAAAAAACCTGAGTTTGTTGAGTTTCCGTTGAATTCCGCAATAACCGTGAAATATCCACCACTTCCACTAACCGCAATATTCACATTATCTATTTGGGTTTGTAATGATGCTAATTGCGTTTCAACATTAATATTGTCTACTATTAGCACATCTGATACAACTGAATCGGCATTTATATTCTCTAAACCATTTAAAGATTGACAACAATTTATCATACTATTACTATATAATAATATCATAAATTTTTCATTTTATTTTAATTAAAATTCACCATGAATGATTGGAGCAAAAGATATTTGTAGACAATAATGTGGAAATGCGGTTGCTACTGAATCAGTATTAGCATTACGAATTCTTACGGTAATATTATCTGCTGGTAAATAAGTGGTTAAATTAGATTCACATTTTAAAAATGCTGATGATGTAGTTGTTAATGCTCCTGCTCCTGATGACACGACAACTGGTTCTAATGATAAAGTAATAGCATTATTATTTCTCAATCCATACATGTTAAATGTTTGATTCCCTAAATTGATTTCTAAATAGTGTACGTGATTAAGATAATTAAATGTAGTTCCATCTACAATACTACTAACAAATGTAATACTTGCTTTATATCTGGTTCTTCTAAACTTCTGTGGTAATGAAGCAAAACTATTTATTTTAAAATGAACTTCTCCTGCTGTGCCTTGTAAAACAGTCGCACCATTATTGGATGCTTGTGAGTTTAAGAAGATTGAAAAATTTTCAATATTATCAGCTTCCATTATATACTTTATAAATATATATTATTTTATAATTATAAAGTTTTTAAATGTAGGGAACTAGTCGTTCCCCTACCACCCCATACTTTTTTTTGCTATACTTTTTCTAAAAGTATAAAATTACATCTTTCCTCCTAATCTATTATGTGGGTTTTTTTCTAAATAACCTTTCACGACTTTACTGCCTGATGAAACGCCTTCGGCAACACCTCCGATTGTTGCTAATGCTGGGGCAAATTCAGGTAAAAATGGTATTAATCCTGCTGACCCTCTTTTAACAATATCAGCTACATTTGCTACTTTGCTAAAAAATCTTGGAGCATTTTGTAGTGCCTTCTTGAAGTAAGAAGACCCGCCGTTTGTCTTTCTGCCTAAAATCATTCTTATATAAATAATACTAATATAATATTATTGGGTTCGTTTTTGGTTTTTAATTATCCTCTTCTTCATATATTATTTCATCAAACTTTTTAAATATTCTTTCTGATTCACAATTAATAAGCATCCAGTCGTGTTGTTCTGTATAACACATTTTACGAATCTTTTTAAATGTATCTTTATCAATATTCAAATGTTCTTCTCTGATTGTTTCAAATTGCGATGGAGTAAGATTGGCGAAACATATTATATTAGTGGCTAATGATCTTAATGATTTATCTAATGCGTTGTAATTCTGAACTATACAGAATGTCGTTGTTTTTAAATGTCTACGATTTGCTATTACATTTTTTAATGATTTTAATACGGATTTCTCTTTTAATGCTCGTTGTACGTCATCCAGAATCAGCAAACTTGTTTCATCTTCTTCACTATTCACTTTTAGCATTTCATAAATAAAATTAATTGTTTCTTCATCTAATTCATCATGTACTTTATCCTCTGCTAAATCTTCAAACGGATTATCTTGAATAGATGCCCTTGATGATGGAGGCATTACTAAGTACACATTATTGAAGACCTTTTTATAAAGTTGTTTTATGAATGATATAGTCCATGTTGATTTACCAGATCCACAACTACCCACGATAAGTGTGAAATTCGTTTTATTGAAAAAAGATTTTGTAAGTTCTGTATGTTCTAATTTCTCGTGTAGTTTAAAATCACAATTCATCTTAATTGTTTTCAAATCCACTTTTGGATGTTGTTTTATATACATTTTCATTCTATATTAGATAATGGTATAATATTTTGTTTCTTTTTTAAATATTCTTGTTGGTATTGTAATCTCTTCTCTCTATTAGCTATATAATATTCTCTTTTTTTTTCTTTGCGTTTATCGTCATATTCATTTCGTAGTTTATCTTTATAGTTATTATCATAATACCATTCTCGTGTGGTTCTTAATGGAACATTTTTATTGACGCATTCATTATTTAATATATAATATTTCTCTCTATTTAATAGTTCTGTTTTATTATTAAAATCAAATTCTTCTAAAACTTCTATTTTATAATCTCCATTTTTAATGATTTGTTCTGATGTTTTTGTTGGATTATTTTTATGTCCGTATAATCTGACTTCTACTGGATTTGTAGTAGATCCGTAATAAGCTAAACCACTTGTTAAACAATAGAGTTTATATATATATCCTCTCATATATATATAAGAATATAAAAAATTTAGATATAATCTAAATTAAAAATCCATATCAAATTGAAATGCGGTTTCTGAACCACTTTTAGTGGCTAATGCGTATTCGCTTACTTTGGATTCAAAAAAGTTGGTCTTCGTCTCAATACTAATCATTTCCATAAAATCAAATGGATTGGTTGCGTCTTCATATAATTTTTCATATCCTAATTGTAGACATAATCGGTTGGCTACAAATTTAATATATTGACTCATTAATATATGGTTCATACCTATTAACCTACATGGTATAGCATCGCATATAAATTCTATTTCAATATCAACTGCTTCCTTAATTATTTCGTGAATCTTTTTTTGGCTCAATTTCTCTTTCAGTTTCTTATAAAGACAAATAGCAAATTCAGCGTGTAGTGCTTCGTCTCGTGAAATCAATTGATTACTAAATGTTAATCCTTGTAGTAAATTTCTTTTTTTTAACCAGAAAATCCCACAAAACGCCCCACTAAATTGGATTGCTTCCACACACGCAAACGCTATTAATCGGATTGGAAACGGACACGGACACGACATATATTTTTTACAGAAATCCGCCTTTTTAGCTATACATGGAAATCTACTAATCGCATTAAATAATTCTAACTTTTCATCCTTATCTTTAATATATGTATCAATCAAATTACTATATGTCTCTTGATGTATACCCTCCATAGCAATTTGGAAACCATAAAATAATCGTGCTTCACACACTTTAACATCATTATAAAATCGTGTTGCTAAATTCTCATTAACTAATCCATCCGCACCTGAAAAGAATGCTAAAATCATACTAATAAAATGTTTTTCACCAGCTTCTAATTTCTTCCAGTCGTCTAAATCTTTGGATAGATCTACTTCTTCCACAGTCCAGAAACACGCCACTTGTCTTTTATATAAATCATATAGGTCAGGATATTTAATAGGATAAAGAACAAAACGCTCATCTTCGCCATGAATTAACGGATCTAAAAACATCCTAAATTATTATATATAGATATATTATATAATGCCCTACACTATCTTTAAAAGTGATGGAAAATTCGGTGTTAAAAACACTATGACTGGTACAATCCACTCTTACCATACCACTCAACAAAAAGCAAAGAAACAAATGCGTCTTTTATACGCAATAGATCATGGGTTTAAACCATCTAAAAAAAAGTAATCAATTCCCAGATACATCTATGTACTCATAATCTATAAATGTATCAATATCAAATTTAGTATTATTAATATTATTAGCAAATGCTATACAGCCCTTTTTAAAAGCATCCGCAGATCTCATTATAAGTATTTTATTTCCTGCTAAATCAAATGTATAATGACTTATTACTTGGTTGCCTCTACTATCCTCCTGTAATTCAACATAACGACACTTGGGATTCATACACATAATATATATATCAGAATATATTATTTGTAGATTTTAGGATTTGCGAATTTGCGAATTTGCGAATTTGCGAATTTGCGAAAAATATTGATACTTTTTCAAAATTTTTTTGGATATGGGATTTGCCAACTACCAACTACCGACAGAAGGTAGAAGGGATTTGCCCTATGCGAAAACTTGTTGAAATCTTTTTATATTTTTCGCAATTTCGCAAATCCCCAACAATACCTTTTTTTTATTTAATCATCCCCATCCTCCTCTTCTTGCGGTTTCAACCTCCAATCACGTATTCTCCAAGCATGTTTATGAGAGTCGTTATAGCATAATCCCTTATAAAAGTTGTTTTTCATAAAGAACTGCTCTATCACATCTGCTTTGTATTCTTTTTGTTTTGTTTTCGGCAACTCATAGAAATCTTGTGATTTACGAATTGCTTGTGCGATTTTGGGAAGCGTCCAATCCTCGTCCTTTACACTACCTTTTGCGTCCAAATACTTACCTACATTATCATCACATCGTTTCTCAAAGATGGATTGGAATATGTTATGAATATCATAAGAGTTTTGTAAGTAGGCAAGTGAACGTTGTTTTACACTTTCAGGTTTAAAGAAATCCACATTATAACCTTGCGCCTTTACCATTAACAAGTTGGTAAGTAAGATATTCAACATAGCATTTCTAACTGAAATAGAACCCTTAATCTTTTCCTTTAATCCAGCGTCCAAAGGATATATATGGTTTACCTGTCCTGTCGTAGAATCCCACCTTTCTGAATCACCTGTAAATAAACTGCCGAACAGAATATCGTTAATGCGTTCTGAATCAGCTTCTTTGGGAGCTTCGCTAAAAGGTGGTTTTTCATTACATTCCATTACATTTGTTCCGAACAACTTAACTTGGGTCTTGGAAGAGTAAAGCATACGGGCAGATGTATTACCACCACCAGTTAAATCCTTTATCACAGCATTATGGAGCGGAGCATCTTTCTGTGGTTCTTTACTGACGATATAGCGTTTCTTATCCAATTTGGCTATTTCAGGATTAGCAGTAGCAGATGACTTGTTCTTTTGGTTCTCGCTGAAAATGGTGGGAGATACACTAACAAAGTAAGATCCAAATACCTTTTCAAGGAACTCGTTGGTTAGACCTTTGCCGTTTCTTCCAGCTCCATTAAATACAAAGAACTTTTCAATTGCTCTGCCTGAGAGTCCAGTAGATATGATTTTAAAGAAATAGTTGCGTAGTTCTTCGTCAGGAAATATTTGTTGGTAAGTTTCCATTATCAGTTTGTAGGAGTCATTAAACTCTTTGGTTAAATCGTCTGTTGACACTTTACGGCATTCCCCTTCCTTATCAAATACGTTGAAACCACAAAGAAAAGGTGTGAAATCATACCCACATGAATAGGTAATAAAGTCATCAAAGCGGTAAGGGCGGAAACATTCTTCGGCAAAATCTAATACACCATTCTCGCAACCAAATAGATCTTCCTTTGCGTCAAACTCCAAAGTATAATTCGCCATTAGAGTTTTAGCAATTGAAACACACGCATTCATACCACCAGCACATTTCAACATAAATATGCGTTCATCCATGCGCCTTTTGGTTTCCTTCCAAAGTCGCCAATTACAATCAGGTTCTTCACCATTTTCAAAAGTCATTCCTTCAAATTCTTCATCCCATTCCTTCATAAGTTCTCTCCAATATTCAGGTACAATATACATAATACCTTTTTTCAAAGGCGCATCGCTCTTTTCCCAACGTGTATCATTCCAACCATACCATTCACCTTTACTACCATCGTCTTTATCAACAGAGAAGATATAATATTGTGGTTTAATTTTCATAAGAGTTTCAATAACACCGCAATCAGCATTATCAAGAGCAGTTGAGATTTCAGACATATCAGCAATCAAATCTTCATTAGGGGTTTCATCATCAGCTACTTGTTGTATCCATTCGTCCAAGTTAAAGACATTCTCAAAGGGTTTGTTCGTCCATTCCAAGCGAAATCCAGTTAATTCATAGGTTTTCTCATTCAAAAGTTCCAACACACCTTCCAAACCACCTTCAAATAAGTCAACATTATCCTTCAATAGTTTAATGCCGTCATATTCATAAGCACCGCATTTGGTTTGTGTATTAGGAAGATTCATTAAGTCAGTATGGTTAATAATATAACACAATACACTCTCAACAATCCTGCTTTCATATTCCTGATTATACAAAGCGAAGAATGATCCAAGCACTTTGTTTTCCTGATTAACTCCCGCATCCTCCTTTTTCTTTCTTGCGGTTTCCCAAAGAGTAGCATTCTCTTTTTTAACTCTTTCAGCAATATCTTTTAATTCCCTTTCAAAGTCAGTAATAAACTCCAAAGGTTTTCTATTCTGAATCTTATTATCAATACACCAACCTATAAATGAACCAAAGAAGCATAATCGGATAAACAACCCCTTCGCAGTATCTCTGTTTACACCATAATGTTGTTGAACTTCCAAAAGTAGGGCTGGTCGGTCAACACAATAGCGTTGGATTTTGGAGCAGGGAATATTGTTGCTTTCGCACAATAGGCGTATGATTTCAGGTTGGGCGTTTTTTAAATCAAAGTCGTAATAGAGTTCGTTGATAAGGGTATTACGAACCACCTTACGGAAACAAGACAACCCAAGAGATTTGTAGGGGAAGGCACGACCCCACTTATGTTTTGGTTTACCATATTTCACCAAAGATCCACCAACAGCAGGATTATAAAATTTAAAATACTTTTGGAGTTGATCTTTCTCATTAGCATAATTTTCAGCAATCTGTTTTTTGTGAGAGTCATATCCGTAATCTTCGCTCCAAAGTTGAAGCAATAAATTACTTTTAAGAAGTGCCTTAATTCTTTCAATAGGTATTTTTTCAAATAAAGTCAATCCATCCAATACAGAATGTCGTTTGGTAAGAGTAAGAGGTAGAGCATTAATAGCAACAGCAGTAGTCATTATAGTATACTAATATATAATATAATAAGATAATAATTCTTTAAGTTGTTTTAAGATATAGTTATATAATTTATATAACTATGTCCTAAATAATTCATATTCAGAAATTCCTAAATGTTTTAATTTGTTAAAAACAATTTAATTTCTTCTAAATATTCAGGTTTAGTATTTTTCAAATCTTCTATTATTAAATATGCCTTAATAATATCATTTTTAGGTTTCTTAACATTATGGTAATGATTGAATTGTTTTTTTTTATTTCGTTCCCTTTCTTGTTCTAAATTATTGTGATAATATTCTTTCTGTTTCTCCTTACGCAGTTGTTTACCTAATTCTAAATTTGCTAATGCTTTCATTTGTCGTTCTATCTTCTGTTTTAGATATTCCTCTCTTGATAATTTTTTTGGTTCATCATCTAGGATACATGGTTTTATAGTATTTAAAGTAGAATTTTCTTTATCTATCCAGTATCTTTCTCTTATCAACGCTTCTTTTAAATTACAACATGGATACATTTCTAATTGAAACATAGTCCAGTTTTCCCACCCACCATTTTTTTTAATAAAATTATATAATTTATCTTGTTCTATACAATTACTACTAACACAATTTTTTTTATGTTGATATTTTCGTTTTGTAAAATTAGTTGTATGTCCTACATACACATCTTTAATGGTCTCATCATTACACATAAGTTTATACATTATTGTATTAGCATAATCTATTTCTGTTTTAGGCATCCTATAATATAACTATATATTATAGTGAGATAATCTTTAAGTAGATTAAAATATTAATATATAGTATATGATAAAAGTAATAGAACAATTATCACAGCATAGCACAGCAGATTTAAAAAAAGCATTTGAAGATATTAAGAGTAAAGATAATGATGAAGCTAAAAAGAAATTTTACAGCAAAGCGTATTATCAACAGAACAAAGCAAAATATAAGAAGTATTATAATGATAATAAAGAACACATAAAAGAATATGCTAAACAATATAAGAAACAGAATAAGAAAAAAAAACCACGAGCAAATGGGTTCTCAATAAAACATGGTACATTTATAGTATCATTTGGATTTAGTAAAACTGAATATCCAGAGGTGGAGCAGCATAAACAACTCTCTCAACAACTCTCTCCACTTCAACAATCTTCGGAGGTTTAGGTTCACGAGGTTTATATTGTTTCTTTGGTTTGACTACTGGTGTATCAATTGGAGGAGGAGGAGGTAATGATTCTGGTTTCGGTGGATCTATTTTAGGAGTTTCTACAACTGGTTCAACCACTTTTTTGACTCTTGGTTTTTTAATAGGTTTAGGAGGTTCTTGTTTAGGAGTTTCATCTAATTCACTCATTTCATCTACAACTGGTTCTTTCTTTTGTTCTGCTAATTTCTTCGCACGGAGTTCTCGTCCCTTTTTCAGATTTTCTAACGCCTTTTGTTTGCGTGATTCTTTGGAAGCTTCTAATGACATTTATATATTAAGTATATAAAAAAAAATATTTACTTAATATATAAATGGAATCTAATCCCCTTGTGTTTAAGTTCATTAAGACCGCCGATAAGCTAAATGAAGAACATCCGCTATACGATGTAGCAGTAGAAGATACTATTACTAAATTAGGTTTACCTTTTGCTATGGCTCACGCATATCGTATTGCTATGAAACCCAGTTTAAGTGAAGAACAAAAACAATTCTATATAGAAGAATTAAAACATCATCAACAATCAGTATTAGCCGAACAGGAAGAATTACAAAAAAGATTTTTAGAACACTTACAGCAACAGGAACAAATTGAAAAACAAAAAGAACAATATCCTGAAATAATACAAATAGAACCACCTAAACCAGTTGAAGAATTGTCAGAATAGATATAATCTATAAACGGATTAAGTTATTATATCTTATTTAGCATATAAGATACAATATATTAGGTGTTTTTATATTATAAAAATTTTTATAATACATTTTAATACAATTTCTTATATATTATATCTACAAAAAGATATAATATATTAATACATTTATGGATTATATCTTCGCATATTGTATTGCTTGTTGTATACCATGACCCATTTTATCAGCGTTGTCTTGTATCTTCTTAATATCTACATAATGACTGATATAGATGTGTCTTAACATGGTTGTTCCTATTTTCTTACCGAAGAATTTATTTAGAAACTTTCCCATATCATTTGATTTAAATTTATGTTCTGAATATGATTGAGGATTTAATAAGTAATCACCATCATACATTTTACGATGTCTTAAAAAATTATTTAATATGGATTTCATTTCTTTTGGTATTTCTACTTTTTCTTCACCATAAACCTTTGCTGTTTTATATTTATTAAATACAAAATGAGTTTTGGTAATATAGTTGTCTTCATTAGTATAGTTTCTAAACATCATCTCATTCCAGTCCATATTTCTTCTTGGAGGTAAACCATCATAGTATCCAGTTGTTAATAATAAGATCATGGTTAATATTAATTCATTATATTCTTTATCACTCAACTTATCTTTTGATGTGAATAATGGTTTGGTTAATTTTAATTTATTCTCTACACGCTTTTTGATTTCATCATAATCTAACCAGTTCTCTTCTTGCTTATCAGTTTTCATATGAGTTGCTGTTTGATCTTTAACCGCATTCCAGTCATCAGTCATTAATTTTTTTATTTCTTTTAGATTCTCATTATCTTTATGTAATGTTAATATGGCGGCGTATGTTGTTTTACGAGTATTTAAATTAGCATCTTTTAATTCTTCTTTCATAGCAGTAAAATTATTAAACCATTTTAGATCTAATGGTTCTTTTGCTAAATGTGCTTTATAAAATAATTGTTTTAATGCGTTCGCATAACTATTAATTGAACTATCAGAAACATCTGGTTTGTTCTCTCTAATCTTCTTTTTAAGATCTTCCATAGTATATTATATAAATATATAATATTTTATATAATATTTTATTTTAAATTATATTGAAAATTGCTAAATTATGTGGATGCTACTAATTGACCTGTCATAAAATCTAATTCATAGATAATATCGTGGTATAAGTGGAAGATACAACTAATAGCAGCAGGAGTAGTACCAGAAATATTGTATCTAACGAATAGTGGTGAGTTAAGTGAGTTAATACCACTTAGTATACCTTCACGAGCACATGCTTCTAAATCAATTGCTAAAAGACATTCAGCTGGATTGATTGGAGTAGAACCGTTAGAAGCACTTGTAGCAACAACAGCATAATCCATTCCTGAGTCAGATGGAGTGTGGGTTGATTTAGCAAAGTTAAGTGGTGATAAAGCAGTATTGAATGAAGTAAGATTTAAAGCGCTAAATGCTTTTTGTAATTCTGCTAATGCTGATGCTGGTGATTGATTGAATTGTATAGGTTTGTTCGGGAAGAGATTTCCGCCGATCTGGCACTGATAGTTTGTTAAGCATGGATTAAATGAGTCAAATTTATCATTAGCAGCAGAAGTAGATATAGCAGAGAAATAATTTCTCATTAAGATTGCTTTACACGAGGCGGCACGAGCACCGCAAAGAACATCCAGAGTTCCACCTGAACCTGCTGGAATAGTAGCAGTAGCACTTCTGTATCCTACTGATTTCCAGTATTGTTTACCACCTACGACACTTGCTTGTTCTAAAACTTTTTCAGCTTCTAATCCGAAATCAACAATAGTTAAAACGAGTTCAATATCAGAAATAGTGTATGAAAAAGTACCAGCAGAAGTTCCAGCAACAGTAGTAGGATAAATTGATAATGGTAAAATAGTATCTAAATTCAATTGTACCTGACAACTACTAACCTTGCCGATTGGAAAAAATTGTGTTGCTAATGAACCTAACGCAGGGCATAAAAGTGGAAGTGCGTAAGTTCTGACCTCAGTACCTACTGTTGTATTGGCGGCAGAAACATTCATAATATTTACAGCGTGTCCTGCGTTTCCTACTTTACTTGTGTTGGTTGCTGATTTAGCATATGGAACATCGTATAGACCCATCATGATCGAACCGACGCCAGATGTGCGGTCTGATTGGTTAAGAGCAATTTTTAACATAGTATCATAAAGCACATTATATTCACCAATATTTACGATTTCGTTTCCTCCTACTATTATATTGTATCTTTGGATAATGGAAGCACCTGAACCACGAAGATTTGTAATAATGGTTGGAGCTGTGCCTGTTGAAGCGGCAACATTAGCAAAACTTGCCTTATATTTTAAATAAGAATTTCGTGTATCAACGTAGCTTGATCTGCTCTGGTTCGTGGGGCAGTCCAGTAAAATTTGTCCGCCAGGAAATGATAAGTTGGATGCTGTGTTTGCTGTATTAGGATAAGTTAAAGTTCCAGAGGTGAAACTGTTTTGTCCTGTTGGAAGTACAGAAATTTGGTAAGAGCGTGTACCATTTGGAAGTGCCTTGCCTACACTTGAAAAATCAATTTCAGATGGAAGACCGACCTTTGCGTTTGGTGGAAGAATAGCGTTGGAAACTGGTAGAGCCATTATATATTATAATGTTCTAAATAAATAAAAAGTTTTTTAATTTAAATCTATTTTTTGTTCGTCTAAACTTTTCATGGAATTAAATGCTTGTAATTCTAATGCTTTATTAAATACTTTATCAAATGTAGGTGGTTTTATTACTTCTTTGCGTAATGTTATATTGATTGTAAAGAATACTGGAACGCCATTAAAATCTATTTCATTTCTTTCATCATCAGTTATAAGTATATCAAAATTACTTAAATTCTGTAATTCTACTAAATGTTTTATACCATTAAAATTTGTATAATGAATCACGCCATTAATACATGCTGTATTCGGAACTACGGCTAAAACATCTTGACTTTCTGTTTCATCACTATAATTTCCAGCATCTATGGCTGATGATCTTATAAATATTCTTGGAATGTTTAATAGGTTTACACAATTAGGTGATGTAGAACTGGTTAAAGTCGTTAATGTGATTGTTGATGTTCTCGCAAAACCTAATACCCATAATAGCGGTGATAAAGATAATGTAATGACTTGACTTGTACCACCATTATTCGTAATGGTTGTTTTATTTGTTATTGAATTGTATGCTAAACTTACTAATACTGCTGTATTCGTTTGTGTGTTAATTGCTGTGATTAATTCAGTAATATTATAATTACCTGCTGTTATTGTATATGTAGTAGATCCTATACGAATTCTATTATTTATTGAATTAATATTGTAAAAACTGGCTGGTATGACTGCTGAATTTACACTAAACCATATATCCGTTATGTTGGGGGTCATGTGAATCATATTGGGTATATTAAATTGTAATCTTGAATTTTTAGAACCATTATATTTAACTACTGCTGAATCACTACTCATACTAAATAGTATATTGTCTTCTATGATGTGGAAACTTTCTACTTCGGTATTCATAATACTATATATTTATATAATATTATATATTTTCTGATTAAAATGATTAAAGTGATTAAAGTGATTACCACAAAATATTAAGAGCATAATACCCTCTTGTTCCTTTTTTATTTGCTTCTTTTGCGTGGCGTAATCTATATAATCTTCTTCTATTTTCAGCATATTCTCTCCCATGTGTTTCTAAATAGGTTGGATAATCGGAATACTTGGGGTCTCCTATATAAAATAAAAACTTACCAGATTTATCGTATACTTCAATCTTCTTTTTTGGATTATCACTTGGAAATATTTGTACGCCTAAAAGTTTTGCCTGATTATATGAATATGGTTTTATTCTATACATATAATCACAATAGATTTTATTCTAACCATGTAATACTATTTTCTAATCCGATTTTATAACAATAATAGAAACAATCAAAATTACATGCGCTTTTATATTTGTCTGGTGTCTTACCATCTATTTGTTTCTCAAAATGTATACGTTTTCGTGGTATGATTATTTGTAATCCACAATTCATAAAATTATCTCTGAAATAAGATGTATTGATTTTGGATGATGGTAGAA
>Ga0214921_10004798_pt1 | contig 19593 bp, 16 predicted proteins | sample LL1505_MetaG_FD_177992 | JGI IMG/M metagenome (GOLD analysis project Ga0214921, IMG submission 177992) | Freshwater microbial communities from Lake Lanier, Atlanta, Georgia, United States - LL-1505 | ecosystem: Environmental > Aquatic > Freshwater > Lake | place: USA: Georgia | collected... | reverse complement strand
GCGCGGCCAATCTGCCGTTTGCTGTTTTGCGCGGTTACATCGGCGTTGATCTGCCGAAAGTGAATCCGAAAATCAAAAGCGTCACTTGCCCCTATACGGGTGAAGTCTTGGCGACTGTGCCCGCACATCGCCCCGATGTCGGCATCATCCATGCGCAGCGCGCGGATAAAGAAGGCAATGTGCTGATTGAAGGCATCACCGGCTGCCAGAAGGAAGTCGTGCTCGCCTCCAAGCGCACCATTGTCACGGTGGAAGAGGTGGTCGAAAAACTCAATCCGCCATCGTTCAATTCCTGCGTTCTGCCGCATTGGACGGTGGGCGCCATTTCCCATGTTGTGGGTGGCGCGCATCCCTCTTATGCGCAGGGCTATTACAAGCGCGACAATTCTTTCTACATCGCCTGGGACAAGATTTCGCGCGATCGCGACACGTTCTTGGCGTGGATGAAAGAAAACGTGTTGGAGAAAACGCCCGAAGCATTTGCTGTTCATGCGAAGAAGGGGAGCGCCTGATCATGGCCGATTTCACCCGCAATGAAATGATGACCATTGTCGCTGCACGCGCGCTGAAAAATGATGACGTGTGTTTTGTCGGCATTGGTGCACCTTCCGCCGCCTGCAATCTGGCGCGTCTCACCCATGCGCCGCAGATCACCCTGATTTATGAATCAGGCACAATCGGCACGCGCCCGAACGTGCTGCCTCTCTCGATTGGCGATGGTGAGCTCTGCGAAACAGCGCTCACCACAGTGTCGGTGCCGGAAATGTTCCGCTACTGGCTGCAGGGTGGTCGCATCACGGTCGGCTTCTTGGGCGGTGCGCAGATCGATAAATTCGCCAATATCAACACAACGGTTGTGGGCGATTACGACAAGCCCAAAGTCCGTCTGCCGGGCGGTGGTGGTGCACCGGAAATCGCCACCAATTGCGGCGAAATCTTCATCACCATGGCCATGGGCAAGCGCGCTTTCTTGGACAAGCTGCCCTTCATCACGTCCATGGGCCACGGCCCGACGGGCAAAGAGCGCCGCGCTTATGGCACAAAGAGCAAAGGCCCGACGCGTCTTATCACCGACATGTGCGTGTTCGAGCCCGATGCCGAGACGAAGGAAATGACCATCGTGTCGATCCATCCGGGCGTGACGCGCGAAGAGATTGCAGAGAACTGCGGCTGGACCCCGCGCTATGCCGCCCAGTGTGGCGAGACACCGGCGCCGACGGCCCAGGAGCTCGAAGTGCTGCGCGACATTCAGGCCCGTACCAAGGCCGCGCACGCAGCCTGATCGGGCAATCTGCCCATTAAAAGGCGGCCTTGCGCGAGCTTGGTCGCCTTTTCTTCAACTTTCGGCGGCTTGCCCGTTTGGAAAAGCCGCGTCACATTAGACGCATCACGCTTGGGGCAATTGAGCCAATGCTAGGCCAGCAAGACCTGCCTTATTCTACCAAACAGCCGCGCCAACGGCCGGATGAGGTGGATTATGCCCAGCGTGATTTCATCAATCTCGTTGCAACAATCTTTTTGCTTGTGCTCGCGCTTTGCATTTCATGGACGGTGCGTGCCGTGACAGAACAAGAGCGCCAATTGCGCTGTGTGGAATCGGGCCGCCGCGATTGCGTGCAGATTGTAACGCCCCCGCAGGGTATGCGCGCTTTGCGCTAAGCCTCCTGCGCCATCACGCGCAAGACATTCTCAATTCCATTTTGCATCGCTGCCAAACTCATCTGCTCATTCGGAGCGGGCAGATGAATGAAGCCTACTCTTGGCACTGAACTGCCAAGCGAGAGATAGAGCGTGTGATTGCAAATATAATCACCCGCATCATCTGACAGTTCGGCATCAAGTCCTAAGCCACATAAAATTTCAACAAGCTGCACAGTGTCGACGCGCGCATGGCGAAGGCCCGGACCATGCGGATCAATCGTGCCCGAGGCGCGGCATATATTGTCTGCATCGGGATGAAGTCGCGTGCATTCATTACGCGCGCGGGTTTCAACACCAATCGTGCTCCGCTTTGTCGCCAGACCCAGATGCAAAATCGCATCGGGCTTCACTTCATCTATCAGCGCGGCGATCCGCGCCTCTGCATCGTTCCAGATGACAGGCAAGATGCGCGTGACAAGCTCCATGCTGCCAAGCGAGCATGACGCAAGATTTTGTACCATTTGAGCGGTTGGATTTTCAGGCGCACCCGGAAAGGGGCCAAATCCGGTGAGGAGAAGTCGTTTCATGCGCACATGATAGGGCCTCGCCGCATTCTCGTCACCTTTAGCCGTCATTGCCTGTGACCAATGGTCCTGTCTTTGGCGCGGTTAACTTTTGGGAAAGTTTTGCGCGCTTTGAACAGAGCCGAACATTTTGGGATTTCTTGTGTGACCTCGTCCGCTCGCTTCACCTCTCGTAAAAGCCTCATGCTGGTTTGCGCCCTCGCGCTGCCGGTGGTGCTGGGCGGCTGCTTTGGTGGTCCCGATGCGCGCATGAGCGCATCGGCGGGCTCTATGGCGGCGCAAGCCGCTGGTGCACGTGTGACGCCGATTTTCATCGCCTCGACGCGGCGTGAAAATATCAATGTGCAAGCCGAAAGCGCGGCGGATGGCGGCGCGCATTATGCGATCTCCATGGTCTCCGTCCCGCGCGGGCATAAGGCTGGTGAGATTGAAGAGCCGTCTTTCGGCAAGCCCAATCCGGAAAAACATTTTGCGGTGCTCGGCGGTCACGGACTTGATCCAGAAGATTTCCGTTTGCAGATCTCTACCTATCTGTCGGGCCGCATCGGCTCGAACCGCGATGTCTTGCTCTATGTGCATGGTTTCAACACATCGCAAGATCAAGCACGCTTCCGTCTCACCCAGCTCGCTCATGATGGCGGCTTTGGTGGCGTGGCGGTGCTTTTCACATGGCCTTCAAAATCCGATCTGTTTTCTTATGTCTCCGACAAGGAAAGCGCGACCGCCTCGCGCGATGCTTTGCAAAAGCTGATGCGCGACTTGGCGCAAGTGGAAGGTGTGGGCCGCGTGCATGTGCTCGCTCATTCCATGGGCTCGTGGCTTGCCATGGAAGCGCTTCGCGAAAATGCCATTGCGGGGTCCAAGAATCTCGGCAATCGTTTGGGTGACGTGATGCTGGCGTCCCCCGATATTGATTTGTCGGTCTTCAAGACGCAGATGGCGCGCATGCCCGGTGCCAATGTGTCGATCTTCGTCTCGCCCAATGATCGTGCGCTCAATCTGTCGAGCAAATTGGCAGGTGAACGTCCGCGTGTCGGCGCGATGGATCCGCGCAATACCAAACAGCGTGCCGAACTCGCGCAGCTTGGCGTGAAAGTTTATGATCTGTCTGGTGCGTCTGCGGGCTTTATCGGCCATTCGCTTTATGGCGATGTGCCCGCCGTTGTGCGCACCATCGGTGCGCAATTGGGTATGGCGCGCGAAGATGCAGGCGTGACAGCGATGATTGATGCAAGTTCGCGCATGCCAGTCGAAGTCAACGTGCCGCCAGCACAGACGCCGCCACTCGCACCAATGAACTAACCCATCAGCTCGTCATTGCGAGGAGGGCGTGAGCCCGATGCGGCAATCCATAGCACCAATCTATGAGCGTTAGCACTATGGATTGCCGCGTCGCTGCGCTCCTCGCAATGACGGGGCTGTTGATTACCGCGCTCTCTGCGCGTAACCCAACCGCGCATTGAGTTCGTCAATCAGCTGTTCTGCCGCATCGGCAATCACTGTGCCCGGCGGGAAGATCGCTGATGCCCCCGCATCACGCACGGCTTGAAAATCTTGCGGCGGGATCACGCCGCCGACCACGATCATAATGTCGTCGCGTCCCTGGCTTTTCAAAGCCTCGCGCAATTCGGGCACCAAAGTCAGATGGCCCGCTGCCAGCGAAGAAATGCCGACAATATGCACGTCTGCAGAAATCGCCTGTTTGGCGGCTTCGTCGGGCGTTGCAAAGAGCGGCCCGATATCGACATCAAAGCCCAAATCCGCAAAAGCGGACGCGACAACTTTCTGGCCGCGGTCATGGCCGTCTTGGCCGACCTTGGCGACAAGAATGCGCGGCTTGCGGCCTTCATTCTCATAAAAAGCTTTGGTGACGTTTTTCACGCGCTCCACCGCAGAGGGATTGGCCTCTTGCGTATAGATCCCCGAGATGGTGTGGATTTCAGCCGCGTGGCGACCAAAGACTTTTTCTAGTGCGAGCGAGATTTCACCTACCGTCGCTTTGGCACGAGCTGCTTCAATCGAAAGCGCCAGCAAATTGCCATTATGGGCGGCGCCCTGCGTCAAAGCTTCCAGCTTGGCTTGCACATCAGCTTCATTGCGCTCGGCGCGTAGGCGCTTCAGCTTTTCAATCTGGCTGGCGCGCACAGCGGAATTATCGACCTTCAGCACGTCGATCTGCTGTTCGTCATCCGGCTTGAACTTGTTGACGCCGATCACCGATTGTTTTCCAGAGTCAATACGCGCCTGCGTGCGGGCAGCGGCTTCTTCAATCCGTAATTTCGGAATGCCTGCTTCAATGGCTTTGGCCATGCCGCCGAGCTTTTCGACTTCTTCAATATGGCTCATGGCGCGCTTGGCGAGATCAGCGGTCAGGCGCTCGACATAGAAAGAACCGCCCCACGGGTCGATGATGCGCGTCGTGCCACTTTCCTGTTGCAGGAAGAGCTGCGTGTTGCGCGCAATGCGCGCTGAGAAATCGGTGGGCAGTGCGAGTGCTTCATCCAGCGCGTTGGTATGCAAAGATTGCGTATGGCCTTGCGTGGCAGCCATCGCTTCAATCTGCGTGCGCATGACATTGTTGAACACATCTTGTGCGGTGAGTGACCAGCCGGATGTCTGCGAGTGCGTGCGCAAAGGCAGCGACTTGTCTGACTTCGGATGAAAACCCTTCACCAGATTGGCCCAGATGAGGCGTGCGGCGCGCAGCTTGGCGACTTCCATGAAGAAATTCATGCCGATCGCCCAGAAGAAGGACAGGCGCGGCGCGAATTTGTCGACATCGAGTCCGGCGGCAATGCCGGCGCGAATATATTCGACACCATCGGCGAGCGTGTAGGCGAGTTCCAGATCCTGCGTCGCGCCAGCTTCCTGCATGTGATAGCCGGAAATCGAAATCGAATTGAATTTTGGCATATGCTGCGACGTATAGGCAAAAATATCCGAGATGATGCGCATCGAGGGCAGGGGCGGATAAATATAGGTGTTGCGCACCATGAATTCTTTTAAGATGTCATTCTGAATCGTGCCCGACAATTTGTCTTGGGAGACGCCCTGTTCTTCGGCCGCCACAATATAAAGCGCCAGCACAGGCAGAACCGCGCCATTCATCGTCATTGAGACGGACATCTGATCAAGCGGAATGCCCGAAAACAATGTTCGCATGTCATAGATGGAATCAATCGCCACGCCCGCCATGCCAACATCGCCTGCCACACGCGGATGATCGGAATCATAACCGCGATGCGTCGCGAGATCGAAAGCAACCGACAGGCCTTTTTGGCCAGCGGCCAGATTGCGGCGATAGAAAGCATTGGAATCTTCAGCCGTCGAAAAGCCCGCATATTGGCGGACCGTCCAAGGCTGGTTGACATACATGGTTGGATAGGGGCCGCGCAGAAAAGGTGCGGCGCCCGGAAAAGTGTTCAGAAAATCGAGGCCTTTGACATCAGCCTCGGCATAGACATTTTTTACGCCGATATTTTCAGGCGTCTGCCACAGATCGCTGGTGCTCTGAGGCGCAGGCACATGTGCACCTTTGAGGGCGACATCAGCAAAGTTCGGAATGCGGCTCATCACGGTTCATCCTCAATTCGCGCCCGTCATTGCGAGCGAAGCGAAGCAACCCAGATAGCCTCACGCGGTGCCCCTGGGTTGCCGCGTCGGCCCTGCGGGCCTCCTCGCAATGACGAGGCCCAGACGCGACGCCTGATTTTACACTTTGCCTAATGCGTCCTTCAAAATTTCAATCAGATCGCAGCCCACATAAATAAAGCCGGAAACACCTGCTTCTTTGAGCGCACCTTCGTGATCACCCGGTCGGCCTGTGAGATAGGTCTTGGCCGCTTTCGGCGCGAGCTTTTTGGCGGCGGCAATCGCTTGTTCTGCGTAAACAGCATCGCTCGACACAAGGCAGATCAGCTTTGAACCCGATGCGGCAAAAGCGTCAGCCAGATCGCCGCTGTCGTGAATGATCGCTTCCAGGCCACCCGCCTCAAAGAAGTTTTTGGCAAACATGGCGCGTGCTGTGTAATCGGCCACTGTGCCAAGTGTTGCCAAGAATATCTTCGGGCGCGCCGCGCAAGCATCTGCACGATCACGCAGGGCTTCGAACTCTTGCGCCAGACGCATCGGCGGAAAAAGCGTATCGCTTTTCCATGCGCGCGCGGGCTTGTCTACTTCGACCGGCTTTTCATGCACATTGGGGAATTCGCTCGTCCCCGTCAGCGGGTCTTTGCGCCGTGCAATGTTTTTCAGCCTTGCGTTGCGCGCTTTGGCGACATCTTTCGACAGCGACAAGAGGAAGAGCGGCAAGCCGCTTGTCTCCGATTGCTGGAACAGCGCCCAAGCTGCGGCAGCGAGCTCGTCGGTGAGCGTTTCAATGCCACCCGCACCGGCGCCTGCATCTTCGACGCGGCCGAGATTGGCTTCTTCGAGCAACACAAGTTGCGTGTTGCGCGCGAGGCGGCGCGCAAAACCATCGGGCAGGCCGAGCGCCTGTGTGAAGGGCAGCACGCTGATGCGATCAGCGCCGCCAATGCCGGCGGCAAAAGCCGCTGTCGTGGTGCGCAAGAGATTCACATAGGGGTCGCGGCGCGTCATCATGCGCCAGGCTGTCTCGGCATGAATGTGGATGGGTTTGGGTGTCAGGCCGCAAGCGGCTTCAATGCGCGCAAACAGGCGGCGAAGAGCGCGGAACTTTGCGAGCGTCAGAAACTGGTCGGGATCAGCCGCCAATCGGAAAGAAATCATCCCGCGTGCATCATCAAGGGAAGCGCCCGATTTTTCCAAAGCGCGCAGCGATGACAAAGCCGAGGCCAGAGCCAGCGCCAGTTCCTGCGCTTCCGTGCCGCCCGCCTGATGCACGCGGCGCGCATCAGCCACGATGATGGGTGCGCGATAGCCGGCTTTTTTCAAACGCAGCGCCGTGCTTGCAATCACATCGGCATTTTCATGCAAAGGGTCGAGGCCGAAATGCACATGCAGATCGGCAGCAGAAATTTTGCGCGCTTTGACGATTTTTTCCAAAACCGCCGCGAGGGCTGTGCCAGTCGAGCCGACATCGAGTTCGATCGGCAGACCTGTTTCCAGCACCACGGCATCGAGCACATGGTCGAGCGTGTTTTCATCTGCGGTGAGACCAAAGCCATAAGAACCCGTCGAGCCTGCAAAAGTCAGAGCCAGACCATTGGCGCCATTTTCGAGATCGGTGAGGGCTTGAGCATTGGCGCTGGCTGCATCCGTATGGTCGATGCGCGCCAGCGTCTCCCAGCCGCCGTGTGTCGAGCGGGCCATGGGGCTCGCCTTGGCCGCACGCGGATAAAGCGGCTGGATGGCAATGCCGTCATAAGTTTTGCCGACGAGCTTTTCGAAAGGCGCACCTTTCAGAACGCGTTCGACAAGGGTCTTCCAATGGGCCTCGTCAGCCGCCGGAAAAGTGCTGGCAAAGGTCGTCTGAGGTGCTGCAGCCATAGCTCTGGAATATCCCGAAGAGTGGGGAGAAAGTCCCGCCTTCTTCGCATGTTGCACCACAGCGAGCCACTCGTCAGAAGTCGTAGTGTCAGATGAACTGGGAGAGGCCCGGAATGGCCGATGCGATCTCGCCGACCGCATCTTCCCCGGCCTGTTCGCGGGCAATGGCGAAAATCTCGTGCCCGACGGTCTGCATATCGCCCATGCCGAGGCCAAGCCCCGAGAGCTGGCCCGCCAGCCCCATCAACCCGCCGCCCAGCATGCCCATCAGGCCGCCCCCGCCGCCGCCCGCATGGGCCTCAGCCAGATCAGCCGCGCCCGGAATGGCAGCCAGCACACGGGCCACATCCTCGGCCGGGCCTTCTTTCTGAAGGAAGGCCAAAATCTTGCCGATAGCTTGTTCGGCAATGTCGGGCTCGAGGCCGGAGGCGGTGGCGACGCGGGCAATGAGGTCTTGCATGGGCAGAATCCTTGTTCGAGCGCAATTCTAGCACAGGCTAGCACATGACGTCATGACAGGCGTGTGTTTGGATGGCGCGGCGAGGCTGACTTATAAAGAAGGCAGACTGACCGGAAGGCTGCTGCAGATGATAGATGATCCGAAAAATGTTGCGGGGAAAATCCTCGTTAGCAAAAGTGACACTTTTCACTATCTCGATCTGAAGCTCGGCAATCGCCACGGGCTCGTAACAGGTGCGACTGGTACGGGCAAAACGGTGACGCTGCAAATTCTGGCGGAAGGTTTTTCCAATGCAGGTGTTTGCGTCTTCGCAGCCGATGTGAAAGGCGATCTCTCGGGCATTTCTATGGTGGGTGATGGCAAGGCGCCGTTTGTCAAACGCGCGCAAGAGATGGGGCTCACTTATCAGGCTGATGAATTCCCCGTGGTCTTTTGGGATGTGTTTGGCGAGCAGGGCCACCCTGTTCGCGCCACTCTTTCCGAAATGGGCCCGCTCCTTCTGTCGCGCCTGCTTGAATTGAATGATGTGCAGGAAGGCGTGATCAACATTGCCTTTCGTATTGCCGATGAGCAGGGTCTATTACTGCTTGATTTCAAAGATCTGCGTGCTTTGCTGCAATATGTCAGCGACAATGCAGATGATATTAGAACTCGCTATGGAAATGTTGCGCCTGCCACTATAGGGGCGATTCAACGGCAATTGTTGGTGCTTGAAAATCAGGGCGCGCTGAAATTTTTTGCCGAGCCTGCACTCGATATTCAAGACTTTCTGAAAAAAGACCGCGGCGGGCGAGGCACCATTAATGTTCTGGCAGCCGACAAGCTCATGCGTTCGCCGCGTCTTTATGCAACTTTCCTTTTGTGGATGCTGTCAGAATTGTTCGAGACGCTTCCCGAAGTGGGCGATCTAGACAAGCCCAAACTCGTCTTCTTCTTCGATGAAGCCCATTTGCTCTTTAATGATGCGCCCAAAGCTTTGATGGATGCGATTGAACAGGTCGTGCGGCTCATTCGCTCCAAAGGTGTGGGCATTTATTTTGTCACGCAAAATCCGCTCGATGTGCCTGATATTGTGCTTGGCCAATTGGGCAATCGCGTTCAGCACGCTTTGCGCGCCTTTACGCCCCGTGATCAACGCGCAGTGAAAGCGGCGGCAGAAACCTTTCGGCAGAATTCAGCTTTCGACACGCAAAAAGCCATTACCGAATTGGGTGTGGGCGAGGCGCTCATCTCTATGCTGGAAGGCAAGGGCACACCGGCCATGGTGACGCGCGATTTGATCGCGCCGCCCGCCTCGCGCGTTGGGCCTCTAACACCAGATGAACGCGCCATGGTGGTGAAAAAGAGCCACCTATTTGGCAAATATGACACGACGATTGATAGCGAGAGCGCCTATGAAGTGCTCGCCAAACGCGCCAATGGCGGCGATGCGCAAGCGCCCGAGCCATCAGGCGGTGGTGGCGGTCTGATGGGCACGGTTGGCTCTGTGCTGGGCGGATTGTTTGGCGATGCTGGCAGCCAAGGCAAAGGGCGCCAGCGCATGTCGACAGGTGAGATGATCATCCGCTCCGCTGCACAATCAGCCGCGCGATCGGTCGGCACACAAATCACCCGTGCCATTTTGCGCAATGTGCTGGGTGGTTTGACGAAGCGGTGAGCCTGCTCGTCCCGCATCGTCATTGCGAGCGGAGCGAAGCAAACCAGAAGCCTCACGCGCGGCCTCTGGTTTGCTTCGTCGCTTTGACCCTCGAAATGACGCCTCTATAATTGCGATCCTGAGCAAAAGGATTCTCTCATGGCCATTGACAACGTTCTCGCCCGCATTGATCAAAATCGCGAGGCGGCTGTGCAGCGTTTGTTTGATCTGCTCGCTATTCCCTCGGTCTCGACCGATCCCGCCTTTGCCAAAGATTGCGCCCGCGCGGGGCAATGGCTGGTTGATGAATTGAAGGGACTGGGCTTCGACGCTTCGCTGCGCCCCACTGCGGGTCATCCGATGGTCATGGCGCATGCCAAAGCCAAACGGCGCGATGTGCCGCATGTCTTGTTCTACGGACATTATGATGTGCAGCCCGCCGATCCGCTGGAATTGTGGGAGACCGATCCATTCAAGCCGCATTTGTCGGATGACAAGCAGCGCATCATTGCGCGTGGCTCGGCGGATGACAAAGGCCAGCTGATGACTTTTGTCGAAGCCTGCCGCGCTTTTCGCGATGCGCAAGGCGATCTGCCTTGTGATGTGACCATTCTCTTTGAAGGCGAAGAAGAAACAGGCTCGCCATCGCTGCCGGCTTTTCTCGCGGCCAATAAGGGCGAACTCGCCGCCGATCTCATGCTCGTTTGCGACACGAATATGTGGAACAAAGACACGCCCGCCATCACCACCATGTTGCGTGGTCTTGTGCTCGAAGAAGTCGTGATCCAGGCCGCCTCGCGCGATTTGCATTCGGGCATGTTTGGCGGGCCTGCGACCAATCCGATCCATGTGCTCTCGCGCATCATTGCTGACATGCATGACGCGCAAGGCCGCGTGGCTTTGCCGGGCTTTTATGAAGGTGTCAGCGAATTACCGGAAGATGTCGCCGCACAATGGCGCGAGCTTGATTTCAGCGAGAAGGAATTTTTGGGCAGCGTCGGCTTGTCGGTGGCGGCAGGCGAACAAGACCGCAGCGTGCTGGAAAAAATCTGGTCGCGTCCGACGTGCGATGTGAACGGCATTTTTGGCGGCTATACGGGCAAGGGCTCGAAAACTGTTTTGCCGGCGCAAGCGAGTGCGAAATTTTCGTTCCGACTGGTCGGCCAGCAAGATCCGGACAAAGTGGTCGCGGCCTTTCGTGACTTTGTCAGAGCGCGTTTGCCGGCTGATTGTCGGGTCGAGTTTTTGTCGCATGGCGCGTCGCCCGCGCTGACTTTGCCGTTTTCGTCAGAAGCATTGGCGCGTGCGCGCCGTGCGCTTCATGCGGAATGGAACAAGGAGCCGGTTCTGTCAGGCTCGGGCGGGTCGATCCCGATTGTGGGCCTGTTCAAGAAAGATCTCGGCATTGATGCTTTGATGATCGGCTTCGGTCTCGATGATGACCGCATCCATAGCCCGAATGAAAAATACGAGATGAGTTCCTTCACCAAAGGCGCACGCTCCTGGGCACGCGTGCTGGATGCGCTCGCGGGGTGAAGCCTCCCCGCCGTCATTGCGAGCGTAGCGAAGCAAGCCAGAGCCACGCGTGAGGCTCTGGGTTGCCGCGTCGCCTTCGGCTCCTCGCAATGACGGGGTTAGTAGCTGTGCTCTTGGCCCGGAAATGCGCTCGCCTTGACCGCGTCCACATAGGCTTTCACCGCAGCTTCAATGCTCGGCGCTCCCGCCATGAAATCCTTGGTGAAGCGCGGCTTCTTGCCGGGATAGACGCCGATCATGTCATGTAGCACCAGCACCTGGCCGTCGCAGTCAACGCCTGCGCCAATCCCAATCGTCGCCATCGTCTTCAAAGCTGACGTAATATCGCGAGCGAGTGCTGCCGGAATCATTTCCAACACCACCAGCGCCGCGCCTGCTTCTTCCAGAGCATGCGCATCTTCGCGCAAGATGAGGGCTGCCTCTTCATTCGAGCCCTGCACGCGATAACCGCCCAGCGCATTAACCGATTGCGGCGTGAGACCGATATGCGCGCACACCGGCACGCCGCGTTCCACCAGAAAGCGCACGGTGGACGCCATATGGCGACCGCCCTCAAGCTTCACCATATGTGCGCCAGCGGCCATCAATCGCGCGGCATTGCGCATCGCCTGTTCGGGGCTTTCCTGATAAGTGCCGAAAGACATATCCGCGATGATAAAGCAGCGCGTGTTGGCGCGCGCCACACAGGCGACGTGATATTCCATCTGCTCTTGCGTGACAGGCAGCGTCGACTTGTGGCCTTGCAGCACATTGCCCATGCTATCGCCGACCAGCAGCACATCGACGCCTGCGCGTTCCTGCAAAGCGGCGAAGCTCGCATCATAGCAAGTGAGCATGGCGATTTTTTCGCCCGCCGCGCGCATGCGGCCAAGTTCGGCCAGCGTGATCTGCTTCTTCATCGGCGCATCATTGGCATAGCTCATGGTCACACTCCCGCCGCAACGCCGACATTGTCGATGAGGCGCGTCTTGCCAATCCGCGCTGCGACAAGCAAGCGCGAGGCTTTTTTGCGCGATGCGAGCCCGAGGCTCATCGCATCACGCCATTCGAGATAATCCAGTTCAAAGCCGCCCTGCGCAATACGCTCGCGCCAGTAGTTCAGCACATGTTCGGCATCTTCACCCGCCTCAATGGCGGCAGCCGCTTCGCTCAACACACGCTGCAACAGCGGAGCCGTCGCGCGTTCTTCGCTCGAGAGATAGACATTGCGCGAGGACATGGCGAGCCCATCGCTCTCGCGCAAAGTCGGCCCGCCCGCAATGGTGATCGGCAGATCAAGATCACGCGTCGATTGCCGAATGACAGCGAGCTGCTGAAAATCCTTTTCGCCGAAAACAGCAAGATCAGGCATGGCTTGAATGAGGAGTTTGGCCACGACAGTTGCGACACCTGCAAAATGCGTGGGGCGGAAGCGATCTTCTAGACCAGCGGTCGCGGGGCCTGTCAGCGAGATGGTTGTCGCAAAGCCTTCCGGATACATGACAGCGGGTGTCGGCGCGAAGACGGCTTCAGCGCCCAGTTCCGCGATCTTGGCGCAATCATCGGCGAAGGTGCGTGGATAGGCTGAAAAATCTTCATTGGGCGCAAATTGCGTCGGGTTCACGAAGATTGTGTAGACGACATGATCGGCGCGCGACTTCGCAATGGACCCAAGCGAAATATGCCCCGCATGCAGCGCGCCCATGGTTGGCACAAGCGCCACCGTCTCGCGACGCGCACGCCAGCGCGCCAATTGGCGACGCAGATCAGCGACCGTGTTCAAGACCATAGGCTGCGACATGTCTCTTCCCGTTTACGCCAGAAGCGCATCAAGGCTTTTCACCACCCGTTGCGGGGGGAGATCGCCATATTCTTCCGCCAGGCCGCTCCGGTTCACCCAGATACAGCCAAAACCAAAAGCCGTGGCGCCCGCTATATCCCAGCGGTTCGAGGAGAGAAAGGTGACCTCGCTGGGCTGCGTGCCAAAGTGCTGGCCGACCAGCTCATAGGCGGCCGGGGCGGTTTTGTAGATTTTGAGCGCATCGACCGAGAGAACGGCGTCGAACAGCTCGTCGAGCCCTGCGCTGGCCACGGCTCTATCCAGCATGGCGGGTGTGCCGTTGGAGAGAATGGCGGTCTTGGCACTCCTGTAGCGCAGCCCTTTCAGCACCCCGCGGACCTCCGGAAAAGGCGAGAGCTCGGCATAGGCGGCGAGCAATTTCGCTCGCGTCAGGGCATTGATCCCCCCGCAGCGTGACGCTGCATAGTCGAGGCTCTCTTCGGTCAGCTCTTGGAAATCCGCATAGCGACCAGCCAGCGAGCGCACCCACGTATATTCGAGCTGTTTGGTGCGCCACAGGTCCGAAAGGCGGGCGGCCTCAGGCCCCACGGCCTCCGCATGGCGTGCGACCGCCGAATGGACGTCGAACAAAGTGCCATAGGCATCGAAGATATAAAGGCCGCTCATCGGGCTCCTCGTGAGGCTTATGGGCCTGACTGAGCCATGGGCAGCGCCTTAGGGCAAGGGCTGCTTTTTGAGGGTCGAGATCTCGGCCACGGCATAGGCTGGGCAATAGCCGATGAGGCCCGTCAGAAACGGGACCAGACCAAACCAAGCGAGCTGGCGCCATTCAACCGGTGGAAAGGCGAGGCCCATGGCAATGGAGATGAGGGAAAGGCCAATCAAAATCCGCAAGCTGCGGTCGAGCCGCCCGATATTGAAACAAAACATAGAAGAGTCCATCAGCACGGGGCATGTCGCCCCAAATCAATCACCTAGTTCTGGAATGTCTTGCCTCAATTGGGGAGATCGCGAATTGACGCGCGTCAAAAGCGCGCTTGCGGTCACGCTTTGGGTGGCGCGCCGCGCAGACCCTTGAGCGGTACGCCCGCCATCCGCAAACCTATCATAAGCGCAAGGGCATAAGTGGCCGTGCCCGCAAGGCCGAGCAGTCCAAGGGCCGCTTCTTTGGCGAAGGACCAATTAGCGGTCGTTTGTACCGCTATCTCTTGGCCAAACAGGGCCACAAGGGCGAGGAGAACAGAGGCGCCCAGCGTGGCAAGCACGGTCTTGCCAAGCAGCCCATCAAACTTCATCGCGCCGGCGCGCAAGGCCAAAAGCACAAGCAGGCCGAAATTGACCCATGCGCCTGCCGCTGTGGCGAGCGCCAGACCTGAGGCGCCAAGCGGTGCGTAAAGCGCCAGTTTCAGCACAATGTTGAAAGCCACGGCGCCGAGCGAAATGAACATCGGCGTTTTAGTATCACCACGCGCTTGAAAACTCGCCACAGCAGAGCGGATCAGCACGATGGCAAACAAGCCGGTGCCATAAGCGGCCAACACATGCGCAGAAGCGCGCGCGGCTTCTTCTGTAAAAGCGCCGCGTAGAAAAATACCGCGCATGATGAATTCGGGCAGGATGGTGAAGGCGATGAAGAAGGGCGCCGACAAAGCAATGGTCAGCGCCATGGTGCGGTTTTGCGCGTGAAAGGCGCCGCCCGCATCGCCACTCGAAAAACGGCGGCTCATTTCGGGAAGCAGAACCGTGCCCGCAGCAATGCCGATCACACCAATCGGCAATTGATAGAGGCGATCCGCATAATAGATCGAGGAAATGCCGCCAGCCGGCAGAAGCGAGCCGATGATCGTGTCGGCGAACATGGCAATTTGCACGCCTGCCGAACCGATGACCGCGGGGCCAAGGCTCGTAAAAAATTGCTTGAGATCTTCGCTCCACTTCGGCTTGCGCCAGCGGGTAAAAATATCGGCGCGTTTGGCGGCGATGATCAGCAAGGCGAGTTCGGCAAGGCCTGCCGTGAAAATGCCAAAGCTCGCCGCCAATCCCGCATCGGGAAAGAGAAAGGCGACAGCTAAAAAGCCGATCATCATCAGATTGAGCAGAACAGGCGCGAAAGCCGCAGCTGCAAAGCGCCCATGCGCGTTCAGCACACCTGACAGAAGCGTCACCAGCGTGATGCAAGTGAGATAGGGGAAAGTGATGCGCGTCATGGTGACGGCTGACGCCAGCTGCGCAGGATTGTCGGCGAGGCCCGGTGCGAGCAAGCGCACCAATTCGTCGGTGAAAATCCACGCAGCGCCCAGCAGCAGCACTTGCGAGATGAGCAGCAGCGTCAGAATTTGCCCGCCAAAGACACGCGCCTTGTCAGCACCTTCTGTCTCCAGCACGCGCGCATAGCTGGGCACGAAAGCCGCGTTGAATGCGCCTTCGCCAAAAATGGCGCGGAAATGATTGGGCAGACGAAAGGCAATGTAGAAAGCATCGGCCAGAGCGCCAGCACCCAGAACAGCCCCCAACACCACGTCGCGGAAAAAACCACTCACGCGCGAGAGCAGCGTGAAGCCAGCGACGGAGAGGAGGCTTTTGATCATGTCAGACAGGCGCACGCGCGACAGGGCGCGTGGGATCTGTTGGGGCGACACTCGCCTCATCTTCGAGGCGCTCGGCGACGAGATAGAGCGGGCGGCGTTTCACTTCCGCAAAAATGCGGCCGATGTATTCGCCGAGAATGCCCAGCGAGAGCATTTGCACGCCTGCGAAGAAAGTGATCGACACGATCAGCGAGGCATAGCCCGGCACGTCAATGCCGTGAAAAATTGTCTGCAAAATATAATAGACCGCCATGGCGAGCGAAAAGGCAGATACGACAAGACCGATATAGGTCCAGATTTTCAAAGGCAGCGTCGAGAAGGACATGAGTCCATCAAGCGCAAAGCGTGTCAGCTTGCCGTAAGAAAATTTGGTCGTGCCCGCGTGACGCTCGGCGACTTCAAAAGGCACGCCGATCGATTTGAAACCGATCCAGGCATAAAGACCTTTCGAGAAACGTGCGCGCTCGCCCATGCTTTTCAAAGCTTCAACCGCTTGGCGGTCGAGCAGGCGGAAATCACCTGCGCCATTGGGCAGGCCCGTTTCGCCAAACGTTTCGAAGAGGGAATAGAAGCGGCGCGTCAACATGCGGCGCAAAGGTGAATCCGCATTGCGGTCGATGCGCGTGCCGTAAACATTCTTGTAACCTTCGCGCCAGCGCGCGACGAAAGTTTCGATCACTTCCGGTGGATGCTGCAAATCGGCATCAATAATCACGACCGCTTGGCCGCGTGCATGGTCAAGGCCTGCGGCAATCGCAATCTCTTTGCCAAAGTTGCGGCTGAAGGAAACAGTGCGGCAGCGATGGTCGAGCGCATGAAGCGCGCGCAGTTTCACCATGCTGTTGTCGGACGAGCCGTCATCGACAAAGACGATTTCATGCGAAGCGGCCACGCGCTCGAGCACCGGCACGAGCCGCGCAACGAGGGCTTCGAGATTGTCGGCCTCGTTGAAGACCGGAACAATCACCGAAAGTTCCGGTGTGCCGATGGGGCTGGCGCTCGAAATGTTCATTCTGTCCTGTCGCCGTCCTGTCTTGCCGTTTTGTTCTGTGCCGGGTCTGTCCGGCTCCCTTGGATGCCTATTGCGGCAGGGGCTTTTGTGCAAGGTTTTGTGCAAAATCTCCCGCAGGTTTAAGGTGGCAGCCCGATCTTGAACCGGACATGAACATGCTCACCCGCAGCCTCACCATATGTGCCGACGATTATGGCCTGACGCAGGCCGTGACGGGCGGCATTCTGGAGGCCATCGAGGCCGGGCGGCTGCATGCCACCGGCGCCATGACCACGCGGCCCCATTGGAAGGTGGCGGCGCGCGATCTGGCGAGCTTGGGCGATGAGGTGGAGGCGGGGTTGCATCTCGATCTCACTTTGGGCCCCGCACTGACCGGGCTCAAAAGCCTCACCCGCGATGGCCGCTTGCCCACCATTCTGCAGATGATCCGCATGGCCCATGCGGGCCACTTGCCCGAAGCAGAGCTGCGCGCCGAGATCGGCGCGCAGATCGACGCCTTTGTCGCGCATTACGGGCGCGCGCCCGCTTTCATCGACGGGCACCAGCATGTGCATATGCTGCCCGGTATTCGTGACTGGTTGATGGAAGAAGCGACCAAGCGCGGCTTGGCGGGCAAGATCTGGATGCGCGACAGTGCTGATCGGATGAGCCGCATTTTGACGCGCGGCGTGCAAGTGCCCAAAGCCATGACCGTTGCACTTGCAGGTCGCGGTTTTGCCGCACATGCGCTGGCGCAGGGGTTTGCGACCAATGACGGCTTTGCAGGTTTCTCAGCCTTTGATCCGCGGCGCGATTATGCGGCCGATTTCGCGCGTTTTCTGGCAGCCCCCGGAGCGCGGCATTTGATCATGTGCCATCCGGGCCGTGTTGATGCAGAATTGGAGCGGCTCGATCCAGCGACTTATTCGCGTGAGCAGGAATTGGAATTTCTGCTGTCGGATCGGTTCAAAGATATGCAGGCTTCATTTGCGACCAAGTGAGCGTAAGCGAACCTTCGCTTACGCTCGCAGTGATGTTAAACAGCCAAGAGCAATTTTGTTCATTTGACGTCTCCTTGTTCACCCATGTTGTGCGGGCACGATTGTTCAACAGTCTCGCAGCGCTTTGGCTTTCTGGATCTCGACGCTGGCCGGAGGGCGCACATGATGATGGGGCTCAGGCCGGGTGGCTGCCAGACAAGCCTGGCGCTTCAGGTGATTCGTGCAGCTCATGCGTCCCGAAATGGAACAGATCACGTCGATTGCAGGAAAATCAGGGGTTTTCTACAAGTCTTGGTGCTTTACGCCCTAGCGCATTTGTGTAAAGTCCAGCTGGAACCTTGCAGGGCTGCGAATGCCCTCGTGAGCGGATCAAGATCAACCAAATAAGATCATCGAAATAAAAAGAGGGGCACGGGCCAATGGCATCCATCTTTCAATCTCTTCCGCGTACTTTGTTGGCAGGCCTTGTTCTGCTGATCGCCATCGTTGTTGTTGCTGGCGCCATCACCGGCCAGCCAGTTCAGATGAGCCATGCTTGGGGCACGTTTGCCATGCGTTGGCTGCACGTTCTCTCCGGCGTGATGTGGATCGGCCTGCTCTGGTATTTGAACTTCGTGCAGATTCCGACTGTGCCGAAGATCGAGCCCGTCGAACATCGCGCGGCGATCAGCAAGTTCATTGCGCCCAACGTGCTCTGGTGGTTCCGCTATGGTGCGCTGGCGACCGTCGTCACCGGCCTGCTGCTGGCTTGGATGAGCGGCTATCTTCTCGACGCTCTGACGTTGCAGAAGAACGTGCTCGCCATTGGCATCGGCATGTGGATGGCCATGGTCATGGCCTTCAACGTCTGGTTCATCATCTGGCCGAATCAGAAGAAGGCGCTCGGCATTGTCGAAGCCACGGCTGAAGAAAAGGCTGCAGCCGCACGCCTCGCCATGCTGACCTCGCGCTTCAACACCATGTTCTCCATCGGCATGCTTTACATGATGGTCGCCCAGCAAAACGGCGGCCTCTGATCAAAGAGATCAGCAGCTTGGCGGGGCCCTTCGGGGCCCCGTTTGCATTTGTGGGGATGCTTCGCCCGTTCTGGCCCTGCCCTTCAGTGATCTCGACTTTTGCAAAAAGCCGGCGGTCTGGGCTAAAAAGACTATGTGATGTCATAGATGGCGGCTGCGCTCGGGACTGATGTGAAATGAAGTGGATAGTGGCCGGGGCCGGTGTGCTCCTCAGCATGGCAGGCATTTATGGTCTGGTGACCGGCGCGAGCATCATACAGGTGGAACGTGGCTGGGCGAGTTTCATTGCCGGCGCCGTTGCAATCTCTGCTGGTGTGATCACGCTCGCACTGGCTGCTTTGATGGGCCGCATCGAACAATTGGTGGTCGCTTGGACAGGCGCCAGTGTTGCGCGCGCCGATGCGCATCAGCCCACAGACGAGCCAGAACCCTTCCGCCCTGCGCCGCCGATCTTTGCGCCCGTTGTATCCGAAAAGCCCGAGCCTGCGGTGGAACGTGAGGCGCCCATGTTTCCGGGTCTTCCACCACTGCGTGTAGAGAGACCGAGTTTTGTTGAGCCGGTTGTTGCGCCTGCACCCGAACCCGTTGTTGAGCCGCGCAAGGAAGAACGACCTGCCGCGTTGCGTGATTTCAAATTCGTCTTCCCGCCGCTGGAGGATGACAAGACAGACGAGAAAGCGCCAGCACCTGTGGTGGAGACGCCAGCACTTGAGCCGGAAGACAAGGTCGAGCCTTTGAAGCCGCTGGAAGACAAGCCTGCCGCGCGTTTCAATCTGGGTTGGCTGCGCCGCAATCGTGATGAATCTGCAGAACCTGCGCAGCCTGAGAGCGTGGAGCCAGACCCTTTCATCGAGCCCGAGCCCGCACCGCAAGCCGAGAACGCGATGCAAG
>Ga0214921_10004797_pt1 | contig 19595 bp, 10 predicted proteins | sample LL1505_MetaG_FD_177992 | JGI IMG/M metagenome (GOLD analysis project Ga0214921, IMG submission 177992) | Freshwater microbial communities from Lake Lanier, Atlanta, Georgia, United States - LL-1505 | ecosystem: Environmental > Aquatic > Freshwater > Lake | place: USA: Georgia | collected... | reverse complement strand
CCAAAGACGACCTCATGAAGCCCTTCAAAACCAAACACCGTCCGAACGAAAACAACAAATCTTATCCCTAACTTAACACTTTAAAGCTGTCTGGAAAAAGGGGTACTTACAGTACTTACATATTATAATCAATATCTTGATGTGTTAACTAAATTAGGGGAAGAGAAAAATGTCAATTTAAGTGTAATTGAAAGAAGTATCTTTAATTGGGCAGATACGGTTGATGGCAAAAATTGGATTGCAATACGTTCAAAAACAGGTTAATTAATTCTTAAAAAAACAGATTTCGTGATAGCTTCTTTTATTTATTGAAACGTTGAACTTTTTCCCAGAATGGATATAGGGCATTGTAAAAATTCCTCATGCTAGTTATATACCAATCAACAATTTGATCCCACGACTGCTCTTCACCAAATCGACCCTGAAGATGTTTTAATTGTTGTTTTGGCATTTCGAATTTTATCCTTGAAGCTTTTTTGTTATCTAATCGCTCCCATTCAATAGTTCCTTCATGCTTAATTTGAATCTGGTCTTTGTATTTAGCCATTGCATCGATCAATGCTTTATCTGAATCATCCGAAAAGTACAGCTCTACGCGATAGTTGAATCTTCCAATACAGAAAGCAAATTTTCCCCTACCTTTCCAGAACCCTATACTGTAATGAGGTTTTGATCCAACTCTATCCAGGTAATCCAATTTATCTTCCGACAATCGTACTTTAAGAACATTCCAGAACTTCAATAATTGAAGTTCAGATTGCTCTACTGTTTTGCTTTTTTCCTGCTCTTCCTTTTCTTTCTCCTTAGCATCAATCATGAACTCCTTTGTTTCTGGCAAGGGAATGATTTGCTCCACTTGCAAAAACATATCGTCACCCATTGAGTATGGCGTTGCCCTGAAGCACTGGACTTGGATGTCATGGTTCAATAACCACAACACTGTTGACGTAACCTCTTTACGATAATTGTTGGCGACAAAAATGACTCGTTGATCATTACGATTTAGCAGTAGTTCATCTTCGTTTCGCTCCAGAAAGTCCAATAGGTTTTGTTTAGCATCGTCACCTTGTTGCCATCTATCCAAATAATCCTGGTAGATTTTAACTATTTGGTTTGTTGTTAGTGTTGAACAGTAAGAAGCATACTTCAAGGCTTGCCATACCACATTTCTACCTGTATCATCCAGTTTGTTTTCGATGATAACCAACCCGCCATCTTTATCAATTGCCAGCAGATCCAATCGCTCATTGGTGTCGTTAAAACCATCGAACTCTTTTTGAATGATCAGGAGCTCTTCTCCCAGCATTTCAGGGTTCTTTGCTATCCATTCCTGCAAGTGCTCCCGTTCTCTTATCTGAAGCTCTTTGAACAGCTTCTGTTCTAGCTTGACTACGTTATTGTTGGATTTGTTAATCTTATACATAGCTTACTAATCCAATAAAGTTTTTATCAAACAATCCCTCAAATCAGTATAATACTGAATATTAATCTTTGTAATCATATCGTCTGAAAGTTCGTTTAGCTGCTTTCGGGCATTTAAAGGAATCAGAAGGGTGGTAGCACCTTTTTCAACAGCTATTTCTGCCAGGTTAACAGCATTGTAAACCATATCCAACGAGCCGCCAAGATTTAATTGGCCAACAATAACTAAGCCTCCTTCTGTACTTTTTTCGAGCACTGCACTGCACATAGCCATCAATACGGCCATTCCCATTCCGTTTCCGCTTTTTGATGCATCAAATGCTCTAAGTTGCAAGGAGAATTCTATGGATCTTGGATCTCTGTCTCCCAATAACTCCTTTGCTTTGCTATATAGGTTTTGCTCTGCGAAGCGAACACTCTCCTGAAATTGAGGTGGTGCTGGTTTGTTCAAAATCTTAACCCCTGAACCAGGGTTGGTATTGATTTCGATCTTGTATAAACCTGTCGTTTCTTCTTGCCCGCCTGCATTCAAGGCCCAAATTTGTCCAGGTGGTAGCGGATCGTCACTAATGGTATTTTCACTGTGTATTTCTGGAGTAGTAACGAATGTTTCTATTCCATCTTCTCCGATTCGGTAACTAAAGTGGGTATTTCTGTATTCTGCCGAACCTATTCGCTTTTGTTGTTCTTTAACCCTCCTGCGGTACTCCAACGCTATTTTGATAGCCCATTCTAACAACTCGTCTGAAACAGGCGCTTCTGGGTTTGGTTGCATTAGCTTTAACAATCCGTTTAGCGTTTTATTTACAGCGGTTGTATCTCTTCCGCTCAATGCTCCTCCGTAATCTACTCGGTTAAGTACAGTTGTAATTCTATTAATGTCTCTGAGCCTTGTCCAGCATTCCGACATGAAGTCGCTGACCAAACCAAAGTGTTTAGTAAAATAGGTTTTGTCAAGCTTTGGGAAATCCCAACCAGGTACAAAAGCATGAATACGATCCATAAATGCGGTGTCATCTCGCATTTCTTTTGGCATGGGCCCAAACAAATGGCTAACCCTTTGTTGATGCTCCACATCCACATCGAAGTTTCCTACCATAGCAATTCCACCATCTGCTCTAATGGGTTCTTTCCCTCGGCTAAACTCTCCACTTTCCATGTAGCCCTTCATGATGTTTACGCCATCTTTCTGGTCAAATGAAATACCTGAAACTTCATCGAAACATACCACATCGTATTTGCAAACAAGACCACGTTCTCCACTGCCCATATTCACAAACATCTTGGCCACACTGGCTTTTCCACCAGAAACCAAATGAGAATAAGGGGAAATTTGCTGGTACAGATGCGACTTTCCCGTACCCCTTGGGCCTAATTCCACTAAGTTGTAGTTGCGTTCTACAAATGGAATCATCCGAACAAACATCACATTCTTCGCCTTTTCTGTCAATCTACTTGGTTCAATACCCACCGAGCGTAAAAGGAAGTCCTTCCATTCTTCCAGTGAATAATTCTCTCTTCCTTTGAACAAAACATCAAGCACATTCCTTTGTGATAATTGAATAGGCCTTATATTAACTACGCCCCAAGGCTTTCCACCATTCTCTTCAGCAATGAATTTATCGAACTCCAACTCTATTTCTGTATAAAAACCTCCTGTAAGCATTCGGTCATTAGAATAAACAATTTCCGAAGGAATTCGCACTTTGGATAACCTTAGGCTGGGTATGTGGGCATTGTAATTGCCTTTTTCGTCAACTTTGGCGGTGATGATGTCTATCAGTTTAACCTTGCCTTCTTTCTCGGCTTTGGACTTAAAAAACTCCTCTTCGCCGGCACGTACCGTTCTATCTTGTAACTGACGCTTAACAATTTCCAGACCTTCCTGAATCTCTTGCTCTTTGGTGGTTGAACAATACCGACCCAAAAGAAACTCAATGACATAAGTAGGTACTGGATAGGTTTTACGAAAAGTCTCAATCAAGTCTTTTCGTACAATGTAGCCTTCAAAGGCTTTTGCTGATATTTGGTCGATTATATCTAGTTCCATATTTTCTTTTTATCCTCCAATTGTTGTAGGCTTCTTGTTTAAGATCCTATCGTTTTCGTCCATAAGTACAATCGTTGCAGATTGGTACTCATAAGTATCGTCAATCATCAAACTGATTGTATTTCCAGTGATCCTTTTGGTTTTGCTGGATGCTTCCAGTACACTGGTTGTTTCATCGTTGTACTTCGTCCTGATATCTATCCTGTAACCATCAGGAACATCGGTGGTTTCGACAGTGCATTTTAAATTCACCCATTTAACCCTGGTTACATCTGCCTCGACATTGTTCGAATTAGGGTTCTCTATAATCATTTCGGGCACTAGGCATTCGTGTATTGAGATTCCCCCATGAGCATATTCCTCGTTTTTCTTGAAGAAGTTTATGCCTGGTGCGTAAGCAATAAACACAGATGGATTCCATCTCCATGGCAAGTGCAATAAATCCGTCACTGCACCTTCTTTAATCAACGCACAGCGTCCCCATCGGGTTTCTGTTAGTCCCTCGTTGAGTTGGGTTTTGGGCAATCCACCTGGCATCAATAACCAACCATGATCAGTTACAATCTTGATTCGCTTCACACCTTTTTCAAAGGCTAAATCTAACGCTTCGAATATCTGGTCAAACAAGGCATCGATATGCTTAACCATATCAGCTTGCTCCGAATGCCCTTTGGTATCAATATCGCCAATCTCTTGCCATGACTTTTCGTTGGAAATGATATCTCTTGTGGCAGTAATTAACTTGAATCCATTGGCAGCCAATTGCTCACGAAATGCTGCGGTTTGTAAATCCTTTCCGTTATTGAGTTGCGGTCTAAACTCCTTTATCGGGCTGGTTTCTGAAACTGAAATAACTACTGGAGATACGTTTGGTTTTGCCGTTGGGGTAAGTGAGGGTATGGCCGACCAAGAACTGTTTAGTGCAACCTGGTACTTTAGCTTCTTTAGGCGATCTGCAAATTCATGAGCCAATTCGTAGCGGAAGGCATCCACAAATAATACAAAGCCCTCTGCTTCTTCTGAGGCCTTTTGGCCTGAAAAGATGGATGTGTCTTTCTCTACTAGCTTTTGGAATAGAATGTTGATATTCTCCAACCAGGGCTGGTAAACCAACTGAATGATAGATTTTACTACCTCTTTGTCCTTTTCACTTCTAACAACAGCATAAGCCTTTCGCATGTGCTGGTCTGCCATATAGCCTGAAGCTTCGTAATAGGTCTTTAAATCGCTTATGGTACTTGAAGGGAATGGTTCTACGCAAAGGTTAGCCATGGCTGCTAAATGCTGGATGGCATTTGCCAATGGCGACTTTCCGAGTTCATTCCAGATCCATCCTAAACGCTTAGCATTGCTTTCTGCTAACCCTTTTAATTTCTTTGAAGCTTCTTTGGGTTCAAGTTTGGTTGTTTTTTTTAGCTCCGCTAACAGATTGCGCTCCGCATCCTCATTTACCTGCGGCCAACTCTCTTCTAGAACACCGAAAATACCTTCACCTAAATCAGCGGGTTTTGCCAATCTTAGCAGCTCTTCTATTTCAGGATATTTCTTTGGGGCTGTTGCATAAAGCTGCCACACATATTTCCAGTTGCCTTTTTGTGACCCTAACTTTTCAGATATAGCTTTAATATCCTGAGCATTAGTTTCAAAATCATATTGGTTTTTGCATAGGTTCACAAAAACATCACGCTTACCTTTTTCCATCTGTGACAGAAAACCATCACCCTTACACATCCATTTAAGAATGTTTGGAATCAGGTCTGGGAACAAAAGATTATTCAAGAACTCGGCATCGATTAATGTTTTACCCTGAAATACATCCGAATCTTGAAATATGGTTGGCAAGGCTTTTTTAAGGGCTTCTTTGGTCTCAGAATCTTTTGTTGCCTTAACACCTAATCCGTTCACAGGATTCTCTACAAAGGCCAATATTGACCACTCTCTGCCGTTTTCCTGAAGGAACAGCACTCCAGTGTATTGGTACTCAATTAAGGGTTGGAAGTAATGTCCTGCTTCCTCAACGTTGCGAAGATCGCTTTTGGCAATACCAGGTAAGTAGATAATGGGGATTAATCCATTCTCCCAGTTGGCTTCGGGAAGCATTCTGGCTACCATACATTTCAACCAAATGGAAGGCCCTTGTTTTATTGTAGGGTCATAATCCCCATAGATAAGTAACTGGGGTAATTCCTTTTGAAGAACACTGATTACATCTGCCCATTGGTTTTCTGGGTCTGGCCACAGAATAACCTCAGGCCTTACCATCAAATTGCTATTGTGGTTTTCGGCCTGCTTTAATGCTTGTATGACTTTATCGTATATACAGTTTGCCATTATGATTTCTTATGATTCTCCCTTGCTTCCCTTTTCTCCGCCAAGGTTAAATGTTTGTCGTTATCTCTGATTTCTCCCCAAGGGCTACCTGGAGGGTTTTTACCTCTATCAACTCCCCACTTTACATTGAATTTATTACGCAGTACACCCCCTTCAATAAAGGGGCGAATGTTTAAACGAACCCCATCATTCAAATCGGGCTCCCAGCCAATGGGTTGTTGCTCTATGGGTTTCCAACGAACGAAGATGTCATAAGGAGCTTCACCATGAAGGATGGCTTCCAGCTTCTCTTTGAGTTTGAGGGCTGCACTCAGCAAACCTTCCGCACCACTTTCATCGTTTTTCTTTTTGGCTTCACACATACGAATCCAATCACCCAGATAGGTGTAAATGAGTTTGGATAGATTCTCTTTATCCAATTTATGGCAATTTACCAAAGCTGAAAAACCATCGTTTCTACCATCCCAAATATGCCAAATGAAGGGACGGTTTTGAAACACCTTACAGTGTTGAGCAAAAAACTCTTTACGCAGCCACTCTTCCAAATTGGAGGAACTCGCACCTTCTTTAGCTAAAAGCTCTGTAATGGTATTGTTATTCCATTCACCTCCAAAAACGGTTTGCAGGTAGGCTCTTAATCTATCTGCACCCGCTTGCTCAGCATTTACCGAAGGAATACAGAAAATACCATCTTCATCACTCAAATGATCAAAGGCTTTTACTGCTTGTATCAACTCCCTGGCGTCATCAGCCAATTCCATTTCAGAATCTTTTTCGGCTGGCCAGCGATATCTGAGCATTCTAGCCAAACCAACCTGTAATGGATTTTCTGTTTTAATGGGATGACCATGAAATAACCACTGGGTTGGGTCATCACTGTATGGTTTTGGCAAACCATTTGGATATTTTTCAGCTGCTACTTTTTGCCAGTATTCCAAATCGAATGGTACTTTAATAAGAGTCGAATTTGTAACGTATAAGTTTGGGTCAATTTTCCTTACATCCGAAACGTATTGCTTGCTTGAAATATAAGACCAAATTGCAGGTAAATCTTTTTCTTTCTTAGGTATAATGGCGGAAACACCATTTCTAAGCATTGTTCCCTTATAAAGGGAAGATTGCAAGTCAGCCATCATGCTAATTGCAACACCATTTTTCCCCCACCCCTGCTTGCCTTGCACTCTTGCCTTAGGATTATCAGTATGAATTTTTCCATTATTCGGCCAATAAATAATTGCATCAAGGCCTTCATATTCATAACCGTTACTAACATTATTTTGAAGAAAAGCCCAATCAGAGAAAGGCAGATCTATCTCCCAAATACACTTTCTATATCTATCCCAATCTCCTACGTGCATACCAATGTATGAATTAGTGTATTCTGAAAGTAATTTTAAGTTAGTAGTTTCTCGGTCGATAATTATCCTTGCATCTGGATTTAAAATTTGATTTAATTGATTTAATGACAACAATTGACCAGATACTAAGTATCGTACTTTCTCTAAAGGCAATTTTAAATTTGAGGATTCAATCCCAACAATTAAACTTTGAGATGACGGTTTTCCTTTTGAAAAACTAAATAGAATCACTTTAACAAATTCACCAGAAATTTCTTGAAAGGCTCCAGCGCCAAGCTGTGCAATCAAATGTATTGTTTGAGACTTAATAAATTCTTCCCTGAATTTTTTATACGTTGAAAGAAATAACCAATTCTGAGGTGAGACAATTGAAGCTGTGCCGTTTGGTATGAGATTTTTACACATCCTCTCAATAAATATAGTCGACAAATCTGTCTTTGAATTAGGGTAATGTTTTAGCGCATAATTTAACAAAACATCATCCTGTTTCCCTCTCACCAAATACGGAACATTTGTAATTTGAAGGGTATATTTTTTCCCAAGCAATTGACCTGCCTTGGCAATACCAGCCGCTACCACACCACGTTCCAATTGCTCCGAATCCGTTTCATTGTCCAAAGCTTTTTGTAGAACTGGTTTTAGTTCCTCGAAGCTTGCAGTATACATATCAGATTTGATCATTGTGGGATCAAGTAAACTTCCGAGTTCTGGTGCCAACTGAAAATGGTCGTATAACATGCGAATTCCATTCTCCAATTTTTGTTTAAGTTCGGGGTTTTGCTCTTTACTAACCAGCTTCATCCAATCTTCCACTTTACCTTTCGGAGCAATGCCACTGCATGCCAGGTTCATTTCAGGTAACTCTCTGTAATGCCCGCAGAATTTCCAGGCAGTCAATGCTAGGTTAAAGGCTGCTATTTGAGTACAACGGGCATCCAACTCTAAACCATGAAGGTTTTCAGCAATCACACGGTCGGTGGCTTCTTCCTTGCTTAAACCTTCCTCGTACATGCGCAATGAGGCAAAGACAGGAAATAAAGAGGCGATAAAATGACCAGATCCCATGCAGGGATCTAATGAAGTCACCTCGGCAGTTTTATTTGGCCACCCTTCAAAATTTCCCGCAGCGGGGGTTCCATCTTCCAGCAATCTGAGGTATTCAAACTTAACTGGAGGGATTTTGCCAGGATTTCGGCTTACCCACCAAGCGCCAAGCGTATTGTCTATTAAGAAGTGAACCATGTAGGGCTCAGTAAACAACTGGGTGACTGCTGGTAGTTTGGCTCCATCGATTTTATCTCCACTAGCGTTAATAACCGCCTTTGCCTCGCTCTGCCAAAACTGATACACCCATCCCAAGGCATCATCTGCTTTAAAGATTTCAGTCTCTAATGCATCAATTATTTCCTCCAGCTTAATGCGCTCATCTGTGGCATAAAAAATTTGCATCAACGGATCATCGGTTCTAAAAATGGCAGGTAACATTTTAGAAGCATAGTTGGCCGCTGCATCCCATTTGTCCAAGTAGCCTTCATCCGCTACCAATTCTTCGCAATCTTCCATGGATAAGGAAACACCAGATCCTGTATGAATCAACAAATCATTGGCTTCCAAAAATTTGGCAAACAACATTTTGTGCCAGGTTTCATAAGCCAACTCATAGGAGAGGTTATCAATACGCTGTGCACCATTGGCGGGTAATTCATCACCCAACAAACGAGCTTTACTTCTTAGGCTGTTCCTGAGCGACCGTTGTTCGGCACTCATATGTGCAAAAGGCTCAGGATGGTTCACAGCCATGGCCTTCAGGGCATTGAATGCCCCAAACTCAGATAGTTTTCGAGCTTGCTTTACCGCTGATTCTAGCGTATTGCGTTGTTGTGGAGTTAATACGGCCATTATTTAATTATTTCCCCTTGCTTCCCTTTTCTCAGCTAAGGTTAAATGTTTGTCATTATCTCTGATTTCACCCCAAGGACTACCTGGAGGGTTTTTACCTCGGTCTACTCCCCATTTTACATTGAATTTGTTGCGAAGCACTCCCGCTTCTACAAATGGACGAATGTTTAGGCGCACCCCATCATTCAAATCGGGCTCCCAACCAATGGGCTGTTGTTCTATGGGTTTCCAACGAACGAAGATATCGTAAGGCGCTTCACCATGAAGGATGGCTTCCAGCTTTTCTTTCAGTTTGAGGGCTACACTTAATAATCCTTCAGATCCACTTTCATCGTTTTTCTTTTTGACCTCGCACATGCGAATCCAATCACCCAGGTAGGTGTAGATGAGCTTGGATAGATTCTCTTTATCCATTTTGTGGTAGTTTACCATTGCTGCAAACCCATCATTCCTACCATCCCAGATATGCCAAATGAATGGACGGTTTTGGAACACCTTACAATGCTGAGCAAAAAACTCTTTACGAAGCCATTCTTCTAAGTTGGATGAACTTGCACCTTCTTTGGCTAAGAGTTCTGTGATAGTATTGTTATCCCATTCACTTAAGAAAACTTCTTGCAGGTAAGCTCTTAACCTATCTGCACCCGCTTGCTCAGCATTTACTGAAGGCATGCAGAAAATACCATCCTCATCGCTCAGATGGTCAAAGGCTTTTACTGCTTGAATCAACTCCCTGGCTTCATCCGCTAACTCCATTTCAGTATCGGCTTCAGCAGGCCAGCGATAACCGAGCAATCTAGTTAAAGATACCTGTAAGGGATTGTCTGTTTTAATGGGGTGACCATGAAACAACCATTGGGTAGGGTCATCGCTGTATGGTTTTGGCAAACCATTGGGGTATTTTTCATCTGCAACTTTTTGCCAAAATTCAAGATCGAAAGGAATTTTAATAGCTGCACTATTTGTTACGACTAAACCTTTATGCGTTTTTCTTAATTCTTCCTTGTATGCATTTGATGACAAAAAACACCAAATGGCTGGTAATTTGTGAAAATCATTTGGAATCACCGAAAAACAACTGACTTCGAATTTTGAACCTAGGTATAAAGAAGTTGGCATTTGACCCATTTGAGAAACACTGATTCCCTTTTTATTCCATGCATTAAGTCCTGATTTCCAACCACCAAGTTTTCCAATTTCTTTTAAAGCCATGGCATGCCTGTAGTATCTTCCCTTGCCCCGCTCCCAATGTATTAAATTACTTAAGCCAGAATACATTGAATCTCCATGTGGAACTGATTGAATAAATTCCCAATCGATATTTAAATGTTTAATTTCCCAAAAAAAGAAAATAAATGCATTGTTGTCGCTTGTGGCTAATCCTTGAACAGACGTTGAATATTCGGAAAGCAATCGACTATTATCAAAATCTCCTAACCCTATTGTTGAGTCTGGATTGTTTAGTTGACTTAGTTGAGTTACATGTATAATTGGAAGAGTTTTAAGATTACCCTCTACTATATCAATATTTCTTTGATTAGAGCTATCGATGAAATAAATAATGTTATTACTTGTAATGTTATTGTTGCAGATTATTGCCTGTACATTAAAATCCCACATAATAGTCTTAAAGGCAGATGGCCCTAAAAATGCAAGAATATTCAAAGTTCTTTTTCTCAGTAAGTCCTTTCTGTATTTTGAATACCGTTTAAGAAATAACCAGTTTTGAGGCATAATAAAAGAAATGGTACCTCCTTGAATTAATTGAGAGAAATATTTTTCTAGAAACACGTTCGACAAATCATATTTAGCATTTGTAAAAAATTTTGCACAATAATTCTTTAAACTTTCGTCCATCTTTGGAAGCCCAAGATAGGGGGGGTTTGTTATTATTAATGAATATTTAAATGTTAATAACTGCCCAGCTTTGGCAATACCAGCAGCCATTACACCTCGCACTAATTGCTCTGTGTCAGATTCATTCTCCAAAGCTTTTGTTAATACTGGCTGAAGTTCATAGAAACTAGCTGTTTCCAAATTATATTTAATTGTTGTAGGGTCTATTAAACTACCTAATTCTGGGGCTAATTGAAAATGATTATATAATTCACGCATGCCATTTTCCAAGCGTAATCGCATGTACTCATCTATTTCTTTACTAACCAACTTCACCCAATCTTCAACTTTCCCTTTTGGAGCTATCCCGCTGCATGCAAGATTCATTTCAGGCATCTCTTTATAATGCCCGCAGAACTTCCAGGCAGTCAATGCTAGGTTAAAGGCTGCTATTTGTGTGCATCGTGCATCCAACTCTAAGCCATGCAGGTTTTCAGCAATCACACGGTCGGTGGCTTCCTCCTTACTTAAACCTTCCTCATGCATGCGCAATGAAGCAAATACAGGAAATAAAGAGGCAACAAAATGACCAGATCCCATACAGGGGTCTAATGAAGTCACCTCAGCTGTACTATTAGGCCATCCCTCAAAATTTCCCGCAGCTGGGGTTCCATCCTCCAGCAATCTGAGGTATTCAAATTTTACTGGAGGGGTTACGCCAGGATTTCGGCTCACCCACCAAGCGCCAAGCGTATTGTCTATTAAGAAGTGAACCATGTAAGGCTCGGTGAATAATTGAGTAACTGCTGGGAGTTTGGCTCCATCAATTTTATCACCACTGGCATTGATTACCGCCTTAGCCTCACTTTGCCAAAACTGGTATACCCAACCCAAGGCATCATTTGCTTTAAAGATTTCAGTTTCTAATGCATCAATGATTTCCTCCAGCTTAATGCGTTCATCTGTGGCATAGGTAATATGCATCAATGAATCATCAGTTCTGAAAATGGCAGGTAGCATTTTGGATGCATAGTTTGCAGCCGCATCCCATTTGTCCAAATAGCCTTCATCCGCTGCCAGTTCTTCACAGTCTTCCATAGATACGGAAACACCAGAGGATGTATGAATCAACAAATCATTGGCTTCCAAAAATTTGGCAAACAACATTTTGTGCCAGGTTTCATAAGCCAACTCATAGGAGAGGTTATCAATACGCTGTGCACCATTGGCAGGTAACTCATCACCCAACAAACGAGCTTTACTACGTAGGCTATTTCTAAGCGCCCGTTGTTCGGCACTCATGTGTGCAAAAGGCTCAGGATAGTTCACAGCCATGGCCTTCAAGGCATTCAATGCCCCCAACTCAGATAGTTTTCGAGCTTGCTTTACCGCTGATTCTAGCGTATTGCGTTGTTGTGGAGTTAATACTGCCATTATTTCAATATGATTGAGCTAGATGTTTTTAATAATTCTTCCAATTCGGATTTTAGTTCTGTGATGTAGTTTTCAATATCCAGCTGATTCGAAATGGTTGTTTTAGGTAAACTGTAACTGGTAGCCTGTGGCGCTAATAAAGCTATTGCTTCTTCCCTTGCTGCCTGATACTGACCAGGGAGAGCAGCAATCTTGGTTTCCCAGGTATATAATGATGACTGCTGTAAATGAATGAGTAGTCCAGCGGCATCTAACGGCTTGATCTCAGGCTTTTGCAGAATCTGATTATTGATCATAATACGGCGCTTTTGTTCGGGTGTCACTTTGCTGAAGTATTCATCCTTCTGAAGCACATCCATTTTATCATCGTACAGCTTTATATATCGTTCCTTGAGTTGGTTCAAGCGAGTTTTGAGCTTTTCAGCAATCTCATCCAACTTTGGTTGAATCAAATCAGGCTCTTGAAGTAATAATCGGTTATCCTTTATTGCTTGAATTTCCTCCTTCAATTGCTCAAAGTCAGCATGATCGGGTGCATGGCTGGCCAATTCACTTAATAAATGCCACTGAGGCATTCTTTTATCAACCAGTTTGGCTTTAGCAGTCCATTCGTCAAAAGAGGATTGGAGTATTGATTGTTGCTCAAGAATCTCCAGAAGCCTTTCGTTCCCTTGCTTGTTCTCAATGTCTTTGATGAAGCTGATATTGATAGGCTCTGGTTTAGGGGCATCTCCACTAACATTCAAGGCCAATTCTTTCAACTGATCTAAATAAGTGTTGGAGTAGGGGAAAAGATCTTGATTGGAAGGGCAGGATATTCCAGCCTTCTGGAATAAACTCTTGATAGCAATTTTATCTTTTGCAGATAGGATGTGTACTTCCTTCTTGAAGGTTGCATTGTTGATTTTGGCAACAATTAAAGAAGATTCATCGCACGAAATATGCTGGGTGTTTTTCAGCATTATTAGTATGGTGTCAATGGCATCCTGACTCCAACCGTAAGGTGATTTCATGAATGCGCCCCTGATTTCCTTGCCTTGTTTAGTTCCATTACCAATAAATCGCAAAATCTCAGCAGCAACAGGGTGTGCTACAACATCTCCTGTATATCCAATTGAGTTCAATGCATCAGGATTGGTTGCGATGGCTTTATTTAATGCTTGCCCCCAATTAGCATAATCTGCTTTTGCTTTAAACTCTGGAAACTGTCTATCTGCAATGCTATGTAGAGCGGCATCAATGTTTTCACGAATGTTTCCCTTTTGAACCAAATTGCCACCAGCCAATAGTACACTTGCTTCAAGGCAAATACGCTCAATGATTTCATCGATAGCCGCCTTCGCAAGGCCTTTTCGGGTTTCCATGCTCTTTCTGGCTTGCTCCGCCTCTGGGCTTGAAGGTAACCCCATGTTGTCAATGGTATAGCCAGCAGCAAGGAACTTAATGATTTCTGAGCGCAATTCAGGGTCTCTGAACTTCTTGACAAATACATAAGCCAGTGGAGTGTCGCTTCCCGCTGCTCTTATTTCATCCATAACGGTACTTTCACTCTCGTACCATCCATCACGGATCCATAAGTTGAGCTTCTGCTCTGTACTTGGTTTGATGGACTTGTCCCAAAGCTCAAACTCTCTGTTTTGTTTTGAAGTACCTTGGGTAATATTAACTGTTCTGGTCTTTTCCTTAAAGAAGCCAACTAGTTTTTCCTTTCGTAAGTTCTGAATCAGATCATCACCAGACCCGCCAATTTTTTGGGCTTGCACCGTGTATTCCTGCTCCCATTCTTGTCCTACCTTGGTTTGAAGCTTAAACTCATCACCAACAGGCATCAATATCTTTTCACCAGAAAGCTTCTGAATTAGCTCTTTAATTTTTGTTCGGAATTTATCTGATGGTTCATTTAAGTTATCAAGTAACAACTCTGCTATTGTGTTTTCATCGGATTTGAGTCGTTTGCCAGATGTATCCTTTGGAAGCTGGTCAATTAAAAAGACCACACTGAGTATTCGTCCTTCCAGGGTGCTATCTCCACCTTGTGATTTTCTTCCGACAATCAGATTGTTGGTTTCATTCAACAACAAGGCGTTTTGTAATAACTGGGATTGCTTTTGTTCAAATATCAAATCAGCTGGAACAATGCATCCAAGCTCTTTATCAGATACTTTTTTAATGCTCTCATCCACAATGCGCAACTGGCTCCTCAATTGACCAGATGTGCCAGCAGTATCAATGACTTGAAGGATTTTCTTCCAAAACTTTCTGGTGGATGGGAGAATTGGATAATCCGCTACCAAGGTTGCTTTATCGGCAGTGACATAACCAAAGTCAGTTCCAGACAAGTTCCTAGAGATTTCGCCCAGAGAGCCATCCAGCTTTTTATCCACCGCACTAATGGCAGTTGGTTTTTTTTCAAGTACCGTTTTGCGGGTAACTGTTTCTACATCGGCATCAGATAATGAAACTTTAACCGTAAACCTGTCTTGCAATGGTTGGAGAAAAGGAGTTTCAGATAGCGCATTTTGTCCAGTTCCAATTAGTAAAAACTTACTTCCGAAGTTACTAGAAATATCTTGAGCTAAGTTTTGTAGGTCTATGGTTTTATTTGAATCAGTACCAATAAACTGTTGTACCTCATCCAGAACGATTAGCGTCATTGGGATTTTATTCCCGTAGAACATCGGAAGTATTTCAGTTTTGATAGTGCTCAAAAACTGATCCCTGTTAATGCTATCTATCCTTTTGAAGTTGACCTTAAAGTTCTCCTTTACCTGAGCTTCATTCTCTGCGAATCCTGGTAATAGCTCTAAGATGGCTTTTGCAATGGTTGAAGAAACAAATAGGTTTTCATATTCCTTTTTGAAGTCCTTACCCTGAGCTTCCACCATGGTTTTCAGTTGGTCATAAATGCGTTCCTGTTTAGCCCAGTAAACAAATTTGAAATGGTGGTATTGTTGTGGTAATCCCAATGCATTTAAGAAGAGCTGAAGGAAGGAATATCTGATATCCGCAGATGGGAAATCCTTTAGAGTACCTGAAACTGAAAGTCTGCCATTAATTTGTTGTTTTCTCTCAAGTTCAATAAACAAATCGTTCACATCCGCTGGCAGCGTTTTTATCTTTTTGGCTGTATCACCATTTGGGAATTTAAAGTCCTCCCACAAATAGCCGAGCATCTTAACCAAATGTGATTTACCACTTCCGAAGAATCCACTTACCCATACTGCTGGTTGTCTGGGCTCTTCAATATGCTTTAAGTAGGTCTGAAGGATGCGTTGGATACCATTTTGGTATTCACCTTCACACACAAAGGTTTTTAACTCGTGCCGAATTATGGCGAGCCCTTTGTCATCTTTTGCCGTATTAATTTCAACCACACCATCGTTGACAAGGTTGTTGTCATCTGGGTTGAGGGTAAATATTTCTTTGTTCTTCATTTTATTGATTTATGCGGTTATAGGTCTAGCTAAATAATTCCAACCATCCCTTGCATCGAGCAGTCGGTATTGGTTTTTATCGTACTCACCAGGAAAGAATAGCAACAATCTTCCCTTAAAAAAGCTTGCGCAGCCTGAGAGTATATCGGACAGTCTACTGAATCCGAATAAAGCGGAGATGTCACGAACGGCTATAAGGGTATTATCGTCTGTTCCCTGCTTTTCAAATTCTGATATGATATAATCTATGGCGTGTTGCTTAAACTCAGCCTCCAGCTGGTCGAGCAAGCTTTCAGGATCCTGAAAATATTCCTCCTTGTAATCATGCTTTGACATCCATGCTGGGAAACAATTTTTGAGCGAGATGCTAATCCATCTTTTTTTAGCCTTGAGGGTGGTTGTTTCAAAATCACCCATTCTTAGCTCAACCTTCCTTTGGTCGGCTGGGTCGTACACCAAAAACCAAATTCTTTCCTGTCCAGAAAGAACGGATGACCATGGCTCATTAACCACAGTTTCAAATGCACTTATTAATTGATCTACTTTAGATTGCATCCAGTCCTATTTTATTAATCAGTTTGTCAAACGATATAGAAGTAACACTACCAGCAAACTGGTATTGCAAATAATCTCTTTTGGAAGCTTCCACGGCTAGTTCACGAAGCTTTGTTTCACCGAGGCATAGCGCATTCACGCAGTTGCTATGCATGATAAAGTCACCCCGATCACCCACCAAAAAGGATAGAAACATGGCGAAAGCAACCACTTTGTAACTTATTTCGGGTTGGGTTCTAATATTCTTTACCTTACCCGAAATGAAACCAGCTTGCTTCCATGAACTGGCAATGTTCTGGGCAACGGATCGCAGGGTATTATCGGTAAATCGTTTGGGGTGGAACTTTTCGATATTCTCCATAAAAAGTTCTATCTCTACTTTATTCCCAATTTTAGCATTTAAAAGCACGGAAATGCTTTCCTGTAACAAATAATCATTCTGAAAAGCAAAGACAAAGGATATGAGCCGTCTTTCGCTGACATCACTCTCTATCCAAAAATGTTTTAGTACTTTGAATTGTGAGGTAGCTATATTGAAACCATACAACTGAGTCAGAAAGTTGGATGTTTTCTTTATGCCATCCTGAGATTTCTTACCAAAAACATTATTTTTCATGGACTCTTGGTAATTATCCGAATCAACAGAAAAATCCATAACCTTGGATAGCTCCAGAAACATCATAGTCCTGGCGGTATGCACACTATTTCTATAAAAATTAGTATTAATCACTAATTCTGTAGTTAAATCTATCATTTCCGCCTACTCTAAATGGCTATTTTATTCAAATTTAAAAAACTAGCTAATTTACGTATAAATAGAACATTTAAGTCCTAATTGTGAATTTTTCGAAAAAGTGTCAAGGCGTAAACATATCCAAAATGTGGTTAAAGTAAGAAAATCGGTTTCCCCCAAAATGAGATCATCTAAATTACCTGGTAACGTTATTTGTCTCAATCAAAATCATTGGACACTTCCGGGTTGATCAGTTTTGAAGCCAATAACCTAGGTACTGTTTGATCTATCACATTGGACAGGACACAAATTGAATCTTGCGCATTTTTACACTCAATAGACCAAGATTTATAAATGTCTTTTGCTTTAAAATCCTCGTTTAGAATGTCAGCGTTCTTTTTGTTATTGATGGGCATAATAATGAGAATTAGTGATCAGAATTTGGCATTATTAAAGATATTCAAATTAATGACGACCTATAACCATTTCTTTTTTGACAAATAGGGTCAATATGCTCAAAACATAATAAATCCGTATAATTTATACAATAGACTTTTCAAAACTCAGTAAATTCTTTAACTTTATAAGCTTGTGACCTATACCAAGGTGTATTGAACTATGCCCGACTACTACGCCGCGATCGATGCCATGCGCACCCAGAAGAAGGGGGATTCGGTAGCAAGGCACAAGCCTTTGCTGCTGCTCCTGATCTTGGCCAAAATTTCCTCTGGTCATCCCAATCGTTTTGTCTTTGAACAAATCGAGGAGGAGCTCATCCATTTACTCGAAAAGTTTGGCGAGCGGCCCAGAACCAAAATCGTAGCGCATTACCCCTTTGTTTTCCTGGCCGGTGAATCGCTGTTATGGCATTGCACCTTGACTCGTCAAGACTTACCCAATCCCAAATCCTTGAGCCGTAGTGCCGTGCTACACCAGGTCGGCCATCTCCAGCCCGAATTCCTTAAATACCTCCTCCAAGGACGCAATCTGGGTCATACCGTTGGTTACCTCTTGCACCGCTTTTGGTCCCAAGAATTTCATCAGCCCCTCGTTCAGGCCTTGGGGCTAGGTAACCATCTGAGCGAAATAAAGGAAGCCGAATACTATACCAGAACCCTCCTGGACGACCCTCAAGCCATGTTCAATGCCTTTGGGGTGATACCCTCTGCCAAAGTCTGGTACCGTGACGAGCATTTTTGGGTCATGGAAGATGGTTACCCCGTTTCCCCCGGACATTGCCTGGTCATTAGCCAGGAACATCGTCTGGATTATTGGGACCTCAGCGTCCAGAAACAGGCGCATCTCCCCTATGTTATCCGTACCACCCGTCAAATGATTGACGCTCGTTACCAACCCGATGGCTATAACTTGGGCATGAACTGCGGCCAAGCCGCCGGCCAAACCATCTTTCATTTCCATTGCCACATCATCCTCCGCTACAACGGCGATACCCCCAACCCCCGCGGTGGCATCCGCCACTGCATTCCCGGGAAGGGGAACTACGACCAGACATAACGATTGCCCAATCATGTGCCACATTTACAATACCATTGGCTCACTGACCTACCTAAAAACCTATTTGGACGAAGCCGGTATCCATGATTTACGCTCGGTCAAAGCACTGACTGATTTTCAAGATCATTATCGGTTTTATACCCAAAACATCCTTCAAAAGCACGAAGTCTTAATAAAAGAAGAACAAGCAAACCTGATTCTAGAAATCAAATCCCTCAAGGAAGACTTAATTCATCAAAGTCAAAACTTAAATAACAATTATACATTCAAGTTAAACCAGCTTCGCGAAGACCTCCATCAACTATCATTTGTAATTCCAAAAAATTTACTCCTAAAACTAAAAAACAAACTAAACCAATGGTCGATTAAAATAAAGATCACAAAACTCGAAAAAGATCAAAAACATCTCATCCACAAAATAACCCATGAATTAAACCTCAAGATTGAAAAAAACCAGCAGCGTTTGGATTTTATTTCAGAACACCACCAAGAGGCCGTTAAACAAAGTGCTGACTATGAATTAAAAGAAGCAAAACGAATAAATGATGTAATTGATGAAGTCAAACCTTATATCTACGGAGCCATCGGAGAACAAAAAGTCGTAAAAACCATCGAAACCCTTTCGGATGATTATTATCTAATTAATGACTTTACGGTAAAATTTTCAAAAGCCTTGTACAACAGCAAAGAGGATGACTACATCAAATCCATTCAAATTGACCATATCCTTGTTGGGCCTCCGGGAATCTTTTTGATCGAAACCAAAAATTGGAGCGAACGATCCCTTGAAAACCTCAGTCTGCGTTCCCCCGTTGATCAAATTAGGCGAACGAACTATGTCTTATTTATGTTGCTTCATCACGAAGCCTCCGAATTCAGATTAAACCTAAACCATCATTGGGGCGACCTAAGAATTTCTATCAAAAACCTACTCGTACTTATACAGCATAAGCCCAACGTAGAATTTCAATACGTCAAAGTATTGAAACTGGATGAACTTCTTGGGTATATTGGTTATGCCAAAGCAA
>Ga0214921_10004796_pt1 | contig 19595 bp, 22 predicted proteins | sample LL1505_MetaG_FD_177992 | JGI IMG/M metagenome (GOLD analysis project Ga0214921, IMG submission 177992) | Freshwater microbial communities from Lake Lanier, Atlanta, Georgia, United States - LL-1505 | ecosystem: Environmental > Aquatic > Freshwater > Lake | place: USA: Georgia | collected... | reverse complement strand
TTCTTGATGTATCTTTAAATTTATCTTCATCTAAATCTGTTGGTAAATTAACACATGTATTATTTTTATCATCATAATAACATCTTAATAATTTTTCTTCATTAATTTTACTTTCACATTGTTCTGGCGAATTTGTATATGATACACATGATGTATTATCTATAACTCCGACTCTATCTAATCTTTCAATTTCTTGATTTTGTAATAATGGTATTTTTACATCTAATTCAACATTCTTAATTTCATCTTCAATATCTACTTCATAAAATTTATTATGAATAGAAAACCAAATAATAATAACAAAAATAATAATACTTAAACTTAATAGACCTAAAGATGTATTTTTCAAATTAGTAGAAGGATTATTATCTTTACATTTATCATATAAATATTTAAATTTATCTGATTCTAATGTTTCTTTCCTTTGTTTTAATTCCTGTTCTAATTTACTTATTTGATCTTGTAAAGGTTTAATTTTATCTTGTATTAAATTATCTTTTTCATTTTTTAAGTCTTGTTCTAATTTAGTAATTTGTTCAATTATATTTTTAATTTCATTTTGTTGTAAATTTTGCTGTTTTAAGTCTGTATTCAATTTATTTATTCTATTTTGTAAATCAGTAATTTTATTTGATTGTAAAGTTTGATCTTGTAATAATTTTTGTAAATTATTTTTTTGATCTTGTAATGACTGTTCAAATTGTATTTGTTCAGATTTTTTATTTTTAATATCATCTATACTTTGATCAACTTTTTTTAATTTCATATAATTAACAACTGCTAATATCACAAATATTAATCCTAATGTTATTAATATATAAAATAAAGGTCTTTTTACTGTTCTTAAATAACTAGCAAAATCTTTATTAAAAATATAATAACTATTCATTAAAATAAAAATATAATAACTAAAGAACATAATACCTTGTAACCAAGTTAAACCATTAACAACATTATTAGAAGTATCTGTTTTTCTACAAGTATCTTTTAATTTATCATAAGAAGATTTATTAACTATTGTTAAAATAGAAAATACAATTATTAATAGACCTAAAATGTAAACATTAATAATAATTTTTTTATTATTAGTAAACCATGAAAATATATTTTGTGGTTTATATGAATATTCTTCCATATTTTCTTTATATACTTAAAGAAAATATAAATATTTTAATTTTGATATATATTTATTTATTATTTATATATATTTTATTATTTAAAGATTTGTTATTCTATTTTTCTGTCTTCTAAATTACTTGTTAAATAATATACATCTACTTCATAATTTCTACATAAATCTTTTTTAACTATAATATTATCACTTTTATCTTCTTTGAACTTGTATAAAAAATATAAAACTATTAATATTATTACTTGTATATATGTTAATACTGCATTTAATATAATCATTGATTTATATGTAGGATCATCTTTTACCATTTTATCACCTTCTTTATCTATTTTATTTATAATAATAGCATCATAAATAATAAATATTATTGGTAATATAATTAGCAATCCAATAATTATCCATTTTACTATTTTATTTAAGAAATTAGTTTGCAATAGATCATTACCATCATTACGATTTTTTACAATTAAAAATATATTAAGTAATAAAAAGACAATAGAAAATACTAATGATGATATAGTAGCATTTTTAACTTCTTTTTGATCTTTTAATAAAGCATTTTCACCATATTTAACATAATAAGAGAGACTTAGTGTATGAGTAATTAAATAAATAATAGAACTAAGAACCAATAGACTATAATATTTGTTACGACCTTCAACAATTTTACCAATAAAAGAAACAAAATTTCCCATTTTTATATTATATTATAATATTATTAATATTATAATATTTTTTATCTTTTTTATCTTTTTTTTAAGCAGACATATTAGGAACAGAAACATCAGGAACAGAAACATCACATAATGTTAATTTGCCCATAAGTAAAAGAACTCCTAATATTATTAATGTAAGTGCTATAACTCCACAAAATACTACACCTACTACATTTACTTGATATAGTTTAGCGTCAATTTCATCTTTTTTTTTTGCAATAAGGGCTGCTTGAGAACCCATAGATACGAATAAACAACAACCGAAAATTATTAATATAAAACAAAAAAGTTTAAAATTCATTTTTTCTAATTAATTATAATCATAAAAGAAAAAAAATATTTTTAATTAAAATAATTCTATCATATCTAAATATAAATATAATTCATTATAATTTATATCTATATCTGATATTAATTCAAAATAAATATTTTTTATATCTTTTCTTAAATCTTTAAAACAATCACATTTATCACTACATTTATAATGTAATATATCTAATTTTGAAAATATAAATTTTAATATTGAATGAAAATTCTTACATGTCTCCTCAAAATTATTTGAATTATCATATACATTGAATAATTCATCTATCTTCTTATTAAAGAGTGATATCTTTATATCCATTATCTTACTTCTATCTATATTTGTCATTTTATAATCTTTATTTTTAAATTCAGCTTCATATATATTTAATTCAGCTTCAGAATTTAAATTAACCATTTATATTTTTATACTCTTTTGAATTTTGAATTTAGATTGTAATTTGAATAAAATATATTATTATGTATAAAAATCAATTATTTAAGAACCATTTAATGATAATCTTTCTAATCCAAAAATTATAATTAATTGAAAATATATAGTTTAATTAATACAATATATATTTATTATTATTCTCTTTTATAGAATAAAATAACTAAAAATGAGTATGAAATTTAATTTAAGAGATTTAAATAGAAATATAATTGAAAATATTCAAAAACATTTAATTATTAAACCAATTCCAACTATTAAAAATCCCTTTGTTAATAAATTTGCTAAAAAGAAAAATTATGAATATGCTAAAAAAGATGTATTAATTGAACTTTTTGATATCATTGAAAATATAAATAACTTAAAATCTGGTCCTATTATATATTTACCTTTTAGTTATGTTTTTCATCATATATGTAATGAAAATCAATATCCTAATGATAATATTGAATATAAACAAATTGAATATAAATTTGAAGGCAATTTATTAGATAGACAAAAAGATATTGAAGAACAAACTTTTGAAATTTTAAATAGAACTCATTCTGTATTATTAAGTTTATTTACAGGTTTTGGTAAAACAATTTATGCTATTTATTTATTATCAAAATTAAAATTAAAAACAATCATATTATCACATAGAATAGTTATTATGGAACAATGGATTGATGCTTTAAAAAAATATTTACCTAATTCAAAATTTGGTATAGCTGATGGAAGTAAACCTCTTAAAGAAGATATTGATATTTATATTATAAATATAAGTAATATACCTAAAAGAGAAAGAGATGAATATTCTAAATATGGATTATTGATTATAGATGAAGCTCATTGTTTTAATACTGAAACTTATTCTATGAGTTTATTTTATTTACAACCTAAATATATTATAGCTTTAAGTGCAACACCTGAAAGAACTGATGGTATGGATCATTTAATGACACAATTTGTAGGACCTGAACATATAATAAAAAAAATGTATAGATTATTTAATTGTTATAGAGTATTTACTAAATGGTCTCCTGATACACAAACAAATTCATCTGGTAATTTAGATTGGAATGATTGTTTAGAACAACAATCAGGAGATACAAAAAGAAATGAAATAATTTGTAAATTAATAAGATATTTTAGAACAAGAAATATAATGATATTAGTTAAAAGAAAAAATCATGCTGTTTTATTAAAAAAAATGTTAATTTGTTTTGGAGAAAATGATGACGATATTGAACTTTTTTTTGGTAGTAAAAAAGGTTATAATGATAAATGTAGGGTATTAATATCTACATATTCTAAATCAGGAGTTGGTATGGATTGTCCCCATTTAAATATGTTAATAGTTGGAGCTGATGTAGAAGAACAATTTATTCAATATTTGGGTAGAATATTTAGAACATATGATGATTTTCCTATAATGATAGATCTAGTAGATAAATTTAAACCAATGTATAATCATTCTAAGTCAAGATGTGATATAGCTAAAAATTTGGGAGGAGAAATAAAAAATTTTAAAGATTATTTTCCAGATGTATTATAAATTCATATTATAATTAAATGAATTAATTAAATTATCTATATTCAAAAGAATATAAATAATATTCGCTAAATTGATAAGTATAAAAAATAAAATGAATTCTACTGATTTTATCGTAGAGAAATTTAATTTTGATTCTATTATTGAATCAATGAAAATTATTGACTGTAGTATTAATTTAAAACATAAAGTTTTTCATAATATAAAAAAACCTTCTATTATTAGAAAAAATAATATTAAAGAATGGTATTATTTAGGTAAATTACATAGAAAAGATGGTCCAGCTTTAGAAGGTAATGATGGTCATTATGAATGGTATAAAAATGGAAAAATACATAGAGAAGATGGTCCAGCTATTGAATATGGAAATGGAGAAATTTATTACTATAGATATCATAAATTACATAATTATAATGATGAACCATCAATAGATGAAGATGGTAATCAAAAATGGTATAAATATGGAAAATTACATAGAGAAAATGGACCAGCTATTATAAAAAAAAATGGAAGTAAATATTGGTATTTTTATGGTAATAGACATAGTTATAATGATCAACCAGCAGTTATTAAAAAAGATGGAACATTAAAATGGTATAAATATGGAAAATTACATAGAGATAATGGTCCAGCTTTAATAATAATAAATAATGATTTAAATAATTCAATCTGGTTAAATAATAATTTTTTTTATAATGTATATAAAGTTTGGATTCAAAATAATTTAATTCATAATTCTAACAGTCATGCTATTGAATATAAAAATGGTAATAAACAATGGTATTTATATAATGAATTACATCGTATAAATGGCCCTGCTAATTTAATACGTTTAAATGAATATGATAATACAGAAATAGATTTGAATGATGATTTAGAGATGTATTATATAAATGGACAAGAAATAATAAATGATTATAATAAAGTAGTATTTTATATGAAAAAATTTGTTAATAAAATATTAAAAGTAAAAAGAAAAAAGATATTTAATAAACTTAATTATATTAATATTAAAGGTAATAATATTTTTAAAAATAAAGATATTTGTAAATCAATTTTAATTTATTTTTGACCTAATAAACATAAACAAATACCTAATGGTAAACAACAATCCATTAGTTTAGAAAAACAATCACAAAAAGATTCACAACAAGATTTATCTTTAGAAGATTCTAATAATTCTTTATTTTGTTCATTTTTATTTTCTTTTATATATTTCATTTTTTGTTCTAATGAACAATTAGTATTAGGTAATAATGTATCTTTTATATCCATTTTATATATATAATAATATATATTTTAAATATTCATTTTATAAAATGAATATTTTAATCCCTTTATAATTAAATGAAAAATTATTTTTAATTATTATTTTAAAATAAAACTAAATTGATATATCTGTTTATTTAAATATATAAATGTCTTCTTATAGTACTATAGGTATTAATGATGAAATTGAATATTTTAATTCTAAACACGAACTTCATAGAGAAGATGGACCTGCTAGAATATCACTTGGAAACGGTAGATCATGGTATATTAATGGAAAATTACATAGAGAAGATGGACCTGCTTATATAGAAGCTAAAGGAGTTTATGAATGGTATAAAAATGGAAAATTGCATAGAGAAGACGGACCTGCTATGAGATTTTATAATTTAGAAAAACATTATTATTTAGAAGGAATAGAATACGATGAAGAAGAGTATTACAGAAAAATAAAACAAATAAAAAAAGAAAGAGTAAATCAATTAAAACAAAAATTAAATAACATATTTAAATTTTTAGATAAAGATGTTATTCATAATATTTGTTTATATACTGTATAAAATAATTATTTTATTTCTAATATTTACTTTAAAAGAAAGGTAATTCCTCTTAATTATATATATATATTATATATATAATTATTTTTATATAAAATCTTTAAGATTGCTAAAGATTATTAAGTTTTAACTGGCAAGACATAATTCCCATTCATAAGCATTTCTATTATAAATACCTTCAAAATAAATCATTTCTCCAATTAATTCAATATAACGAACTTCTTTATTTAAATTTAATTTTTCAAGAGCTTTAATTTTATAATTAAATACATCATTTTCAATTTTTTCAATCATATTTTTACTTACTTTTACTTGATTATAAAAATTAAAAATAAAATGTAATAAATCTTTAACTTTTATATCAGATCTTATTTGTAATTTTACACTATTCATACCATGTCTTTGAATAGGAAATATTAATTTTATAGTTTTATTAGTTGTTTTTTCAATATAATCTTTAGAGAATACATAATCATTTTCAACATCTGGACAATATGGTAAATTAGTAATAGTCCAATTAATATTTTTTAATAAATGTATCATTTTTATTCTCTCTGTATATAAATTGAAAGAAAAACTTTTTATATGTTTATTATATTGATATATTTATTTTATCTCATTTTTTCATTTATTTATCTTCATTTGTTATATCATCTTGTTTTTCTATAAGAGACTCCTCTTTATTAATAAATGATTTATCTTCTAATATGATTTGATTTAGATATTCAAATAATTTTTCAGGAGTTTCATGTCTAATATCACTTGTCATATCATTTGTTATTAATGTTTCAGCGAATGACCATCCAGCAACTATTGGATGAGTTTGTATACTAACTTTTAAGTTATTTAAAATAAGAGTTACACCGTGATGATATAATAGAATCCCGTTAGATGATCCAGCTCTAGAACTATTATATTCATAGTTCAAATTATTTTTTTTTAACCATTTAGTAATAATATTTAAAGAATAAGTTTGATTTTTATCAGATGACATGTCCTCTTTATCTTGATTTTTATTTAAATTTAATAAATTAAAAATTTCTTTTAAGTTTAAAGTTGACATATTTATAATATATATTTATAATATATATTTATATTATAAATTTAAGTTTATATAAGAATTTAATTTTTATTTAAAATACTTCTTTTAACCAATTTGGAAAATTAATACCTAACCAAAATTTTCTTTTAATACAATCTTGTAATACATTTTTACCAATACGTGTATATTTAAATTTTTCATTATAATTTTGATTACACAATTCATTATAATTTAAAATTTTTTTACATATATCATCTTTATTAATACCTAATATTTTAGGATTATCATTATTATTTTCAATAATATTTAATAATTCTTTTCTTAATAATGATTTTATTAATCTAGATGAATTTTTATTTTTTTCAACAAATTCTCCAATTAAATAATGACCACCTCCAATTTTACCATAATAATTAGAACAATATTCAACTATCTCATTAACTAAATTTTCATTATCTAATTTTTCTTTAGATATAGTTTTAGTTGTATTTATCCATACATATTGTGTTAATAACCATTTTTCATCATCATCATTATAATCTATAATATCAACTTGTATTATAATATTTTTTCTTTCAGTTGAACTTAATAATTTTAATGCTTCATATCTATGTTGACCATCTGATATACTATATTCTTCTTTTTTTATATTATTGAATAATATAAATGGATGAAATAAACAATTACTATTTCTTATTCCATGTGATATTATATTTATATGTTCACTATCTTTATTTCTTTGTCCCCAGTATATCTTTAAATCTAAATTAATAAAAGTGTCACTATCAATAATAAAAGTATGTTTATTTTTAATTGTAAAAATAGGTTTTATAAATGTATTTTTAATTTTTTCATATTCACTAATTTCTTTATTAAAATTAAAACCTAAATTTTTTAACATTTTTAATTAAAATATTTGTATTACTATATATTTTAATTTTATGAAATCATTTATTTCATTTTTTATTTTAGGCTTTCTCGCTTTAACTGGTCAATCTTCTTTTTGTAATGAAAAATTCTTTTCTAGAGCTATATGCAACCCTTCTTTAAAAATAACTGATAAATGCTATAATTGTCATAATTTAGTTACTAATAAAGATAGATGTATACCTGTATTTAAAAATGTTGATATAACTGAATTTTTATCTGATAAAAAATGGAAATGTGATATCTATAATCCTACTATTAATTTAAATAATGAATTAAATCATAATTTAAATAATGAATTAAATAATGAATTAAATAATGAATTAAATAATAAATTAAATAATGAAATTATAAATGAAGTTACTATAGTTTCTGATAATAAAGTAAGATTAAATCCATGTGATAATATAAAAGAATGTTCGGATGAAGAAATTCCTAATAATTGTTATATATGTCAATCATTAGAATTTAATAATGTATTATGTGTATCTGAAGATATGAAAAATAAAATAGAAAATAAATTCAGTAATAAATATATTTGTTTATTACATACTAATAACTAAAATATATAAAATATAATTATATTTAAATTATATTTTATTTAATCTTTATTTAATCTTTATTTAATCTTTATTTAATCTTTATTTAATCTTTATTTAATCTTTATTTAATCTTTATTTAATTAGTTAGATGACATAGCATCTAATATATTACCATATTTTTTAGATAACATACTACTCTTAGCTAAATTATAAAAAGTAAATAATAAACATACAGCTACTAAACTCATAATTATAATATTATATTTTTTTACTTCATCCATATCTCTGTTTTTATCTTCACATTCTTTAATTTTATTATAATTAAGAACTGATAATACTAAGACAGTAAGAGGAATACCTACAGAAACGAGAATACTTAACATACCAAAAAACATTAAAATAGGTTTATTAGTTTTGAAATCCATTTTTATTAATTTAAAATAAAAAAAGAAATTATTTTAAATTTTTATTAGAAAAAAACATACTTGATATTATTATTTTTATTAAAAAATAATTTAAAAATTACCTTATTTATATATTATCACTTTAATTATGAATAATAAGTTATTTGATTATAAAGATATTAATCTTATACCTAAATTTTGTATTGTTGATTCTAGAAATGACTGTGATACTTCTATTCAATTTGGTAAATTTAAATTTAATCTTCCTATAATTCCAGCTAATATGGAATCTGTAATAAATGAAAATTTATGTATTGAATTAGCAAAAAATAATTATTTCTATATAATGCACCGTTTTAACATTGATATCATCTATTTTATTAAAAAAATGAAATCATTAAATTTATTTACCTCTATATCTATCGGCGTTAATAATAATTCTTTTGATTTATTAAATCAACTTATTGATCTTGATTTAATCCCTGATTTTATAACTATTGATATAGCTCATGGTCATTCTAATAAAATGAAAAATATAATTCAATATATTCGTTCTTTTGATAACTTTAATAATACCTTTATTATAGCTGGTAATATTATAACTAAAGAAGCTATTAATGATTTAGTATCATGGGGAGCTAACTGTATTAAAATTGGTATTGGTAATGGTTTTAGTTGTACTACTTATAATAATACTGGTTTTGGTAGTAAAGATATTCAAGCTTCTATTATAAATGAATGTTATCCTATTTGTAAAGAATTAAATATTCCTATTATTGCTGACGGCGGTATAACTCAAATATCTGATATATCTAAAGCTATAACTTTAGGTGCTTCTATGGTTATGATAGGTAGTTTATTAACTGGTTTTATAGAATCTCCAGGTAAAATTGTATCTGATCAAAATAATAATTTATTTCAAGAATATTATGGAAGTGCATCATCTCACTCTTCTGATGAAAATGGAAAATTAAAAACTAAAAATATAGAAGGAACTATGAAATTAATACCCTTTAAAAATAAATCTATATTTGATTTTTTAATTAAAATTAAAGAAGCTTTACAAAGTTCTATATCTTATTCAGGTGGAGATAATCTCTCTTCTTTAAAAAATGTTGAATTTTATATTAAAAAATAAATCTAAAAGAACTTAATCCTTTTAATTTATAAATCTAATTAATAGATTTATAAATTTTAAAAAAGTTGAATTTACATAAAATATAATTTACCATATTTATAATACTCCTTTGTATATATTTTACCTTGTTCATCATAAAATATTATTGCTGGTTTGTCATCTCTATGGAACTCATTATATTTATACCATTTCTCATATTTAATATTACCATTCTCATAATATTCTATATATGCTGGTTTATCATCATCTCTAGTTACATTATTAGTATCTATATAAGCTTCAAATTTAATATTCCCATTTTCATAATAATCAATAATACTTGGTTTATCACATAATCTTGTTATAAAACCATTATAACACCATTTTTCACTTTTTATATTACCATCCTCATAATAACTAATTATAGCAGGTAAATCATATTCTCTATGTTTTACAAAATCCTTATTCCAACATTCATGTTTAATATTACCATTCTCATAATAAATAACATTTAATTTAACTTTATCTTTATCGTATACCCAGAAATCATAATCTTCATATATTCTCTTTTTTATATTTCCATTAGAGTATGTTTCTAAATCATGAACTATAATCTTATCTGATTCAAAATTCATTTTTATGTTTTTAATATGTTCTAAATAAATGTTATAAAAATCATTTATTTGAAATCCTTTTATAATACTTCTAATTTTTTAGAAGTATTATTTTATTTAAAATATTATTAATATAAAGAATAAAAGTAAATATAATTAATTAAAATCAGTTATTAATCTCAATATATCTTTCGTATAATCTTTTAATCCTGCATTACATAACTTTATCAATAATTTTTTTCTTTTAAATTCTAATTGACTATTTACATATCTTCTTATACATCTTATTATCTTAAAATATTTAACTCGTGTTATTGATCTTCCATATATATAGTATTGTCTTATAATTTGATTCTCATTATATGTTATCTCTGCTGGACCATTTATTCTATGTTTTGAATTATTTCTATAATATAGTTCTACTGATCTCTCTCCATTATCATAATATTCTATTATTGATGGATTATCTGTTTCTCTATGTCTATATCCAGATATAAACCATGATTCCATTATAATTTTACCATTTTCATAATATTCTATCTCTGCAGGTAAATCATTATCTCTATGATAATCTCCATTTATATACCATGATTCAATTATTTTACTATTTTGTTCATTATTATAATATTCTATATATGCTGGTTTATCTCCATCTCTATGAATTTCATTATTTTTATACCAAAAATATTGATATTTTTTTCCATTTGGAAAATATAATTTCATAGCTGGTTTATCTCCATCTCTATATATATCATCATTTTTATTCCATACTTTTGATCTAATAATTCCATTTGAATATCTATCAATCTCTGCAGGTAAATCATTTTCTCTATGTAATTCTCCATTTTTATTATTCCAAATTTGAATTTCAGGAGTATTATTAGGATAATATTTAGTGTAACATGGTTTATCATCTTCTCTATAATTTTTTCCATCTAAAAACCAATACTCTTTATATATATCTCCATCTTCATAATAATATATTTCTGCTGGATATATTTCATTATGTAATTTACCATCTTTATAACACTTATAATTAATTATTTTACCTTGATCATCATAATTTATCTCTGTAGGTAAATTATTATCTCTATGTAATATATCGTCTTTATAATATTTTTCTATTTGTTTTTTACAATTATCATAATAATATATCTCTGCTGGTAAATTATATCTATGTTTTTTCCCTTCTCTATAATATATCTCATAATCTATATCTCCATTCTTATAATAATAAATTTCTGATGGTTGATCATTATAATCTTTATGATGTTTATTTCCATCTTTATACCATATCTCATATCTAAGTTTTTTATTTTCATAATAACCTATAATTGAAGGACTTTCATCACATGATAATACATCATTTTTATACCATTTTTTATATTTCATATTTCCATTATCATAATATTTTATATATGAATAACATACATCACTATGGATCTTTCCTTCTCTATAATATATCAATTTTTTATATTGATATTTACTATTTTTTAATATATAATGACATTCTGCTGGCAAATATCCATCTCTATGTTTTAATCCTTCTTTATACCATATCTCTAATTGTATCTTTCCTTCTATATCACTATATATTTCAGCTGGTCCATTTTCTCTATGTAATTTTCCATTATTATACCAACCTTGATATATAACTACATTATTATGTAATCTTAAATCAGAAGGTTTATCAATATTTCTATGGAGTTTTCCGTTTTTATAATATTTGATCATTTTAAGTTCACCATTTATATCATATAAAACATATGAAGGATTCTCATCAGTAATAGAATGATACTCACCATTTAATGTTGAATATTCAATATATTTAGTTTCATCAGGATAATAAATACATTCTTTTGTAAATCCAATTAATTCTTCACTTAAAAATGACATTTTAAAGTTGTTTTTAAATGACTTTTATATATTTATTGAAAAATTTGATGTTAATTTAAAATAGATATATATTATTATTAAAAAATCAATTAAATAATTTTTCCAAACGAAAAATAAAAATTTAATTTATTTTATCTATTAAAATAAATTAAAACTTATTTTTCATTATCTTATATAACTATGGATAATCAAATTAAGTTTTCTAGTGATTCTATCGTTAACTCTATCGTTCATAAATTTATTAATAGAAGTAATTTAGGTATTCAAAAATATGGAACTACTCTTGATAGAAATGATTTATCTACTAATGATTGGATTCAACATGTTCAAGAAGAATTAATGGATGCTATTCTCTACCTTGAAAAATTAAAAAAAGTTAATTCTTCTTGATTTTTCTTTAAAAAAAATTAATTTAAAAATTTATGTAATTCATATAATGCTTTACAATCTACTTCATTATATTCTCTTAATAATTTTTTCTCATTATCTTTTATACCATTAGGAGAATTTAAATAAACTGTCATTGCACTTAATCCATCTTTTATTTTTAAATGATCATATTTTAATTCAATAAATCCTTCTCTATTTAAACTTTTAACTATCTCTTTCAATTTAAAATTAAATAATCCTTTTATATATATTTCACGTTTTATAAATACTTCATGTAAATCAATATAACTTATATTTTTTTCCATTTTTCTTTTTAAAAATTCTTCATAACTCTCTCCATTTTTATATACATATATATTATCTTTTGATAATAAATTATCTACTAATATCTCCTTAAATATTTTATTTTCAGCTTTAGTATAATACACAAAACATATATCATCATATATATCAAACATTGTATTTATATAATCTCTAAATAATCTTATTATATCTTTTTCTTCTTGTTCTTCTATCTTATTTATTTGAAATGATACATATTTCCATTCCTCCTTATTATTTAAATATCCTATTCCAATTTGAGTTATTAATTCATCTTTTGTATTATTATATTTATCATCTATATATTTATAATGATTATATACTGTCTCTATATCTATATAAATATATTTTTTAATCAATTTATAATCTTTTATATCATCTTTAATCACTTTCATATAATTTTCATTATTTTTATAACATTTAATCATATTTTTAATGATATTATATGTCTGTGTTTTTTCACTAAAACATAATTTTAATTTATCTATAAATAATTCATCTTTATAACTATATATTTTATTTTCGAATAAAATATTTCTTTTATCTATACCCATATAATATATATTCGTTATTTCATTATTTATATTAGATAACATTTTTTTTACACTTCTCCATGGATAATCATTTGTATTCTTCATATTTGGATATAATTCTTTTCTAGTTGGTTTATCTAATTTCCATTCTAAACATTCATTATCTTTATTATTTTGAATTATCATTATCCATTCTAACGCTTTATTTAATTTATTATCTATATAATTATATTTCTCTTTTATCTCTACATCTATTAATTTTATTTTATCTTTATTAATATCCTGTTTACCTATTAAAAAACAATATTTATTTTTAGTATTATATACCTTATTTAACATATCTAAATAATTTTTAATTTGTATATATATATATTCATTATAACTATTTTCTATTTTAAATTCATCTTCAATTTTACTTAATTTAATATCAATTGGTATATATTCAATTTTATTATTTTTTAAATAATTTATAATATTATTATCTCTATTTATTTCAAATATTTTATCTATATAATCTACCCTACATAATATATCTACATAACCATGTATATTTAATTCTTTATTATATAAATAACCTTGAAATATAATAGGAATCTTTTGTTCTAAATAATTTAATGTTAATTCTAAACTCTTATCAAATCTCTGATAATTTTTATCTTTTACAATTTTATATTCTTCTTCTTTTACTCTTAATTTCTCTATAATTTTATTAATTACTTTATCTTCATATTTAATACCTAAATTTATAATAAAATTTTTAAAATTATATTCATTATTATCTTTAATATAACCTTTAATAGAACCGAATTTATTTAAATAATCAAGAATAGGATCATCATTAAAATAATTATAGATAGAGGATATACCAATAAATTTATTTGTCTTATCATAATTATTATGATAGAATTTAATATTATTATTTATTAAATGACTTAATTTTGTTTTTTTATTCATTTATTTTAATTTTTAATTATTCTTATTAATTAAATTATTCTTATAATTAAATTATTTTATTTTTATTTATTATAATAAAATGTCTCAGTATAATATTTTATTTAATGTTAATAATCAAAATATAAAATATACTCAAGATCCCTCCCCTTATATTTGGAAAGATAATCCTTTAAAAGATTTTCCTATTATAGATAGTAATATTGCTGGTCTAAATAAAAAAAATATTATGATGATTCCTAAAAATAAGTCTATTTATCCTTTAAATTATGAAAGTTTTAATGATATTTTAGTAAATGTATCAAAAGTTACTCCTGGTAAATTAAGAGAAGTTATATCTCCTCCTTAAAACTGCTTTTAATTAAAATTATTTTATTTTTAAATTTAAAAATTAGTTTATTTTATATAATTTATTTCAATATGTCTTATAATGATTATAACGGAGATGGTGATGATTTTGGTGAAGATTACGAATATTTTGATGTTGAAGAATTAACTGATGATGAACAACATTTAAATGATGTTGAAATTTTAAATGAATTAGAAGATAAATATGAAACTGAAGAAATAGATGATTATGGAGATGAAGAAATAGATATAAGAGATTTAAAAGTTAGAAAAATAAAAGATATTTATAGACAAACTAATAATATTTTAACAAAATATGAAAAAGCCAGAGTTTTAGGTATTAGAAGTTTACAATTATCTTTAAATTTTAAACCAATGATTAAAACAGATATAAGTGATACTTATGAAATAGCTAAAATTGAACTTAAAAATAAAATTATACCATTAAAAATTAAAAGATATATAAATAAATATGAATATGAAGAATGGAATGTTAATGATCTTATTGATCTTCATATTGATTAAATATATAATTTAAACAATTATATATTTTGATTATATCTATTATTTTAATTTTTCTTACAAAAAAATTAAATATAAATATAAATGTATAAAAATGAAATTACTTTCTATATCTAATGATTTATTCTTTTATAATATATTTCCTTATTTATCTATAACTGATATTATAAATCTAATTTCTTTAAATAAATCATTTTATCTAATTATTGAAAAATATATTTATAAAAAATATAAATTATCTTTAAAAGAATTTTATATTACAATTTGTCGTTCTTGTTTAATTTTAGATAATATTAGTTATGAATTTAAAGGTTATTGTTCTTTATGTATAAATGATAATACTTGTTTAGGTTGTTATAATATAGCTTTAAAAAGTAATATATCTTCAAGAGGATTAAAAAATAATTATTGTTCATTTTATTGTTGTTTTAAATGTAAATTTTGTAATAAAAAAGAACATTTATCTAAAAATATGAAAGATTCATTTTTAAATCCTTGGTATTTTTATAAAGATATTTTCTCTTTATTTAAATTTAGAAATAAATCTAATTTCTTATATAAATATAAAGATTTAATATGTTGTTATAAATGTTATGATGATTTAACTTCTAAAGAACAAAGAAAATATATTGAAAAATTTAATATTTAAAGTTTTATCATATATAAATATAGTTATATTTATATATCTTTTCCCCTGAAAAATTTTTGATTTTGTATAAATGTTATCATTAATATATATTTTAATAATATCATTTACATCTTTTATAATCACTTTATATTATTGTGTTAAAAAACAAAATGATATTTTAAATATCAGTTCTATTAAAGTAAATACAATTATTCCTAATTATATTTATTTTGTTAAATTTTTGGACATAAACAATGAAGATAAAAAATTATTAAATAAATATTTTCGTGTAAATATAAAAAATGATAATACTGATAATATAGGTATAATATTATGTTTAAATCATTCAAATAAAATGAATATGGATATTATTTTAAATTTTAATTATTTTAATGAAATAAAAAATATAATTAATTTTAAAGTAATGGATTGTTTACTATATAAAAAAGAAATTAAAAAAGATTATAATAATTATAATTTTATTACTGGATTATACAAGAATAATAAAAATAATAAAGATGTAAATTATCTTGAATATTATTGTATTGTTAATGGTAAAAAAACTGTATTTACTAAAAAAGAAATTAAAGATAATATTTATATTTTAGATTACCTAGTTTAAATATTTATATATTTAATTAATATATAAATAAATGATTCTTTTTTAACTTTATATCCTAATTTTACGTCTAAAAAATGTTTTATTTCTTTCATATCATAAAAGATATAAAATTATCTAAAGAAATTTATTTACTTTTTATTCTTCTTTCATTATTTATCTCTATTTTTATCTTTAAAAAGATTAAAAATAAAATTAATAATGATAAATATATATTTTATAAAAAAAATGATTTTGAATATAACTATAACAACTCTTTAAATTATATAAAAAGTAAGGATAAATCAAAAGATAATTTTGAAACTAAAAATATAATTGAATTTAAAGATAATTTATCTGAATATGAAAAATATAATTTATATATGAATAATAGAAAAGGAGTTATAGATGAAAAATCTACTGAATCAGAGTTAGATGACAATTCTTCTTTAAAAAATATTGAATTGCATAATTTATCATCTTTAAATACTAATGTATATTATATATTAAATAATAATGATTATTATTCTGATAACTATGATAAATATAATTCGTATTTAAAAAAAGAATATACTTTTAACAAATATGTAGATGAAGATGATGAAACTATTCCATATGGATTAAGATATAAAATTGATGAACATGGAAATGTATTATATTTTAATAATTATGTAGGAGCACCAATAATACCTAGAAAATATGGTTATACATCAAAAATATTTTGTAAAAAATTTAATTTTATAGATAAAAAGGTATTATTAGACACTGTTTATAAAATTAAATCTATATTACTTAATTATTATAATAATTCAAATGTTGATAATATTTCAGATGATTTACCTCCTTTAAAAATTAAAATAAATGATGATACTAATACTATTATTGATATTATAAATAAATATAAAGAGGGAGATCTTCAAGAACAGAGATCTTATAATTATCATTTAAATTATAAAACAAATAATTCTAATTTTAATTATGAAATGGATATTAAAGATAATTTTATTAATATTAATAAAAATGATTGTTATCAATTATTAATTATTATAGATATCATTTTATATTGTTATACAAATAAACCTATAAAACCTTTTAATAATAGAGAAAAATTTAAAACTAAATTAGAACTTTTAAATTATAAATTAAATATTTATGCTAATAAAATTATATTTGAAAATCCTAGTCATACTTATACTCAAAATAGACATTTCTTATTATTAATTCAATTACTTTATAATGAATTAAGATTATTTTTCTCCTATTAAATCTTTTAAAAAAACTTTATCATTTTAATTATTATTTAAAGATAAATATATTTATATTTATAAATATATTTAAAAAGAATATATATTTCATATTGAATTTAGACTGTAAATATGTTAATAGATGATTATTATAAATTACAGAGAGATTATACGAATCAATATGGAGAAAAAACGATAGTATTTATGCAAGTAGGTTCATTTTATGAATCTTATTCATCTGAAAATAAAAATCCTGATTTATCTTTAATATCAGAAATTTTAAATATAGTTTATACTAAAAAAGATAAATCTAAAGATGATTCGCCTTATATGTTAGGTTTTCCAGTTCAAATGATACATAAATATGTAAGAAAATTAATAAATCAAGAATATACAGTTGTTTTATTCAAACAAACTCCTAATGATTATAATAGATTTGATAGAAATTTAGAAGCTATATATACTCCATCAACTTATACAGAAGATATACAAAATAAAAATAATTATATGTGTGGTTTATATATAGAAAAATCAGGTTTAATTAATTCAATTAATTATCATATAGGATTAACATATATAGATGTATCAACAGGAGATTTAAATTATATAGAAGAACATTTTAATAATATAGATTTATTATTAAATTATATACATTCATTAGATTTAGAAATAAATCCAAAAGAGTATATTATGTTTTATGATGAAAATAATATTGATGATTTTGAAAAATTAATTTGTTCTAGAATAAATAAAAAATATACTATTATTAAAATTAAAGAAAAACCTCTTCATTATCAAATCGAATTCTTCAAAAAAGTTTATTCTAATTCTAAATTATTTAAAAAATCAGAATTAGTTAATATTCTTGATTATCTTGATCTTACTAATTTTCATATTTCTAGACAATCTATTTTAAATACTCTTGAATTTTGTTATTCTTTAAATTCTTTAATATTAAATCATATTAAAAAACCTAAATTATATAGACATAATACTTTAGTTTTAGGTAATGACGCTATCTCTCAATTAAATATTATTGATAATAATAATTTATCAGTATTAAATAATAACTATAAATCTGTTTTTGATGTAATTAATAATTGTATTACTCCTATGGGTAAAAGATTTTTATTTAAAAAAATAGTAAAACCTAATATTATTGTTAATGATATTGAGATTTATTATAAATTATCAGATGAAATTTATCCTTTATATACTATCTTAATTCTATTATTAAAAAAAATTAAAGATATTGAAAAATTAGGTAGAAAAATTATGATGAATAATGTCTCTCCTAATGAATTATTCCAATTTTATTCTTCTATGATTGAAGTTCATAAATTATCTGGATATAATATACCTTCAATTAAATCTTTAATAGATTATAATTTAAATGAGATGTTTGATAAAATAATAGAAATGATAGATTATATGAATTTAAATTTTTATGTTGATATATTAAATCAATATAATAGCATTAAAGATATTAAAAATAATTTTATTAAAGATAGTGAAATTCAAAATATTATTGATTCTTTAAATAAAAATAAAGATGT
>Ga0214921_10004795_pt1 | contig 19599 bp, 17 predicted proteins | sample LL1505_MetaG_FD_177992 | JGI IMG/M metagenome (GOLD analysis project Ga0214921, IMG submission 177992) | Freshwater microbial communities from Lake Lanier, Atlanta, Georgia, United States - LL-1505 | ecosystem: Environmental > Aquatic > Freshwater > Lake | place: USA: Georgia | collected... | reverse complement strand
ATTCAGCAATACATGCCTTGTCTTTGACATCCACACATGGGAGAGCAATTACGTAAGTCAATTAAGTCTTTCCTTTACAGTTCTACTTCTAATTATCGCGCTATAGATGCGTGCGTCTTGAACGCGCGCGCCACTTAGCCAACTCAATTTTTGGGAATACTGCTGCAACACCGCAGATCAACAGTGAGAATAAGACGTAGCGGTTTCCATACTTGTCGTTATCGATAAAAGCACCGAAGGTCTCATTACGTGAGAGCCACCAAATGGCAATGCTCAAACCTAGGTTCAATAAATACAGCGCACCTCGAGAGTTTCGCCAGGTACGAAGATAGAAAGCAATCGATGCGGTAGCACCAAGGGCTAGGTATAGCCCTAGCTGAGACTTCTGTGGGTTATCCCCCAGAATGCCGTGAACGTAAGCTCCGGCATAACCAAGTAGTAGTCCTAAAGGTAAACCGTATAGCGCTCGAATAGCAGGCTTGAACCAAGGCAGGAAGTTAGGGCTAGCTGCCCTTAGTTTCTCTGGTTCATCAAAACGGAATTCAATACCATCGGCAACTGAGTATGTGTCGCGGTGAATGGTGACCTGGCTGGCGTGAGCCTCTAGAGCAGCTTTCTTTAGAGCAGCTGTCTTTGGTCCACCAACCGCAACGGTGAATCTCTCGCCTGGTTCAGCAATTACATAGAACACCGGCTTCTTGCCTTTGACGCTCTTACGGAATCTTCTAAGTGCCATGGCTGTTGCGTCATGGGTCTTCTTGTGATCTGGATGACCGTAACCACCCTGAGCGTTATAGGTAATAACAGCATCAGGTTTGAAATCTCTCATCACCTGGTAAATATCATCTGAAACAACTGCAGTTGAAACAGCACTTAGCGAAAGTAGATCTAGGTTCAGTGGAGTAGTTGGTTGACCAAAGTTACCTATACGAATTCCGGAATCAAGGTAACTTCTAGTACCGGCAAATTTAAAGTTGGTAACACCAAGAGCAGCCATTGCATTTTTTAGCTCCCCTGATCTAAATGCACCCATGGCAGCTTTGTTAGCTTCAAGTGACTTTAGTTCTTCAAGCTTTGCCTTACCGCGTTCACCTCTGGTGAGGGTAAGTAGGAAAACTTCAGCTCCACGAGCAATAGCGTCTGCCATAACGTGTGCGCTTTGCAGGCTCTCATCATCAGGATGAGCGTGCACCAAGAGAATGCGCTTAGCGCTGAAACTTTGTTTAGCCATAAGAAAAACCTTAGTTGAGAGTTCAAGCATCTTGACCATTTCAGAGCACTCGGCTAAGTTAGTTAGGTAACCCTAACTTCGAATGGTCTGATAACCATCGCGAAAGGTAATTTTGTTAGCTAACTTTCTAATTGGTCTCCGCGAAGGCCTAGAAGCCGCTCTAATCGTCAGCATTCTTGTTGCATACCTAGTCAAAACAAACAACCGTAAAGGCGCTAATCAGGTGCTCTGGGGCGTTGCCATTGCCGTCCTGACCTCTGTCCTAGCCGGTGTTGCTATTGCTGAGTTCATCGAGGTAGTTCCTGAAGGAACTAACGAGATCATCGCAGGTCTTGCTTCAATCATCGCTGTGTTCTTTGTAACCTGGATGATCTTCTGGATGGCTAGACAGGCTAGAGGTCTAAAGGCAGAACTACACGAAAAGATTGACACTGCAGTAAAGGCTTCTGCCCTTTCTCTGGTCGGTGTTGCTTTCTTCGCGGTAATTAGAGAAGGTATCGAAACGGCCGTTTTCATTTGGAGCGCAAGCCGTGCAACCGGTAATGACACCAACCCAGTTCTTGGTGCAGCACTTGGTCTAATCACAGCAGCAGTTCTTGGTTATCTGATTTACCGAGGAGCTCTAAAGATTAACTTGAGCAAATTCTTCAAATACACCGGAGCGTTCTTGATTATCGTTGCCGCTGGAATCTTGGCTTATGGAGTTCACGAGCTTCAGGAGATCGGCTGGTTCCCATTCCTAACCGATACCAGTTATGACCTATCTGGAGTAATCGAAAAAGATGGTGCTCTAGACACACTGCTTAGAGGAACAATCAGCTTTAGATCAAAGCCATCAATGCTTGAGAGCCTGGTCTGGTTCGCCTACGTAATTCCGGTAGCTTACCTATACCTAAAGCCAGCTAAAAAGAACTAGCCAGCGTTTTCGTTTGCGCGCTTCTTTGCAGAAGTGTTTCTCGCACGAATGTTGGCGTCTAGTTCGACCTTACGAATACGAGTTGCCTCAGGGGTAACCTCAACACACTCGTCTTCTCTAGCGAACTCTAGACACTCTTCCAAAGAAAGCTTCTTCGGTGGAGTTAGTGACTGGAATTCATCGCTAGAAGATGCACGCATGTTGGTTAGCTTCTTCTCTTTGGTGATGTTCACATCCATGTCATCAGCTCTAGAGTTTTCACCAACAACCATTCCGGCATAAACCTCTTGGGTTGGCTCAACAAAGAATGATCCACGCTCTTGCAGAGCAATCATCGCAAACGGTGTTGCAACACCGGCACGGTCAGCAACAAGAGATCCGTTGATGCGGGTAACAATCTCACCAGCCCAAGGCTCGTAGCCTGCTGAGATGGCGTTAGCGATACCTGTTCCCTTAGTTGAGGTTAGGAACTCAGTTCTAAAGCCGATGAGACCACGTGATGGCACTAGGAACTCCATACGAACCCAACCGGTTGAGTGGTTAACCATGTTCTTCATACGACCCTTACGAGCAGCCATCAGCTGAGTCATAGCACCTAGGAACTCTTCCGGCACGTCAATGGTTAGATCTTCAACAGGCTCGTGTAATTTGCCATCAATCTTCTTGGTAACTACCTGAGGCTTACCAACAGTTAGCTCGTAACCTTCACGACGCATCTGCTCAACAAGGATTGCAAGAGCAAGCTCTCCGCGACCCTGGACTTCCCAAGCATCTGGTCTATCAGTTGGTAAAACCTTGATCGATACGTTACCGATAAGTTCTTTGTCCAAACGGTCCTTAACCAAACGAGCGGTAACCTTGGCACCCTTAACACGACCAGCCATTGGAGATGTGTTAATACCGATAGTCATCGAGATAGCAGGATCATCAACAGTAATCATCGGTAGTGGTCGAACATCGTTCGGATCAGCAAGAGTTTCACCGATGGTGATGTTCTCAATACCAGCTACCGCAACAATGTCACCAGCAGTTGCAGAATCAGTTGGGAAACGATCTAGGGCTTTGGTCTTTAGTAGTTCTGTGATCTTCACAGTCTGGGTGGTGCCATCCTGACGAACCCAAGCAACTTGCTGGCCCTTGCGGATTGTTCCGTTGAAGATACGAAGAAGTGCTAGACGACCAAGGAAAGGAGAAGCGTCAAGGTTGGTAACGTGAGCCTGAAGTGGAGCTTCATCATCAAATACCGGAGCTGGGATGTGCTTCAGGATTGCAGCAAATAGTGGCTCTAGATCTTCTGAATCTGGCATGGTGCCATCGGCAGGCTTAGTTAGAGATGCACGACCGGCACGACCAGAAGCATAGATAACTGGCAGCTCAAGAATTGAGTCAATGTCTAGATCTGGAACATCTTCGTGGATGTCGCTTGCAAGACCTAGAAGGAGATCGTGAGTTTCTTCAACAACCTCATCAATACGAGCATCTGGGCGGTCTGTCTTGTTGACCAAAAGAATAACTGTGAGGTTAGCCTCAAGAGCCTTACGAAGGACGAAACGAGTCTGTGGCAGAGGACCTTCAGATGCGTCAACTAGAAGAACAACACCGTCAACCATCGATAGACCACGTTCAACTTCGCCGCCGAAGTCAGCGTGTCCTGGGGTGTCGATCACGTTGATGGTGATCTCTTTACCGTTAGCACTCGGGCCTTTGTATGAGATGGCTGTGTTCTTAGCAAGGATGGTAATTCCCTTTTCGCGCTCAAGGTCACCTGAGTCCATTACACGCTCACCTAGGTTGGCGTGGTCACCGAAAGATCCGGTCTGGCGAAGCATGGCATCGACCAAGGTGGTCTTACCGTGGTCTACGTGAGCCACGATAGCTACGTTTCGGATGTCGTCTCTTGTTACTTGGGCCATTATGGGGTCCTTAGGGCATAGTTCAGCGACGCACGAAGAGTCGCTCGAACGCTTAGATTGTGTGGGCTAACAAAAGCCCTAGTGCTTAAAGTCTAACCGAGGCACCCCCTAAAGTGTGCCTCGGCAGATTAAAGCCTGGTTAAGCCTTACTTCCCTGCTGTTGCAAGGAGCTTCGCACGTGCCTCACGGCGCTTCTTCTGCTCCGCTGGGTCTGGAACTGGAACCGCAGCCAAAAGCGCTTTGGTGTATAGCTCCTGAGGCTTGTTGAGGATCTGGTCACGTGAACCAATTTCGACCAATTTACCGTTCTGCATCACAGCAATACGGTGGGCCAAGATGTCTACCACTCCGATATCGTGTGTGATGAACAAACATGCAAACTTGAGAGAGTCCTGAAGTTCTTGAAGGAGTTCCAGAAAACGGGCCTGAACAGAAACGTCTAGAGCCGAGGTCGGCTCATCAGCAATAAGAAGCTGAGGAGAAAGCGCAAGGGCGCGAGCGATACCGACGCGCTGCTTTTGACCACCAGATAGCTCATGCGGGTAACGGTTACGGTATGAACGAGGAAGTTCAACAGAATCCAGAAGATCCTCAACGCGCTTGTCCAACTCTGCGCCTTTAGCTTCTTTAGCCAGGAACAGTGGTTCACCAATACTCTCACCGATTGGAAGGCGAGGGTTCAATGACGATGCTGGATCCTGGAAGACGATACCGGTGTATTTGCGAATTTCTTTTAGTTCACGCATCTTTGCACCAGCAATGTCGTTGCCAAGGATCTTGATTGAACCAGAGTGGACCGGAAGTAAACCGATTGAGGCTCGTCCTACTGTGGTCTTGCCCGAGCCTGACTCACCTACAAGGCCGAGAATTTCACCCGGCTGAATAGAGAATGAGATGCCATCGACCGCTCTGAACGCAGGTACTCTTCCACGCTTTGGATACTCGATTACCAAATCGACGACTTCAATAACTGGAGAAGCTTGCGCAGCTGCAGTTTCAAGTTTTCTAGCAACAACAGAACCCAGTTTCGGTACAGAGGCAAGAAGGGATTTGGTATACGGGTGCTGAGGTCTGTTGAAGATGTTGTCAGAACTGTTTTCTTCGACAGTGAGACCATCTTTCATAACCAAGATTCGGTCGCTCAAGTCTGCTACAACACCCATATCGTGAGTGATCAAAAGAACTGCAGAATTTAGCTTGTCTTTAAGGTTTCTCATTAGATCGAGAATTTCAGCCTGGACTGTCACGTCGAGGGCTGTTGTTGGTTCGTCGGCAACCAGCAGAGCAGGATCGCAGGCAAGAGCTTGAGCAATCATAGCGCGCTGGCGCTGACCACCTGAAAGTTGGTGAGGGTACTTGTCAAACGACTTCTCTGGGTTAGGGATTTCTACCAGCGTTAACAACTCGATTGACCTCTCGCGGGCAGCCTCAGGGCCCATCTCGAAGTGGTTGCGCAACACTTCAACAATTTGAGAACCGATTGTGTAGACGGGATTAAGAGCAGTCATTGGCTCTTGGAAGATGTATGCAACTTCTTTACCTCGGAATTTGCGAAGGACGTTTGCCGGTTGATTGAGCATCTCGGTGCCCTTGACCTTGACACTGCCCGAAGATCTAGCATTTCCAGCCAAGAGCCCCATGAGACCCATTGCCGTGGTGGACTTTCCAGAACCAGACTCTCCTACGATTGCAAGCACTTCACCCGCTGCGACCTGGAAGTTCATGTCAATTGCGGCTGGATACCAGACGCCATCGACCCAAAACTCGACATTGAAATTCTCGACCTTTAGAATCGGCTCATTAACTGTCATTTTTACTTTATGCCTTCCTGAAAATATGAAGCTACATAAGCTTCACTGGTGCTTGGGGTAGTCTTTGAAACATGTCCAAAAAATACGTCTATCGGCCAACCAGCGGTTGGATTTACCTTGGAATTATCTTGGTTGTTGAGATCGTTGTTACCGCTCAGTTCTTTGCTGCAAATTACATTAGTGACGCTTATTTGTCTTTGGTCAACAGCGTTGCCTTTGACGTCTTGTTCTGGACTTTTGTTGTTAAGCCCAAAATAGTTTTCACTGACAGATCCATAGTCATCAGCAACCCGTTCACAAAGGCAGACATTGGCTGGCTCTCCGTTGAAGAATTCCAAACCAGATTTGCCTTTACTGTGACTACTTCTGATGGTCGCTCCTTCAAATCCTGGGCCGCTACCGCACCGGGACGATATGCCGGAAGAAGGATGCATGACACTGATTACAGAGGAACTGGACTGACTGAGCGAAAAGTCATCTCCCCCAGTGATTCCCCACGAACCGACAGTGGAATTGCTCTGATTCTTGCCCTCAAGTGGAAGAGTCAAGCTATTCAAGACCAAACCGCAATAGCTGAAATAAGCAGCAGGAGAGCATGGGTTAGCATGCTTGCCACAGGCGTCAGTGTGAGCCTGCTTCTCCTGAATTTCTTTCACGGTTAGTTTTCTCTCTGATTCTTAGTGTTACTTGTTAACCGCGTCGCGTGTTGTTGCTTGCAAGTTGAAGTCTTTCTTCTTGATTCTTCTTCTTTGGCGAGGATCGAAAGCGTCACGCAACCCATCACCAATGAAGTTGATGCTTAGAGCGATAAGCACGATAATCACGCCAGGCCACCAGAATAGCCATGGAGCGAAGTTGAAAGAGTCTTGATATTGGGCGATTAGAAGACCCAGGGACACATCAGGGGCCACAACACCGAAACCAATGTATGAAAGACCGGTCTCCGTAAGAATCGAACTTGAAAGAAGCAAAGTGACAGAAACAATAATCACACCAACTGAATTTGGAAGGATGTGCTTAAAAATAATTCTTCTGTTTGAAGCCCCAGCTACTCTAGCTGCGTCGACGAATTCTCGTTCTCTCAAGGAGAGGAATTCACCTCTAACAAGACGAGTCAAACCAGTCCAAGCAAAGATACCGAGGAAAACCGCCAGTGGGAAAACACCAAGGTTTCCAACGCGATAACCAATAACTGCACCAATCAAGATAGAAGGAATTGTGATGATGAAGTCTGTGAAACGCATCATTACTGAGTCGATGATTCCACCAAAGAATCCTGAAACCGCTCCCATTACTGTTCCTAGGATTCCACCTAGTCCACCGATAACAACCATCACCATAAGAGAGATTTCGGCACCTCTCGTTACTAGTGCGAAGTAGTCACGACCAATGCTGTCTTGGCCAAATGGGTGAACCGCAGAAGGGCAGCCTGAAGGGCATTCAGTAAAGAGGTAAGTGTCTGTGATTGTTGGAGACCACCAACCAGGTATTTCAAATGGAGCATCGTTAGTTCCTAGGTGGATGCCCGATGCTGAGTAGACGAAGATCGTAAAGAAGATCATGAAGATCAGACCACCGACTGCTGGCTTGTGCTGGAAAAAGCGCTTGCGAATAATCTGGCCTTGACTTAGGCCTTGGACATCTGCGTTTTCACTACCTGTTTCACCAAGAGTTGCTTGATTTGAAGTCTTTGACTTGTTCCAAAATTTGAGGGCCATTCGTTGCTACTTTCTAATTCGGATACGAGGGTCTAGAGATGAGTAAATTAGGTCAGCCGCTAAGGTCGCCATAACAGCCAAGAAGGCTGTAATGCTGAAAGTTCCCATTAGCAAGTTCAAATCTTGACCCTGGATAGCTTCATTGAAAAGGCTTCCCATTCCACGCCAACCGAACACCGCCTCGGTAATGATTGCACCACCTAAGATTCCGGCTATGTCGAAGGCAATAAGGGTAGTCAGCGGAATCATTGCGTTTCGGAGCGCATGACGAAGAATAACTTCTCGCTCTGGCACACCCTTAGCCCTGGCAGTTCTGATGTAATCCATGCCTAGAACCTCAAGCAAGGATCCGCGTGAATATCTTAGGTAACCTGCAAACGAAAGAAGAGTTAGCGCAGTAGTCGGCAAAAGAATATGTGTCAGTAGGTCCAAGTTGCTGATCCAGAAATCATTTGTCTCCAGCAGAATATTGGATGGACCTTGAGTCTGAATTGGTCTACCATCCACAGCTGGGTTGTCGTAGTAAGGCTTCCAGGTCTGCATGAACTTATCGATGATAGTTAGCAAAGAGGTGAAGGTTGCGGTTAGCATAGCAACTCGGATAACAGGACCTTTATCGACCTTGGTGAAGAAATAACCAATAAAGTAACTTCCAACCAACATTAGAACTGCTAAGGCTGTTACAACTCCGTAGTTAGTGTTGGCTTCAGCCAACATGTTGAACGGGTAGTACATGCCAACGCTAAAACCAACTGCTGTAAAGGCTGCGCCTAGAGCTTTTCTGTTCGACAAACCTGTAAATACGTAAGTCATTCCAAAAGCTATTCCTATTCCCAGCAATCCGATTGGAATTATTCCAATGCTCGGATTCTTTAGCCACTGAGTCGCGCTGATCGCATTCAGGAGTGCAGTGAAAATTACAAACGAAGTTGACCAAGTAATTAATACTCTCTTTCGACTTCCGCTAACGAATCCTGTCAGGAGAAACGCGAGCACTCCGGCTGTGCCTAAGGACCACCAAAAATCTATCACCGGCTCTGCTAGGAAGGTGTTGAATCTGATCGCTAGAAATTCTTTTAGAAGAACTGCGATCCAAAAAATTGGCAGTGAGAAAAGTAGGAACGAAACAAATGTTAGTGAGTAATCAAGTCTTGAATACTGTCTAATCGCACTGAGAACACCGAAGGTGATACCAAGAACAATTGCGAGCACAGTTGAGACTGCTACCAAGCGAACGGTCGTTGGAATAGCTTCAGACACCTGTTCAATAACTTGGATTTTTGTACGGGTCATACCGAAATCTGCTTCGCCGGTGAAAATACCTAGAACACCTTTGAGCCACATGAAATACCTGGCCGGAGGAGGAACGTCTAGATGAAGTTCCTCTGTAAGTCTCTTGATTAGAAACTCTTTGTTTTTCTCTTGCGACTCTCGGTACTGCGCAAGTGGGTCGCCAGCGTAAGCCTGAAGATTGTAAGTAATAAATGTCGATCCGAAAAGAATCAAAACTGCTATCGAGATTCTTCGACCAATGTATGCAATCAATCTGTATCCATTCTTTCTATTGCAGGCCACGTTGCCTATGTAAGTTTATACAAGTTTCAAATGTTTTGCTTGTTGCAAGAGCGGCTTAAATGAATCTCGGCGGCACCTGAAATAGGTGCCGCCGAGATCGCTAGCTTAGTTTTACTAAATCGTTAGATTATCTCTATCGGATTTAGTAACCCCACTGCCAGTAGTTCCAGACAAGGTTCGGGTTCAACGCGTTGAAGCTTACGTTCTTTAGATCCTTGTTCCATGAAGCAACACCTGGCCACTGGTAAAGCGGTAGTGTCCAGTAGTTGGAGTACAGAGCCTTCTCAGCTACAATCTGCGCAGCTAGAAGTTCTGTTGCGGTCAATGAACGCTCAAATGTGTTGAACGCAGCATCTACTGCAGGGTCTGACCAACCGTAACTGTTGTTACCACCTTCGGTGATGTAGTTAGCGTTGCTTCCAGTCTGTGAAATCGCGCTGCGTGACCATGCAAAGTCAAACACATCGTAATCGTTACAGTCTAGGAAGTTTGGCCATGCAGAGTTTCCAGTGTTAGTTACGTTGAAACCAACCTTTGCTGCTTCCAGCTTGATTTGTAGGTTGATGTCTGCGCGACGAGCTGAAGTGTTTCTCAAGTACTTGACCGGAATCGAGTTCGAGTCTGGACCAGCGTTTGAGTAGTACTTCTTGACCAATACAAGGGCCGCAGCGTTTCTTTCAGCCTGGCTCTTTGTAAAGTCTGTAATTGCAGCGCCAACTCCTGAAACTACCTTTGAGTAGTTACCTTCAGTTGTCAACAACAAGCTGCTGTTCAACATTGGTGAGTTAGCAGTTGTGTTTGGATCAAACACCTTACCCACGTATGTGTTAGCAATTAGCTGACGAGGAACTGTTAGCAAGAATGCCTTACGCAAGTCCTTAGCTCTCTGGCTGTTACCAGCAAATGGTCCAGTATAGGTTGCAGCACACGCTGGGTTTGCACCAGAGTTTGAAGTACCTGTACGGATGTCCAAGTGCTCGTAAGAAGCTGAAGAAGCCTGGATTGTTGTAGCAGCAGTGTTGGCCTTCAGAGTTGACCATACAGCGGCAGTTGGAGCACCGGAGTACGCGTCAATTTCCTTGTTTGCAAGTGCCTGAGCAGCTGCAAGGTCGCTGAAAGTTGAACCAGAAGCTGGGAACTTGAAGACTAGAGTCTCAAGGTTTCCAGTCATCTTTGGAGCACCGCTTACAGCAGCCAATGGGTTCTTCTTCAAAGTAGCAGAAGTTGCATCGATCTCGTCAATCATGAATCCACCGTTAGAAACTAGCAACAATGGGTTTGTGGTTGAGTTAACCTTTGTGATGTTCCAGACAGTGCTCCACTTCTTGGCGATGATGCCCATTAGTGAGTTAGCTGAGAACCAAGCTGCACCCTGTGATGTCTGAGTGGCACCTAGAGTTCCTGCAACGCTATCTGAGATAGCAACTAGACCTAGAGACGCTGGAGAAGATACTGACAAGTCAACATCTGCATAAACGTGTCCAGGAGTACCTGCGTAAGGAGCAGTAGCAACAGCAGAGATCCACTCTTCAGTAACGACGTCCCTAACAGTCACTCTGTTAGTTGCGTAGTTAACAGATGCAACAGTTGCACTGTATTCGTAGTCACCGTCATCGTCACCGTAGCTAGCAATAACTTCCTGCCCAGCAAAGAATTTTGAAGCATCGTCAACAACGAAGCTTGTAGATCCCTGGGTTAGGTCGGTAGTTGCTGAGAATTCTGGGTTGATGTCCTTAACAACTACACCATTCTTGCCAAGACCGGTTCCGAAAATGTGGTCTCCAAGGTCAAGCTTGGCAGCCTCTGCAACTGAGTAGTTGATTACAGCAGCACCTGAAACGCTGTCACCGGCAAGACCAGTGAAGTTGCTTGAAGTGTCAAGAGCGTCGAAGTACGCGTTCTCAAATACCTGCTTGTAAGAAGCGTTTGTACGAGCATCCTGAGTTGCCTTCTTACCCTTTGCAAGACCTACTAGCACGTGAGCAGCAGAAGGACCAGGGCCCATGATCTGCCAGTCAGGCTGGAAGCTGTCGTACTTGACAGTTACTGTGTAGTTGTCATCGCTAAGAGTGTAAGCCTCTGCAGCAGTGTGATCATCGTAAGGGCCACCGAAACCAGCTGAGTCAAACAATGAACCAGCCTTTGACTTTGGATCGCCAAGACCAGCCTTGATTGAGTACTTGCTGCTTGAGATCGCGTGGCTCAATAGTAGGTCCTGACCAGTAATTAGAGTACCGTCAGACCACTTTAGGCCCTTCTTAATGGTGTAAGCGACTCGGAAGTCATTTGTTTCGTTCTTTACAATCTTGTATGTACCAAAAGCTGTGTTGCGAACCAACTGAGCTTTGTTGTTGTAGTAGTAGAAACCTGAACCAGTTGGATATAGAACATCCGTGTTGGTTACTAGGTTTTTACCTGGTACGGCTGTGTTTAGACCAGAGAGAGTGTTTGTCTCCTGAACAACAGCCACGGTGCGGGTTACAGCGTTTGCTGGAGTAAGGCTTAGGCCAGTCACTCCAAGAACAGACGCGGCAACAAGGGCTACGCCCTTGACCAGACTTTTCTTCATTGTTTCTCCTTGTTTGTTGCGGTTCCCGCGGGTGCGAAAGGACTTCGCGACCAACAAGTTCCTTGGGTGTTAGAACTCTACAACTAAGTACCCCAAGAAGATATAGGGTTACTGCTAAATCGTTACATTTCTTTACAATTTTGAAACATAGAGTAAAAACTTGAAAATGACATCAAATCCCTCTAAATCAACAAGTTTCTGCCTGATCTGGTGCTAGTGTAGGCGAACGCTCTACTTGAGCTTAAGTTGTCTTTTGCAGGGGAAACTGGTGAAAACCCAGTACTGTCCCGCAACCGTGAGTCTGTATAAGATGAGTCGGATCGCCTGCTAAGACAATGACTCCTATATAAACCGTCGAGGTCTGCGGGTGGAGTCGGGTAGTTTTTCTGCCCGTCGTCGCACAAAGATCGCACCTGAGAAAGGGTTGCGATGTCAACAAATAAGAACGGGATGCGCCGATTCGCATCGTTTACAGCAGTAGTAGCAGTGCTCGCACTAGCTCTGTCAGCTTGCTCAAGCAGTGGTTATGGCTCTGACCTAAACCCAAAAACCAGTAAATATGTCTTTGATAAATTCAATAATGGCCAATTTCTGGATACGTTTACACCTGGTGAGCCTGAGGAAGGCATCACTCTCGAAGCAATGGTGCAGTTAAGCGCACTTGGCTATGATTCGGCAAAACAAGCTAAGGCAATTCAATGGGCGGCGCAAAACGTCGATTCTTTTGATTCCATTGGACTTAAGGCAACTTACGTTTTTGCCGCACACACTTTGGGGTTTGCTGAGGACCAGTCAGTCAGATCGGCTGTCGATGCAATTGTTGCAGGCATTGAAGACGATGGCAGCCTCACCGGAAGTAACAACTATGTCTACTCTTGGGTGATTTTTGCTTTGCTTTCTGAGGGCCAGAAGGAGCTTGCCAACAGCGTCGCACTTAAGCTCTCTACTCTTGCTGAAGTAAGTGGTGGTTACAAATATATTCAGGGCGACCAGCAAAACCCAACTGCCACAGACGTAACATCTTTTGCAATCATGTCGATGAAGGCTTCGCTTGGAACTGGAAGTGAAACAGAAGAAGCAGCGAAAGAGTTTGCAATAAGTAAGGCGAAAACCATTGTTGCGGGTTCAATAGTTGATGGCACTCATTGGGAGTCATACGGTGACCTTGATATGAGTGGAACAGCGTATGCGATTATGGCGCTGGCGAGTTTAGATCAAGACGTTTCAGACTCGGTGAACTGGTTGAAAACCAGGATTAGCCCAACTGAAGGTGGCGTGATTGCACCTTGGTCTGAACCAAGTAGCGACTTGTTCAGTTCAGCACAATCATTGCTTGCGCTATCCAAGGTTAGCTTTATTGATGTGCTTGAAAACACAGTCAAGTAATTCTTCATGAGAAGATTCGTTCGATTTAGCCTTATCGGCTTAATCGCTTTGGTGGGTATCGGTTTTGCATTCAATCAATGGGTGCCAACCGATGCTCCAACAAATCTAAAGGAAAATACTCCAACTGTTTCAGAGGGTCAGTGCGAAGCAGACGGTGTCAGCCTGCTAGTTAGTTTTGGGCAAGATAGCGGACTGCCGGATATTTCAAAGTGTGTGGCAAACTACACCGGCACTTCGTGGGATCTGTTCTCTGCCGCAGGATTGGAGGTCGCAGGAACTTCTAAGTATCCGATTGGATTCGTCTGCCGCATCCAAGGTTTTCCAAGCGAGGGGCAAGAGGAATGCCGAGAAACATCAAACGTCTCGGTGGGCACTTGGGCATACTTCATTGCTCAACCTGGTGATGACAGTTGGCAATACAGTAATTGGGGTGCTGCCACACATCAAGTTGACTGCGGAAGCGCAGAAGCTTGGGCATTCAAATCTCCAAATGAAGACTTAGAGTCTCCCCCCGCGGAGAGACCGGTGACTCGTGACTGCTCCGATTAGATCTCAACACCATTGGCTTTCAGCGAACCGAACACATCCAGGTGCTTGGTGGATCGCTGGAATAGCGCTCTCCCTAACTGCATCGTTGAGTTCAAACCTCTTCATGCTTGTGGGAATCTGCGCTCTAACGATGCTTGTTGTGCGAGCGTGTCGAGATGAAGCTCCTTGGTCAAGATCAATTAAGTTCTACCTCTTTTTGGGCGCGTTAGTAGTTCTGCTTAGAGTCGTCTTCAGGGTTGTCTTCAATCTCGCAGATGCAAAAGAAAACGTTTTGATCTCCTTACCTTCTCTCTCAATCGACTTAGGGCTTGGAAATTCACTGCATCTCCTCGGTTCAGTTTCTGTCCTCTCTCTTCAGTCAGCGCTTACTGATGGTTTTCGATTAGCCGCAATTATTCTGGCCATTGGGATGGCCAATTCTTTAGCAAACCCGAGAAAATTACTTCGAGCAACACCTGGTGCGCTCTACGAAGTTGCCACTGCGATATCCATCGCAATTAACCTCGCACCCCAACTAATCCAGAGTCTAAACAGAGTTAGAAGATCCAGAGGATTACGTGGACACTCTAAAGGCATAAAAGCAATTCCTGGAATTGTTATTCCCGTTCTTGAAGACACCATTGATCAGTCAATGCAGCTAGCTGCAAGCATGTCTGCACGAGGCTTCGGTAGAAAGGGAAATCTCTCAAGAGGAAGAATTCTCCTGACCCGAGTGACCACCTTTCTTACTCTGACACTGCTAGTAGTTGGTGTGGGAATGCTGCTTTTCTCTCCAACAGAACAGATAGTCGACTTGGCAGTTGTCATAGCTGGCTTTTGCTTTGCATTTATAGCGCTGCGGTTGTCCTCTGCTAGGACTACAAGAACTCAATACATCAAACTTCGTTGGAGCTCTGGCGATACCGTCATCTTGATTCTGAGTTCAATGACTCTGCTTTACGCATTTGCTGGAGGTATGGCGTAGTGCTTGAGATTAAAAACCTAAGTTTCAGTTACCTAAAAGCAGATGGAACCCAGAAATCTGAAGAACCTCAACTCAGCAGAGTGAATCTGAGAATTGAACCGGGTGAATTCGTATTAGTCTGTGGTCCAACCGGAAGCGGAAAATCTACTTTCCTAAAAACTCTTAATGGTTTAGCCCCAAGTTTCACCGGTGGTCTCATCACAGGTCAAATCCTGTTTGATGGTATCGACTTAGTTGGCAAAGAACCTAACGAGTTCTCCCACATCGTGGGATATGTAAATCAACAGCCCGAAGGTGCGTTTGTTGCTGACACTGTTCTAGATGAGATTGTCTACAGCGCTGAACAACTTGCCATCTCAAAGGAGAGAATCTCTTCAGAAGTGAAGAGGCTGAGTTCTTTGCTTAACCTAGATCACCTACTAGACCTTCCCCTGCTTAATCTTTCCGGCGGTCAACAGCAGCGAGTGGCAATAGCAGCCGCTCTAATCTCCGGTGCAAGAGTTCTTCTGCTTGATGAGCCAACTTCTGCCCTGGACCTGGAAGGCACGACCGAAGTTCTGGCAATCCTCAAGAAACTAAGTCAAGAAGGTGTGACGGTGCTTCTGGCTGAGCACAGAATCTCAAGAGTGCTCTCCTCGGTTGACTCAGTTCTGGTTGTCCACGGCGATGGATCTGTTACCAAGGGAAAACCTGAGAACCAATTCAACGATGCACGTTTCGCGCCACCGATTATCGAACTAGGACAAAGGCTTGGCTGGAACCCACTACCAATTAGTTCTCCAGCAGCAAGACAGCAGTGGCAAAATGCTCCGGCAAAGTTCACTCAGCGAATAGTGCACTCAGCTAAAGAAGTGGTCTTAGAGGCAACTGAAGTTCAAGTAGTTTTCGGTAAGACACAAGCGGTGCACCCGACAAGCCTAAAACTCTTTGGTAACCAGATGACAGCACTAATGGGTGAGAACGGTTCTGGAAAATCAAGCCTCTGCTGGACTCTGCAGGGAAGCGGAACAAGAAGTTCTGGCAGCGTCACGATCTCAGGCGTAGACCCTAAAGACTTGAGTCCGCAGGAGAGGCTTTCAAGAGTCACCATGGTTCCACAAAGAGCAGCTGATTTGTTATTCCTTCACAGCCTCGCTGATGAATTACATGAATCGGATGAATTTGCGAATGTCCCAGCTGGAACTACTGCTGCACTATTCCAACAACTAGCAGGCAGGATTGACACATCTATTCACCCCAGAGATATGTCCGCTGGTCAACAGTTAGCTCTGGTACTGGCTTTGCAGCTTGTAAAAGATGCGCCCATAGTGATCCTTGACGAACCAACAAGAGGCCTCGACTATGCGGCAAAACGAGCGCTAGCCAAGCAACTCGACTACCTTCGTGCTGAAGATAGAAGCATTCTGATTGCAACGCACGACATCGAATTTGTAGCCATGGTGGCAGATCGTGTCATCAACATAAAAGATGGTCAACTTGTCAGCGACGAGAGTCCGGTCATTGCGCTCGGCTACGGTCAGGAACTAGCTTCTCAGCTGACTGAAATAACTGCTGAAGCTGGCCTAATAACAATTGAGCAGGTGATTCCATGAACTCCATAATTTCTAAAGTGAGCATTGGGGTTGCCGGCCTTGCAAGTCTGTTGATGTTCACATGGCCACTATTAATCCAAGCTGGTAATCAGAATGAAACGCTGTTCGCTCAAACAGTATTTATCCTCTTGATGCCTTTAGTTTTGATTCTCGTCCTCATCGAGTTCGCGACAGGAGATATCTCATCTAAACAACTTGCACTACTTGGAGTTTTGATTGCACTCAATGCGGTTATTCGATTGCTTGGAGCAGGAACTGCAGGAATAGAAACAGCATTCTTCCTGATTATCTTGGGAGCTTTTGTATTTGGTAGCGGCTTTGGTTTCATCCTCGGAGCATGTTCTATTTTGGTTTCTGCGCTGCTTACCGGAGGTATTGGACCTTGGTTACCATTTCAAATGATGGGAGCAGCATTAGTTGGTTTAGGTGCAGGGCTAATCCCCCGCAGCAATAAAACTTGGTTACAGAAAGTATTTCTGATTACCTATGCGGTCATAGCAAGTTTCATATACGGAGGGCTTATGACCATGTGGAACTGGCCTTACCTAGCAGGGGTTGGAACTCAGTTGAGTTACGTTCCAGGCGATTCACTACTTTCTAACCTGACCAGATTTATCCAATATGAAATAGTGACCGGGGGTCTTGTTTGGGATCTAGGTAGAGCAATCACCACAAGTGTGCTGATTCTATTAACTGGAACAGCCCTGATCGCAACTCTAAGAAGAGCTGCAACCAGGGCTGGCGTTGGAAGAGAACTTTAGGCTGTTGGGTAGTAAGCCAAAAGCACAGTTGCAATAACAGTCACTGCAAGAAGCATCAGGCCTGACTTGTATGTGTACTTGAATTCCTTGCGAACGATGTGAACTAGGTTTGCTAGCACCATGATGGTTGCAAGACCTGCAGCTGCTGCGATACCTAGTGGCAGTGCCCAGTCAAAGTCAAATACGGTAACTGCTACTGGAGAAAGAATTACACCCAGTCCACCTAGCAACTCTGCTAGACCGATGAACTTGGTTGTGCCCTTAGGTGCTTTTGAAACCCAGCCCCAACCACGAGCTAGTAGATCAGCATCAGAAGTCTTTAGCTTGTCGATGCCAGCCTTGGTGAATGCGTATGAGGTGTAAGCAGCAACTAGAAGAGCTGCCACGGTAATGAAGATGTTCATTGGAACCTTTCGATAAAACATTGTTTTGTGTGTGAGTCAGGTTTAGACTTGTATTAGTAAAGCACCACTTGACTAAATAAGTCAAGTCCCCCTTTACTGCGTGTCGGAAGGAGTGCCACCATGGAAGTAAAGATTCATGCTGAACGCACCCAAGAAGGTTGGACCGCAGAGGTTCCAGGCCCTGAAGGCTTCACCGTCTCCGCTAGACGCCTAGACCAGTGCAAGGACATGGTCGTAGAAAGAATCAAGACCTTAGAAGAACAAAAAGGCAACAAAGAAGTTTGTGACGTTGTCATCAAAGTTGAAGCCGAACTGCCAGGCATCATCTGCGATCTAGAAACTGCCAAAGTAAAGATGCAGGAAGCCCAAAGACTTCAAGATGAAGCATCAGCAGAGATTAGAACAGTAGTTTCCAGAATGCGCGATGAAGGTCTAACAATGAGAGACATCGCAGTATTGCTTGGAGTCTCACCGCAGCGCGTAGCTCAGCTAATTGGCTAATTACGCTTTTGCGCTCGAAGATCACAACAAATCAATATCGGTTTTGTTTGGATCAACAAAAACAGGGACACCGATGTATTTCTCTAGACTCGCAATCCATTGCGAATCTGGGGTTGCGCTAGAGACATCAACGGTGAGAGATATACCTTCGCCATCCTGCCTAATAGAAACTCCAGAAAGAACTACCCCACCCTCGATCTTCGAATCCTCGACCAGTTCTGTGACCTTTTGCTTGGCTTGGTTTAGTTTGTCCAAGGTATAAGGAGCACGATGGAGTCTCACAAATGGCTGCCCTTTTCCTCTGACATCAAATTTTTGGAGATACCCAAATAGCTCTGGACCGGGTTCTGAACTTATCCAAAGGTTGACAGACACTTCTTTCTCGTCGACCATCACACCGACAATCTCACGTGCTTGGAGCTTGTTTATGTCATCAACTATGGCCATCAACCTAATGTTCCCATCATTAGTTGATGTTGAGGACGATACGTCCTCAGCTGGCCTTTGAAGAAGTGTGAAGATCAACAATATAGCTGCCAGTAATGCAGAGTAAGTGAGAAGTTGTTTGGCCTTAGACATGTTGCCCCCTTTTTGAATCTATGTCCTCAGCCTACCCTCCCCGAAAAGAAAGTGGCGGCCGCGTAAGCGACCGCCACTCCCCTAATACTTATTTAGCTGTTTGCCAGTGCTGGAATGATAGCTCCAGAGAATACCTGCCAAGCAAGCAGTGACTTAGCTACGAAGCTAAGTGTGATGTATACACGCTCACCGAATAGGTAGTCCTTCCACCTGCCAACCTGGCGGTACTGCAATGCTTGGTTGATAGCAAAGGTGTTGAATGCGATGAAGATGGTGATGATGATTCCGATAACGAATCCTGGGATCTCGTTCTGACCTGAGTAGCCAGGGCGGAATGCTGAGATACCGATAATGATCCAAGGGACAACACCGGTCATACAACCCATGATGTATGGAAGAGCCTTACCGGTTCCTGGCTTCTCATACTTCTCCTGCAAAGCACCAAAGAGAATCATGCTTGCGTTCACTGCAAAGACAGCAATCAAACCAGCAAAGTCAGTGAAACCATTTAGCAGCATGATCGAGGTGATCATGATTGAAGAAGAAAGTGAGTACTCAGTCCAACGGAAGTAGTTGTGAGTGTTAGCTAGACCATCAAAGTATCTCTTCTTGAAGAATGGAGAGATGATTGCGAAGTGGAAGATTGCTGAAAGCAATAGGAACGCAATGATTGCTCCACCAAGGTTGATGGTGAAGAGCACAACGTGCTCTGGTTCTTGAATAGTGAAACCTTCAACTACATCGCCAGCCTTGAATCCTGGAGGACCCTGCATCCAGTCAGCTGTTACAGGGAAGTATCCCTGAACCTTTACCTGAGCAAGGATTGCAAATAGTGAGATTGCTGATACCAGGTGCAAAACACCTGCAATGAAGTTGTATCTAGTTAAACCTTTTTCGCTTGTCTTGTTAGCAAGCTTTTCGGTTTTATTTGAAGCCATGATCTTTACCTTTCTTGGAACATTACTTCGAGCCTATTGGTACTTAAGTGCAAAAACCTGTATCCAGAAGGACACAGGTTAATACATTGGTGGAGATGGGGGGAATCGAACCCCCGTCCATGACATCGAAACGAACTCTTCTACGGGCGTAGCTTCACTAATGATTTTCTCGGCTGCGGTCTTTGCATGAAG
>Ga0214921_10004794_pt1 | contig 19603 bp, 16 predicted proteins | sample LL1505_MetaG_FD_177992 | JGI IMG/M metagenome (GOLD analysis project Ga0214921, IMG submission 177992) | Freshwater microbial communities from Lake Lanier, Atlanta, Georgia, United States - LL-1505 | ecosystem: Environmental > Aquatic > Freshwater > Lake | place: USA: Georgia | collected... | reverse complement strand
CCGGTGATATGGGAGGTATCTGGCGCACCTGGGCTGACAGTCAGCGACTCACACTCCTTGGTGAGCTGCTGAGCCACGGAACATGGTTCTCCCGTCCTCCACGTCGCGACCTGTTGGACCCTCTGTTCAGCCCGTGGGTCTCCCATGCAGCGGCCCTGAGCTGCCAGGGGCCTCGCATTCCCGGCACTGGCGGTAGCGACGAATCCTCCGGCACGGCCACATGGCAGCTGGATGGACTTCTGATGACAGGTTCTTCTATTGACCCGGTTTGGTCTATTGCAACAATGACTCTTGATGAATCTCTGGACCGTATTTCCCTATTTGGTGGCGACAGTGATGATGGGGCGGGTAGTGTGACCAGTGGTCTTCGTGAAATCCAGATTGAGGATATCGAAGATGCCCCGGCATCACCCCCGGCTCAGATTCGTTCCCGTGAATGGGAGGCCCGCAAGTTCCTGGCTAAAGAGCGAGTGCGTGAAGCCCGCCTGAAGGCCCAGATTGCCCGCCACATGGCCGCAAAAGAAGAGGCCCGATACTACCGACTGTTTGGGGAGCTGGATGATGGGGAGAGCCATTTTTCGGAGTATGATCTCTCCGACACAGATTCGGAGGGGGCGGAGGATACCTCTGATTCGGATGCGGAGGACACGCATGTTTGAGGTTGAGTTTGATGGCCAACAATTTTCAAGGAACACAACAGAACATGTTTGACCAGAACCTCATCATCGGCCTTGTGGTCCTGGCAGTCGTTGTGTTTGCCATCTATGCATATGCCCCCCGTGTCCGGTCCATGCTCTCCGGCTGGGGCTTCGAGGGCTTTGCGAATCATACCGCGGGTGCCAAGAAGATGAGCGGTGCCATCAAGACGCCCGGTGCGAATCCTTCGCTGGGTGGCATGAACAATGCCGCGCAGGTAGCGGATGCCAAGGTCCCGACTGCGGCCCCCAAGCCGGTTGCCCCTGTTGCCGCCGCCGGCAAGGAGGGTTTTGCGGACTTCCAGGGCAGCCCCTTCGGTGCCTCCGACTCTATGGGCCCTGTCCCCATGGCCGGCGCGCAGAAGCCTCAGGGCTGCTACCCCCGTGAGCAGCTGAACCCCAGCGAGCTCCTGCCTGCCGACATGAACTCTCAGTGGGCGCAGGTGAACCCCACGGGCGCCGGCGACATCCAGGGCAAGAACTTCCTGTCGGCCGGTGCGCTGGTGGGTGTTAACACCATCGGTCAGTCCATGCGGAATTCGAACCTCCAGCTGCGTGCGGAGCCCCCGAATCCTCAGAACCCCAACGTGTCGCCTTGGATGGTCTCGACGATCGAGCCCGACCTCCAGCGCCGCCCCCTGGAATAAACTGTTATTAACACTACAGTTTCTTAATCTAATACCACCCCTCTTTTCTAAAGTTAAGTTCTTGAAGAAGCTAACTTTAGAGAGTCCCATACCACAACAGGGAATGAACACTGCTAGCCCCTATGCGCTAGTCCTTGGTGTCGTCGGTGCCGGTCTGGCCGCGATGGCACTCAAGGGCTCCAGCCATGACATGGCCTATGTTCGCTCTAATATCGATGGAGAATCGTATGTTGTCCGCAACCTTCCCGACAAACAGGAAGCAGCCAACCGTCTGGCCAATGTCCGTGCGAAGCTTCTGCGTCTCATGCGCGACCTTCAGACTACAGACCCCGATAAGCCACTTGTCAAACAGATTCAGCGGAATTTTGATGCGGACCCATCCCGCTTCAGCGAATCCACACCCGATGCCTCCTACACATCGTATTCTGTTAACAAGGGTGAAAAGGTCTACATGTGCCTCCGTCAGCGGAATGAGCGCGAAGAGCTGGTAGACGATAACATCCTGACCTTTTTGCTCTCCATGAGATGAGCCACATTGGTACCCATGAAGTTGGGCATACTGCTCTCTTCTGGAACAACTTCGGATGGATTCTGAAGCGTGCTGAAGATATTGGTATCTACAAGTATCAGAACTTTGCTGCACACCCTGTGGAATACTGTGGCATCCAGATAACAGACCAGCCGACATATGACAAGACTAAAGACCCGGATGTCAGTTAAAGCCGCCCCTTCATTATGCTAGCACTGATATAAGATGACTGTCATATTCTCCTTTTGTCTCTACGGGGACAAGCCCACCTACACCCGTGGTATGATTGCCAATGCACATGGTCTCCGCGAACGGTTCCCCACAGCCCGTGTACAGGTGTATATTGCAGAGGATGTCCCTGTCGATATCCGTACAGAATTAGCCTCCCTGCCAAATGTCTGCCTAGTCCCCGTGCCGCGCCGCCGCGAAACAGCAAACACGCTGGATCGCTTCCGTGCATTTGATGATGATGACTGTGAGGTTATGTTTGTCCGTGATGCGGATTCCCGTGTTCATGCCCGTGATGCAGCATGTATTGAGGATTTCTTGGCATCTCCGGCTCATATTCTTCATATTATTCGTGACCATAGATTCCATACATATCCGATTCTAGCAGGAATGTGGGGTCTCCGAAAAAATACCAACCTTCTTAGGTCTCTAACACCGCTTGTTGAACAATGGCTTACAGCTCACACTAGCCACGCCTATCTAACTGACCAACACTTTCTACGCACTCTCCTCTACCCACGCCTTATTGCGCTTGCGATGGTCCATGATAGGTGTCATTCATTCGACCCGCCAACAGCTACCCGAGTGCCATTTCGTATTCCAATTGAGGGTAGCCTCTTTGTAGGGCAGGTTCATAAGATTTCTGATACAGGAGATGAAACCCTTGCGTACGATCCTTGAGTGCGTATGATACAATGGGAGAGAACCCGCTGCGCATGACAGGTTAGCGATGTATGACGTATCCGATATACATGTGTTTATCTTTTCCTGGAAGAAGGTGACGGGTAATGCTCGTGCTCTCTATGACCGCGTAGTTCCCCATTTCCCGAACACTTTCTTTATTAACTGCGATGAACATACCCCTATAACAGACCTTCCTACCGAGCGTGTCATTCAGCGCGATGACAACTACTATTATGGCGGACAGTTCGAAACGGCCCTGGCACACACCCCGGTTGGAAAGCCCCTTGCCTGTATAGTGGGTGATGTTGACCCTGAAGCTGACTGGGCAAAGATTGCTGTGAATGCGACCACCACTCTCAACATGCGGCGCATTGGAATTTATGCTCCGAATGTGGATTATACGTGGCATGTAGCCCGTGGTCGCCGTCTCTGGGGCGATTACTATGAAGTACCAAATACGGATTGCACCTGTTGGTTCCTGCACCCATTTCTTGTTGAGCGCCTGCGCACTCTTCCCTATTTTAGTGTTAGCAATCTGGGCTGGGGTATTGATTCTATTTTCATTGAAGAGGCTCGGCGGCAGAGTCTCCTAGTCGTACGGGACTATGGAACCCTGGTTCGTCAACCCAAGGGGACCGCTTACAGCTCTGAAAAGGCACGTCAACAGATGCATGCTCTTCTGGCGCTCTATGCTAGTGGCCTTCATTAAACATCCGACTAAACAAACTCCTAGAAACTCAAATTATCCAGTCGTAAACGACTGCTAATTTGACTAACCTGAAATCCATTTAGTCGACACTTAATTGGAAGGCGCTAGCGATTCTCCCAAAAGATAATTAGGAAGAATACTGACAGAGGGCTGCTACTACCCGATAGGGATTCATATTAGCTGCGGGGCGACGGTCCTCAAAGTAGCCGCCACCCGCTAGCCAACTCTCCCTCCCAATCCGTACAGAGACAGACCGATTCCCGACACCCCACGTGAATCTGTCCATCTCAGATGTCTCATGCGTTCCCGTCAGTCGCAGATGGTTGTCTGCGCCATAAGCATCTGTTGCCATTTGTGCAACATGCCCAGTCTCCATACGACGCAGAATCCGCTGCATCTCTGCAATAGCGGACCGTGTACCATCCACTACACGGGTCGCTGCCGTACTGAAATTCGCGTGGCATCCACTGCCATTGTAGCCCGGTAGCGGCTTCGGGTGGAAAGAAATACGAACCCCATGTTTCTCTGCCAGCCGAACCAACAGATAACGCGAAATAATTAGCTGGTCTGCGGCAGCTACCCCCTCTACAGGACCAATCTGATACTCCCACTGCGCTGGCCCGACCTCTGCGTTAATGCCACTTATCGTGAGACCTGCTTCCAGGCAAGCCGTCAGATGCTCTTCAGCTAGCACGCGCCCTGGATTTGCCCCACAGTAGAAATCTCCCTGTTGCTGTCCTGTGAAATCAAGGGGTAGACCCGTTTTGGCGTCCATCATGTAGTACTCCTGCTCCAGACCAAACCACGGCGCAACTCCCGCGGAAAGATTCGCAGCAACTGCTGCAGGACGATAATTCGATGTCAGTGGATTACCCGAGGTGTCCACAATATCGCAGAGCACCAGCTCACACCGTCTACCCGTGCCGCCAGAACGCAACGGGTCAGGCCATGTCGCAATCGGCCGCAGACCTACTTCAGATGCAACCGTTGGCGCCTGCCCCGTACTGCTGCCATCGTAATTCCAGGGCACCGGCACATCATCATCACCAACAACACGTGTCTTGGAGCGCACACCACCAGTTGAATCCAGCCAGATGTATTCTTGAATCTTGACCATTCTTTCCTTGTATCGGCAAACTGAGTCTGCGCTTTAGCCTGCGAGCAAAATACCGCTCACCGGGATAGAGGACCCACATGAACGACGTGGCAACCGTTCCGCTTCTTGCGGACTTACAGGGGCCATGGGTCTCCCTCCGGCTAGAGCCACTGGGACCCGGCGCACCGGATTCCGTCCTGTCGCTGCCCGACATCTATCCCTTTATGAGCATAACTGAACTCAAGCGCCGCCTATGGCTTCATCAGGGCGGAGACCCTCGCTGGGACCCTGAGCGTGTCTTTGTTGGTGTGCGTAGCACTACAGACCCGACCCGTATTCGGCCACTGGAATTCTACTGGCCCACTGCTGCAGAGCCAACATTGGTGGACCCCATGGTTGCCACCCGTGCCCCTTCTCCGCTGTTAGTTGATGATGCTGGGAATCGGAAACCTCTTCAGCCAACTATGATTGGCTCTCTCTTGCTAGAAGTTGCGCTGGCACCTACCGACACTGTGGTAGCTGTCAATCTGGCTGCCCTCATTGCCGACCTGACTCCTGACCAGCTTACACCTGCCCTTTTCGCCGGTTTCTATCAGCTGTATTTCCCATGGCTGACAGCTCCTGGACAAGTCTTGGATGCCGCAAACACGACATCCACAAAGGCAACACAGGATTCCTATGCGGTATCGGTTCCGTATTTGGAAGACCGGACAGGGCGTATTGGCATTGTCCAGCGCGCACTGGCCCGCGGCCTTGGTGGACTCTCCATGACAATGACGTCGATGGTCCGACTCCGTTGGCTATTGCCTGTTCCGGCCAGTCGCCCCGAATCACTTGAGAAGACTTTTTACGGGCTGAAGGCAACACCGACGATTCCATTCCTCCGCTACTTTCCCGCTGAAGGAACCGGCTCTCCACTGGTGAAGCTGGCATTGCAGGACAATGGCAGTCCTGTGTTAGCGGACCCGAAGATTCTGACATCCTATCTCAACCAGCCGGCACCGAATCAGCGCATGGGAGTCATTGTAGCACGTATGCCACTGTCTTCAACACATGCAGCCCCTGGAGCCTCTCTGTTGGCCTACATGTTTGAAGATGGTCCCACGGACATGGTGTTTGAAGTTCCCCAGCGTGGAATGACCTACATCGCCGCTATCGCCGTGGAGGCACAGGCCCTTCTGAGAGAAGTAATGGTCATGATGGGCTATCCGCCAACGGAGGCCCCCACTCTTCGCGACCTGTTTGCAACCTACAAGTGGTCCCATCCGACGCCCCAGACAGCCGCTCCATTAACTACTGCACGTCTCCGCAGCCGTGTTGCTGCACTGACACCTTTCCTAGACCCTGTTTCCCTGGAAACAGACGAGACTGCACTGACAGCATTCCATTGGCGCGCAGTCAGCAACTATGAATCAGAGACAGCGAAGTTCGCGTTCATAACTCAGATGGTGCTCAGAACTGAAAAGGAGGGTCTGCCAGCGGGTCGCACTCCGGCTGCGGCTCATTCTGCCTATTTGAATGAAATTGCCCAGCGGTTCGGTCTCACAACGGAACAAGCCGGTATCCTTTTGGACCGCTGGATGGAGCGGCGTGGAGAGGCTGTGGCACCTGGACCCGGCATGGCTGCGGGGGCAAAGGCCGTCCCTGCACATTCCACGGGAGCACGTATAGCTATTGCAGGGACGCACCCCGAATACACGGTGGAGATTCACGGCGCCTCATCACCTGAAGAGCTCCAGCGGATTGTCAGTGTGGTGGGTGTCCTCTTGGGCGCATCTGCTACTGAGCTGTCGCTGGCGCCACCTACAACGGCAGTGTCTCTTTTAACAGAAGTCGTTGCGGTCAAAGAGCAGGCTGTTGTTGCTGCAGCGGCTGCAGGGGCGGCATCAATACCCGCAGAGGAGCAGCCAGAGCTAGACCCCGCGATGGATGACCTGTTAGCGGACTTAGGGTTCGATTATGGAGGTGATGGCGAAGAAGCTGAGGAAGAGCCTGCAGCAGTAGAGCCAGGGCCAGAGGAAGAAGAGGCTGTTGCAGCAACAGGGGGCGCTGCTGCGGCTCCTAATCTGGAGACTGGCGTGGAAGAAGAATGCCGTGCAAATCCGTGGACTGCCGATGAGCCGGCACTCCGTCCTAAGCCCGATTGGTACATGGCCCGCCTCAAGCGCCAGGACTTCGTTATGTTTGGATTCAGCACACCGACCGGTCGTGTTAAGTCCTACAGCAAATCCTGTCAGCGTCGCGATGACCGTCAGCCCAATATCATGACCCTGGCGGAATACCGTCGTATTCGTCGCTGTTATCAGGACCGCATCCGTTTTGTGGACCTCCCTCCGCGGAAACCAGAAGACCTTCCGAATGACCCCGAATACAACCCTGATAAGGAGTATGATGATGAATACTTCCTAACGGACCCCGAAACCGGCAATCCGATGTGGACTGTCTACAACTATGAAAACAAGACAACTCCCGGTCAGTTTGTCTACCTGATGTGCGCAGAGCTCTGGTGTGAGCGCGACAATCTGCCTCTTGTCCGCTCAGAGTTTGAAGGGACACAGGGACGTGGATTCAGTAAGCCGGCCAATACGTGCCCCTTCTGTGGTGGTCGCCCCTTCGAATCGCTCAAAGAACCGGTCCCTGGCGAATCTGTTATTGTACGCAGTCCGAAAGATGCAACTGGGAAACTCCACGCATTCATCGGTGCCATCTCCCGCAATAAACATCCGAAGGGATATCCTCTACCCTGCTGTGATTCCACTCCGCGCCGTCTCCGGGATTATATGGATGCGCATGCAAATGGTGATATCGTGTGGGGGTTCGACATGGCAACACTGGACCGCAAGGCAGAGAAGGAGAAGAAAGAAAAGGAGAGGAAGTCCGGTATGAAAAAGGGAGCTGTAGCACTCCTGCCTCTGCCTGAAGAAGAGGCCGAGCCTCCGCCGGGTCTCATGGCGGTTGAGCAGATGGGTGTTGGTACGACGGCGGATGAACCTCGCATCGATTATGGACGGATTCTGTCAACGATTCGGTCGCAGTACATTCTGGGTGCCGACAAGACGCTACGGCCCGGCACATTCGGTCTTCTGTCGCCTGCAATGGACGCGTTCTTTGGTCAGAATGGTTCCGCGGCGCTGGAATCCCGTGGCATTCGCCCCACTTTCCGTGAGGGGACTACAGTGTTTATTCGCTTGGGGGTTGACAACCGTATTCGTGCACCCGGTCTCAATCTGTTTGCGGCACTGGCACCCCTGCTGGGTTTCGAATCTGCCGAAGAGACCCAGCGTGCCTTCTTGAAACTTCGTGCCGCTCCTGCATTCGAATCCGCGAACTATGGAACTCTCCTGCATGAATTTGCCGCCCGTCCGAGTCCGCCTTCTGGTCGGTTTGAAAAGTCGCTGGCCGAATTTGCTACAGAGTTCCGCTATCCGCTGGATACTGCCCGTGCACATGTTCTCCGTGTTTACCGCGCATGGTGTTCCTATCTCTCTTATCTCAATAACATCAGTACGCCAAAGCAGATTCGCCACATTGAGCACCTCTTGGCCCAGCCGGGCGTCGTTACGCCGCGGGGTCTTCTGTTAGTAGTGCTAGAGCAGGTGGGCGACAAAATCCATGTTGCGTGCCCCTCTTTTGGAATTCCGCCAGGTTCGGGATTCGGTGATGTCCCTGTTGCTTTTCTGTGGCATGACCGCCGCGATGAAACCTGGGAGCCACTAATTCTGTATAACGATAGCCGTAATGCTGGAACTCGGAATGCTATGTATCTGTTCGGTGAGCGCAGCTCGGACCTAGAAGCACTCCCTACAGCGCTCAAGGCTCAGCTGGCGCAGTGGATTCGCGATTGGCGCTCTTCATCAAAGGGGTGTGGTCGGGCGACACCGCCTCCCCATGTTTGGACACCCGACCGTGATACAGCGGGTCTCCCCCGTCTCCGTCAGCTTCTAGTTCCATCAGCAGATGCAGAAACGGGGGAAGCCGCTGCTATGAATATTCGTGCCCTTGTACGCGACAGAAGCAATCGCCTGGTCGGTGTATTGGCTCCTCTGTTTATTCCGTGCTTGGATGACGGAACGCTGGCAGCCGACCGCCCCCGTATCTATGAGGCAACCATGATACCCCCTGCACCGCTGGCGGACTATCTCAAACTGTATTCTATGCTAGCTGTCCGGTTTCCGGCATTAAAACCCACACATGTAGTTGCAACACTGCGGGATAAGGCAACAATTGTTGGTTTCCAGACTGCGGTAGGGACTTTTGTGCCGGTTGCACCGGAGCCCGTCCCAACAGGGACTGTTGCACCACCCCTGCCTCTGCAACAAGTGGACCAGTTTCCATGGGAGCGGGATGCTCTGATTCTCCGTGAGCCGGGTGCACCCATGATTGCGACGGCTGCTCTGGAAGAGTCAATGGCCTCTATCGATGAGCAGCTGGCAGAGGCCTATCAGCATCTGCGGCTGAGTTTCAGTCGGTGGCTGCGCCGGGATGCAGCCGGCCTGCCTCTCCAGCAGGAAATCCAGAAGATTCTTACAGCTGTAATGCCTCTGTATGAGCGGCGGAAGCGCATGGACCTCCTGTTAGAGCCCTATGTACGGGAGATGGTTGTCGTAGAGCCAGGTGAGCGTCGGGCGATGTCGCTGTTGCGTCAGGATTGTCTATCCTTGCCACAGACGGATTGTGCCGCAGCGGGAGCGTGTCGCTGGGGCGGGGGTCGCTGTCTCATTCATGCACCTACATCGGATGCAACGGCAGCGGCAACAGATCCTATCCGTATCTTTACAGCCCGTCTGTCCGATGAGCTTCTGCGCTATGCTGTCCGTCGCAGGGAGCTGTTTGAAGAGACAGTGTCCGAAATCCGCACACCGCGGGGTGTAGTCCGCATCGGCAACGAGTTGTACATGGCAACACGTCCCAAGGAATCTGCATCATCTGTGTTAGAGCGTCTTGGACTGACTGGTGAAACGGAGATGACATTCCCTGAAGAAATGCTCCGCTTCGATGGGCTGGAGGAGGCAGCCGAAGAGATTCGGGCGGAAACTGTCGCTGCAGGAGGTGTTGCCCAAATCCCGGATTATGCAGATGATAAACTGCCGAGCAGCTGGATTGCGAAGGGAATCCAGCTACCACAACCATCGCCAGACCTACCGGACCCGAGGGGCGCTGCTTTCTATGCTGCAACCAACAAGACACTCGCAGACTGGTCTTCTCTGGTACAGGGCGTGTCGCTTCGTGGCGACAAGACAACCCCCTTCAACTGGAGCATGCGGGATATGTTTATCATTGCAAACCGACTGAATATGAACATCCTGTATATCCGGGATGGTCGCATTCGTCTCTGGATTCGCCCTGCTTCGGGATCGCCGACACATTCTATTTTGTTTTGGGGCCCCAAAGAACTAATTCTGAGCAAGGGAATGACGTGGTTCTTCAAGGAAAGTCAGCTGCCAGAAGACTTATTGAAAGCAATGGACCAGACACCACCCGCGGACTCTGAAACATTCACGGGACCCGTCTCTGCTGCAGGGGGTGCTGCCATGGCACCCTAGAGTTATTCATCATCTGAATTAACAGCCATAACTTTGATAGAGCAGATAGTTTTATAACCGTTGGTTATATGGAATAACTCTACAGAGCCCCATCTATCCGCATAAGACTGTGGGTTAAACAGTTGCAGTTCTTCTATATTTGCGTCTAAGATGTATGCCTGCTCAGCTGCCATTCTCTGTGCGCCGATAGATGCACTCTCAAACGTCTTATAGAGTACTTTCTTTGGTGAGATATCCAAAAACTGCTCAGAGCCCGTATTATACACAAAAACAAGATAGCCAATGGTCATCCTGTTTTTATGTAGGCCAGTTGCACTTAGACTCTAGAGCCCCGTGAAATCCACCATTGGCTTCGAGCCATCATTCCCAGGAATCGCCAGTGCCGCTGCCCTTGCGGCCATCATTCCAGCGACTTCATCGTCCATCATATTTAGCCGCACAACCCGCCATGACCGGTTGTTAGGATGAAGTACCACTAGCGCCAGCTCTGATACGGTGTAGCCATAGTGTTTCTGAATGATATAGCGATAGACATTCAGCTGGAGAGAATAGTGCCAGTAGTTCGTGTCGGGCAGATGCGCCACGGGCCCCAGACCGCTCTGGAAGCGATTCTCTGTCTTCACCTCCTCAATCCGCTTCCAGTCGTAAATCGCCAGTGTTCCATCTGACTTCATGTAGACCATGTCGATTGAGCCGGCGACCTTGTGCTCTTCATCGAACACTAGCCACTCTGTGCGGAAAGGCTCAAAGCGCGACCCGTAGGTCCGCTGGTAGTCCTTGAAATACTCCCACTCAGCCCCTCCTGCGGCGGTCCAGTCATCCGCTTCGCGCATGGCCACGATACCGGCGTCGATGTCGACGGAGCGCTTTCCAGCCCCTTCATGCTCCCAAACCGCCGGCAGCGCATTATAGAAGTGTTCGATGTCCAAGTGCATCCGCGTCCCCGCCTCTGATGACGCCTTGCCCTTATCGGACCACTGCTTCTTAATCTCCTCGGCCGTCATCCCATAATACTTCGACTCATACCACTTGGAGGATGACATCATCTTGGCAATAACCGCATCGGCATCGAAGTGGCCGAAGAAGTTGTGGAGAAAGCCCGTGCAGCTTGTCCAGCCGGCACGTGCCCCGTCAATCGTATACGTGTGAGTCTCCTCTTCAAACTGAATCCGCTCATCGCGGGGGTGTGCAGCTACAACAGCCAGGCGCTGCCATGCCAGAGCTCCATCAGAAATAGAAAGCGGCATTTGTGTATGTTCTGTCGTATCAGCCCAGCAGGTACGGGCTAAGGCCCATGTCATGTTTTTGTGGCAGCCATACCCACCTCAATGACTCTCAATGTTGGAAGTGAAGGAATGGGGCGTTGGAGTCGAGATTTTCTGGGTGTTCTGATTGAGCGCACGTTCCCTCATACCCGTATTTCGTTTGATGACACGAAACCTGCTGACCTGGTCGTTCGCAGCCACTTTCTTGCCAAGGAACCGCCGCGGGCTGATTCCCAGCACGCCCCTTACATCAGCTGGTCGGGCGAATCATATCCGGTTGTCCCCCGCTCGGGTCAAGCGCCGGTCCTAGAATTCAACACGGCTCACACCGGTTGTCCGAATGAAATATGGTTTCCGCATATTGTGGCCGAAATCCCGCGGACAGAGCGGCCTGCAACCGCTGCAAGCGACAAACGCTGGTGCGCCTCCTATGCGTTCAGCCATCGTGTACCCGAGAGAGAGCGTCTCTTCTGGTCGCTCCGCGTCAAGGAACCAACCTGTTATGGATTCGGGGCTTCCTGTCGGACACCGGACATACCGTTCGTGTTGCCAGCCTCACAGAGGGGTGAAAATGGGCGAGCCTTCCGGGATTTTGGATATGTAGTTGCAATGGAAAACAAGGTTGCTCCGGGGTATCTGACAGAAAAGATTGGGTATGCTTTTCTGGCAGGTACTGTTCCGATTTATTGGGGCGACCGTGCAACGGTGGAGGAGTTTTTTAACCCAGCATCCTTCATTCAGGTCGATGACTTTGCTTCTGCAGATGCTGCAGCTACGCACTGTGTTGAAGTCTGGCGCGACAGACAGAAACTTCAGAAGTATCTGGATGCGCCAATTGTGTTGAACAATCGTCTAGCCGATTATGAAGCGATTCGCACGGAATATCGTCCTTGGCAGGCACCCTTCATGGACAAACTTCGGGAGGCGTTCCCAGACTTGTCTTAATGGTGACCGCCGCGACCCCCACGACCACCGCGATAGCCACCACGACCACCGCGACCCCCATGACCACCGCGATAGCCACCATGACCACCGCCATAGCCACCACGATAGTAGGGTAGAATCCCACGACCCCCATGCCGCCAATACGGCCCCCAACCGACAGAGCTACCGCTGCCATACCACCAGGGCCAGACATCCTGCTCTACTACAACAACATCCGTTGCAGGCTGGGGGCGGTAGCGCTGGTCCAGGATGAAAATGAACGCAATAATGAGCAACACTAACAGAATCGCGGAGAGAATCGCCCACATCTGATGGTTCTACTGTTAGATGAGAGAAATCTCAAGAGGATGTGGCATTATCCCCATGGGGGACCGTTCCCTTGGCTGATGAACCGGCAACACGGGGTCCCGCTTCTTTGCGATTAGCCACGGATAATACCAGAATCGCACGTATATCATTGAACCGACCGCTGCAGCAACAAACAACACGTTTCTCCACCAAATTGCATCTGCTTCTTCTACGAATGTCATATTTGACATGTGTAGAAGATAGACACCGAACATACTAATCAATATAATCCAGAAACACCAGAACCATGTCCATGCCAAAATAGTTAGACTGTGACAGCGCATCTTCCTCCTACTTATCTCAATAAGTAGACGATTGCCTTAGACACCAGTCTCCATCATCCACTTGCCAATCAGATTGTCGCCCCCCACAATCGACCGGTCCGCCCGCACACCAACACCCAGCTCGGATGGCTCTGTGCCGTTCTCAATCAGAATCTGCCCTCCCTTCGCCCGAATCGCATCAACCATTGCACGGAACCGCGCATCGCGGTCGTACCGCTGCTTGAGATAGCCACGGTACACCACCTCCCGCTGTGCCAGCCAGTCGGTCGATGTCCACCGCATCTTCATCGGCTTCTCCTTCAGACGCGGGTCCCAATTGCGAATCGTTCCCATCTCATCCAGGATGGTCTTGTCATACTTCTCGGGCTCTGTAGCACGGTCAATCTTCGTCCGCTCCTTTTCATACTGTTGGTGAATCGCACCCTCCGTACGGAAGAGAGTTGGTCCCATACTCTTCTTGTCAGTTCCGATTTGGTACTTCGCTGACATGATAGCTGCCTCCATGCTGGGATACTTAGTCGCAGGATTCTCACGGTCTAGGAGTTCAGAGAGTGCACCGACTGCCATGTAAGTAGGCCAGTCTGAGTATGCGTCTCCTAGACGATTGTCCGGCTCACCGCGTTGGAGGGATACCAGATAGTCCTTGCTCTCCTCGACGATTGGCGGCGGTGCAGCAGCAGCGGCCTCTTCGGGTAGCTCAATGATATCCATCTGGGGAGCCGGCTGTGTGGGAGCGTCCTCTACCTCTTCAGGCACTACAGCTCCTGCATCAGTAGGAGCAGGGGCAGGGGCAGCAGGCATTTCCGTTATGGCCTGTGTCAGTGTCTCTGTTGCCGGTGCAGCCACCGGCTCACGCGGAGGAGCCGGGCGCGCATCGGACCGACGCGTGAAGACGAACCAGCGATTCAGGAAAGACAGCCGTTTCATGGCATCCGTCATGGCCCACTTCTCTCCACCTGCCGCCCAGGTCTCACCGAACATCTGGCTCGAAGCCGGCAGCCCCAGGGTTGCGCACTCTGATGCGGTCAGTAGCTCTAGGCCCGCCGTAGCCATCATCGACTGGAGATACGCCCATGATACCAGATATTCCGTGTGAGACTCTCCCTGGCTGATGAAGTCGACATCCACTGCCAGACCCAATCCTACAGCGGAAGGTGGAACAGAAGAACCGATGGCCGAACCGTAGCGCTTGGTCAGAGTCCATGTCTCTGCTGAGCCATCCCGTCCAGAGACCGCAGGATGTCCGTACAACATCTTTGCAACCGCATCGCCATCCATACCACAGCCTACGAAGTAGCCACCAACCTTCACCGTATCGGCTAGATTCGTCAGGAACCCCGCCAGGGTGTTCTCATCGCGGAACATGTAGTGAAGGGCAAACATACATGAGACTACATTATAGCCATTGGCGCCACGACCCCCTGTCGCAAACTCCCGCCCCAACAGAGCCCGGTCCTCCTCTGTCAGACCCGCTTCGCCCGTGGACAGACGCCGTGCTGCATCCGCCTGAACGAACGTCATGGGCGGAACCTTATCGCGCCCACCCATCGATACCATCTTGTCCAACAGACGCCGATACGCACCGTCCTCCGGGTCATTGAGATTCGCCGCTGCTACATCGCAGCCGAATACGTATGACACGCCCTCCGAAATCCACTTGTGGATATCTGTTCCACGACCCATTGCCAGGTCGCAGAGGGTCGCCCCCGCTGTTGCGCTCAGCGTTGGCCGCAGCAACATCGCCCGCTTGATACCGTCATTATGGAAGTTCTGGAGACACTGGACTTTGAGGAGGTCCCGTGAAGGAGTCCGACGCCCCGCACCTGCAACAGAGGATGCAATGATGGTCGGGGGCGCAACACACTCTGAAACGATGCCTGTCCGCAGCGCCTCTTCCGTAATGGGATTGTGGAACGTGGACCAGATACTGTTCGCCACCCAATCCGCATTCATGGTTCCGCTGTGCGCGCCCGCCCGCCACCGCTCTGTCTTATCGTGGCGCACACGTGTCGGTTCCCACCGCCAGCCGGGTGCGCGGTCAGGATGATAGGCCATCTCTACAATCATGTCGCTCTGGAGTACATCGCCTGTGCGACTTGTCCGAATTGTAGTGGAGCCCGTATCTAGCGCGGTGGCCGCTGCAGTGGCGCCGGCCGGGTCGGCTGCCCCCTCTCCGATAGCAACATAACAGAGGGACGCCATCGGGTCGCGCGGGTCAGTGGGCCGGAACTCCACAGGACGCCATGCACCCTCTTCCGTGGAGGTTGGCAGTGGACCGTCTCCCATAACCGTGGAGCGCGGGTCCGAATAGGCGCCATCCCGACTGGAGCCCACGAAGAGTCGCAGTGTCTTGAAGCGCACCGTATGGCCCGCATCCTCACGATATTTAGTCGCAATCGCATCCACTGCTGTAGGACGACCCCGTGTATCCCGCTCCTTGTCAACCAACACCAGGAAATCAATGGTGTTATCCGCCGGGGGCTTCCACTTCAGCTGCTCTGGCCAGGAACGCTTTCCCAGTGGGAGAGCCGCTGAATTCGGTGTCAGAATGACGCCGTCCGTATTGTAGGGGGCCGTGCTAGCGCCATCGAGCACTGCGGAGATAGCCTCCCGGAACAGATTGCCGCCCTCTGACACGGTACGGAAGCTCTTCATACCAATCTGGATGTCGGCAGATACGGGGATTCCGCGCACTGTCTGTTTCGCGGTGCCGAGACTCCGAATCGCATCTGCCATCGCCGCCTGACGGGTGGTTGTAGTGGCAGCCGACGCGAGCATAGCACCCGCAATCATGAACGGCTGTGCGGTAATGGAGGTATCGCCACCCGGTCGAGCCAGAATGTCAAACGCATAGAAATGGCTGACAGGTTGCCCCCGCCGGTCCCGCTGAATCCATTCGCCATCCAACACAACTCCATTCATCGCCTTTCCGTCCATCTGTTTGCCCGTCGCGTAGACACGGCCGCCGCTGTCAATCAAATAGAGCTTGTTATTCGGAGCAACGTAGAGCATGCAACGCAAACCATCGGCCTTATCGGTAGCGTTGTATCCTCCTGGTGTTGCTAATAGATTGGGGACACCCGGCTCTGGCTTCGCGGACATATTGCCCCGCTCCAGAGTTGCCGGTTGAGGGCCGGGATACCGGAAAGAACCCCCAGTAGCTGCCGCATTGCGACCGCCCCGACGACCACCGTTGCCTCCAGCAGAGCCAAAGATGCCCGCCAGTGCTTCGTGGATTGTCCCCGTCATTGTATTGGAAACCAGCACATAAGAGCGCTGGCGACCCTGGAGGAGCCAGCTGAGGCCCTTGAGCAGGAGGGACCCTGCACGGGACGCCGGAGTCGTTCCACGCTCCGCTGTCAGCTCCACCTCTGCCTCATATTTGGCACCCACTGTCGTTATGCGCGACTCCTGGTAGGTGCGCCCCTTGCCTTCACGGACAAGCGATACATCAAACCGGAGACCCAGACCGCCAGGTGCGATGAATTCGAACCGCTGAATCTGCCGATACAGCTTCGCCAGCTGGTCCCACCGTGTCAGTGCATCCTTGATGCGCATGTCATCCGCTGCCAGTGGTACCTCCCGCTTCAACTTCGCCCGCGCCGAATAGGAGTCCAGCTCCACCGGTACGGCATCAGCGATGTTCTCCTTCAGCATCGCCGTGTATGGCTTGTTATGAATCTTGTTATCGCGACAGAAGGCCTGAATGACCCCTGCCCCCTCCAGTGTGAAGCGGATATCGTTGCTCAGACAGATATTCAGCTTCACGATTTGGGGATTTTCGCGCATCCCCAGGCTCCGGAGATACTGGATAACATCCTGCCATCCAGTCAAATCCAGCCCCGTCAGCATAGCCTCCAGCTCTGCACCTGGTGTCGTCTGCCAGATGTTTGCCAGAGTCCCCAGCGCATCATTGTCGGTTCGTCGTAGTTCCATGTCTCCTTCTTACTAAGGGGGCGGGTTGTTTAGGTACCTATGCAGGTCACCTTTAGTAATCATTACAACTACTCTAGTGCTTTCCAATTAACTATCTGCTAAATGGAGTTATAGTTCGTCAAATTAACTGTCGTGAAACGACTGCTAATTTGAATTTCTAGGAGGCTATTTAGTTGGATGTTTAATGAGAGCCACCGTCCTTCCCAGACCCTGTTGAATCATCAGTTAGTAGAGCCAGCGCAATGATAGCATCATCGCTCTTTCCAGCCAGATGTTGGAGCAACATTTCCCAGTGAAGGAGTGCCCACAGTGCTGCACGGGAACCCGTCCTCTTCGGTGCACCGGCCCCAACTACTAGCTCCAGCCGCTCTTGAATCTGAGCAACTGTAGTGGACCCGCCTGATGCAACACAGGCAGGGGGAGTCCAGTGAATGCCACTCGCGGATGATACCAGAGCAGGCCATGCAGTTGCCGGCTGGAGAAGCGGGAGACCCGTCGCTGTCAAGAGAGGCCGACCGGTCTCTGCATTCAGTTGGGCGACTCCCACCGACGTTTCTAGTCCCGAGAGTGGCATCATGGATACAGCCTTCCCAACAGGCCACCAGAGACCTAGGCGGACATTCTGCACGATGGCCACATAGTCCACCAGATGCGCCGTCCGCCGCTGAGTCCGTACCGCCGTCCAGAAACCATCCGCCGCTGGCGCACCCGCTGAGCGAGCACGGAGGTCCTCTTCTAGATGTTTGCGTACCCAGCCCCGGGATTTCCCGTTATGCCGACGCCAGGCAGCCTCTACACCATTCAGGAGCGTTGTAGCCAACTCCTGCTCCAAAGACCGACGAACCCCTGCCTCTGCAGCACGATACATCGGGTCCTGGACCCAAAGAACAAAAGAGAGAACATCCGCCGCTGCGAAGGTTGTCTCTTCTGTCCAGCCGACACCGGCAGCACCCAACCAGGGCACTCCTGTCTCCAATGGAGATGTCGGCATGGCACGAATTGTTAGGGAAGCACTAACACTTCCGGTTGTCGATAGCCCGCACCCCTTCGACCGGAAGGGATTCTCTGCAATAACAGCACTGAGCTCTGCCCATGATACAGGCGGTGTACCTGCCATTCCTTACTCCTCTTGAGTCCCCGATTCTTTTAGGTCGCGCAGGAGGTCATCACGCTTTGCCAACTCTGATGTACTCTGTGCTACAAACGCCCGGAACTGCTGGAGCTCCTTGAAGACAGCATTAGGGACCTTGGACATATCAACATAGAGACCGCTCCGGTTTTCGGACATGGCCACTCCATTGCGATGGAGAATCCGGGCAATTTCAATGTATTCAGGACGTGTAAACTTCTTCATGGAGTCGCAGAAAGCGCGGCGCTCTTCATAGTCAGTGGCGGTTTCCATGATGACGGGGATACTCTGCCCGGGATGGCGGAACTGGCATGTCAGGTGGACCGCGCCCCGGCGGAGAGATGCTAGTGCTATCCGATTAAGTATCGACTAAAGTGGTTCTGGAATCACAAATTAGCAGTCGTGAAACGACTGGATAATTAGAGTTTCTGGGAGACAATCTAGTCGAGAGTTTAATGATAGCCACCAGTTTTAGGCACACGCCAACACTGCAGCCGTCAGGGGTAAACAGTCCCGCACTACAAACACGACATTGATGAGCCCGCGATTCCGGGTTGTCAGGCGCACGACTACCGTTGCATCATCGGGCCGTGTCAGCTCCACCCCATTGTGAGTGTCGGTTGACATCATCCGAAGACAGTCCAGGCGGTGTTCATCCGTACTGCGGGCAGTGGCATGGGTCAGCTCAATTCGGAAACAGTCTCCATCAGGGAGGTCCAACAGGGTTCCCACGGCAAAATGGTCCGCATCGCCGCTCCGGAACTGGAAGACTTTGCGTTGGGCGTTGCTCTCCACGAAGCGCCGACTCACCAGAGCGGCCCAGGAGGCACGTTGATTCAGGATTCGGTGTGATAGTACAAAATCCTGGATAAATAAGTCCAAAACAGTGGAGCTCATGAATTCCCTGTTAGCGGAAATCATTGTTTCACAACGTCTCCGACGCAGCACCTGCAGTAGCAACGGGTTCCTTCCGGAAAATCGTGAAGCCGCCACCCTCCAGCTCCTCTGTTTCATAAGCGGGTGCGCTGCCCTCCTCTTCCTCAGGGGCCACGCCCTCCGTGGGTGCAACAGCCGGCTCCAGAGCTCCCTTGCGTGCCGGAACCCGGACCTCTGCCTTGCTCATCCCCTCAAAGGTTCCCACAGCCTGAATGAAGGGGTCGTTCGCCTGGAAGCGGGACCCCAACAGGCGCACCCGAATAACCTGCTCCTCCTCCAGGCTATCGAACTCCGCATTGCCAATATGGAGGTCCCGCGGGATAAAGATGCGCACAGCCTCTGACACGCGTCCCGCATCGACCACCAGCGCATACGCTCCACCCTTGTTCATCTTGAGCACCTGTGCATCCACTACCTGCCCCGCCTCCGGCAGGTAACAGAGCACGCGCACTTTGCAGACAAACACGAAATCCCCCGTGAATCGGCAGTGCTCCGCCTGTCCCATAGAGCGGGCCAGAATCTGTGTCGAACCCCGGCTCACATAGCCATGGACACAGCACTTCTCCTCCAGCCGCTTTTGCAGCTTCTTCGTCAAATAGGTATCAATGTTCGGTGCAGCATCCCGAAAC
>Ga0214921_10004793_pt1 | contig 19604 bp, 20 predicted proteins | sample LL1505_MetaG_FD_177992 | JGI IMG/M metagenome (GOLD analysis project Ga0214921, IMG submission 177992) | Freshwater microbial communities from Lake Lanier, Atlanta, Georgia, United States - LL-1505 | ecosystem: Environmental > Aquatic > Freshwater > Lake | place: USA: Georgia | collected... | reverse complement strand
CTTAAAGACGCTCTGGTCGACTTCTTCGACGCCGAACACAACGGCTGGACCGCCACGCTGGAAGTTCCCGACGACTATCACCCCGTCGCGGGCTCCCCTGTCCTCCTGGTCGCCGATGACGGCGGGGGAGCCGTCACTGACGGCGCATGGATGGCAGGCCGCGGACTGCTCCGCATCACCATCCGGCTGACCGCGTTCGCGCGAGGCCGCACCGAAGCGCGCGAGGTAGTGCTCGCCGCCATCGACTTCATTCAGGCCAACAGGCCCGCGGGGATCTCCCGCATCGAAAACGTCCCGGCCGTGCTTGATACGCGCGACCCGGAGACGGGCGCATACCTCGCGTCCCTTGCGACGGCCGTCGTCGTAAAACCCCCACCCGCATAAACCCTAGGAGTAACTCATGGCTGGAGACGCCAGCAAGATTCGCGTATGGGAAACCGGCGACGTTTTCCTGCTCGCTCCCGGAGAGACCTTCGTCGAAGGCACGCACGTCCCGGCGAACATCGACGCCGCACTCAACGGCGACTGGGTACCCGCCGGCCTGATGATGGGCGCACCCGGTGTCGCGATGGCCCGCAGCATTGACCGGACCGACGTCATGTCCTGGCAGCAGGGCCGCGTCAAAGAGCGCACCAAGAACGCCAAGGTTGACATCACCTTCAACCTGCTCGAAGACAACGAGATTGTCGATTACCTGGTCGACCCGGCCGCAGTGCCGAAGGTTCAGAAGCTCCACGTTTTGCTGGAGTTCGTCGACGACGAGGGCTACAAGAAGCGCTGGATCTCCAAGGCTCCAGTCGACCTGTTCGTCTCGGCCGACAACCAAGAGCAGGACATCAACGGCCGCGAGGTCACCGGCACCCTGGTTCCCGTGCAGGGCGACTACTGGACGATCCAGTACGGTCTGCTCGGCGGCGAAGGCGCCTAATGCGCAAGCTCGTCCTGATCGAGTTCACCAAGGACACCGCAACCCGCAAGGCCGGTACGCGCCTCAAGGTTGACGAGGGTTCGGCGACGTCCTTCTGCGACAAGCTGAAGGTCGCCACGCGGGTCAGCGCCGATCAGCCCGTGGCCGCCCCGGCAGCACCGGAGCCCGCCCCGGTTGTCGTCGATGTCGAGCCGGTGGCGATCCCGCCGGCCGATGTCGACGCCGATTACTGATCCGGTCAAGGCCGAGGCGCTCGGCGAGGATCACGTCACCGCAGTCTGGAAAGGCCGCGAGTGGCGGATCCCCGCCGACGCCGACACCTGGCCGCTCGATCATGTCCGCTACTCGGTCGGCTACCACCGAGACCGAGGATCGGTCGTCAACCACATCGCCATCGCCCAGGCGCTGGAAGAGATCCTCGGCGAGCAGTGGGACGACTTCGTTACCGCCGCACCCCGGCGCCGCGACCTCGTCCCGGCAAGCCAAGCGTTCGCCGCGGCGATCGGCATCGGCGCATCGGAACAACGCGCACCCGATGGCCAACTGTTCGACCGCGCGTTCGGCTCACTCCCGCGGCTGCTCGCAGTCCTGAGTTCCTGGCCGACCGCAGTCGAGTCAGACCTGACCCGGTTCTGGAATCTGGACTACCGCGATCGGTGGCGATTTGACGACGGCCGCCGCCGACTCACGCTGCGCCAGATCCACGCGCGTCTCTCGCATCTGCCAGCCGACTCCGCGCTGGCTATTGAGATGGGCCGCCGCTCACCGGTCGAGCTGCTCCTCATGGACATCTACGAGCCGCTCGCCCGACGAGTACACCCGGCGCGCCCGCTGACCCCGGAGCAGGCCGCTGAGCGGCACGCAGAGGCCACCGCCAAAGCGAAAGCGCGCGCCGATTACGAGAAGCGCCGCACCGCTCAAGGACATCGCAAGGTCGACAGCCTGCTTGACAACGCACGCGCCAACGCATCACGAGGAAGGTAGCCATGCCCAAGAAGCTCGATACCGATACCGAGTCCCCGGATCCGGTGGTGACCATCGAACTTGGCGGCCAGACCTTCACCTTCCCGCGCGATCAGGACGACTGGCCGACCGGAGCGATCGTGGCCGCCGGCCGCGTCGCATCTGGGCGTGCTCAGTACGACGAGGTTGTCGAGTGCCTTCTCGGAGTCGATCAGTGGTCCGCGCTCAAACTTCTGCCCTTCCGGCAGTTCAAAGAGTTCCTTGAGCTGTTCTCGAAGTCCATGGACTCCGAATACGCCGAGAACTGAACTGTTAATGCCAATTAGGGCGGTGATGTAGTGCCTACTCAGACCCAGACCGAGGTCGGTTACTACACACTGCCCGTCATCCTGTCCTTTGACGGTGTCGAGAAGAACGTCAACTCAAAGCTCGGCAAGCTGTTCGGCAACGTCGGCAAGAATGCCAGCAAATCACTCGCCGACAACACCCAGGTAGACCTCAAGCGTGCCGGAGACGCCTACACCAAACTTCGCGACAGGGCCGCCGATGCACTCGGCAAGGTTCGCGTCGAGGAGGAAAGACTTGCCAAGGCCCGCGCCAGTGGCAAGCAAGACCAAGTGGTTGCCGCCGAGGAACGTCTCAACAAGACCCGCCGCGACGCTAAGCGCCTCAACCGCGAGGCCGCCGCCAGTTTTGAAGAAGTCACCGCGGCACAGAAACGCCTGGCCGATTCCGCGTCGAAGACGTCGTCGGGACTTGGCGGCCTGCTCTCCAAGCTCGGCAGCTTGGGCGGAGCTGCAAAGACCGGTGGCGCTGAGGCCGCGACGGGATTTGTCGGCGGGTTCGGCGGGCCGATCGCTGCACTCGGGACAAAAGCCGGTCCAGTTGGACTGGCGCTGGCCGCGACTGTCGGTCTTGGCTTGGCCGCCGGCAAGCTGCTCGGCGATCAGGTTATGGCTGGCATCGGTCAGCTTCAGCAAGAGGCTGGCGTTGCCGCCAAGCTTGGTCTTACTGCCGAGCAGATCAAGCCGCTGGCCCGGTCTGCCGCCGCGGCCTACGCCGCCAACTTCGGCGAGTCAATCTCGGGCAACCTCGACACAATTCGCGCCGCAGTTCAGGGCGGAATACTCGATCCAAACGCTAACGCTGCTGACGTCCAGAAGATTGTCGCACAACTCAGCACGGTCGCCACCGTCACTGGCGAGGACATTCCCGCCGCCGTGCGCACCGCGCAGCAAGCCGTGCGCACCGGTCTCGCCAAAGACGTCACCGGAGCCTTCGACCTGATCGTCAAGGCTCAGCAGCAAGGCCTCAACGTCTCCGAGGATCTGTTCGACACGATCAACGAGTACGGCACCCAGTTCCGCAAGCTCGGCCTTGACGGCCCCGAGGCGCTCGGCCTTATCGCTCAGGCCGTCAAGGGCGGCGCACGCGACACCGACACGGCCGCCGATGCACTCAAAGAGTTCTCCATCCGGGCAATCGACGGGTCAAAGCTCACCGGCCAGGCCTACCACGACCTCGGCCTGTCCTTTAAAGGCACCACCGAGGCGTTCGCCGCCGGCGGCGACACCGCTAAAGCCACCTTCCAAGAAGTCGTCAATCGTATTGCCGCGGTCGAGGATCCCGCCAAGCGCGCACAGATCCAGGTCGCACTGTTCGGAACTAAGGCCGAAGATCTTGGCAACGCCGTTAACACGATGGATCTGTCGACGGCCGTCAGCCAGTTCGGCCAAGTCGAGGGCGCTGCAGCCAAAGCCGCCGAAACTCTCGGCGGCGGCGCGGCCGGATCTATCGAGCAAGCTCGGCGCAACATTGAGGTCGCCGTTGACGGCATGCAAAAGGGTCTCGCGCAAGCATTCGGACCGGCGCTGGAAAAGGTCGCCGCCTGGGTCATCAAGAACCAGGACAAGATCGTCGGATTCTTTACCGGAGTCGGACATGCCGCAATCGCGGCCAGCGAGTTTGTCGTCACCTCGCTCGGCGACATCGTCTCCAGCCTCGGACAACTTATCTCCCCGCTCGGCGACGCCTACGGATTGTTCCTCAAGTTTAAGGCGCTCCTGGCCGAAGACCGCGGCGATGAAGAAGAAGCCAAGAAACTCCGCGAGCAAGCCGAAGCCGCCTTCGGCTGGGGCGAAGGGCTGACCGCAGCCGGCGACGCGATGAAGGCATTTGACGCGACCCAGTATCACAAAGCGCTCGACGACGCTGCGACAAAAGCCAACACCGCAGCCACCGCCACCGACAGCCTGACCAGTAGCCTCGACCAGCTCCGCAAGCAACAGTTCTTCGAGGCATTCGGCAAGCCCATGCCCGCAGGCTCAACCCCGGCCGCATCCGGCGCAACCGGCACCGGATCAACCCGCACCGGCAGCAACGCAGGACTAACTCAGACAAGCATCAACGCCAAAGCTGCAATCGAGTCACAGTTCCCCGACATCAGCACCATCGGCGGATACCGACCAGACCCCAACTATCCCAACGAGCACCCCGCCGGCAAGGCGCTCGACGTGATGATTCCCAACTGGAACACGCCAGCCGGTAAAGCGCGCGGCGACGAGATCGCCAAGTATCTGCTCAGCAATGCTGGGGCGCTTGGAATCGACTACATCCTCTGGCAGCAACACCAGTGGAACGCCGACGGCAGTCCGCCAATCAAAATGCGAGACCTCGGCAATCCCAACGACAACCACATGAATCATGTGCACGTCCACACCGAAGGCTCGCCGCAGCTCCCCGGAGCGGTACCGCCAAAGCCGCCAGCACTCACGACATCGCTCGGCAGCACAACATCAGTCCCCGGCGCTACCGCAATGCCAAGCGCCGTCGCCAGCACGCCAGGGCTGTCCTCAGCGATCGACACGTCCAAGCTGTACGACGCTGCGCCGCCAATGCTGACCAACGCTTACGGCCCCGGCTACGAGCCCGGAATCGGCACACCAGGCGTCAACGATTACGGCAACCCTGGCTACTACCGTGTCGACCCGCGCCAGCTTAGGGATGCGCAGCGAGCCGCCGCCAATGCGCAGCGCGCTATCGCCGACGCCGATGCCACAGCCCAGGCCGCGCGTGACGCTCGAGCGGCACTCAACGACACCCCATTCGTCACCGCAACCGACATCGCCGGCGCGGACAAGGCTGTACGCGACGCAGAGTTCGCCGCCAGCGAGGCACGACTAGACGCCGCCAACGCAGCAGAGGACGCCGCCAAAGCCGCAAAGGGCGACTTCACCGAAGCCAAGAAGGCTCCGACTTCCAAGGACAAGAAGAGTCAAGGCATGGGCCTGGGCGAGCTCGGCTCAATCGCCAGCTCCTTCCTAAAAGACACCTTCGGCATCGGTAGCTTCCTTCCCGGCCTCGACAACCTGATGCCGCTACAGATGGCCGACACCCTGCTCAACTTCGGCCTTGGCCTGATCCCCGGCATGAACGGCGACCAGCAGTCCGGTACCTCCGGCTCGGCATTCGGCATCCCCGACATCGCCGCCCCGCCGATGCCGCAGGACGGCATGCACGGCGGATCCGGTGGCGCACCCGGACCGATGAACATGATCACGATCGACCAGTCGCAAAACTTCAACAACTCACCGGTCGGCTCCGATCCCGCGGCGGTCGAGAAGGCACGCCAGAACAACATCAACCGCGCTCCGCGCCTACCGATCGGAATGGGCGGATGACACTCTGGCACGACCTGCCGCAGTACCTGCGCGCTCCGGGCATGAGCAACAAATGGATCGGCAACGATAACCAGCCCGACGTCTGGCATCTGAGCGGATTCAACGAGGGCGCCGAAGGCGTCTTCATCTCCGGCCCGATTCGCGGTCTGGTGCATCGGCCGTTTAAGAGCATCTGGCACGAGCCCGCCTACGGTCCGCCGCGCTGGGAGCGCACCGTCGACGAGCGCAAAGAGATCTCTTGCCGCATCGCGATCAGCTCCGACAGCGAGTACGGCTGGCAGGACGCCGAGACCAAGTTCTGGAACGGCATGACCGGCGACGCTCAGGGATTCTGGTGCACGTCCACCCGGCGCACCGGAGAGCTCTGGCTGCCAATGCAGTTGGCCGACGCCGTCCAGACCGAGCTGACCGAGGATCCCGGATACAGCAATTACGTTCAGGAATGGGACATCCTCCTGGCCGCCGACGGCGACCCGCGCTGGCGCATGCCGGATCTGCAGCCGGCAGACTTCGTCACCAGCCTTGTCCGGTCAGAGATCGACCCGACTACCTTCGTCGATAACCCGATGACGACCACCGTCAAGCGTGACGACAATCCCGGATCGCCGATGATCGACGTCGCCGTCGGAAAGTTCCGGGTCGCCAACCGCGGCACCGCCCCGGCCTGGCCAGTGTTCACCCTGTCGGCCCCGACCCGTGGCAAGAAGCCGGCGCGCTGGTGGATCTCCAACGGATCCAGCTCGACCATGATTCGCGTGCCACCGATCTACAAGGGCGAGCACATCATCGTCGACACCAACCCCGAGAACCGGATCGCGATCAGCGCACTCGACCCGGTCGACGACTGGACGAAGCAAGTGGTCCGCAATTCTGATCTGCTCACTTGGTTGTTCGGTCAGTACGGCGAGACCGGCATTAGCGTGCTGGAGCGATTCCACGGCCAAGGATTTACCGAGCCGATCGCACCCGGCACCGTCGGCACCATCACCGTCTACTGCGACACCACTAACATGCGGGCCAGCGTTCGGCTGCCGCAGCGTTACGAACGCGCGGTGTCGTGACCAGTCCGCCGCAGGTTCTCAGCCCGACTCAGTTCCGCGAGATCGAGCAGCAGCTGCACGATCGCCGCCAGGCCTACCAGTCGCGCAAAGTTCCGCAGCCCCTGATCCGGTTGTGGGACAAAGAGATGCAGCTGATTGCGCGCATCGTCATCCCGGAGTCCTGGGAGTGCGAGGAGATCGCGCATGACAACGGTATGGCGCGGATCGACATTGTCGGCAAGGACAACGATTGGCTGCGCGAGATCCTGATGTTCAAGACCCGGCCTGCCGAGGATCTGCACATCACGATCGACCCGGACCCGTCCAGGCCGACCGATTTCAAGAATCGCTGGGGCGGCAAGGTCGAAACGATCACCGACGTCGAGACCAAAGGCAAGCCGACCGTCACCACAATCACGGCGGTGAGCAACCGGATTCATTTGCGTCACACGCTCCTGGCGGCCATGCCGGTCACCCCGCATGCCATACAAATTCCAAAGCAATTTTTGTGGGGTGGCCCGTGTGTCACCGCATGTGCCAGCGCTGTGATGGTGAATCTATTTCGTATATATACCCTCAACGGTTGGTGGCCAATCCCGCGTAATATATTCGCGCCCGAGACTTGGCTGGAGAACCTTTCCCCGCTGAACTGGCCGGTCCAGGTGATGCCGGTCAACCCGCTGCTCGATCAGTCGCGCTGGATTACGATTGGCGCGCGCTGGCAGGACGCCGAGACCGTACTGACGCCCGCGATGAAGGATGCCGGCGTTATCTGCCACGCCTACACCTGGCTGCCCGGCGACCCGGCACCGTACTCACACGTTTTCGGCGATGCGCTCGGAGAGCTACTCAAGCCGACCCGCGCCTGCGTGATTCTGTCCTTTGAGGATCAGTCCGGTGTCGGCGGCCCGACCGGTACCGCGATCGACGGTCTGATCAACCTCTTCGCGGTCACCCTCGACGACCTGTTCACCGAGACGCTGATCGCAGTTGACGGCGATGGCGACGGCGAGATCGACCCGTTCATCCGCAAGCTGCTCGGCGTCGCACCCAAGCGGCCGCCATTCATCTATCGCGACACCGGATACGGCGGCGTTCTCGGGCGAACTACGGTGGTGCACAAGGCAAAAGCCATTACCATCGTCGTCGGTGGACGCAGCCCAGGCTGGGTCAACCAAGCCATTGCCTTTGGTATACGGTATGGCCTGAGTCAGATCGCGGCTGCCATTACCAGCACTCCGGGCGCACCCGCGCAGGTAACAGGATCAGAAGGCCTAGATAACCTGTACCAGGGCCAGCTCGACGACACCCTGCTCGCCTTTATGCCCTTCGTCGATCCGCGCCGCTCCGCAGCCGTCGGACCATACGCGCGCAACGAGCACTTCGAGCAAGGCAGCGGATTTACCATCTCCAGCATCATGTCGGCCCGCCAGGGCTGGTGGGCAACGCGACCGTATACGTCGATGAAGTTCGACATAGACGACAGCCTCTACCGCATCGGCGAGGATATCGGCCTTGGATCGCGCGTCTCAGCTGAGCGCAAGGGCATCGTCTACACCGACCAGATCATGGCGATCAAGAGAACCGGCGACCGCAACACCTCCGGCCGACCCGTGATCAGCTTCGGCGACGACAGTCGCGAAGAGGATCCGGTGGCGCAGGGATTCGCCGCAATCGCCAACGTCGCCAACTTCGCGGCCATGCTCGCCGGTAGCGGAACCTTCTAGTGAACGCCCGCGAAAACTCCACACTCGTCCTGCCAAATTATCCGTACCGCGGCAAGTTCACCAACGAGCAGGTCCGCGAGGCACTCGACCGCAAGGACCGGCTCGTCGAGGCGATGATGGATCCGGTCGGCCCGGACGGCACGCTCATCAACATTCCGGTCGACATGCTGCACATCCTCGCCTTCCATTTGGCCTACGCCGGCGCTGACGTCCACACCGATCACCGCCAGCTGATCGAGTCCCGACTGGTCCGCAACACCAACGCGATGTTTGAGCTGTACGAGTGGCGGCCGCGCGGCGAGTTCACCGACACCCCGGCTGAAGCCGACACGACTACCAGCGAGGCCGCAGGCATCGCCGAAAACATGAAGCAACAACTCACTCCCGAGGTACGCGCGGCACTCACAGCGATTCTGCTGGAGGAGTACAAGGCCGCAGACCGAGCAATTTCCCAGCGCGACCGCGCTAATACGAAAGGCGACTCATGACGGTCCCAGCCGAGCCGATCCTGATCGGCGGACATAGCGTCTACCTCAAGTTCTACGCGATGCCCCGCAATGCGGGAGACCCACGCCGCATCGAGGGCACCATGACCCTCGTCGGCCCGGAAGGTGTCCTTACCCTTGACGCACTGGTCGGCCCGCAAGGCATCCCCGGAGAGCCCTCGCCGATCATCCGCCCGGAGTGGGGATCACCAGTCACGACCGTCGGCGATCTCCCGTCCCTGTCGACGCTCGACGAAACCGACGACGGCCGCGCCTGGTACATCGACGGCCAATGGCATGTGTACAACTACCAGTCCAACGAGTACGTCATCATCGAGGGCTCCATTCCCGGTCCGACCGGCGCGACACCGGACATCTCTGTCACCGCCGAATCCATCGAGGTCGACCCCGAAACCTTCACCTACGGCAACATCGAGGTGGTCGAGAGCGGCACGAGCGTCGCGCCCAACTTCCACATCAAGATCCCGGCGCTGCCAGGCCCGCAGGGACCGGCGTCGGAGATTGAGCTGGCCGCCGACTACGACGACACCACGCCCAGCGAGCAAGGCGACTTCCTCGTCAAGCTCGCCAACGATAAGTGGGGACCAGGCGCTCCGACGTACTTCATTCCGCGCAAGTACACCATTCCGCACAATCAGTTTGTCGCGCACAACGGCACCGAGAGCCGCTTCCTGATCGGCTCGGTCAACATCGACCCGCAGGACACCGACTGGTATCCCGACGTTGTCGGCCACGTCCGCCTGAGACGTCTGATCCTGTCCTCGGCGCAGTGTGAGGTCGAGGTCCGCATCGGCCCGACATCCACCGCCGGCACGGGCGAAAGCTCGCCGCTGTGCGGGCTGGCACCGTATGACCCGAGCGTCGCACTGCTCGACTCGATCACCGTCGCGCACATCCTGCCGCACTTCTCCGACTCCGGCGACCCGGACCGCTCCATCACACCCGACTCGGCAGTAGGACGATGCGAATCGGGAACCGCCTACACCGTCTTCGTCTTCGTCCACAAGATCGGCGGATTCGGCGGCTGGGAGTTCACCAAAACCGACGCGCAGCTGCGCGTAGATGTCTGCCCTGTCGTAGCTGTCTAATGCCTCGTACTTTCGATCGTCGGTTCCAGCCGACGATGGACAAAGACCCGACCCGGTTTGGCACCGACTACACCGACCCCTACGGCGCGATCAACGAATCCGCTTCTACCGCAGGCCTACAGGTCCGCAACAATCTGGTCGTCGCCATCAAGCAAACCACCGGCATTGACCTGACCGGAGTAGTCGAGTTCATCGACTGGCTCAGCGAGCAGATCGGCCTCAACCTGCAGGCGTTCGCGCAAGCCTGGCAGAACCTGCTCGACGGCATCATCAACCTCTGGCTCGGCGCTACCGGATCTGTCGGGGCGATCGTCGACAACGTCCTTGACACTTTCGGCGAAGCCTTCGGCATCATCAAAGACAACGTGCTGACGACCGCCAACGCCAGCATCACCACCTATTCCAGCCTGGCCACCGCGGCCGGCGGCGACTATGACGAGTTCGACTACACCGCCGCGGCAAGCCTGCCCGGAGCCACCTACGCCCAGATCACCGCCGGCGGGGGAGCGGGCACCTACGGACCTAACGGCAATGGCCATCTGGTCTGGAAGCCCGCAGGATTCGGCAGCCGCACAATCGTCTACCGGCGCTCCGACGTCACCCTCGCCCAGGACAACGGCGTTGTCGTAGCGGTCTGGCTGACCAAGATCAAGAACCCGCTCGGCGCAGACACCTACGGATACCTCTGCGGCCGCATGGCCAACGATGGCAGCAACACCTACATCCGCGCCAGCATCGACAACAACCAGGCCCGCATTGAGGCAGTCGTCGGCGGCACGGTCACCCAGATCGGCGCGACCGTCAACCTCACGCCCGCGGCCGGCGACGTGTTCCGGTTCTACTACGGCGCGACCTCACACTCTCGGCGGTTCTGGCTTCGCCAGGGCAGCGTCACGATCCTCACGGTCGAGGACGGCGCAGCCGATGGAACCGGGGCGGTCTCGTCCAAAGGATCCGACTATCGCTCAGTCGGATTCGGCACCCTCGTGAGCCCGTACATCCTCACCCAGAACCCGGCCCCGTCACTGGCCGGATGGACCTGGGCACCGCAGACAACCGCATAGGAGATCCGATGACCGTATTCGTCGATGGCCATGTCCACCTCGTGGACAGCGCCACCATGCAGGCCGCGCTGGCCGAGCTGGTCGGCGCTACCGCCGCGACGTTCCGCGGCGCAGTCTCGGCCTGGCCCGAGTCCGATGGACCGGCGAAGTGGGCGATCGAGATCAACGATGCGGTCGGCAACACCACCATCGCGCAGCTCGGCGATCATCTCGTTCTGACCTACGGGCGCCTGCTCAAACTGACCGACGCCGAGTATCTAGCCCTGGAGGTCTGACCCGATGACTAACCCGACATACTTCACCGTCGTCGCCGACTTCAAGAGCGTCGTCGTCGACCTCGATACCGACGTCGACGCCGACCCGCAGCTCGGCCCGGTCACCGCCAAGGTCACCTTCACGCCGGTACTTAACAACGGCGACGTCATCCTCGCCACCAACGCCTCGCCCCGGCCGACGATCTACGTTCCCGCGCCGATCGTTGCTCGAATTGATACCGACGGCAAGCTCAAGCTGCGCGTCGCACCGGACGGCGACCGCGACAACTTCGCCAACCTCGCCGCCTTCCCGGCCACCGGCAACACCGCCAAGGTCTACTTCGCCATCGACACCCAGAAGTTTTACCGCTGGCTCCCCGGAAGCTCGCAGTATGTCGAGGACTACTCCTACGCCCAGGTCCGCCTGCTCGCCGACACCGCAGTGCTCGAGCTGGCAAGCCCGCTGTACTACAAAGTCACCTTCTCCGACGTCGTCTACAACGGCGGCCCCGGATACATCAACTCATTCACCTTCCAGGCACCGACATCCGACACCGAGCTCAACCTGGTCGAGGTACTTCGCCAGCCAGGCCAGCCGGCGGTCGGCATCACCAAGATCGCACCCGGAGCCGTGCGCGCGGAAAACGGAAACCTGATCTTCAGCTTCGGCGGCGTCGACCTGGACGAGCCGGTGCCCTACACCGACGTCGACGTCACCCTTGACTCTGCCGACATCTCCGACGGCACCCCGATAGGCCGCTCGTTAATCACCGCCGCCAGCTCGGCGGTAGTACAGGCTGCCGCTGCACCTAACCCGACGGCGGTCAAAACTGCGGCCTACACAGCGAGTCCTGGCGAGCTGGTGCCAGCAGACGCCACCACGGCCGGTTTTACTGTCACCTTGCCGGCCGCCCCAGCTTCGGGTTCGACAATCTGGGTCAAGAAAATTGACACGACAACGAACACCGTCACAGTGCAGCGCGGCAATGGCACCGATGTGTTCAACGAAACAAACGGGCCGTCCCTGTTGCAGTTGGCGGTTCCCGGCGAGTCGGTGCAGGTGCAGTACCGGTCTGGTATCTGGTATGTGACTGGGCATAGCTTTGCAGTGCCCGGTCTCGATGGCCGGTATGTCCGGCAAGGCCCAGATGGCGTGTCGGGCGTCTACACCATTCAGGACTCAAACGGCGCTAACGCGATAAGGATCACTCCTACCGCTAACGCGGTCAATTACTTGGGGGTAGGTAACTCAGCAGGCGAGGGACGCGCTAACCCGGTGCTGCTTTCGGCCCAAAGTAGCGTCTCGGCAAACGTATCCATAAGACTGCGTCCAAAGGGGACCGGCTATTTCAGCTTCCAATCTGGGCCAGGCCGTGAATTGGTGATTTTTGTTCCTGTGGATAACGCAGTCAACAGTTGGCGATTTGACAGCGCCTCAACCGGCAATGCCGTCAGGGCTGTAGCTTCTGGCACAGACACGAACGTGTCAATGAACTTAGTAACCTCTGGCACAGGAACCGTTCAGGCTAACGGAGTTAACGTGCTGCTGACCGGCGGCGCGTTAGGTACACCATCATCTGGGACCTTGACCAACTGCACGTTTCCTACCCTTAACCAGAACACCACCGGTACCGCTGCTGGATTGTCCGCGACCCTAGTGGTCGGCTCCGGCGGCACCGGAGTCACAACCTTGACGGGTCTAGTCAAGGGCAACGGTACTTCCGCAATGAGCGCAGCGGTCGCAGGTACCGACTATGTCGCACCCGGCGGCGCTTTGGGCACACCTTCATCGGGCACGCTGACCAATTGCACGTTTCCGACTCTCAACCAAAACACCAGCGGAACCGCGGCCGGACTGTCGGCCACTTTGTCAGTCGGCTCGGGCGGTACCGGGGCGACGACCCTGACCGGTCTGGTCAAGGGTAACGGCACGTCTGCGATGACGGCTGCCGTGGCAGGTACCGACTATGTCGCACCCGGCGGCGCTTTGGGCACACCTTCATCGGGCACGCTGACCAATTGCACGTTTCCGACTCTCAACCAAAACACCAGCGGTACCGCTGCCGGATTGTCTGCGACGCTGGTAGTCGGTTCCGGCGGCACCGGAGTTACAACCCTAACCGGTCTGGTCAAGGGCAACGGCACCTCTGCGATGACTGCCGCCGTAGCGGGCACTGACTTTGTTGCACCCGGCGGCGCGTTAGGTACACCATCCTCGGGCACCTTGACCAACGCGACCGGCTTGCCAGTGTCGGGGATCACCGCGTCGACCTCGACGGCCCTCGGTGTCGGCTCCATTGAGCTTGGCCACGCTACCGACACAACCCTGACCCGTTCGGCAGCCGGCGTTTTGGCGGTCGAAGGTGTCGATCTTGTAAACCTGTCCTCAACGCAAACCTTGAGCGGCAAAACACTGAGCGCGGCCACTTACACAGGTGCCCAAGTTTCAGCTTCCGGTAGCGCATTTACTTTTCATAACCAGACTGATCGAACCACAAACTTTGAACAGTGCTTTGTGGGTTATTCTGGCAATAGTTTTCTATTATCCGCAACCGCTGGCGGAACTGGCTCACGTAGGTCAATTCAGTTGTTATCGGGCGCAAACTTCACAATTGATGCGTTTAATTCAACATCTGGCACCGTGCGGATCACAAACAGCACAAGCGGCGCTGGAGTGGCCGCTTTCGGCGTCACGTCCACCTGCACCAACTCCTCCGGCCTGACCTACAGCGCGTTGATCAACCCCACAATGAGCCAAACCGGGACGGGTGGCTACACCACACTGCTGATCAATACGACCGAGACGTCAAACACCGGCTCCGGTGCCAAGCTCCTGATCGACGCACAGTTGGCCGGATCGTCAAAGTTCAGCGTCTCTAATGCTGGTTCAGTCACGTTGGCAGATGCCGCAACTTTGACCGTCGGAACATCAACGGGCACCAAGATCGGCACCGCCACCACGCAGAAGATCGGCTTCTGGAATGCCAGCCCGGCAGTTCAACCGACGGCCGTCGCCGATGCCACCGACGCCGCGACCGTTATCACCCAAGTTAACGCCCTGCTCTCCCGGCTGCGCACGATAGGACTGATCGCAACATGACACGACTATTCACTGGCGATTACTCAACCGGAGATTTCTCTCAGTGGAAGCGCATTGTGACCGGAACCGGAAACAGCATTGAAAACGTCATCGGCAGTCTTCAACCCCGTTCGGTTTCGTACTCAGCGAAAATAGTTAGCGAAGATCCCGACAGCGGATTCTGCGCCCGGTATGAACTGAGAAACGGAGACATTGAGCGTTCAGAGGCCAAAGGCGACGAGACGGTATACGCCGCAGCAGACACAACGCGCTGGTACGCCTGGTCGTGGAAGTTTGATCCCGCATACCCGAATGATCGTCACGACAAAGGAAAATTCGGACTGATCTGCCAATGGAAGTCCGCAGGCATTAACCCAACGATTGAGGACGGGTCGCCGTGCCTCCAATTCGGCTGGACGTTGTCAACTGACCCAAACTATTCGTCGTACCAGAACGGTTACGTTCATCTCATTTATTCACCGCAAAGCTCACCCGGTTCCGGCATCCCTAACATTGGCGGCGGGATGCTGCTCAAGATTCCGTTAGCCCAAGGCCAATGGCAAGACTTCAAGGCCCGCATCTCAATCAAAAAAGACACGACCGGCACATTTCAACTGTGGCACAACGGAGTAAGGCAAACATTCTTGCCCACCACCGGTTTCGCTGGCGGTCAAACCCTGACCGGACAGTTTATTGTCGGTGGCACCAGCCCCTTGCTCACTGGAATTAACTTTTCTCAAGGTATCTATCGCGACCCAAGTTGTAACTTCACTGAAGTTGTCTACCACCGTGGGTTTCGCATGGCCGACAGTGAGGACAGCCTGTAATGGACGGGATCATCTACCTGCTCAACCAGGCTGGTATCGCGTTGGCGGAAGCGCAACGGCAAATCAATGACTTAACCGAAGAGCTTGCGACGCTGCGGCAACAGGATAAAGACAAACCGTGAAGTGGGTGATCGGCGGCTGCGGCATTCTGCTAGTCGCTTCGTTTACCTTCACCTACGTCGCCATCAACGCCATCTGCGATGACGACTATTGGCCCGACTGGGCATGACCTACGGACTCCCGACCGGCACCAGCATCACTTACGGCGCCGCGGGATTCCCCGAGTGGGTTTACGAGCTCGCGCAGGCGTTCGGCCTACAAGCCAGCACCTATCCCGGCCACCAAGAATCCGAGCGCGCCGAGATTGGCTTTGCGCCTAACCCGAAACGGCAGAACCGCGGCATCGACTGGACCGGACCGGTCGACAAGATGCAGGCGTTCGCCGACTACCTGCTCAACCATCGCAGCTATCTAGAGCAAGTCATCTTCCAGAACCCCGACACCGGCAGCCGAGTCGGAGTGGCCGGCGGCGACGACGTCTCCCCGACTGCCTATTTCCAGGGCGACTTCGCCGATCACACCGACCACGTGCATACCCGCCAGTCGGAACCGATACCGCTACCAGCCAAGGAGAAGACCGTGGGATGGACCGGCGACCCGCTCTGGCTTGAGGACGTGCTGCGGCCCGCGCTTGGCTCCAAGCTCCAGGCGCTGCCGGATTGGCAGTCCTACGGCCACGGCGACTACGGGCCGATCTGGGGAGTCATGGTTCACCACACCGGCAACGCCGCCGCCGACGCCATGAGCATCCGCAACGGCCGCCCCGATCTTGAAGGCCCGCTGTCGAATCTGCACATCGCCCAGGACGGCACCGTCACGATCGTCGCCGCCGGAGTCTGCTGGCACGCCGGCGCAGGCTCCTACCCCGGCATCCCGACCGACAACGGCAATCGGGTTCTCATCGGCATCGAGTGCGCCTGGCCGCGCGACACCTCGATCACCCCGGCCACGCAAACCCGCGAGCGCTGGCCCGACGCCGAGATCATCTCGATGCGCGACACCGTCGCCGCGATCCTCAACAAGCTCGGATTCGGTAGCGATCGTGTCATCGGCCACAAGGAGTACAACCACATTGACAAAAAGTGGGATCCGGGGAATCTCGACCTCGGCTGGTTCAGACAGGAAGTCGCCAAGGCGCAGCGCGGCGACTTTAAGAAGGCCGAGCCGAAGGTCACCGTGCCGCAATACCCGCGCGACTGGACCGACCGCCAACTCCTAGAAGCAATCTGGTACGACGTGCAGAAAGTCAAAAACCGATGAAGATTGCAGGCGCATGGGTTGGCTGGGGACTCGGCGATTCCTCCGACGAGATCCAGAAGTACAAGGCGTTCATGCGCGCCAAGTTCTCCTACGCCAAAACCCTTACCGACACTCCGGCATTTGATGACGCCACATTCGCAGCCGTCTACCAGATGCAGACCGCGTATACCGCCCAGGGCAAGCTCAAGAAGGCCAACGGAATCATCGACTACGCCACCAAGCTCGCCAGCGGCTACATCGTCAAGCCGCAGCCAGCCGACAACCGCCCGGTCCTATTCACCGTCTGCGGCACCGGAGTCCCGTGGTGGGTCGGCCCGGACGCCGACGTCGCGCGCGCGGTGGAGTGGAAGTACAAGTGGCAGCCGATCGGCTACCCGGCCGCCGTCGTCCCGATGAACCCCTCGGTCCAAGACGGCCGCGCCGAGCTACGCCGACAGTTCGATCTACACCGCGACCGAATCGTCAAGTACGGCGCCGCGATGATCGGCTACAGCCAGGGCGCGATCGTCACGTCGGAAACCTGGCTGGAGGACATCGCCCCGGACAATGGCCGGCTGCACTGGGCACGCGGCAGCATCCTCAAAGCCATCACGTTCGGCAACCCGATGCGCGAGCGGGGCAAGGTCTGGGCCGATCCCGGCGCCGCTCCCGCGCCGATGAGCTCACACGGCATCGCCGATCGGTTACTCACCGATACCCCGTCATGGTGGCGGGATTATGCCCATAAATCCGACCTCTACAGCGACGTCGAGGGCGAGAGCGGCGAGAACAAGACCGCTATCTACAAGATCATCATGGGCGCTCGCATGCTCCAAGGACCGGACAACCTGCTCGCCCAGGTGCTTGAGCTCGGAACCGGCAAGCCCGCCGAGCTGATCGGAATGTTCAAGGCCGTCATGGATGCCGGGATGTTCTTCGCCAAGCAGACCGGCCCGCACATCAACTATGACCCTCGCCCCGCCATCGACTACCTGGCCGCATAGGAGACCGACATGCTCACTAAGACCTTCTGGTTCGGCGAGGGCGGCGTGCTCGTGCGCGCCGTGCGCACCTGGGCGCAGACCGCCGTCGCCGCGATCGGCGTCGGCACCACCAACCTGTTCTCGGCCGACATCAAGAACGTCCTCGCGCTGGCCAGCTCTGCGGCGATCCTGTCGATCCTGATGAGCTTGGACCGCAACACCGCCGGCACGACCGTCGTCGTCGAAACGCCCGCAGAATTGCCGCCACTACAGACGCTCCAAGCGAGCTACACCGGCTCATGACACCGATCAACATCGACTCCTGGCTCGACCTCGTCGCGAATCTGTGGGTCGGCATGGTCGTCCTGGGGCTCGCTGTCATCCCCGGCTACATGACCGCAAAGAAGAACCAGAAGGGCATAAGCGAGATCCGAAATCAGGTAGTCAACGGTCATGGCGATAAACCGCTGCGCCTTGACCTCGACCGTGTGATCGCGTCCCTCGACGCGCTCTCAAAAGATGTCACCGGCCTGCGCCGTGACATTGCCGACGAGGAGAACCGTCGGCGTGACCAGATCGCGGAACTGCGCGACGAGGTCAACCGCAAGCTTGGCCGCCGCGCCAGCTAGAACAAAGGAGCTCCACTCCGATGTCCTTGTCCGACCAGCTCAACTCAGTGCAACCAAAGCGCTCCAACCAAGGCTGCGTTACCTGCAAATGGCTCGACACGCTCGACCAAACCGATCGCCGAGCATTCGACAACTGGATCACCGACGGCAAGTCCATCGCGCAGCTCTGGCAGGCGTGCTTTAACGATCCCGATAATCCGCTCAAACTGTCGAGCACACCATTTCGGGATCACATTCGCCATCACGAGCCGCTCGCGTGAGCCTGGCCGATCGGCTGGTCGAGATGCGCGACGGCGTGCGCAACAAGATCCTGATCCTCGACGTCGAGCGGCTGCCGGGGATTACCGAGCAGTTCTACTTTGACCGCGGCGACCTCAAGAACAGATATATCCACTATGAGAGCGTGAAACGTCACCCGCGCACGACGATCGTCTGCGCGAAATGGTATGACAGCCCGGACGTGATCCAGCTGGCCGAGTGGGATCCGGGCGGCCGCAAGAGATTCCTTAAAAACGTGCACCGACTCATGAGCCAGGCCGACATCATCTGCGGCCACCATGTCGACGGCGCGGACATCCCCTGGCTCTCCGGCGACCTCTACATCGAGGGCGGACTGCCACCACTGCCACCGATCAAAACCATCGACACCCTCAAGATCCTGCGCAAAGTCTTTAAGGGCGGCGCGCCGTTCAAGAGCCTCGATGCCTTCTGTCAGATCGTCGGACTGCCCGCCAAGGTTGACCGCTACGACCGCCAGGCGATGGAGCGCGCCGTGACCGAGAAGTCGGTCGAGGACCGCGAGCGGCTTGTCGCCTACTGCTCCGGCGATGTTTTGGCGACGCAAGGCCTGCTGGATTGGGTTCGCAGATACCAGCCGAATCCGCCGGCGTTGTTCGTCGACGGCGTCGACTCTCTGACCGTCTGCCATCGCTGCGGCCATGACACCAAGCCGATCCCGCGCCGCTACATCGCCAACCTGATGAGCTACTCCATGCGCCGCTGTACCGAGTGCCTGGCCTACAGCCGCATCAGCATCGAACCGGAACGTCTCAGCATCGTGCGATCGGTCTGATCGTGTCGCACTCTAGGTCTCGCGCTCGTGGGCAAGGATCCAGTCATCAGCCCTCGACGCCGGCTCCGCACCACCGGAGCCGAGGCCCGCAGGGGAGGACTGGCGGACCTCCTGCGCGCCGGCGACTTCGGGCCGCCGACTACGGCTGGATCTCGCTCGCCATCGGCGTCGTCGGCTACGAGGCTGCCGCGAGCCAGCGCCGCCACGACTGGGAGCTACTCAGCGAAGCCTGCGACCGATACCGGATCCGGCGGCCGATCGTCACCAACCTCGTCATCATCTACCTGGCCGCGCACCTGACGCGAGTCCTACCCCGGCAGATTGACCCGCTGTACATCATCGGCACCCGCGCCACCGCCTGGAGGACGCCATGAGCGATCTGATTAACCGGATCCGCGAGGCCGTCCAGGCGGTGATCGACGCCGAAGAAGGCCAAGGCTGGACCGTGGCGCAATGGGTGGCAGT